>Ga0209185_1000073_pt1 | contig 158048 bp, 135 predicted proteins | sample SidtaG_2_FD_187425 | JGI IMG/M metagenome (GOLD analysis project Ga0209185, IMG submission 187425) | Marine algal microbial communities from Sidmouth, United Kingdom - Sidmouth_Asex2 metaG (SPAdes) (version 2) | ecosystem: Host-associated > Algae > Red algae > Unclassified | place: Sidmouth... | reverse complement strand
GTTAGATGCATTTGAACCAACAGGATAGTCACCATACGGGCTCTCAGTAGTATTGATATCTACCAGTAGTTGTGTACCATCAGCGGTGCCATCAGAGACCCATAGCTCGTTGCCATTGACGCCGTCATCAGCAGTGAAAAATAGCTGGCCATCAAATTCTGTAAAGTTAGATGCATTTGAACCAACAGGATAGTCACCATACGGGCTCTCAGTAGTATTGATATCTACCAGTAGTTGTGTACCATCAGCGGTGCCATCAGAGACCCATAGCTCGTTGCCATTGACGCCGTCAGCAGCAGTGAAAAATAGCTGGCTATCAAATTCTGTAAAGCCATCTGGGGCATCACCATAGTTGCTATTGTCGGGGTTGATATCTTTGACAAGTTGAGTACCATCAGCAGTGCCATCAGAGACCCATAGCTCGTTGCCATTGACGCCGTCAGCAGCAGTGAAAAATAGCTGGCCATCAAATTCTGTAAAGTTAGATGCATAAGATCCAATGGGATAGTTACCATACGGGCTCTCAGTAGTATTAATGTCTTTGAGAAGTTGAGCACCCCCACCAAATTCGCTTGCATCAAACTTGGACGTAGTAATGACTAAATCAAAATCACCCGTCGAGTCACCGTTAAAGCCACTTCCTGCTTCTTCAGGGTTGTAGTTCGTATTAGAAAGCGCACTAACCCCTATATAGTAGGTGCCAGCAGATTGAGGTTGAAAACCAATAAATGAATCTCGGCTGATAAAATCCTCGTTAGCGGCCAATTCGTTACCCTCAGCATCAAATACCCTGAGAAATGAGTCCAGGGATGAACCTATCTCGCTGGCATTGATACTGAAAGTTACACGAGTATTCTCTGTGAGTTCAAGAGAATATAAATCCACGTCGTCGGTACTTCCTATATCTGGGTTATCGCCGATTTCGCTGCTAAATATAAATTCACGAAAGTCACCTGCGTTGATGCTAGTTTGTGTTGCTGTCAATAGCGTATCGTTAGGTTCCACTTTTATTGCCTCCCATATGATTGTGCAAAGGACCTGTCTATGAGCTAGTCCTCTTCGTTTATCTTGAGAAAGCGCGTATGGCTCGCACTTAGTAAGGTTCAGTATCCATACTGATTTGTTGCAGTTTCAATCTCGGCACCACGCCGACTTAAAAATTGAGTATTTTTAGCCATAAATCTGGCTATAATATCTTTCCTGCAGCTCACTCCAAAATCTGAGATACAAGATTTTCTAGAGAAAAAGGTATAGAACGAATTATTGGATTAATGCAATAGTATTGACACAAGATATATCAAAATCACAATAAATTCGGAGAAAAATCGAAATTTCCTCAAAATACTCTAACTGAATAACTTATACTGCTATCTACTAGAAAATACATGGATATCACCTTGAACAAGAGTATATTATTTTGGTCATTCCTTCTACAGCGTTAGAGAGATAAATTTGTTGCCATGACGTTTTGACAACCCTAGACAAAGAAAAACTCACCTGCTAATTGAACAGGTGAGTTTAAGCTTAGTGAGCAAGGTTAAGTCCGTACTCTATAAGCTAATACTGTGCTGACTATAGTTGAGACTCGGCTGTATCCAATGCATTGGCATTGCCAAAGACGTTGACAATATCTTCACCACTCAGCTCAATGCGCAGCAACCTTGCGCTGACTCTGGTGGTTTCGATAGAGCCACCTGCCTCTAGATAGGTGCTGAAATCCAAACTATCCTGAGATTGGAAACGTTCAATCGCATCCGTATCAGCCACGCCATCCAACAGATCCGCTGCGAACTGGAAGGTGTCCGCGCCACCATTACCAATCAGAACGTCATTCCCTAATCCACCTGTGAGGATATCTGCACCGCCACCGCCAAGCAGTGTATCGCCACCGACACCGCCAGTAAGATTATCTTGGCCCCTTCCACCGAGGAGTTCGTCGTTGCCATCGCCTCCATCTAGTTGATTGCCTTGGGCATTGCCTAATAAGCGGTCATTTCCGTCTCCGGCAATAATCTGTTCAAAATTTTCAAATGATGAACTCTCGCCGGAGTCATTATCAACCGTTCCATCGATTAGAGAGATGGTTAAATTGCGATCGCTAGTTGACTCAAATTGGATGACATCATTGCCAGCTCCACCATCAAATTCATCAACGCCACTGAAGTTATTGACGATAACAGTATCATCACCAGCGCCTCCTCTAACCGTATCGTTGCCAGCACCGCCCCGCAAAGTATCATTACCTATGCCACCAGAGATCCGATCATCGCCAGCACCCCCCTGCAAATCATCGTTGCCTTGGTCGCCAAAGATACGGTCATTATCAGCACCGCCGCCGATGGTATCGCTACCCCGATTACCAAAGAGGGTATCATCACCGCTACCACCATTGAGAATGTCATTATTGCCTCGGCCTCTAATGACGTCGTTGCCCCCTAAACCATTGATCAAATCAACGCCAGAAGTGCCGTTAAGAACATTGTTGTTTTCATTGCCAAAAATAACGTTATCGGGAATAGTGACAACCCAGGGTTCAGTGCCTGTGGTGCCGTCATTGGCCGTGAAGAACAACTGATCACCAACGACAGTTAACTCACTGGGGTACGATCCATCAACACCAGGATTAATATCTTGGAATAGTTGTGTCCCCTCAGTGGTACCATCACTAACCCATAGCTCACGGCCATTAAAACCATCATCGGCAGTAAAGAACAGTAGATCACCAGCGACGGTCAAATTATATGGCTCATAACCATAGTTGTTATTGTCAGGGTTGATGTCCTTGACAATTTGTGTGCCGTCAGCAGTGCCATCAGAGACCCATAGCTCAGATCCGTTGATGCCATCATTGGCGGTGAAGAATAACTGGCCATCAAATTCTGTGAAGTTAGAAGCATTCGAACTACCAGGATATGCAGGATAATCACCATACTGGTTCTCCGTCGTGTTGATATCTTTAAGTAGACGTGTGCCACCAGCGGTGCCATCAGAGACCCATAGCTCACTGCCTGTTATACCGTCATCGGCAGTGAAGAACAGCTGGCCATCAAATTCTGTGAAGTTAGAAGCATTCGAACTACCAGGATATGCAGGATAATCACCATACTGGTTCTCCGTCGTGTTGATATCTTTAAGTAGACGTGTGCCACCAGCGGTGCCATCAGAGACCCATAGCTCACTGCCTGTTATACCATCATCAGCAGTGAAGAACAGCTGGCCATCAAATTCTGTGAAGTTAGAAGCATTCGAACTACCAGGATAGTTGGAATTATCACCAGTGGTGTTGATATCTTTAAGTAGACGTGTGCCACCAGCTGTGCCATCAGAGACCCATAGTTCACTGCCTGTTATACCGTCATTGGCAGTGAAGAACAGTTGGCCATCAAATTCTGTGAAGTTGTATGCGTAGGAGCTAGCAGGATAATTACCATACAGGTTCTCAGTGGTATTGATATCCTTCAGCAGTTGTGTACCATCAGTGGTGCCATTAGAGACCCATAGTTCATTGCCATTTACGCCGTCATTGGCAGTGAAGAACAGTTGGCCATCAAATTCTGTGAAGTTAGAAGCATAAGAGCTAGCAGGATAGTCGCCATACGGGCTCTCAGTCGTGTTGATATCCTTGAGGAGTTGAGCACCCCCACCAAATTCATTATTAGTAATGCTGGTTTGTGTTGCTGTCAATAAAGTATCGTTAGATTCCACTTTTATTGCCTCACGTATGATTGAATAAAGGACCTTTGCATCAGCTTGTCCTTAATTTTTTACAGAGATAGAGCATATTATCTGAACTTACATAACGTTCAGAATTCATTCTTATCTTGCAGCGTTCAGATAGTGACGCCATATCAGGTTAAATATTGATTATGTTTAACCAAAAGAGCTGACGAACATTTTTTCTGCAAGCCAATTCAAAAGCTAAAGCCCAAAGTTTCTATTGCGAAAAATTCATCAGCAATATCGCTCAAGCATGCAGCTTTTAGCACGGGATCCACAGAAACTTCTGAAAGTGAAGAGAAAGAACAGAAATTCCTCAAAATGCATTGCTTATAAGGCTCATGCTGCCATTTGCCAGAAAAGAAATAATATCACCTTGGATAAGGGTATATTATTTATGTCATTGAACGCAAATAAATTCCTGTCTTTTTAACAAAATAGATTTTGTTTTTCGTGACAACAAAAAGATGTATTTTTCTATGAATAAAAATTAAATCTTTTATTTGAGAACTAGCTCGTAATTTTTTTGGATGTTGAGCGGAACAAGCTGGAATCTTTATCGATATCTTGATAAATGTGATGTTGTTTAGGATTTATTTCATTACAGGTGATACCGCCTAGCAAAAATTTCTACTACTAGCGACCCACATTAACCATCCCCCAACTAGAAAGTGTCTCGTTCTCCAGGAGAAGGTCTAGTATCTTAAATAATGAAGGGCTATCTAGATAGCCTATTTGATGATGGAAGGCGATCCAGATAGCCTAGTCAGTTATTCGCCAACGTCTTGCCACAAAGTTGCTTCATGGGGAACCACACCAGGCACCACATTAGTAGTTGCCGGCGGATTATTGAGAGAGGTACGGGTCAAGGTGTAACCCATTACAAAAGCAGAAAAACCGACTGTTAGGACGGAAAAAGCTGCTAGTGATGTCCCCAGAATTCGATCAGAAGTAGAAGATTGGGTATACGAATGCATTTCCATAAAGCCCAAGATTGAAACGTTCAACCTTGATACTCTCAGATTATTCCGTATAAATTGATACTCTTGACAAAAGTTTTAATCTTTGGGCACTTGACTTGTTTGGAAAGGCTGCAAGAACTGGTCGGTCAGTGACAGTGGCAAATCGGCATTGTGGGCGACGAATCCATGACCAATACCAGCCATTAGTCCGATCAGGGTTGCGTAGATTAAAGATGCAGCGCTGTTCATATTGAATGTTGAGATGTGAGAGAGCTAAGCAGACAACCCATAGGTCAGCTATTAAACCACCCAATCTGATGTGCTTCTAAAACATCAGATTTAAGCTTCAGAGCGTGTTCCTTTAAAGGAGGTTTAATGATTTGATTAATTAAAGGTAACAATTCTTATCAGAGTGATTCTGTAGCCGTTCCTACGGTTTGCCTGTTCAAATAGCTAGAATATGCAAAAATCGCACAAATCTTATGCAAAACATGCGTAGATTCAGCCATTAGAAATCTTTAACGGGGGATGCAGAGCACGATTACCGATACAAACTAGATGGTAGCCAATTGCCATCCCCCATCATTGTTGAGGCGTCTGACTCAGCCCTTCAAAACATTTGCTCGAATCTCTGCCAAGTTAAATTCTTGGAGTAGTTTGCCATTTTCATAGACTACCTCTAGCAGGCTTTGATCATGCTGCTGTTGGTCCTCAAGCACAACTGTCCGGCAGCCCATTTGATCCACGATCAAGTCGAGACGGCCGGCTTTACTCCGTTTACCCGGATCGGTGGCTGGATCTTTGCAAACAGGGGTCGCTTGACCGTTGATATTAACACTGCTGCATTTGTAGGCAAACCGCTGGGTATCGCGGTCGACCCGCTGCAAGAGGGCACCCCCCATACCGAAGGCGACGTTAGAAGCACTAAATCCCTGGTCCATCATGGCGTCTAAGACCTCGGCAATGCTTTGAGGAGTCATGCCGTCTCCCTGAATCAGGCGGACATGCTGGAGGACCTGGTATCCTTTGGTGTTCTTGACGGTGCCGAAGGCATCTGCCAAGAGGTTGAGACAGCGCATGACCACGGTTTTGGGGTCGCCCGAGTCAGGACGAATGACGACGGTAGCGCCCGAGTCGATTACCTGCTGCTTGAGTTTACTGCCCCAGAGGGTTGCGATCGCATGCCAAATATCATAGGAATCTGATACCACCGCCACCAGTGCTCCCGGTTGCGCAAACCGCTGCAACATATTCTGATAAGCGTCCACCTCCCGCGATCGTCCCCAAGCCGTCATCGTCGAGTGCTCTGCTGCTGGAATGGAGAACCCGGCCATAGGAGATTGATAATAACGATTGGCATAAACAACGCCCTGAACCGTATCGCTGCCTTTGAAGTTGACCAAGTGGGCCATACCCCCAATTCCAGAAGATTCACAACTGGAAACCCCTCGCGCGCCAAAGTCATGGAGCTTAAAGTCAATCTCAACCTCCGGCTGATCGGCAGTTTTGACCAAATAGTCATAGATCAACTGCCGGAGATAGTAACCTTGAGTCGCTACCGTAGTTGGGTACCAGACCCGGAGCAGCATTGTTTCCAGCCAAGACACCAGCCAGAACGACTGTGGATCCGTCGATTCCACGGTCATCAACACATTATGAACTGGCACTACCGTGCCTTCAGGAACAGCACGGATACGCACGGGCAGTCTGCCCTCTAAACGCTGAACAATATCGGTGAAGCCCTCAGCATTAAAGGGAACACCGTGGGCTTGATAAAAGGTTTGGGCTTCATCTACCATCCACTGCTCAAGGGGGTGGTTCAGGTAGGTTTTGAGAATGTACTGAAGGCCGAAAAAAACAGTGGCGGGGTAGCGACCACCTCGACTCTCGACGTAGGAGAACATGCTGTCTGTCTCAGGTGGGTATTGTAGCCAGTGGCTCGCTTTGTAGGAATCGGTGTCTAGCAGCAGGTTATAAGTCATAGTTAATTTCCTTTGTCGCACTCCGCGACAGATCAATGAACGCTCGGTCTATCCGAGAGTTTGGATTGGGTTCCTCATAGCTGAGGAGAAGGTTGAAATTTGCGATCTCTGCTTTGGGGCAACAACAAACTAGGGATTAGCAAAGCCGCTAGAAGTGGGAGGCCAGAGGCCAATACAGAAGATCAATGCACACAGTAGCTTTTCTAGTAAGAGCTAGATTGCACCAAAGACAACTCTAAATCTGGCTAATAAAGTGCTGAATGATGTGGAAGTGATCCTCATAAAAGCGAGGTTCGTTTTTCTCTAGGCTGGAAAGAGACATCCACCAGGCTTTATCAGCATCATCACTACCTTTGACGCGAGGCAACGGACCGGACTTGAGTTGAATAAAAAAGGCATGGGTGATGGTGCGACCTCGCTGAGAGCGATCCGGGTTGTCAAAAACCTGCCGCCCCACAATCGATCCCTTCAGAACAGGAGTCGGCACTTTAATGCCAGTCTCTTCCTTTAGCTCACGAAGCATCGCCTGCTCTAGGGTCTCTGACGGGTTAATAAACCCTCCAGGCAAGGCTACCTGCCCTTTTCCGGGTGAGGCTTTGCGCCGGACCATCAACACATGGCCTGATTGCACTACGACCGCATCAACCGTGACGTGAATGGGAGGGTAAGGGGCAACCGACCAGGACTTTTTATACTGCTGGATAAACCGCCATTCTTCGCTGAGGCGTTGATATTCAGGGTCTGACTGAAAGGTTTTTAAATCCGCGATGATGGAGGGAGGCAACTGAGAGGACCGCTGCCAATCATCACTACCGCTAAAGTATAAGTCCCGAATAGCAGTGGCGTTGAGGTCTTGATAGTTATCGATGGGCAAATAGTCCCACTGCGGGAACAGATCCAGATAGTAGGAGCTATTGTCTTTCTGGTGACCAATGATAGCGATGCTGTCTGAAGCATCGGTAATCATCTCCACTTGTTTTTGAATATCGGAAACCCAGAGGTTATCGCTGTAGAGGCGATCTCGAACATAGGCAAAGATAATCCGATCTCGGGTGGCGGCGTCAAAGCAGCCAGTGATCATGGACTGTCGATGCTCGGAATTCCAAGGGTTTTTGATGTTGGGGGCAACCTGATGACTCCCCAAAAAAATAATCACCACCTCTGACAACTGCAACGCTTTTTCGACGGTGTACAGATGCCCTAAATGGAACGGCTGAAATCTACCAATGTAGACACAGTGGCTGTATTTATAATTCATCCCAGACTCCCTAGGAAAAGTAGTGTCTTCTCTCCGAAGACATGATCCTACGCTAATCAATGAAATTCAATCTGTCAAATTTTGGGTGATGCTTGTTTGACCTTCCCAACCATCAGAATTTGCGATACCGCATCACAGTCGCTGTAGAATACGCAACTATAGTTCTGCACTGATCCGAAAAATATGTCAGAAAAGGTACTTGGCGGACGCTATAAAATCCTGAATCCTTTAGGGAGTGGAGGTTTTGGAGAAACCTTCTTAGCAGAAGACACTCAGTTCCCCGGACATCCCCACTGTGTTGTCAAGAAACTGAAGCCACAGTTGGAAAATCCTAATATATGGCCAGATGCCTGTCGTCTTTTTCAACGGGAAGCAGAAATTCTGTCTAAGTTGGGTAATCACGATCAAATTCCACGACTTTTAGCGCATTTTGAGGAAAAAGACCATTTTTTTCTAGTGCAAGAATTGATCAATGGATCAGATCTAAGCCGTGAACTCATCCCAGGAAAGCAGTGTTCAGAATATTATGCAGTCACATTATTAGACAGCATTTTGGAGGTTCTGGAATATGTTCACCAGCAAGGTGTCATTCATCGGGACATCAAACCCTCCAACCTCATGCGCCGCCAGCAAGACGGTAGGATTATTCTGATTGATTTTGGAGCCGTCAAAGCCGTTGGCCTGCAAACGACGATTACCCATGGCAATACGGCCCAAACCGTTAGCATTTGTACACCTGGCTATACCCCCAATGAACAATATTCAGGTCAACCTAAACTCAGTAGTGATGTCTTTGCGGTTGGGATAGTCGGTATTCAAGCCCTGACGGGTAAGTTTCCCAGTGAATTGGATAAAGATCCACAAACAGGAGAAGTCATCTGGACCGATCACGCAACCGTCAGTCCTCACTTAGCATCGATTATTGACAAAATGGTGCTTTATGATTTTCGGCACCGCTACCAAAATGCAACTGCAGCCAGAACAGCGCTGCAACACTTACTTTCTACTCAACCTATTGCAGTGCCAGCCCCAACAAGTGAACCTGTAGCATCTGTGGCGTCAAATATTAATAACCTTTCACAACTTCCAGCCCCAGTCTCAGCAGTGCAGGCAACGCCGATGAAACCCAAATTGCCCATTCGAACCTTCTTCGCTGCTCTTCTTTTAGGGTTGTTGAGTGGAGCCGCAGGTGGGGTGTATGTGGTGGCTCGTTTTTTCCCAACTGCATTTGCCCCGACTGTAGCTAATGCGCCACCTGAGTCTGTGGGTATAACGATAGAAGGTGGACCAGGAGAAGAATTTACAGCCGAATCTCCTGAAATGAACGACAAAGAATCTGAAAAAGTAGCTGCAGATGCACCTGATTCTATCTCTGCGGCAAATATGCCTGTTGTCGTCGATTACACCCCGCTTAAAGAATCATTAACCGCAGGACAATGGAAAAATGCAGATCAAATTACCCGTGATTTGCTCCTCAGTATTACCGGAAGAGCAGGAACTGTCTTGCGGGTAGAAGATGTGGAACAAATTCCATGCAAAGACTTGCGACTGATCGACCAATACTGGGAGCAAGCCAGCCAGGGACGCTTTGGATTCGCAGCTCAGACAAAAGTCTGGCAAACTTTGGTCGGAAAATTCACAGAAAATACGAATGTGAAGCGAAACAACTCAGAGAGTGCATTGAATGAATTTGTGCAGCGTACAAGATGGTTCTATGTCCGACCATATAGCAATAATCTTCAATCATATGAATATGGAGAATTAGTCTTTGCTCTAAATGCTCCCCCTGGGCATATGCCTATGAAAGCTTTTTTACCCGTTGATTCGCCTAATGACTCAACTAAATTAAAAGGAGCAGTTAGTTTAATCCCGACGCTGGCTCAGAGAGTGTCTTTCTGTGAGAAACAACCTGCACCACCAACTTCATGATTTTATGACGATGATGTAGATGTATAGCCAGCAATAAACGTTGCTAGACTTGTATTCAGATATTTGAACAGTGTTATGACTGTTACCCAGCCTCTATCCATCACGTTAGAAGAGTTTCTGAAACAAGCAGAGATGAAACCCGCGAGCGAGTATATTGATGGGACAATTGTCCAAAAGCCAATACCCAAAACCCGTCATACTAGGCTTCAAGGCAAGTTAATGCAAGCAATTAACGAGGTTACTGAATCTCAACGTCTTGCTTATGCTTTCCCTGAGTTGCGATGTACCTTTGGTGAGCGTTCAATTATTCCTGATATTGCTGTTCTGCGCTGGGAAAAAATTGCCCTGGATAATGACGAAGAACTATTAGACGATATTCTCATTGCTCCAAGCTGGACGATTGAGATTCTGTCTCCCCATCAAAGCTCTAACCGAGTGACGGGTAATATTCTGCATTGCTTAAAGCATGGATGTGAATTGGGCTGGTTAGTGGACCCAGAGGATCGCTCCGTGATTGTGTTTCAACCCCAACAGCAGCCTGAGTGTCTGCATCAAGGTGATCTTGAGGTGCTGAAAGGGATTGCTTTGGTGTTAACGGTCGAAGAATTATTTAGTTGGTTACAGATGGCATAATGGAAACCACCTCAGTCTTAGCTCGCGTTCAGATGGGGCTATGCAATGGTTAATGCCAAGAATTTAAAAGCCTATCAATCTCACGGAATCGTTCAATACTATGCTCAACTTCAGCAGTTACAACCTGCTGAAGCGACTATCCTTGCACACCTAAAAGATAGTTTGCCCCGGATGACCATGCTGGATATGGGGGTTGGAGGCGGACGCACCACTCAACACTTTGCTAAGGTCGTCGCTGACTACACCGGGATTGACTACTCCGCGGATATGGTTTCTGCTTGTCAACAGCGTTTCGCTGGTTCCTTACAGCCAGACTCTTTTGCGGTTTGTGACGCTCGGGATATGAGTCGTTTCCCCGACAATACCTTCGATTTTATTCTGTTCAGTTTTAATGGGCTTGACTATATTGAGCACGGCGATCGCATCCAAGCCTTGCAAGAAATTCAGCGAGTTGGTAAGCCCGGTGGCTATTTTTGCTTTTCTACCCACAACCTCCAAGGCATGGAGCAAACCTTTAACTGGCGTACCCATCTTAGTTTCAACCCCATCAACACCTATACTAATTTAGTCATGTGGGCCTTGCTCCGAGTCTTTAATCGTTCCCTCACCTTGCCACTGCTTAAAACCTCAGCCCATGCCATGATTCGGGACGAGCCCCATAATTTTCAATTGCGGACCTATCATATTCGACCTCAAGACCAGCTTGATCAGCTTTTAGCAGGGTTTACAGATATCAAAACCTATTCTTGGCAAAGTGGTTTAGAAATCAGTAACAGCGAATTAGATTCAACTTTAGAAATGTGGCTGTACTATCTCTGTCGGATTCGATAAATGCGGCGCAGTATATTATTAGGTGCCTATTTAGCTGGATATTGTTGAATAGAGGTATGATTCTGCGAATTTTTAACTGTCAAGGGGTGCCGATATTGATCCGTGCCCTGAATCACGCAGATGATCTCAATCGTTAGATGTTATGAGTATGTTTCCTATATTCTCCATTAGATCCAACTCATCGGATCGAGAACTCGAGTTTCTTGAGCCGCGGCCAGACTACTTCACAATCCAGCTTCAGGGTTCGAACGTCACGGCGAAACGCAAGGTTTACGCATACACTGATGGAGGCGGCCTTTCACGCTTGTTCTCAAAGCTAGCGGCTTGCGAACGGCCATGGAGTAGTACCGAAAATTGGACGTCCCTTGAGGGTGAGTTCGCCCTGTCCGCACAATGCTCTGCGCTCGGTCACGTTAGCTTGACGATTCTCATATCAGATTTGTCTGGTGCCCCAGAGAAGTGGAGTGTGTCTGTAACTCTCACCACCGAACTCGGCCAGTTACCAAAAATCGCAGCGGACGCGAGCACCTTCTTCAGTATTGTGGACGGCACCAAGCATGACGAATAGATCTGGTAGAGGGGTCCCTAAAAAATCCTTGCAGCGGCTCTGTTGGGCTGCTGTACTCCACCATTACCCTTCTCCCCTACACCTCATTATTTCGGATCACCACAAGCGGCCAAGAGCCACCTATATGTTAAAAAAATCTGCTAGATGCAAGATTTACACTTCATCTAAATGCTCTGCAACCGCTTGATACAGATTCAGTACATGGTGATCTTGCAAGCGATAAAACACATGACGACCTTGCTTGCGATAACTGACTAGCCGCATCGATTTCAAGGTTCGTAGTTGATGAGACGCTGCCGATTCACTCATATCAACCAACGCCGCCAAGTCTCCGACACACAATTCTTTCTCCGCTAGCAGTGACAGAATTCGCAACCGATTCGCATCTCCCAACAGACTGAAAAACTCGGCCATCCGTTGGGCTTTTTGAAGGCTGAGGAGTTGTCCCTGTAATTGTTCAGCCTGTTCTATCGGAATAGTGCAGGTCGGCTTGCAGATCGGATCTGTTGTTGCTGTTTGATTCAGTGATTGGTCCATCATCCCATTGTAGAACCCCAGCTAGTGACAGCCAGGAAACATCATTGACATCTGAACATACGTTCATATATTATGATATTAATGAACCGTACATACTCAATCGGAGCAACTCATGGCAACTGCTACTTCCATGAAATGTGCATGCCCTTCTTGTTCATGCACCGTAGAACAGAAAGATGCGATTATGGTGCAAGATCAGCCCTATTGCAGTGATGCTTGTGCCCAAGGCCATCCCGATGGTCAAGGCTGTGGTCACTCAGGTTGTGGCTGTGGGTGACTCGACTCGCTGTAATTAACCCTTCCCTATGCCTCAACAAGAAAATATTCAGTTAACGGGACCTGGAATCGGACTCACTTTCTTGTATTACTTCAGTATGACTGTTGTGATCGTGGTGTTCGTCGGGTCTCGTTCCGTTGATTTCACCTTTGCTTCGCCTCAACTTCATCAATATGGTGTGATTGCCGGACTAGTGGCAGGGGTTGTGGGCACGTTAGTCAATCGCAATGTGACGATGGATATTGCGTTTGATGATCGAGACAAATTCATGAATCGATTGAGCCAAAACCTGGCATCTATAGGGTTTGAACTAGAGATTGATGAGGAAGAAACGCCGCTAGAAGAGTCTGTGGAGGAAGAAGGGGATTATTTTAGCTATTTTCGTTCAGGGTTAGCAGGATGGTTTTCGGGGGGGATTTATGTCGTGGTGTGCGATCGCTCCGCCAAAATTTCGAGTCGGGCGATTAATATTCAGCGACTGCGCAAGCAGCAGTTCTAGACTGCATATTTGGGCGAAGACTCTCTATCTAGCGGTACCATGAGGAGTGTTTCTTGCCCTAATTTGTCCTCCATCATTTCTCGAATACTATGGCTAATTCGGATCCATCTCAGGTACCTGCCCCAGAGGATAACAATGAGGCAGCAGCAAATATTTCAACGTCCGACTCCACAGCCGTAGACTCTGCCGCCACAAAAGAGCAAGGGAGTGGTGCCCGTCAATTATTAGGTATGAAAGGAGCCGATACAGGCGATACCAATATTTGGAAAATCCGTCTGCAATTAATGAAGCCCATTACCTGGGTGCCCTTAGTTTGGGGTGTTATTTGTGGTGCTGCTGCATCGGGACACTTTACCTGGACGTTTGAGTATGTCCTCATGTCAGCGATTTGTATGCTCATGTCTGGGCCGCTGCTAACGGGGTATACCCAGACTATCAATGACTTCTATGACCGCGAGATTGATGCCATCAATGAACCCTATCGCCCCATCCCTTCTGGTGCGATCTCGATTCCTCAAGTCAAGGCTCAAATCATAGTGTTATTGGCGGGGGGTATTGGCGTTGCCTATGGATTAGACCAATGGGCAGGACATGAATTTCCGACACTGACAGCACTGGCTATTTTTGGATCATTTATTTCCTATATTTACTCGGCACCCCCCATCAAACTGAAACAGAATGGCTGGCTGGGTAACTTTGCTTTGGGGGCCAGTTATATTGCCTTACCGTGGTGGGCAGGTCAAGCCCTGTTTGGAACGCTAACCCCTAAGGTGATGGTGTTGACGTTGGCCTATAGCTTGTCAGGATTGGGGATTGCCATTATCAATGACTTCAAGGCGGTGGAAGGCGATCGCGAATTGGGTCTCAAATCTCTGCCTGTGGTATTTGGCATCCAAAAAGCAGCCTGGATTTGTGTGCTGATGATTGATGTCTTCCAAATTGGCATGGCCCTCTTTTTGATCAGCATTCACGAGAATTTGTACGCTGTGATCCTCCTTCTGCTAGTAATTCCCCAAATCACGTTTCAGGATATGTATTTTCTCCGTGATCCAGTCGAGAACGACGTCAAATACCAAGCCAGTGCGCAGCCTTTTTTGGTCCTAGGGACACTAGTTGCTGGGTTAGCGATCGGTCATGCGGGCTTGTAAAGGATGAGTTACATGCTTGCAATTTAGATATGACTGCACGCCCTTGTCTCATCCCTACTGCTTTAAGTTAAGCAGAGATAAACTCCCAAACTGGCAAAAGAAATACCCGCCACAAACTGGGTCAAGCGCAGATTTTTCTGCAAAGACTGCTGACAGAACAGACCAATGCCAACGCCGTTCAAGTTCAAAAGAGCAGTGGCAACAACAAATCCCAAGCCATAAGTTAGACCAGACGCTGACGATGGCATTTCCGCCCCGTGAGCATAGCCATGCAAGAGAGCGAACAAACCTACTAGGGCTGTACTCTGCTTGGCAGGCAACCGCATGGCAGTTGCAATCAGAACACCAAGCACCAGAACGGAGTAAGCAATACCTTGCTCAACAAAAGGAATGGGCAAACCTGTGGCACCCATAACACCGCCTAGAATCATCGCAGCTACAAAGGTTAAGGGCACAGCCCAGATGGCTCGCCGCCCTAGCTGGGTCGCCCATAGGCCAACTGCAACCATTGCTGCTAGGTGATCCAAACCACTGAAAGGATGGGCAAATCCATGCATGAAACCCACACTATGATTAACCCCAAAATGGGCCTGGGCACTCACCGGGACTAATACAACAGCCAGTAAGAGCAAGGGTAAAAGCGTTCGAGTTCGTAGGATTCGTTGAGTTTTGTTCACAATCTGTACCTCGCAGATATGTTTAAGGAGTAGTCATCAATCAACAGGTATTCTGGCTGATCGCTCGGGTCAGAATCTGTAAGCTAGACATCTTAATTAGATAGGGATCTAAAAGCAAGACGCCCTCAAGATTTCTATAGACTATGAACGAATTACAGTTGCGGGACAGCGCCGGATTTGCACCGATCTTTCCCCAGTAGCAAATTTGTCTGGACAGGAAAAATTTGTTGTAGACAAAAAAGAACTACTTTGGACAATGAAATTGCACCCAAACCATTGATTGTGAGGAGAGTATATCACTATTACAAATCCCTATGACTCAGGGTTATGAAGAATATGTACGGTAAATTTGGAACGTATCCAATGCCGTACTGTGAGTTGCCATGTTAGAGCATGATGTTGTGATTGTGGGGGGGGGACTGGCCGGGTGCCGTGCCGCTCTGGAAATTGCTCGCCAGTCACCCAACCTGAATGTGGCAATGATTGCCAAGACCCATCCGATTCGATCCCACTCGGTAGCCGCTCAAGGGGGCATTGCAGCGACACTCAAAAATGTCGATGATCAAGATAGTTGGGAAGCCCATGCCTTTGATACAGTTAAGGGCTCGGATTATTTAGCGGATCAAAATGCGGTGGCGCTGCTCACCCAAGAAGCCCCCGAAGTGGTGATTGATCTGGAACATATGGGGGTGCTGTTCTCTCGACTAGCGGATGGTCGCATTGCCCAACGCGCATTTGGGGGCCATACCCACAACCGCACCTGCTACGCGGCTGATAAAACGGGTCATGCCATGCTGCACGAGCTATATAACAATATTCGTCGCTACGGCATCACCATTTACGACGAATGGTACGTGATGCGGCTGATCCTGGAAGACAACCGGGCCAAAGGAGTAGTGATGTATCACCTGCTGGATGGTGGATTACAAGTTTTGCGGGCCAAAGCGGTGATGTTTGCCACAGGTGGTTATGGCCGCGTGTTTAATACCACTTCTAATGACTTTGCTTCCACCGGGGATGGGTTGTCGATGACAGCTCTGGCCGGACTACCGTTAGAAGATATGGAATTTGTTCAGTTTCATCCCACAGGACTCTATCCAGCAGGCGTGCTGATTTCCGAAGCGGTGCGGGGGGAGGGGGCCTATTTGATTAATAGTGAGGGCGATCGCTTCATGGCCACCTATGCTCCCAACAAAATGGAGCTGGCCCCACGGGACATCACTTCTAGAGCCATTACAACGGAAATTCGCCAGGGTCGTGGTATTCACCCGGATGGTAGTGCGGGAGGACCGTTTGTGTATCTGGATCTGCGTCATATGGGGCGCGAAAAAATTATGAGTCGGGTGCCCTTCTGCTGGGAAGAAGCCCATCGACTGGCGGGGGTGGATGCAGTAACGGAGCCGATTCCGGTGCGGCCCACGGCTCATTATTCTATGGGGGGAATTCCGGTGAATACGGAGGGTCGGGTGCGCAATAGTGCTGACGGTCTAGTGGATAACTTTTTTGCGGCAGGTGAATGCGCTTGTGTTTCGGTACATGGGGCCAATCGCCTAGGCAGTAATTCGCTCCTAGAATGTGTCGTGTATGGTCGGCGGACGGGGAGTGCGATCGCAACCTATGTCCAAGACCAAACTTTACCCACAGTAGACGAGCAACACTATCTGCAAGCAGCCAAGGATCAGATTCAAACCCTCTTAGCTCAATCGGGTGAATTTCGGATTAACGATATCCGCCAGCAGGTTCAAGATTGCCTCAGTCAACATTGCGGTGTCTTTCGCACCGAACCTTTAGTGCAAGAAGGTCTGTCGCAACTGCAAGGTTTCAAGCAGCAGTATGACCAAATCCGATTGGATGATAAAGCGTCTCTCTGGAACACTGAAATTATTGAAGCCCTAGAACTCCGAAATCTGATGGTGGTGGGAGAAGTGATTATGACAGGAGCTTTACAACGGCACGAAAGCCGAGGGGCACATTTTAGAGAAGATTTTCCCAGTCGGGACGATCCCCAGTTTCTGAAGCATACATTGGCTTATTTCTCGGTGTCGGAGGTCGAGCTACAGTATATGCCTGTGAATCTGACTCAATTTGAACCGAAGGAACGTAAATACTAAAATCTCAGTAGAGAAGTCAGGGCGACTAGGCTGAATTACTAATAAACGTCCGCAACCAGCGTTCACACAGGTTCGCAGCTAACAGAAAGCAACGGAATCTCAGTTCAACGCTACCCCTATCAGGACCATGAACATGAATACCAGCCACCCGTCAGTTTTAGTCAATTGCCACCACCAAAATGCCGAAAATCCTTTGTGGCATCCGGAGCATCAGGCGCTGTATTGGACCGATATTCCGACGGGTAGGCTGTTTCGCTACCACCCCAAGGTAGAGACCTATGAGCAGATATACCAAGGCGAACCTGTGGGCGGCTTTACGATTCAGGCCGATGGAACATTACTGCTATTTAAGTCAAAAGGCACTGTTGAAATCTGGGACGAGGGCAACATCACAACTGTCATCTCTGGGATTGAGGAAGCCAAAAATACGCGGTTTAATGATGCGATCGCAGACCCAGAGGGTAGGGTGTTTTCCGGCACCATGGCCACCAAAAAAGCAGATGGCAAACTCTATCGCCTGGATACCGATGGCTCTATTCATGTTGTCGCTGAAGACTTTTTGATTCCAAACGGAATGGGATTTTCTGCCGATTATCAACACTTATATCTCACGGACTCGGATCGGCGAACCATCTATCGTTTTGACTACGACAGAGATTCTGGCACCGTGACGAATCAACAGCCTTATATCGTCACGCCAGAAGATGAAGGCGTTCCTGATGGCATGACTATCGATACAGAAGGGTACTTCTGGTCAGCCCGATGGAATGGTCATCATGTTTATCGCTACGATCCAGAGGGCCAGGAAGTCCAACGAATTCCCATCCCCGTTGCTAAAGTCAGCTGCGTCACCTTTGGGGGCCAAGACTATAAACAACTCTTTGTATCTACAGCCCGAGGAAAGTCCAAACCCGCTTCTCCAGAGCATGAGGGCTTTGACGATTTTGCTGGCAATATCTTTCATCTTCAGGTTGGGGCTACAGGTCGGCCGGAGCTGCGATCACAAATCCATATTGCTTAAACGATTGGATGTCCGCAGCTATGATCAGCCGCCCCTCTCTTTCAGGATCGAGCGCAGTACTATCCCCTAACCTAAACAAAGACCATACCTTAACCCTTTCCATGTGCTCTCCCCAGCCAAATTGTGTTATCTGGATAATACTGTCCAGATGCGTTATTGAGATGGACAGGATGATTTTGACAGCCTAGCGATTGAGCCAACCATAATGACTGCCGAAGCCCAGAGACTCCAAGAGAATCGCGATCGCACTGCTTACTGGACCCGCTGGGGACCCTATGTCAGCGAGCGCCAATGGGGCACGGTCAGAGAAGATTACAGCGCCGATGGGTCGGCTTGGGACTACTTTCCCCACAGCCAATCCCATGCTCGGGCCTATCGTTGGGGAGAAGATGGCATTGCGGGGATTAGCGATAATCATCAGCGACTGTGTTTTGCTCTAGCTTTTTGGAACGAAGCCGATCCGATTCTTAAGGAAAGGCTATTTGGCGTAACAGGGAGTCAGGGCAATCACGGCGAAGATGTCAAAGAGTATTATTTTTACCTGGATAATACGCCTTCCCACTCTTACATGAAGTACCTCTACAAATATCCTCAGGAGGCTTATCCTTACGCTGATTTAGTGGAAGAGAACCAGCGCCGGGGAACTGACGATGCAGAATACGAGTTATTAGATACGGGAATATTTGAGGGCGATCGCTATTTCGATATTTTTGTCGAATATGCCAAAGGCACCGATGAAGACATCTTGATCAGAATCACTGCCCATAATCGTAGTGATGAAGCCAAACCTCTACACATCTTACCGACTCTGTGGTTCCGCAATACGTGGTCATGGTTCGAAGAGGCCCAAAAACCGACTCTAAAAGTCGTCGCTCAAAAAGATGATTACAGCGTCATTGCAGCCAACCATCCCACCCTGGGCACTCGCTGGCTCTACTGCAAAAGTCCTAGCGAATTGTTGTTTACTGAAAACGAAACCAACTTTGCTCGTCTATTTGGCCAGGAGAATGCCTCTCCCTACACCAAAGACGGCATCGACAATTACATCGTTAACGGGGACAAAAAAGCAGTTAACGCCGACCCCTTAGGGACCAAATTTTCGCCCCACTATCAACTTGAAATTCCCGCTCAGGAGAGCTGCACAATTGAATTGCGTCTATGTGATGCCGATTCCTTACCAAACCCCTTCGGTGACTCATTTGATGATCTCTTTGCCCAAAGGCAACAAGAAGCAGACGAGTTTTACAACAGCTTCGCCCCGTCCACCCTATCCGCAGAGGCGCGACAGGTGCAACGCCAAGCCTTTGCAGGCATGTTATGGAACAAGCAATTCTACTTCTATGTCGTCGAAGATTGGCTCCAGGGTGATCCGGGCAGTGACCCACCACCTGACGCTCGACTCAAGGGCCGAAACTCAGACTGGAAGCATCTCTTCAACGATGACATTATTTCCATGCCCGATAAGTGGGAATATCCTTGGTATGCAGCCTGGGACTTGGCTTTCCACTTGATCCCCCTGGCGATGATCGATCCTGACTATGCCAAGCTGCAATTGTCGCGTCTGACCCGAGAATGGTACATGCACCCGAATGGCCAGATTCCGGCTTATGAGTGGTCCTTTAGCGATGTCAACCCCCCCGTTGAAGCTTGGGCGGCTTGGCGGATTTATCAGTTGGAACAGCAGTATTGGGGTAGACAGGACAAAGACTTTTTGGAGCGGATTTTTCAAAAGCTATTGTTGAACTTTACCTGGTGGGTGAACCGGGAAGATGCGGATGGCAAGAATGTATTTGAAGGCGGCTTTTTGGGGTTAGACAATATTGGTGTGTTTAATCGGTCTGGTGAACTGCCTACGGGGGGCAATTTAGAACAAGCCGATGGCACTAGTTGGATGGGCATGTATTGTCTGGGGATGTTGCAAATTGCCCTAGAATTGGCGGTTGATCGCCCCCCGTACGAAGATATTGCCAGCAAGTTCTTTGAGCATTTCCTGTATATCGCTGATGCCATGAATCACATTGGGGATGCATCGCTTTGGGATGAAGAGGATGGCTTTTACTATGATGCGATTAACTTTCCTAATCAGGACAGACATACCCTCAAAGTTCGCTCTCTGGTGGGTTTAATTCCACTATTGGGAGTGAATGTCCTGAGGCCAGAAACGATTGAACAACTGCCTGGATTTAAGAAACGTCTGGAGTGGTTCATCAATAATCGTTCTGATCTCAAAAGTAATGTGGCCTGTATGGTGACTGAAGGTATGGGAGCCAGCAGACTATTGGCGTTGTGTTATGCCACACCCAGAAAAGATGGCAAACCCAATAAATTACAGCGTTTGCTGAGCTACATGCTGGATGAAGCTGAATTTTTGAGTCCTTATGGTATTCGGTCGGTCTCTAGATACCATCAGCAGCATCCCTTTGTCATGACCGTTGACAACCAGGAGTATCGGGTTGATTATGAACCCGCAGAATCGACTTCCAATATGATGGGCGGCAACTCCAACTGGCGAGGACCCATCTGGTTCCCGATCAACTTTTTGCTGTTAGAAGCCCTAGAAAAGTTCTATGAGTATTTGGGAGACGATTTCAAAGTTGAGTTCCCGACGGGATCTGGGAATTATCACACGCTTGATCAGATTGCGGTTGAATTGTCTCAGCGTCTAGTCGATATTTTCGTGCCCGATCAGACAGGCCATCGTCCGGTATTTGGAGGTATTAGTCCCTTTCAAAATGCTCCTAATTGGCAAGATTATATCTATTTCCACGAATATTTCCACGGTGATAATGGGGCCGGGTTAGGAGCTTCTCATCAAACAGGGTGGACGGGATTGGTGGCCTGTATTATTCAATCTTGTGCAGAGCGACGCGCGGAATGTTCATAACCTAGAGACTGTAGAGAGGTGCAATTTCAAAGCTGTGCTGCCAGTTTCAAGCAATGATCAAAAGAGGCATCGGTTTTGAGAGCCTGGGGATTAATATGAGTCAAGCTAGCCTGATAGCCGTGGTCATGGAGTTGATTGAGGATGCGATCGCGCTTGGGGATATCCATCTGACCCCGCCGTCCAATCTCTGCCACAGGAAAAAAATACGGCGGCATCGGCGCCTCATCCCTCATGATTTGCAACAACTGAGCGCGAGCTGACCACCCCCAAGTTTGGGCAAGCTGTCGCATATTGTCTAACCAGTCCGAATGATGCAATGGCCCTAGCCACAAAGGGCCACTCAAGGTTAACGGGGCTCCCTGGCATGGGCAAATGGCTCGGCTCAACTGCCGCCAATTTACCGTCTGATAGTGACCACAATGATGGCAATACCCCAAAAAGCCCAAGCAACTCTGGTTTCGAGAGGGGGTAATCTGGACCATGACCCGATAGATTTGACCTTGAAAGTAAGAGAAAATCGGCTGAATATCAAGCCCCAAAGGTTGGGCCTGCTGCCAGCAATTACCAATCAGCAACCGTAGCCCTTGCTCGTGGGCAGCAGGGTGTGAGCGCGCCCATGCCCCTAACTGTCGCAAACCATGCTCAGGATTGTGCCCCGCCAAGGTGCGGCTATCGGTGCCTGTCATGTAGAGTAAGCCGCCAGTTTTAACCGCTTGCAAGCCGACTTGCAGAAAAGCAGTGGGCAAGCCAAAGCTATCTAGATCGATAACATCATAGAAATCTTGGCGGTGGTAGCAGTCGTAAAATAGGTGGTGCGCGGAATAATAAGTGATCTGATACTGATCCGGGGATAATTGACGGCTTAAGTTATCCTCCAGAACCGTCGCCATTTCAGGATTGGCATCATTGGCCCAGATCCAATCGGCATTGCTTTCTAGGGCATAGCGTTGCGATCGCACCCCACACCCCGTCATCACGTCTAATACCCGTAGGTATCCAGTAGTCTGCTTGTAAACGGCGGCAGCCAAGACCCCCAAATCACGGGCAGGTCTGCTACTGGAGCGAAAAAATGCGGAACCAACTCTAAAATGAGCTTCCCCTTCTTGGCATTGGCCCATAACATTTTCAGATAATGGCATTTGTTTATCAGGTTCGCCTACTCAACCTTGATCCTACATTCAGCAGGCTACCTAGCAGAGTAGATAATATTTTTTACAGCCCTTACCAAGGAACGGCAAGATGAGTTGCTGCCTGCTGTTGAGCTTGATGAGATGCTTGGCACCATCAAGCCAGACAGTCTAAAAGCATTGGAGAATTCAGCGTAACGTAGGTTTGGCAGTTTGTTTCCCCTTCTGATTGGGGAAAGTTGTTTGTACTTGTTCTAGTGCATTTCTTAACTGTCGTTGTCCTAAGCTGTAGACCATCAAACACAAGGCTTGACTGTATTCACCTGCCCCGTGAATACAATGTCGTCGTTGTCCTAAGCTGTAGACCATCAAACACAAGGCCATGATCATGGCTAAAGCAGCGATACGCCGGGGTGTCTTCAGAAAAACACTAGAGGCAAAGAAGAGTGGATCTTTGATAAAGCAAAAGCCTCCTTCACACGCCTGCTGGTTCTTGTACTCGCGCAGAATATCATCATTGCTCCATTGCTCGTAACTACTCAGGCTGAAGCATTGGCACCACAGGATTTCTAACAAAAACACTTCTGAGTGCATCAAGTACAGGAATATCTTGCTTTCTCAAAGTCGAGATATAACCGCGAAGACGGCAGAACTGCTGAGCACCAGCCAACGAACAAAAACAGCCTGATATCTTCTACTTCATCATGCGGATATCCCATTCGGCCTGATTATTATCAAAAGGCACCTGGCAATCATACATAAAGGCCAGAACAGCAGCTTGATACTTCTCAAGTCGGTCGAGAAGGTTTTTCACTGGACTACCATTTTCTGATCAGAGGCTTTCTTGTTCAACGGACAATTGTGAGTTGACTGCTGTTGCGCTTAAAACATAGCTCCAGATAGAGTCCTGCTTTGATTCTCAACACAATGTTTTAAGCCTAAGTAGTAACAAAATTTGGTCTTTACAAATGACGCCGATCGTTCAAGGGAACGTTAGACTGCCCCACAAAGTTTAACGGTCTATTGCCATTAGTTGGTTAACGGCTGTCAAAGCAGAATAGCTGACGCCTGCTGTACCTTCTCCAGGATGGGTAGAATCCCCAACTAGCCATAACCGCTGAATCGGGGTGCGAGTAGCAAATCCAAAAGGGCCGAAGGTAGAGAGGCGTTGGCCGATACCACCGACAATGCCTTGGCTACGACCTGTAAAGTGGGCAAAGGTTCTGGGGGTAGCGGCTTCTTGGTGAAGGATGGTATCTGGCGTGAGGTGAAAAAACTGATTCAGACGTGCGATCGCATCCCCGACATACCGCTCTTTCAACCCCTCATAATCCTCTGTTTCTTTCCAAAGCGTTGGATCCGTAAACGAAGACGCAATAATCGTTGCTTTACCCTTGGGCGCTCTCCCATCACCAGGACGACTCACGGAAACAAACAGCGAGTTATTTTCACCAATGGGGCCGTCATAGTCATATAGGAACTGGAGATGAGGTGGACAATTGTCGGGAATGGCGGCGGCGTCTACTCCCAAATAGATGACGAAAGCACCAGAAGAGGGCGGTAGTTTTTGTACACGTTGTTGATAGCGAGGTGGTGCGTTCTCCCCCAATAAACGCACTAGATTTTGCACCGTGACATTCGCCACCACATGGTTTGCCGTTTCGGTCCAAACCTCATCCGTTTTTTGCTGACGAATGTTTACTCCTAAACCTCGCTGATCTTGGATCTGGATGTGGTCAATGCTATGACCCATATGCAGTTTACCCCCATATTTTTTGAGGGCATCGACGATGCGATCGCTCAAAACCTGCATACTTCCCTGCAAATGAAACAATCCTTGCGGTGCTTGCGAAACCCCCAAGGCAGTAGCGGCGTATAGGAGAGCAGTTTGATCCGCATCAACTTGAGAATAGAGTTTGAGCTGGAGATCGAGAAACGTTTTCAGTCGCCGTTGATCACCTAAACCAGTGACTCGCAATAGTTGTCCCACCGTCATCAACAGATAAGGTGCTGTCAGCAGGGTGTTGGGTCGCACCGCTTGCAAAAGCTGCCAACTATCCCACAGATTGCGAGGCGGAATCACCGGATCTCGGGACTGGAAACCCCAGTTATAGTGAAACAAATTGGCTAGAAGCTGCCAAAAATGACTGCTACCTGGGAATTGGCGTTCCCGCTCTGCTTGCCATTGTTGCGGATCTCGCCATACTGAAATGGGGTCCGTTTCTCCCGGTAAGAAGACGGCACAAGCTGGATCACAGTGGGTAGCTGTGGGTGGCTCAATCCCCAACTCTGCAAAAATGCGATGGTGGATGCCACCGGGTTCTAGACCTGCAACTTGGGTGGCACCGACATCGAAGGTAAATCCCCGCCGTTTGAATGTTGAAGCGCATCCACCGGGTACCCAAGCTTGGTCAAAGACTTTGACCTGATACCCCCGTTTAGCTAGTAACGCTCCTGCCGTTAAGCCGCCAATACCTGCCCCAATGACCACGACTGTAAGGGGTTGAGAATGGAACTTAGGCATTAGGTGGGGATAGAGTGCGTTACATATCTTAATGAATTATAGCGATTGGTTGAGGCAAAGGGTTGTCTCTTCAGCGCTAATGACCTTTCCAGCAGCTATAGGGAGAACGAATTTCTTAGATGTTGCTTAAGTTCTTAGAACTAAGGGCTATTCCCTTCTAGGCTAGAGATAGGTCATGTCTAGTAACCAGCCTTTAATAATAGTTTTGCGCTAGTAAGCTCGTTGCCTCAGAAAGGTTGGCTACTCTGCAAAATATGGAAGGAGCGTATCATGTCTGATTTTCAGGATTGTTTAAAACGACGATTTGCTTCCGTGGCTATTGGTGAGTTTAAGCCGGGTAAGTTTGCAGACGTACAGCATTTGTATGAGCAAGCGATCGCAACCTACTCCGATGGCTTTGAAGGCGCATACCTGTTCCAAGAACCAGGCACGGATAAAGGGGTATCGGTGATCCTCTGGGACAATTTAGAAGATATGGAAGCCAATGAAGGAGCGGAGCAAGAAGCGATTCTGAGCAAAATGGCTCCCTATTTTTCTAAGCCGCCCAACGTTTCCGTGTACGAACTGGTGTGCAAAATTGATCCGAGTGAAACTAAGAGCGAATAGAGTACATCTGCTGAGGTGACTCCTGCGTTGGCATCGAGTTTGCAAATCAGTCTATCAAGTTTGAGAGATAGCCCCTTTAGGTGATGACCCTCTTACGGCACATCCATGCGTGCTAAAGCTAGGGTGGCCGCTGATGAAACCTGAGGGTGCTCATCTTTTGCCAAATATTTGAGGGCTGACACGCTCTTGGAGCTGGACAGATTCCCCAAAGCTTCTGCTAAATATTTACGGATCATCCAATCATCGGAGTTCACAAAATGCAGGAGTGGGTTGAGGGCAGCCATCGCTCTAATTTCACCAAGAGCCGCGATCGCAGCCTGTTGAATCATGACTTCAGAATGGTCAAGGGCTTGCAATAGCACCTCATAGGCGCGAGGATCTTGTAAATTTCCTAAGGAGACAGCAGCACTAAAGCAAACTAACCAATCTGTATCTTCTAAGAACGCTCTCGTTAGAGGTTGTACGGCGCGATCATCCCCAACCTGTCCCAACGCACCTGCAGCTCCGGCTCGAATCTCATACGCTGGATCATCTAACAACTGCACTAATAATTGCAATGACTCAGCGATAGGATGACTGGCCAAGGAACGGATCGCCATAGACCGGACTGATACATGGTCGTCATAGAGCACTTGTTTGATCAAAGGCAATGCTTCTGAAGTGGGTATACTTCTCAAGTCGACCAGGGCTAAAAGGCGATCGCGCGCGTCGTCACTGTTCAGTTTTAGGATGAGTTCCTGCAATTTGGAGGGGGGCATAGAACCTACAACAGTCCGCCACAGCTACTCAAATTCTATGTGAGAAAGAGAGCATGACTCAATAGCAACAGTGATCCTAAAAAGGAGAATGAATAAGGCGGCCGATGATGGAGCACAGCAACGATTCCTAAAAAAATCAATCATAGTGCCTACGGAATAAATGTTTTAGTTTTCAATCTCAACTCTAAATCTAGTTCTCCTTATCTAACCATGCTTGTACCCACCGTCGAAAAGCCTTCAGTGCTTGACTGCGCCCTTCAGTCTGACTCCGATTCAAAAACTCAGAAATCCCATCAATAACGGGGAATTGAGGAAAATGAGGACTAAAGCTCACCTCTTGATACTGCCCATCTTGCAGCAAACTGATCCGTAATTGCCCCTCCTCCACCCGCCAAAGCTCAGGGACTGCCAAGGCTTGGTAAGCATCCAACCCCGTTTTAGACGTAACATCCACTTCAATTGCTAAATCAGGCGGCGGATCAACAGATAAATCTAACCGATCCTTACCTATCATTTGAGTTGAGTTTTCGATATAAAAACAGTCATCTGGCTCAATCCCCGTTTTCATATCCTGGCGTTTGAACGTCGTTGAACCAAAACCTTCATTATCTAGATCTAGCTCTTCCAACAAAATCTTGACCATATCCCCCACCAAGACCTTCGCTTTTTCATGTTTCGGTAGAGGCATCCGAATCTCTAAAACTCCATTACTATAAGCAATTCGAGAAGCACGCCGATCCCCTAACTCTTCAAGAATCGCTTCAAACTCACTCCAATTGACCTCTTGAAGCTCAATGCGTTGACCCGGATTGACCACCAATTGGCGAAGCTGAAGCATAACCATAGGGAAGCTCCCGTGAGAAGTGCTTCTAGTATAACGATCCGCCATAGAAGCCTAAGCAATCCGTTCTGATGTCACCCACTACGCTATTGATCATGACTCAAACATTACACAGTGAATTGTTCACGAGGCTAAAGTCCAAGCCCGAATGGATTTTGATTTCAAATAAGCAACCGAGGCAATTTTTGAAAACGTGGACTAACAACGACTGATACCATTCGCATGGTCTATGCATCGTCAGCTCCAGTCCAAAAGCCTCACGAACTTGTCAGCACCTCAGCCACCGTGAAGTCAGGGGCAGCCAGGGCCAGCAGAGTAGTAGGCAGTCCAGATGTAAGGGCTTGTAAGCCTTCATAGTAGCGAGAAAAATCTGGGTGAGGAACGGCCATTCCCAGTAAGACTAGATCTGCCTCCGTCGAAGACTGGTGCAGAATCTGTTTGAAAGGACGACCCTCTGCGGTCAAAACCTGCGAGATAGCCTTCAGTCTTAAAGATCGCATTAAGCCCTTCAGATTATCGCGGGCTGCCTCGGCTGCTGCTGCATCGGGCACAACGAGCTTGAGGCAAATCTGGGCATTACTCCAGTCAATGCTAGAACTCAACAAATGAGCCAGTAGCAACATTAAACCCACGTTGGCATTCATCCCTCCCCACCAAATATCAATGCGCCGATAAGCGCCAAAGCTTCTGTCTTGACTATCACGCAAAATGAGAATGTTGCGTTTAGCTTGATGCAGATTATCCAGAAGTTGGCAGTAGCGATCGCGATTATCAGTATCCTCGCTATCCCCCAGTAAGACCGTATTCGGCACTAAGGAACCCAGGCCATAGATCTCCACCAGTCGTTGGGCTCCTTCAAAGGGATCAGGAGCAGTCAAAGTCCGCACCAACGCCTGCACCCCTCGTTCATTCAGATAGTCGCTGAGGGTTTCTTCTAAATTCTCTTGCTGGGCCACATCCCGTGAACCGCTCGGCAATACACTGGCAACCGTAATCAACCCCCGATTTTGGGTGAAGGAATTGGCCAGCTCAATCAGCGGCCAGCGCCGCGAGGGGGCTCCCGAGAGGACCAGAATATGGGGACGCCAGTTTTTGGCATCCCGTTGATGCCCAACCTGGAACAATCCAGTCCGCACCAGCATCATCCAAATCCCGCTGCGGACATCTCCCCAAGTGGTTTTAAGTCCTCGCCGCTGCAACCATACATAAATGGCCAGTACGATCAAAGCCGCTGCGACAGTTGCCATCGGGTTGATCAGAAACATCACCCCCAAACAGCTAACTGTCCCTAAAAGCGATATCGACCAATGGACCTTGAAGAGAGGACGAAAGGAGGGACTCTGCAAAAAACTCTCCACCCCAGCCGAGACGTTGAGCACCAAATAGGTGGTCAGAAAAAACATGGTCAAGATCGGCGCAATCAAGTTGAGGTCCCCAATGCAAACGGCAGCCACAACCACACCGAGAGTAAAGATTGTCCCGATTCGAGGTTCGTCGTCTGGACCACTGCCTTTGCCGAAAAAAGACATCCAGCGGGGTAATACCCCATCTCTAGCCAGGGCCTGGAGGACCCGAGGGGCACCTAAAATACTGCCAATGGCACTAGACAACGTCGCTCCCCAAATTCCCATCAAAATGGCAGGTCCCCACAGCGCCATTTGTTGCATCACCAGAGGATCGTCAATTAGGGTGCTGGCATCTGCCCGAGTCGCTAGGAGAAAGGGTAACCCCATATAGATCACATAGCCCGTGCCCACAGCCGCGAGGGTACCCGTCGGAATCGCCCGAATGGGGTCACGCAAATCCCCAGACATATTTACCCCGGCCATGATTCCAGTGACGGCGGGGAAGAAGACGGCAAAGACTTGCCAAAATGATTCCCCATCAGCAGCCCTCCACAGCTCAATACTGGTTTCTTCTAGGGGCTGGCCAAACATTAGGGACAGCAGAGAGAGGACAATTGCCGCCATAATCACGTATTGGGCTTTGATGGCAAAGCGGGCTGACGTAAGTGCTAAGACAGCAACTGCGATGGTGGTGGCTAAGGCCACGTAGAGTTGGTTGAAATGACCAAAGGTCCGCACTACACTCTCTGCAAAGCCAATGGTATATAGGGCTACTGATAGGGCCTGGGCAAAATACAGCGGAATGCCGACTGCTCCGCCTGTCTCGATGCCTAGAGACCGACTAATCATGTAGTAAGCGCCGCCGACTCGGACCACGCGATCTGTTGCGATCGCACAAGCAGACAGAGCCGTAATCAGGGTAATCGCTGTTGCCAGCGTCACAATGATCAAGGTGCCTAGTAGACCGACATTGCCAACCACCCAGCCAAACCGCAGATACATGATCACGCCCAAGATGGTCAGGGTTGAGGGCGTATAGACTCCACCAAATGTCCCTAATCCTGAGTCCTGAGCCGGAACAGTAGCCTCAGTAGGCTGCGGTCGGCGCTTAAAAAAAAGCTTCATACGGCTTGCAGTGAAAGTATGATCTCATCCTAATGATTGCTAGGGACTTGCAAAGCTCGATGTCTTGTTTCTTTACTGGTATCTTACTGCTTAGACATAACTGCACGCCCTTTTCTCATGCTTTTTGCTTTGGGTGCAAGATATCAGGGAGTTTTCGATAAAATTGGCTTTGACCTTGCTACTCTACTGTTATTCATCTGCTAACTTCAGGCCATATTATTTTCTATAGTATTGTTGTGAAAGCGGTGCAATGGCCAAAGGCTTTTTGGAAAGCATCGCCCAAGCTAAACCAGGCGATACTATCCTTATCGCGGGCAAAGGCCATGAAGATTACTAAATTCTAGGCACTGAAAAAATGCATTGCAACAGTCCAGAAAAAGCCCAATTAGCACTTGCTCAACAATATTGCCAACCCCTAATCTTTGCTCTACAATCCAGTGCAATTAGAAGTGAGCATGCCACAATGGAAGGGTATCACGAGAGCAAACTCAATACTTGAGTCGGAGTAACTTAGAGAATCAAATGAGTTTATCTCAGTAAATTTGTAAAACGGTTTGCTCCCAATGGCTATTTAGCTAAGTTATGGCTTCTTCTACACTAACCTTCCCTAATCAACAAGAGCTAACTCAATCTGCAATTCATCTGGCTTCACCTAACGAGCTGCAAGCAGGGGAATCGATTGCAGCAAAAATTAATTCAGATCCAGTCTCTCTCTACACTAGAGGAACTGAACTGTACAATCAGAAAAATTATGAAGAAGCTATTACTACGTTTAACAAGGTACTCAAGCTATCACCAAATTTTGTTGAGGCTCATTTAAACAGAGGGGCTTCTTTTCTGAGATTAGGTGATTATTCCAATGCGCTTGAAGATTTTGAGTCAGCTCTTAAACTTAAACCTGACTATGTCGATGCTTGGTTTAATAAAGGTGCAGTTTTTGAGCAACAAGGTCAATATGAAAAAGCATTGTTGGCTATTGATGAGGCTATCAAATACCAACCCACCGATCCTGAGTGTTGGTATAGTAAGGGTTATTCGCTACTAAATTTAGAGCGTTTTACCGACTCCATAACTGCGACAGAGCGGTCCATCCAATTGCAAGATCATAATTATGATGCATGGCTAAATCTAGGAACAGCAAAGGTTTGCCTAACTCAGTATAGTGAGGCTATAGATGCATTCGATAAAGCTATTGCCATAGAATCAAACCGTCCAGATGCTTGGAGTGCAAAGGGGCTTCCACTGCTTTATTTGAAACGTTACAATGAGGCGATTTCTGCCTATTCTCAAGCGATTGAACTCAAGCCGGAATTGTCTAAGGCTTGGTATAACAGAGCTTGTGCTTACGGACTGCAAGGTGATGCTGAGAAGGCAATACAGGATCTGGGTAAAGCGCTCGATCTCTATCCTGACTGGAGAGAAGACGCAAAAACTGAACCAGATTTTGATTTAGTTCGTAATAACCATCAATTTCAAAAACTACTCAATGGCTCAACTGTATCTACCCTGAAGCAGAGCTCCAATACTGATAATGAGCTTACCGATGTTGATGACGAATTAAACTTCGAGCGAGACGCGTGGCGAGCATACCTAGACTCCGAAAAAGAGAGAGAAGAGGTATATCGTCACCTTGCCAACTCCTAAGTTTTTAAATGAAGCTTTAGTACTCAAAATTCATAACCAGCAAATCGAAAAGTTTGGAGGGACCGATGGTATCCGAGATCAAGGTCTATTCGAATCGGCACTTGCACAACCTCAAGCCACTTTTTCTGGTGAACTACTTCACCCAACAATTTTTGAGCAAGCAACTGCCTATCTCTATCACTTGATCATGAACCATCCATTCATCGATGGCAATAAACGTACTGCTTTTGCAGTGATGGATACCTTTATTCGCTTTAATGGGTATTCATTGATTTTGAGTGATACCGAAGCCTATGAGATAGTATTGCAAGTTGCTAAAAGCGAGATGAGTAAAACAGCTTTGACGAAAAGATTACGAGAAAGTATTAAACCAAAAAACTAAACTTTCACCCCTTCCAATTCTTCGTCAGTCAGCTCATACAAGGCTCGCAACTGGTCTAACTTGTCTTGATCAGGGCTCCAGAAACCCCGGCCGTGGGCTTCTAGCATTCTGCCCACGATATTGCGAAAGGCTTCAGGATTAGCTTGGCGTAATTTCTCTGCCATCTCTGCATCCAAAGCGTAGGTATCTGCTGCCTGGTCATAGACCCACCCTTCTTGGAAATCTGCCGTACCTCCCCAACCAATCAGTGCCGTCATCCGTTGGGAAATCTCGTAGGCCCCGCCAGAGCCTTGGTCAGCCATTGCATCGGCCCATTTAGGATTGAGCAGTTTGGTGCGGTATTCCATTCGCAACAGGGAGTCTAAATCGCGCGGGGTGGTGTCTTTGGAGAAACTTTCGACAAAATTGGCTTTGACCTTCTCGCCGCTTTGCTGCTCAGCCGCCAACTTCAGACCCCCCGTGTTGGCATAGTATTCTTGAATGTCGGTGAGGCCATATTCCACCGAGTCAATTTCTTGGACAATTTGCTCAGTACTTTTTAGTAAAGTCTGCAACACTTCAGGGCGGGCTTGGCCTTTGTCATTGCGGCCATAGCTAAAGGCATTGCGATCGCCCCAAGTTTGCCCCAACTCATCAGAAGTTTCCCAATTGGAGTCCGTGATCCGGTCATTCACCAAAGAGCCAAAATCACCCGCTGGATTAGAGAACAGTCGTGCAGAGACATTCTCTACGCCCTGATCTTTCAAGGCAAGGGCATGTTTACGGATGAAGTTCTGGTCTGGGGGTTCGTCTGCTTCCGCAGCTCGCATAAACAGATCATCTAGTAGCTCAATGATATTGACAAAGCTATCTCGGAAGATCCCAGAAAGATTAGCGAGAACATCGACGCGGGGATGATCGAGTTCTGCTAAAGGCGTCAGACCATAGCGAACGATGCGGCCTGTTCCTTCTTTGATCGGTTCGGCCCCGACCAGTTCTAAAAGAATGCCCAAGGATTCCCCCCGAGTTTTAATAGCGTCTAACCCCCACAGCATTACCGCAACGGTTTCAGGATAGGTGCCTTTTTCATCTAAGTTCTGATCCAAAATCTTACGGGCAATCTCGCGACCCCGCTCGTAAGCCGCCGGAGATGGCATTCGATAGGGATCGAGGGCATGGATATTCCGGCCCGTGGGTAAGACACCTGGACCATCCCGGAGTAAATCGCCACCCGGAGCCGGGGGCACATATTCTCCATTGAGGCCCCGTAGAAGATTGGTTAATTCATCACTGGTTTGGGCGAGTAAGCCCCGAATTTGCAGAGCTTCTTCTAGTTTGGGAGTACTGCCATTGAGTTGAAAGCGCTCTCGGATTTGGTCTGCTGCTTCACCTGTGGCTACGGCTGCGATCGCAGCTTCCGGCAACTCTTCTCCAAAATAGGCTGAGAGATAACTTTCCAGTTTCTCAGCATCCGGCGTTTCTCCCAAAACATGTAGTCCCGACGAGAACAAGCGGGTTTCTAGCACTTGCAGATACTCATACAGTTCCACCAAATAGTGATTGAAGGCATCGGCACTGAACATCCGCGCATTTTCGGGTGTAAATTCGATACCGATTTGCTGCGCTTCTTTAAAAGGGCAGTCGGCATCAATCCCTGCGTCGATGATTTTTTTGCAGATAGCCTCCCGCAGCACGGCGTTCTTCTCGGGGTCTTCGCGGTATTCCTGTATCAAATCCCGTAGGGCTGCAAGTTCTTTATAGAGTTCAGCGCGGCCATAGGGAGGCACGTTATGGGAAATCAAGACCCCATAGCCCCGGCGTTTGGCCAAAATCGACTCAGAAGGGTTATTAGCAGCGTAAATATAGAGGTTGGGAATATTCCCGAGCAACACATCTGGCCAAGAGTACCCGGTATTTCCCAAGGGGCTACCGGGTAGCCATTCGACAGTGCCATGCATCCCAAAGTGAATCACCCCATCGGCTTGGAAGCCGTTTTGCAGCCACTTATAGAAGGCTGCATATTGGGGGTGCGGGGTCAGATCTCGCTCAAACATCAAGCGCATCGGATCACCCGACAATCCTAAAGGCGGCTGCACGCCAATCCAGACGTTCCCAAGCTGAATGCCACCTACACTAAATTCTTCACCGTTGGTCTTAATGCCAGTCCCTGTTAATGAGTCCCATTGCTTTTCAATCCGATGAGTCAGTAGATATCCCAACCATTTTTCTAGCTGGCGCACATTAACCGTCGTAGCACCATTCGGGCTATGACCATTCATCTGGGCTGGATCGACCGTCCCGTTATCAGCATCCCGGACCCAATCAATAATCTCTTCCCCATCTGCTGGTAAATCTCCAACATCGTATCCCTGATCTTTGAGGGACTGTAAGAGACTCAATAGGGATTTAGGGACATTCAATAAAGCCGCCGTTCCGGTTGCACCATAACCGGGCGGAAAACCATAGAGCAAAATAGCTAACTTGCGTTCCGACATTGATTTCTGGCGCAGGCCAATCCACTGTTTAAGCCGTCCGGTTAAGCGATCTACTCGTTCGGGAATGATGTAAATGTCGTTACCCACCAACCCCCCTAAGGGAATGGTATCAATCGCGCCATCCAGTTCGGGTAAAGCATACAGAACCACACTTTGCAGCCCGCCAATTCCCTGGCGAGTCCAAGAATGAATATCCTGAATCAGTAAGGGTGCGGCAACAAGATAAGGGACATTTTTGGCACCCAGAATCTGCTTAGCGACGGCAACTTGTCGTCCCGCCTCCATCGATCCGGCAGGTCCCCCTACTAAGGGAAACCCAATTGTGGAGACAATGGCATCCACCTCGGCCGCTTGTGCAGACAGAGACAGGGTGTCCTTACTCCCTTGCTGACGTTGAGCCTGCTCGTGCCGGGTGGTCATCAGATCCCGAACCGCTACATGCGCTTCAACCCCGTTGATAAAGATCGGCAGAGGAATTAGCCCCGCTTCCTCAAACTTGCGAATCATTTGGGGGATATAGGGTTGCTGCGTGATCACATGTTTGCGATACAGCAAAATTCCCACGACAGGAGGCTGCTCAAAATGAATCTGCTGAGCAGATTGATGAGGAGAAGGAGCACCTACTTTCCAGAGGAAGGGCAGCCGTTCAATGCGGTACCACTCTAGATAATCTTTGGGTGATTCAAAAAAGCCTTGATAATCGGGGTGAAGTAAACCAATGTTAGGGGTCTCAATCGGGGGTGGGATTTCAGCATCCAGGGGCAAGTCCAGATATCGCTCTGCCAAAGTCCAGCACATGGCGGCAACATTTTCTGGACCACCTGCATTCCAATAGCCATAGATAATCAGCCAGTTGCGCAAATCCTGAACCTTTTTTCCGGGCACATACTTAAGCAGTTTGGGGCCAACTTTGAGGAAGCTAATATAGCCTGCCAGTTTGTCCTCTTCTTTACCGCTGCCGAATTTATCGAGGATGAATTTAACGGGCTTAGGCATACCCTTGGGTTTCTCGCCAATCACAAATTTACCCAACTGGGTGAGGCTCATTAACTCCAGTGCCGATTCAAAGACTAGGCGAATGGGAATATCCTGGACCCGCTCTCGTAACCACAACACCTGATCGTAGTCAAAGACCAAACTACCAAAAAAGACATCGGCTCCTTGCAAAGCAGTGGTCACAGCATCGGGGTCGGACGTGATGTCGCGATCGCTGAAGATACACACGTCTAAGCCAGGACAACGGGCTTGAGCAAGTTCTGCTGCCTGGATATATAAATCGATATTAAAAGACTCAAATCCCGCAATCAGAACAATCCGTGCCATCGTTGCAGCCTAAATTTTGTGGTTTCTCTATCTAGATCTTAATGATCTTTCAGGGCTTTGATCGGAATTGTGAGGGTAAATCCACGGTTCATCTGCTGGTAGTGTGGCAATCAATGCCGTGTAAGAGTCTTAGAACAAAAAGCCTCCAGGTCCAAACAGGCAAGAAATAGCAATACCAAGCATCGACCCAATGATCACTTGAAAGGGCGTATGTCCTAGCAGTTCCTTGAGGCGATCTTCATTGAATTCTGGATTCTCTTGAAACATTTCATCCACAATTTGGTTGAGAACCTTGGCCTGCTTGCCTGCTGCTTGCCGCACGCCCGAGGCATCGTACATGACGATGATGGCAAAGACAGTTGCGATCGCAAATTCAGTACTGTCCCACCCTTGAACCTGTCCCACTCCTGCGGCCAAGGCTGTCACCAAAGCGGAATGGGAACTGGGCATGCCCCCCGTTTCCACCAAAACGCGAAAATTAATCTTGCCATTTTGTATGAAGTCAACAATGATCTTGAAACTTTGAGTAATCAAGCTCGCTGCAAAAGAAACCAGCAAGACCTGGTTGTTGATAATAGCGCCAAAATCCTGCATATTATTGTTCGAGGCTGAGATAAGACAGTTTATTCTCCGGGGCAGATTAAGATTGGCGAGCAGTAATAAAATCAGCTAAAGCCATCAAAGGAGCAGCTTGCTCACCATAAACAGCCAACTCTGCTTTCGCTTCTTCAATCAAACGTTGAGCTTGCTGCTGTGACTCAGGAATACCCCATAGACTAGGGTAGGTTGCCTTTTGGGCTTCCACATCTTTCCCTGCCGTTTTGCCTAGCTTTTCGCTTGTTGCGGTTACATCCAGAACATCATCAATAATCTGGAAGGCCAAGCCAATGTTGCGAGCGTAGATAGAGCACCGCTGTAACAGTTGCTGATCAGCCCCAGCTAGCTCTGCTCCCGACAAGACAGATGCTTCTAGCAAGGCTCCTGTTTTGTGAGCATGGATAAAATTCAAGGTTGATAAAGTTACATCTTCAGCCCCTTCAGACTCTAGATCAACCACCTGCCCCCCAACTAGGCCCGTTGCTGCTACTGCATGTCCCAACCGAGCCACTACTTTGAGTAACTGTGCTGGGGCAACCTGTTGGGTTCGCAGGGCAACATGCTCGAAGGCATAGGCCAATAGCCCGTCTCCGGCCAAAATAGCAATATCTTCGCCATACTGCTTGTGATTTGTGGGTTTACCTCGGCGGAAATCATCATTATCCATAGCCGGCAAATCATCATGGATCAGGGACATGGTATGGATCATTTCCAGAGCACAGGCCGTTGGCAATGCCATATCCATCGTGCCTCCTGCCAGTTCGCAGGTGGCAATGCACAGAATCGGACGCAGACGCTTACCCCCCGCCAGCAGGGAATATCGCATGGCCTCATAGATCTTCTCGGGATAGACGACGGGGATGGATGCGTCCAATGCCACCTCGACAACCTCTCGCCGCTGAGACAGATAGTCTACAAGGTTAAAGTTAAAACCAGAATCATGCGAAGCAGACAAATCCTGAGTAGAAGAGGTTGTGTGAGAGTTTTCAGCGGATATCATCCTAGCGATCCTTCGTGATCTTTGACGATAGAGGGGGTTACCTTAAGCCAGACACAAGAGCTGCTAAGGTTATCGAAACCTGGGATTCAGTCACGATTTCGATGAGGCTAGCTCAACTATTGTATGATGCTTTGTGCCGTTGCCTATAACTCCATACGGTATTCTCCAAGAGCATGGCCACAGTCATGGGACCCACTCCCCCTGGTACTGGCGTGATGAGAGAACTTAAAGGTTGTACCGAGGGAAAATCAACGTCTCCCACGAGTCGAGATTTACTGCCAACGTCTTGCCGATTAATACCCACATCAATCACAATTGCCTGGGGTTTGACCATCTCAGCGGTAATTAATCTAGGCTGGCCGACGGCAGCGACTAGCACATCTGCTGTTTGGGTGACCGCAGCTAAAGACTGGGTGCGAGAATGGGCCATCGTTACTGTTGCATTCGCAGCCAACAACATCAGCGCGATAGGCTTTCCTACCAAAATACTGCGGCCCAGGACGACGGCGTGTTTTCCGTGCAGATCGACGGTGTAAGCTTGTAACAGACGCATAATTCCAGCAGGTGTACAGCTTCGTAAACCCGGTTCACCTCGCAGGAGCCGCCCTAAGTTCAGCGGATGTAGTCCATCCACATCTTTATCTGGATCGATCTCGTAAAGCAAAGCTGTAGCATCCAGGTGATCTGGCAAAGGTAACTGCACCAGAATGCCATCTACTTGTGGATTGGCATTCAAGTCTTGAATTGTTTGCTTGACTTTGGCAAAGGTCACCTCAGCTGGAAAGTGATGACTAAAGGAAGCAATCCCAATTCGCTCACAGGCCCGTTCTTTGTTGCGGACATAAGCTGCACTGGCTGGATTATTGCCAACCATGAGTACAGCAAGACCTGGAGAACGGCCGATCTGAGATTGCAAAGTTTGGATTTGGGTGGTCAGCTCTTGCTGGATTTGCTGGGCTAGTCTTTTACCGTCAAGAAGAGTGGACGAGTCAGTAGGCATCGGTCATGACTTCCTGGCAGGGCATAAAAGTGCTTCTCGATTGTATCGACTTACCTTGAATTCGGGATAGTCTTAAAGCTAAGGATCGCAATTCTATATGGATTGATCCGTTGCTCTTCTGAAGTCGGTCTAAAGCTATGTCTGCATCTATAAAGGTTGGAGATCAGATTCGCATTGTGGCGCTACCTCCTTATGTAAAAACCGCCGAACCCATGCCGATGTTGCGCCCACCCGACGTCATTCGCCTGGGCGAAGAGGGCACTATTCTGAGTCGAGAACCTGGGGACTACTGGAGTGTGCGGATGGAGAATGGGGCTTATCTGTTGAGCAGTCAATATCTAGAAAGAGTGGAGTCCGCTGATTAGCCATGCATCCAGGGTCGCAAAGCTGCTTCAGAGCCCACTAGAGAAATATGGGACAACTGCAAGCATTGACAGGCGGCTTGGTGAACGGTTTCAGAATCCATATTGGCAATCTGTTGAGGGAAAGTCTGATCATAGGTAATACCCAAGCCCAAAATTTCGTACCAGCCCATCAGGTGGGCTAGCTGGGCGTTGCTTTGTTTCCCCAAGACATATTGGCCCAGCATTTTACGCTTGGTCGTCTCCAGTTCTTCTGGCGTTAAGGGATGTTGACAGAGGCGGTCAATTTCTGCTTGGAGCTTTTGTAGTGCGATCGCAGTATTGTCTGCGGCTGTCCCCATGTAAACTACAAAATGGGAGGGTCCCAACCGCGTCGGGTAGAACCCAGACACCTCGTAGGCCAACCCCTGCTTCTCTCGCAGATTGACAAACAAACGGCTGGAAAGACCGTGACAGAGGTAGGTATAGAGCAGTTTCAAAGCTGCATAGTCCGGCTCTTTTACGGCAGGAGCCAAATGGCCCAACATGACAATACTTTGTTGGGTGGATTGTGGCGTCACAGAGATACGAGCGTCTGTCCTTGGCTGAGGCTGTATAGATGACTGACCATTGCTAGCTTTCATCCTTGGCCAGTTAGGGGGTGACAACACTGGAATGGGCACTCGCCAATCCCCAAACACCTGCTGACAGAGCTGTAAACCTTGATGGGCAGCAAGATGACCAGAGATACTAATGACAACATTATCAGGCCGAAAGAAAGCTTGATGGTACTGATGGAGATCCTCAGACTGGAGCTGTCCCAAAGCATCTGGATCTCCAGGCCCTGTCTGGGCATAGGGATGGCCCTGGGGATACAAAGACTGTCTCAGACCTTGTAAAGCCGTGGTGAAAGGCTGTTCTTGCTGGGACAAAATAGACTGTAACGCTAATTTCTGCTCCAAAGCCACTTCATGATGGGGAAAGGAAGGACGCTGTAACAACTCAGCAGCCAAAGTGAGTAGATTTAAAAAATCACTGGAAACTGATTTTAGGCTCAAGAGAAAGTAGTCAGGAGCCCGTTCTACGCCTAAACTGGCCCCCACAGATTCCACCTGCTCGGCAATATTAGCCGAGGAAAAATGAACGGTTCCTTTGGTCAGGGTGGCAGCCATTAAATAGGCCAGTCCAGCTTGCTGCTGTCCTTCGCGAATACTGCCAGCACCCACAAAAATTCGAGCGGCAACAATATCGGCAATTGAGTTCTCAGTCAAGAGCAGGACTAACCCATTGGCCAACGCAAATTTTTGGCATAGCAGACCGGAGGTAATGGGTAGTGATGCGATAGGAGATGGGCTAGATGGCATTGAGCAAACAGTCATCCAGGCTTAAGGGGGTCAACAAGACAGGGGTTGCAATGTGGTCACTGCATAATGATTGGGGGAGAGGTAACTCTGGGCAAGGTGCTGCAAGTGTTCGGGCTCAATTGCTTGTATGAGATGAGGATAGGACAAAGCTTGTTCTAAGTTACCCAGTGAATTGTAGTAACCATATAGCCCTGCTAACTGATTGACTGTTTCAGTCCCAAAAATAAAATCATTCACAACTAGTTGTTGGCATCGATGTAACTCTTCTTCAGGGATACAGGTTTCTCTCAACTGGTACAAGTGCTCACAAATGACTGTTTCTACCACTTCCAAATAATCAGGATCCAACAAAATCGATAGAGTGAAACACCCTCCCGCTTTCTGCAATAGGAATTCACTATGAATGTCCTGGATCCATCCTCTGGTTTCCAGTAAGTCTGCAATTAAACGTGAGGTTCGTCCCCCCGTTAGGAGTACAGACAGTAGATCTAATCCATATCCTTGCCCTGTCTGGTCAACACCGGGTCCCAACCAGGCCATCATCAACCGGGCTTGCTTTAAACCCGGTGCGGTTAAGGCCTGATGCTTCCTGTGGTTTAAGGGGTTAGGTTGGGCCCAGGTTATCGATGTTGTCTTAACCATGGATGTCTGTTGCCAATGACAATGTTTTTCTACTAATGTCATCGCCTGTGCTTGGCTGAGGTCGCCAATCATGACAATCGTCATATTTTCAGGACAGTATTGCTGATGGTGAAAGGCGCGAGTGTCAGCAGCAGAGAGCAAAGGGGGTAGCTCAGGCAAACCTAGAACAGGTCGTCCATAAGGATGGTCGGGGAATAAGAGCTGACGAACGGACTGATAAACAACCCAATCGGGATCATCATAAGCTTGATCAATCTCTGCAAGAATCACCTCTAGTTCCCGCGTAAATTCTGAGTCAGGAATCGTAGCGTTGATGACCAAATCGGCAAATTGAGAAAAGCTCTCTTCTAACTGATTGGCCACTGTTATCATGTAGAAGTGCGCATAATCATGGGCGGTTGCAGCATTGACTATGCCGCCTCGCTGCTCAAGCAACCGATCAAATTCTCGGGGAGAGATCGTGGCAGTCCCCTTGAAAATCATATGTTCTAAGACATGGGCCAAACCTGGGACTGTGTGAGGTTCATGGATCACACCTGCGTTTACCCAAACATCCACTGCTACGATTGGGGTCAGTGGAATGTATTGATGTAGCACCGTTAATCCATTCTCTAAATGCTTGAAATTAACGGGATAGGATGAGGGGGCAGACTTCTGCTCTATGGGGTGATTCCCTATCTCAAATTGGTTGTGACTAAACCCCATCAAAGAGAATGAGACCGTTTTGAGACAACATGACCGTAAAGCGTGTTGAAAGCGTTCTTGAAAATCCGGGGAAAAACATTGCCGTCAATAATAACGCTTTGCATAGTGTTACTAAATTAGCCTTTAATTCGGTATATCTTGTGTGGGCTTTCTATACCCAACTAGTCTACAAGACAACTGAAAGCCAAATTGCCTCATTTGCCTATTGTCAGCTCCAGAGCCTAGAGATTCAATGACCCATACTGTATCCATCCAGGTACCTGCTACCACTGCCAATATTGGTCCAGGGTTTGATTGTTTGGGGGTAGCCCTTTCTCTCTATAATCGTTTTCAGTTTTCGCTACTGAGTGCTGTCAGTGTGCCTGATACAGAGCCAGTCATCATTCATGCCAACGGCCAAGGCGCAGATCAACTCCCTACTGATGCTGAGAATTTAGTCTATCAGGCGTTTGTGGCGACTTATCAACATCTTGGCCTCACCCCTCCTGCCGTCAAAATTGATATCCACTTGGATATTCCTCAAGCGCGAGGGTTGGGCAGTTCAGCTACGGCGATCGTGGCTGGATTAATGGGTGCTAATGCATTAGCCAATGGCTCTTTAAAAACATCAGAACTACTGCAATTAGCAATAGCTTTAGAAGGTCACCCTGATAATGTAGTGCCAGCAATGATGGGAGGCTGCTGCTTGGCAGCAAAGGATTTAGAGACTGATCAGTGGCAGATTTGCCCGATTGCCTGGTCTCCAAAAATTGCTCCGATTGTTGCTATACCGGACTTTGAACTCAAAACTGATTTGGCCCGTAACGCCCTACCCCAAACCTGTACTTATGCGGATGCCGTGTTCAATATGGCCCATCTGGGCTTTTTGATGAAAGGCTTAGAGCAAGCAGATGCGGTCTTACTTAAAACAGCATTGCAAGACAAACTTCATCAACCCTATCGATGCCATCTCATTCCTGGCTTTGAGATAGCCCAGCGAGCGGCATTGCAGGCGGGCGCATACGGTTTAGTCATTAGTGGGGCTGGCCCTACCCTTTTGGCTCTGGGTGATGCTGAATCTGCGGCTGCGATCGCTCTTGGATTACGCAATCACTGGCAAGTTTCTGATCTTTCTGTTGAGACAAGGGTTCTTAGATTGGATAGACAAGGCGCTGTTGTCCAGTCTGTTCAAAATCCTTCATGACATACACCACAATCATGAAGCCATAAATTGCTGATCTTGATCTCAACATCCAACGATAGGATGCAGGTATTAGTTCCTATTAGTTGTCAATGCCATTAGCAATGACTCCTAGGATTGGAATCTGAGCAATTTCTAACATTCGCAGACTTTCCTTCAACAGGCTCCTAGGAACGCTACCTAACTGAGCAACAACCATTAACCCATCTGTTTGAGGCGCAATAATGGTTGGATCTGCAAGGTTAAGGGGAGGGCAATCGTAAATCACTAAGTCAAACTGCTCATCAAAAACACCCATAAGTTTGTGCATTTTTTGAGAAGCCAAAATACGTGTTGGATCCGAGGGCAACATACCAGCCGTCAATACAAAGAGATTTTCAGTCCCTGGAAGGGGATGAATGGTGGATTGAAGATTGCCTTCAGTCGCCATTAAGTCACTTAAACCTGGGCTATTAGGCAAATTTAATATTCGACTCAGGCTAGGTGCTCGAAGATCAGCATCTACCAACAGAACTTTTCTGCCCATGGCTGCCGCAGCTTGGGCAAGATGCATAGAGGTTGTAGTTTTCCCTTCTTGCGGTGAGCAAGACGAAATCACAAGGGACGAAATCGGTAAGTCAGGATTTAAAAGATGAAGCTGAGAGTATAGAGAACGGAAAGCCTCTAAGAATGGTGAATAGGAATATTCTGATACCTTTTTGGGTTTGAAGTTCTTCCAATTCCCTAAAGAAAACTGCTCGTTGTTGAGCAAAGAAACAGGCTGTTCTTGCTCTTCAAGCGGGGATAGCTCAACCTCTCGTTGTAGTCCATCATGCTCTGTGGGCAAGAAAGGAGATTCTTCTAGCTGTCTATGAAACGGGATAATACCCAGAATGGGTCGATTCAATTCTGAACGTAAATCTTGGAGAGAGTGAATAGCATCGTTGGCTTTATCCAAAAGAATGGCGATCCCTATCCCTAACAAAAGGCCTAACATGGTTCCGAGTGTCAAGTCACGGGGTAAACTTGCACTTGATTCTGCAGATACCGAAGTTTTGCCCAATAATTCCCAAGGAACTTCGTTTCGGGCTGAATTAATTAGTAATTCTTCTCTTTTCTCCAGAAATTTGCGATAGGTATCGCTAGCAATTGTAAGTTTCCGTTGCAAATTCTCGTACTGGCGGCTAATGGAAGGTAACTGCTTCATTCTTTGCTGCAGTGAAGCTTGGGCCCCCAAAATTCCTTGTCTTTTTGCCTCTAGTACTTGCAGTTGTATGGCTGACTCCACAAATTGCTTGCTCATACCTTGGCGTAAAGAGTTTTGATAGGGCAACGCTGAGGTATCTGAGATATTACTGGAAAGACTTTGGCCTAAGCTATTTTTCGCAGCTTGGTTCATGAGGGGCAACAGCTTGTCGCGCTGTTCTCTAAGCTCAACAACTTCAGGATGGGTGCTGGTCAGTTCAGCAGACTTAATCGCCAATTGGGACTCAATGTCTTGAACTTGGTTCCGGAGTTTTTGATAGGTGGGGTTCTCTGTGAGTACAGTGGCTGCCTCAGCGCTAGCAGGAGAGAGTTGTAGCTGTCTTTGTAGCGAAGAATATAGCTGTCTGGTCTGCATTAACTCAATTTGATTCTCTGCCAATTGCCCTTGAATAGAACCAGATTGAGAAGACACTTGCTCCCCAAAAGTAGTGGGATCTAACAATTGATATTGTTCTCGAAAGCGCTGCAAAAGTTGCTCGAACTGGCGAACTTGACCTTCAACCTTGGGTAATTGGGCATCAACAAACTGAATCGCTCGGCTTAAGTTTGTTTGCCTTTCATTCAGACTGTACTGGATGTACTGCTTAGACACTTCATCTGCAACTCGTGCAGCAGCTTCAGCAGATGCAGCGTCATATTCTACTCCTAAAATCTTAGTTTCAGTATTGCTAGCATCTGTAACACGTCCAATCGCTAGGTTCCCGGCTAATTCCTCGTATGTTAGATTAGGAAGCTCTGCATTCAACTTTTCTACTACAGGTTCTAGAACTTGAGGACTTAGAAGAATTTGAATCTGAGTCGGATAGTCGAGAACTGCCTTCGCGGCTTGAGTATTACCCAGCTCTTGGCTTTCAATTGTAGGCTTGGCTCCACTAATGGCAGATACCACTTCGCTCTCTGCCGTCACTGGCTCGATGAGTATACGAAACTGACTTTTGTAGGTTGAGGGGCGGGTGCGACTCCAGTACAGGGTTGACACAGCCACAACAGCCGTCACGAAAAAGACGACCGGGAGACGACGACGAACGGCCCCAAATAACTGACCAAAATTTAGCCCACCCTCGTCTTCTACTTCCGGTTGAAAGGATTGAGGAAGAAGTGCCAAGGCGGGTGTCGGTGTTTCCTTGACGCGTTCCAGCCGTTGCAATCTCGTCGTGTTTGAGTTAGGGCTAGGTTTCATTGCCTTATGTGAGTAATGAGGAACTTAAAATAATGTTGACTCTTAAAGCAGTTCAAGTCATCAAAGATATGAATGACAAGATGACTATGAGTCCGTTAAATCTCAATGGATCTCTAGAATAACTTGTTTGTGGAGAATTGTAACTGACATAGATCACACATTCTGAAATTTGTAAATCGGCTTATCTACTTAATATGATAAGTATCTAGGATTTATGAAGTATAGGAAGAAAAGCTTAAAGAAAGAGACTGATACGATACAGAGTTAAGGAAAAAGGCTATTCAGATGCATAATATTCAATTTTTCAGCTCTTTTAGCAAGATTGGATTCTTTCTTGGTTTTCTAGAATCCTAAGATAGATATAGAATCCTAGCTCGAATAGGTCGAGTAGCTTTTTGTTAGGGGTATAGGTATATAATGCCCGCTTACAACTAAAAATATTCCAAGAATTGGGTGTTGCTAGACGTGCCGACGGTTAATTTTCAACCTTTAGCTTCGTCAGAATAAAGGCTGTCACGAGACTATTGGTTCTACAGCAAATAATCACGCATACATCTATTTTAGTCTCTAAATTAATGTGAGACAAAGCCTATTTCAACAGGTAATGGGTAACGAATGTCATCGATTTGGCTCTTTTATCTGTTGAGAATAAAAATTTATCCCGTTTATGTTGAGATAAAGTCATGTGTTGGCTAACTCAGCGACAGATGATTTTATAGTGGGCGGTTGCCAAAGGGCTGCTTTGATCAACACCCAAATTAGAGAAACATTATAGATAGCCCAAGCTGCATTCAAGAGATGTAGGCTGGGGTTAGTCAAGCTACCAGTGGCATAGCGCCATAGACTCCATGCAATCCCCAAACAAGTCAGGATGACGACGGTGATTTGAGGGACGACAAGGCCAATATATATCCCAGATTTTCGTTGTTTGGGGGTTACTTGAAATTTGACGGGACGGCCGATCAAGACGCTCCAGACGGCTTTAATGAATAAAGGGAATAGTGCGATCGCAAATTGTTCTGCCCGCCATAACTCCGATTTTTTAAGTCCCCAGGCTGCTACCACAAACGTGATCCGGTTGAGAAGGAACGCAGGCACAAAATGAATAGCAAAGGCCGAACCATAGGTCTGGACTGGAATTGCTCCCGTAAAGAAATAGAGAATGGGACACGCAATGAAGATCAGGGTAAAAAATCCTGAGAAATGACTGTACATCGTCTGAAAATATTGCAGTTGTTGCCAACGGGGCAGACCTTTCTGAGTGAGGAGATTTTCTTGCAGCAGGACTTGAATCATTCCCTGAGCCCATCTGAATCGCTGCTCGAGAGTGGAGCCCAAATCATCAGGGGCAAGACCTAAAGCCAATACTTCGGGATGATAGACAGACTGCCAACCCGCAGCATGGAGACGCATAGACGTATTCATATTTTCGGTGATACGAGTGCTAGAGCCCCCACCCACCAGCGCACATTCTTCTAACAGATATTCACCAGCAACGTTTTGCACTCCTGTGGTGACCAAAGCTTTTCGGCGTAATACAGCATTTGTGCCGGTATAAAAGGCTGCGCTTATACCATCTTCGCCTTGCTGAATAGGGCCGCAAAACGAGTGGGCTTGATGACCAAAGGGATCGCCAGAAGGGAGATTATAAAAGTCTTGGGGAGTTTGTACAAAGGCAATGTCGTTACTTTCATAGCTCTCTGCTTGCAGGTTGTAAGTGTAAAAGTAAGGCAAAACCTGCTGCAGGAAATGGGGCTTAGGAATATGGTCTGCATCAAGGGTCAAAATGAAATCGCCTGTTGTTTCCCCGGAGCACACCGCATAGTTGATGTTGCCTGTTTGGGCATGATGAGGCTTATCTTGAGAGTCTGGCCGAGCAATATAATGACTACGAGCTAAGTCAATCAACTCCTGCTGCTTGCGCTCAATGGCTGTTTGGATAGTCACCATTTCAGACTGCAAATAGTCTGTTACCGAATCATAGGGATGATTCAACAAACGGATACTTTGCTGCAAACTATGGAAGTATCCTGCTAGCCGTTCTCCTCGACCATATTCTGGATGCTCTTCCGCATCAAAATACTTAATTGCTAGGAGACATCGGCGTTGATCAGGTGTGGCGTCATAACTCAAGAAGTCTGTGAGTTGACTCATAATGCCAAAGCCCCGTCCTCCTTCCTCCATTAGATCGACATCAGCTAAAGGTTTCAATATTTTGTCAGGATCGTCTAATCCAGGACCTCGATCCCATACCTGTAGAACAAGTGCATTGCTGAGAACATTCAACTCCAAATCGAAGGATGTATGGGGAGGAAGATGCCGATGTGCATATTTCGGAATATTATCAACCGCTTCTCCTAAGACCGTTTGTAGCTCTATCCAAGCTCGATCAGGAATGTGAGGTTGTTTGAGCTGATCAAACCAGGCTAATGCGAGGCGGCTAGACTCAGCATTGGTTTCTAAGGTAATGCGATGTGTCTTGATTTCTTCTTCACCGTGCGCCACTTCCGTAGTTAAGTATTCAAGGTGCTTTAGACGGGCTTCAAGCTGTAGCCGTTGGGCATTAATATCAGCAGCTACGGCACGGAGCTGTGGGGTTTGCAAGTCAGCAATGCAAAGCTGCTCTGCCATTTGCCGTATTTGTAGAGAATTACCATTGTCCAGCACATAGACCTTGAGCTTGGTAGGCGGATAGTCAAAATTTAAGACCGCTTTCACGGTTTCTTGGACTATCTCTGCTGGTTCGTTATAGCAAGTGATCAACACGTCAACACTGGGCCATTGGGATTCTGATAGTGCTGGCTGCAGTTGTCGAAGTGGTTTCACGTCTCGGATAAGCGGTCGCCACAAGCCGATAAAGAATATCACTCCCCCGATATAGCTGTAAATTTCTGCCAGCAATAATGGCAAGGCTAACCAGAGGGCGTTAAGGTTGACCGAATGAAAGAGGCGCCATTGTAAATACCAGCCGCCAAACATTAAGTTGACAATGACTAAATACCGAAACAAAAGGGTTCTGTTCTTCAGTCTGATCCGACTATTATCAGAGAAGGTGGGTATATTTTCAATAATGGAGATGGCATTCGTCATAAGACCTTGAATCCTTCCATCGGGGGAACTCAGTCAAAATTCAGTATTGTCCAGAAAAGCTGGCTGCTCCGATTTAGAGTGCCCTGTTGTCTGAGTTGACTAACGCTTAAGCTCAACCTCTATTTTGAAGGTAGGGGACGCCATCCCGGTAAGATACTTTGGCGTTGGCGGGCGACGACTAAGGCATTATCACCGACATCTTTGGTAATGGTGGAGCCCGCAGCAACGGTAACATCCGCTCCTAAGGTGATTGGAGCCACGAGGACGCTGTTCGCGCCTGTTTTGGTGCGATCGCCAATCTGGGTAGGATGCTTATTGACCCCGTCATAGTTGGCGGTAATAGTGCCTGCCCCAATATTGACCTGGGTACCCAGAGTTGCATTGCCTAAGTAAGCAAGGTGGGCCACGTTGGTGCGATCGCCAATGGATGTTTTCTTCATTTCTACGAAATTACCGACGCGACACTTCTCGCCGATTTGCACATGTCCGCGCAAATGGGTATAGGGTCCGATACGGGAGTTATCGCCGATGTGACTATCCGTAATCACGGAAAAGCAAACTTGAACATTGGCCCCGATATGGCTGTTCTCAATGAGACTGCCAGGGCCGATCCGACTACCTGTCCCAATTTGGGTTCCACCTCTGAGGTGAGTTTGGGGTTCAATGATGACATCGGTTTCAAGTTTTACTGTTTCGTCAATAGTGATGGTGTCTGGTTCAATCAAAGTCACACCTGCCGCCAGCCATTCGTCTTTAATCCGATCTTGCAAAATGGTATAGGCGGTGGCGAGTTGTTTACGATCATTGATGCCTAAGATTTCTTGGTAGTCCTCTACATCCAGAACCATGACTGGATCTAGGTGGTTAACAGCATCCGTGAAGTAATATTCTTTCTGATCATTTTCAGCTTTGAGGTTGGGTAGAACCTCCGCCAATGCTGACCAACGAAAACAGTAGACGCCAGCATTAATCCGCTGGTTCTGTCGCTGGGCAGGGGTACAATCGCGATCTTCGATAATTTCTTGTAGGTGCATTTGGGCATCACAAAATACCCGGCCGTAGCCCTTGGGATTAGGAAGTTGAGCAGTCAAAATAGTAGCGGCATTCTGATGCTCTTGATGTGTAGCTAGCATTTTCTGGAGAGTTTGGGGTCTGAGTAAAGGTACATCACCATTGAGGACTAACAAATCTCCTTCGAATCCTGCGAGAACGGGCAGGACCTGCTGAACAGCGTGGCCTGTTCCCAATTGCTCCGTTTGTTCGACAAATTCTAAGTTTGACCAAGACTGCATTTCAGTTCGAACTTGATCGGCACAATAGCCAACAATCACAATCTGACGGGAAGGAGATAAATCATTGGTACTACTCAAGACGCGTTCGACTAAGGTTTTGCCACCCAACTGATGCAAAACCTTAGGCAGATTAGACTTCATGCGTGTGCCTTTACCTGCTGCCAAAATTGCTACCGCGATCATGTCCTTGTCCTAGCCTGTCAACACCCACGGAGTATATCGCGCTTCTTCGCTCCTAAAGACAAAGGATTGTTGCTAAAGATGAGAGTCTCTCTGGTCAAGGATGACTTGAGTATTGTGATCTCTAGATAAGCAGAACCTGAGCTTTCAAACGGCCATCGCCCTTTCCCAGTTGGCATCCAACTTATTTACAAGGTACCCATTCCTCAAAACCGCTATGAGTAAGCTCGCCAACCGGGTTGATATCATTTTCTCATTGCTAACTTAAAACAGCCCTGGCCACAAAGGTACTTTCCTTTCATGAGCTGTGTTCGTTAATACTCTAATGAAGTGCATGCTAGATAACGAGATAAAGTTGTTTGAAAATTTCAGCTTTATGCATTGACGAAACAACTTTTTGGCTTCGTAAGCAATTTCGCTCGGTATGGTTATGGCTCATTCAGAGCATCGGCATCCCAAATTAATAGTTGCCTTTGCCAGTGCATTATCAGCAATTGCCATTTTGACCATTGTCTCTCAAGTATTGCTCCATAAAACATTGGCAGAAAAGGCACCATCGATCCGTGTGATCAATATAGCGGGTCGACAGCGGATGCTCTCTCAACGCATCAGGCTGTTAGTCCAGTTGTATCGAGCAGGGAACATTACAGTTAAACCTAAACTCTTAGAGCTAGTGACCCAAATGGAAACTTCCCATGAGGTCCTCCTTAAAGGTAGTACTGGGCTGAACCTCAATCACCGGCTTTCTCCAGCTTTGCAGCAGCTCTATTTTGAAGAGCCTCAATACCTAGATAGGCGTACCCGCGACTATCTGGTAGATGTGAGAACCCTAATTAATTCCACCCATGAAAATGAGCGTAATGCAGCCTATCGTCGGATTGAGCAAGTTGCTCAATCCGACTTGCTCTCCAGCTTAGATCGAGCAGTAGCATTGTTTGAGAGCGAAGCAACTCAAAACATCAATACCTTTAAACAAGCACAGCTGCTCATTGTCGGTTTATTGTTACTGACCTTGATTCTCCTGGCCCTATTTGTCTTTCGACCGTTAGTCAAAATTGTGAAGCTAGAGGAGCAGTTACAACTGGCGAAGGTAGAGCTGGAAACTCGGGTCACAGAACGAACTCAACAACTTCAATCTGCTAACCAAGCCTTGCAGCAAAGCCAAGAAAAGCTGGACCTCGCTTTAGAAGCTTCTGATACGGCTTGGTGGCACTGGCATGTTCAATCAGGAGATTTGGAATGGAGTCCGTTCTACTCTCAGATGTTCGGATTTGAACAAGAGGATCTACAAGCTAACTATAAAGTTTGGGAGAGCTTGGTTCATCCTGATGATATGCCTTGGGTTAGCGAGAAGCTCAATGCCCATCTACAGGATAGTTCTATCCCCTATAACTTCGACTATCGAATGCGAGCCAAGTCGGGAGAATGGAAATGGATTGCCAATTTGGGCAAAGTGGTCGAAAGAGATGAACAAGGCCAGCCAGTGCGGATGGCGGGGATACATCTTGATATTAATCAACGCAAGCAAGCAGAAGAGCAACTCCAGCAGTTAAACCGAGAACTGCAACGCTCCAATGAGGAATTGGGGCAATTTGCCTATGTCGCCTCCCATGATCTGCAAGAACCCCTGCGTACGATCAAAAGTTTCACCGAACTGCTTGCTCAACGCTATCAGGGCCAACTGGATGCTAAGGCAGATCGGTATATGAACTACATCACAGATGGGGCTATGCGGATGCAAACCCTCATCTCAGATTTATTAGCTTACTCCCGGGTCGGACGCTTTGAATTGGTCTTGCAACCCACCAATCTAGAGAAAGTCGTAGAGAAAGTTCGCTCAGATTTACAAGCAGTGATACAGAACAAGGGCGCTCAAATCGAGATGGAATCATTGCCGACGCTCTGTGCAGATCCCACCCAGATCCAACAACTGATGCAGAACCTGATTGCCAATGCCATCAAATACTGCCAAGCCGATGTCCCAATCATTCAGATTCGAGCTACTTCTGCACAGAATAACTGGACGATTTCAGTCCAGGACAATGGCATTAGCATCGACCCTCAATATGCTGAGCGGATTTTTGTGATCTTCCAACGCTTACATAATAAAGACACTTATTCTGGAACAGGTATTGGTCTAGCCATCTGTAAGAAAATTGTCGAACGTCATGGTGGGAGAATTTGGGTGGATTCCCAAGCAGAACAAGGTTCAACATTCTCTTTCACACTCCCTATCACCTAATATGAATAATGCAGGTGCCTTGAAAATCATATTGAATTGAAGATAACGTCCAAGACGTTGAAATTGTCCGAGAATTGCTCGTAGACAAATGTGACCTCAGCTATTGAAGCAGAAGATCTACGTGATACTTAAGGTCTAGCAACATCAGTAGCTGATTCTATTTTGGTGTTCAGTAGGATATGGACTAGCCTCATTTTTGTGACCCTTTAGATATGGCAAAACAGTTTATCCCCATCAATATTGCAGTAATGACGGTATCGGATACTCGGACAGACGCAACAGATACGTCGGGGAGATTGTTGTGCGATCGCATCCAAGAAACCGGACATACCCTAGCCGAAAAAGTCATTGTTCCTGATAATATTTACCAAATCCGAGCCACTATCTGCCGCTGGATTGCTGATGAAGCAGTCCAAGCAATCATCACGACCGGGGGTACAGGTGTGACCGGACGAGATGGTACCCCCGAGGCAGTTCAACCCCTCCTAGACAAAGAAATCCAAGGCTTTGGAGAACTCTTTCGCATGATCTCCTACGAAGAGATCAAGACGTCAACCATGCAATCACGGGCGTTGTCAGGGGTAGCCAATGGCACCTATCTTTTTTGCTTGCCTGGCTCGTCCGGTGCGTGTCGCACGGGCTGGGATACCCTAATTAAAGACCAGTTAGATGTCCGTCACTCACCCTGTAATTTAGCTGAGCTGATGCCGCGGCTACGAGAATAACTGATACTCTATGTCTATGTCCTTCCGAACCCAATTAAGGCGTTGTTAGCTCCCTCGACTGATGGTCAGAATTTACGGGAACCGCCAGATCAAAACCTTGCCAGGCCTAAATACGCGTCCCACAACTGCACGGGTCCGAGAAGCAGTCTTTAATCGTTGGCAACATTATCTCCAGGGATGCCATTGGTTGGATTTGTGCGCGGGGAGTGGATCGATGGGAGCTGAAGCCCTGTGCCGAGACGCTGCAGTTGTTTATGGACTTGAGCAATCTGGCCAGGCTTGTCAGATCATTCGGCAGAATTGGCAATCCTTAGCGACCACTACCCAACGCTTTCAGATCCTGCGGGGAGATGTAGTTAAAAGAATGGCTAAGCTTCAAGGGCAGTCCTTTGATCGGATCTATTTCGACCCTCCCTACGACAGTGGATTATATGAGCTGGTGTTGGCTGCGATCGCAACATACCAACTCCTCAAACCCACTGGGGAAATGGCCGTAGAACATCGTCCCCAAAACAGTCTGGCCCCCATTCCGCCCTCTCTGCAAATTTGCCACACCCGAACCTATGGCAATACAACCCTGACATTTTTGCAGTTGGTATAACACTCACATTTAGCTCTCATGACTATAGCGGTCGGTTCTGAGTGCCTTCACCGGGTGTAATAAACATCATTGAGCTGGGTGTATATACTTTAGCGGTGTGCCATGTTCCACGCGGTATAAGAACGTAGGATCCGGGTGTACTCAGTTGCACAGAATTCTTGATGCCATCTTGCTCTAGAATCAAGTCAACGTGACCAGACAGTAAATATACAAACTCTTCCCCAGCAGGATGCATCTCCCAAGTATCCCAGTCTTGATCGAATGTAAAGTGCGAAACGAGTCGTTTGCCTTTGAAGTCACCAAATTTGGATTCAAGATCATCGAAAAAGTTATCGCTCACCGCAACAGGGACAGTATCGCCGTCGTCACCCAGCACAATATAGGTGGAACTGAGGTTGAAAGGGTCAGTTTTAGGGATCATGTTGGCTGATACTAACTGAATAGCTCTGAATTCAGGCTCGATAGATTTGGATGAGATTGCCACAGGTATCATCAAAGACAGCAACAGTGATGTTATCCATTTGAGTCGGTTCAGTCTGGAATATAACACCCAATTTTTTTAGCCTTTCGTATTCAGCTTCAACATCCTCAACCGCAAATGCCGTTGCTGGTATTCCTTGCTCAAATATAGCCGTTTGGTAGGCCTGAGCCGCAGAATTACCGTTTGGCTCTAAAAGCAACTCTGTTCCATCTGGCTCATCAGGAGAAACGACGGTTAGCCACTTAGCATTGCCGATAGGAAAGTCAGCTTTCTTCACAAAGCCTAAGCTTTCTGTATAAAACTTAAGGGCCTTATCCTGATCGTTGACAAACACACTGCTGAGTTTGATCTTCATCGTCATCTCGACTTCTCGATTGCTTGATGGTGTCTAGCGTGATGGGATCACACCTGCTGCTGATCGTTATCCCATGACACTAGACCAAGTCGTCACCACAAAAACTGCTACAGCCACCAAGGCTAATAGCCCCTGAATTAAATTGCCAATTAAAGAACTCGCCACCACGGCAACTGCCGCTTTTAGCGCTTGCTTCAAGTTGCGTCGGTAGAGAAATTCACCAATAAATGCTCCCAGAAAGGGGCCAATCAATAGGCCAATGATGGGTCCTCCAATCACCAATATGGGGGGCAACAGCCCAAACAGCACAGCTACTAAACCCACCAAGGCCCCAATTTGGCCCCACTGACTGACGCCTGCCTTCTTGGCTCCCCAGAAGGTCGCGAGGAAATCAACCATCGTACTGATCAAAAGCACGCCGATGGCCACGCCTAAAGCCACGCCAATTTTGCCAAAGCCCACCACCAATCCCCAAACAATAATGGCAGCTAACACCAAGCTAGACCCTGGGAGTGCTGGTACGACTGAGCCGATCACGCCCACTAGCATCACAGCTAACAGCACCCAGTAGAGAATGACTTGCTGATCTTGTAAGTTGCTGAGGATCTCCACTTGCTTTACCCAGAAACGGTGGCGGAGGATTGCTGACTGAGGGTGTTGTCTAATTTATCTGCGATCGCACTTACCCAAGCCTCATCCTGACGAGTATAGCTACGGGGCACATTGGCCCCCAAAATCAACACACCCTGGTCACCAAGGGGTTGGCAAATCACCCCTTGAGTATTTTCCGGTAAATAATCAAACTCTACTTTGCCGGGGTAGAGCTTTAGCGCTACTAAGTAAACGGCCTTACCCGTATTCAAAACTCGCTCCAGAATAGCACCAGGCTTAACCGTCGCCGTCGGCCCTAAAATCCCCCGTCTTAGTAAGACTTGACCTTGATACCAAACCACGATCGTTTTAGTGACGGTGTTGGTCAACAAAATATGAGAAGCCCAGGCTAACTCAGTTTGTATCGAGTCTGGTAGATCAGGAGCAAGTTCGAATCCCTGCTCTCCGATGAGTTCGACTGCATCCGGCGATCGCGGTTGGACACGCTGCCACAAGAAGCCGGTCAAAAGCAATACAGCACTGATAATCACCCCTACCACGTCTGAACGCGCTTGAGATGTCGTCAAACTATCTGTCAGCAATCGATTCATGAGGAGCAATGTTCCCCCCAGTCCTCCCACAACAAACGGTAACAATCGTAAAAATTGATTGGGATCAGACTTGGCCATCCCCATATGCCTTGAACGTCAGAACTCTCTACATGGTAATCCTTTGGGGAAAGTCTTTAGAAAACCGACCGTTCGTTCAATCTTGACTCAAGTCCTTGCTTTTGCATTGATCCTAGACTCGAATCACAAGAGTCCAATCGTGTACATTGAGCGATCAGTATTCTGAAGAAGGGTATTGCCTTAATATCGGCTGGGCAAGCAATAGAGAATGATATGTACCACAAAAACACGTCAACTTTTCTGATCTCAAGAAGCTATTTTATGTATTTTTGCGAAGTTTTGTGCTGTTTGTTGAGTCGTCCTAAGTGGATAGCTATGGAATACATCAAATCGTAGTGAGATCAAAGGGATAGACGACTCAACAAACCAAGCGAAATCCTGCTTTTGCAAGGTTTATAGGGACAATATCAATTTAGAAAAACCATGCTCACGACTGAGCTACAACCTAGATTCCAATCTGAGCATGATGATACTGATCGAGTGTGCTTCATGAAGGTCAGAGGCCACTAAGTCTTTATTCTGCAAGCCTTCTAAGGTTTTTTGCTAATGATCCGGTTTCGCTTGAGAGCAACACATTGAACCCTCACTATGTAAATCATGAGTATTAAGTATTTTTTCTTAGGCTATTTACGCAGAGTAGGAGGATATACTTCATAAAGCAGAAACACTTGATGTTGTTGAGGTCGCGTATGGATTCGCCCCCTCCTATGTTGTTTGCGTCAATCACAGCTTTTTCGATGACGCTAGCCGTTTTTTTGTACATAGGACTTGGTGTGCTAGGGATTGCCCTAAGAAGGCTGCGACTCCGTCACGGTGAAGCTTCTTGGGGATGGTTACGTTATATCCACTATGGTTTGGGTATCACGCTAGTACTGACAATTCTAGAATTAATGACGATCGGCATTTTGGGTGCCTCTACCTATGAGGGCACCGCTGGTCACTCGTCTCACTTGCCTGCCGGGTTATTGGTCGCTGGTTTGACGCTGGGCTCTGCTTGGGCAGCCAGCCGTGTTCATCCGAAGCGCCCCTGGGCTCGCCCCCTCCATGTCAGTATTAATGGCATGCTTTTTCTTGCCTTGTCTGCGGTGTCTTGGACAGGATGGACGGTATTGCAGGACAATTACATTCCTCGATAGACTCGGGATCCTAAACTCATCAAACGCTCAGTGCTGGGTTCAGTGCAGAGAGAGACGTTATGCAAAAGCTAACTGGCTGCTGCCTCTGCGAAAAGATTATCTATGAGATTTCTGGCGAGCTAAGACCTATTTTTAATTGTCATTGAGTACTTTGCTATTTTGTCGCGTCATCGGTTTCGGTTTGGGGTGCCTAGATTTTTCATAGGGCTATATTTGTGTCTCAGTCCCTTGCCAGCGCTGTAAGGGGACACAATCTATGCCCAATTGATCTAAGGCGCGGGCGACCACAAAATCGGCAAGATCCTCGATAGTTTGTGGATGGTGATACCAAGCTGGAATGGCTGGAACAATCCGGGCCCCCGCTTCTGCCAAAGTAGTTAAATTGCGCAAATGAATCAGGCTGAAAGGGGTTTCTCTGGGCACAATCACCAGGGGACGTTGTTCTTTGAGGTGGACATCTGCGGTTCTTTCTAAAAGATCTGAACTGAGGCCATTGGCAATTTTGGCAACGGTACTCATACTGCAGGGGATCACCACCATGCCTAGGGTACGAAAGGAACCACTGGCAATTCCAGCCCCAACATTCGTCGCGGCGTGACAGGTCAACTGACCTCCCCATTCCTGGGCTTGTTGTCGCCAAAATTGCGCTTGTTTACTAGGCTCAGCGGGCATACGAATATTTTGCTCTGCTTGCCACACTTGGTAAGTCGCTTTGGACGCAACTAACTCAATGGTATATTCAGCCCGCAGCAGAAACTTAATGGTACGCACGGCGTACAGTAACCCTGATGCTCCTGAGACACCTAAGGTAACGGGTAAGAGTGGAGGTGAGATAGAGTTAGACACAAGCGCCAGCCCAATAATCGCTATACTTGCTCCGCCAAAGCGAAACATTTAATTATACGTTGGTAGCTTGGTTACTGCCCTGGGAAAGCAGTGTTCGCAGCACATTGAATGGCTTATTATTGCAATGCTAATCAAGGTTGAGAGGTTAGCTCTGCTCGCTGGAAAGCCGTTGGATCGACCTTCTCAAGTTTTCAGACTGACCTATAGCTTTCTTGCAAAAAGGCTGACAAGAAACATAGCAACTCAGACAGTCCATGCCTCCTATATGAGTTTCAGCAGCTTGAGATCTAAGCGAAAGACTCTATTTCCGTGTGGATTAGATGTAGAAGATTTAGGATCTAGAGTAAATAGCTGTATCGACTTTAAATTTCGACTGTGACGGATGCTGTTTCCCCCTCAACTTTACTCAAGGATCGCGATCGCTTAGAAGCTAGACTGCGTGAAATCCCCCCCGAACCTGGCGTCTACTTCATGCGCGACGCTAGCGATGATATTCTCTACATCGGCAAATCCAAAAAGCTCAGAAATCGAGTTCGCTCTTATTTTCGCCAAATCCAGGATCACCCCCCTCGCATCGAGCTGATGGTGCATCAGGTGGCCGATATTGAATTTATCGTCACCGATACCGAAGCCGAAGCCCTAGCTCTAGAAGCCAATCTGATCAAACAGCATCAGCCCCATTTTAATGTTTTGCTCAAGGACGATAAAAAATATCCCTATCTCTGTGTCACCTGGTCCCAGACCTATCCCCGCATCTTCATTACTCGTAAACGGCGGTTAGGCAATGCTCAAGATAAATACTATGGTCCCTACGTAGATGTTTGGCAATTACGGCAGACCTTGCGCCTGGTCAAACGTCTTTTTCCGTTGCGGCAGCGGCGCAAACCCCTGTTTAAGGATCGTCCCTGCCTCAATTATGAAATTGGCCGATGTCCCGGTGTCTGCCAAGAACTGATCACCCCAGAAGCCTATCGGCAAGTTCTGCAAAAAGTAGTGATGATTTTTCAAGGTCGCACTAGCGAGCTAATGAAGACCCTCTCTCAGCAAATGGATCAGGCTGCCGAGGATCTAAATTTTGAACAAGCCGCCCGACTGCGGGATCAAATTAAGGGGCTACAAAGCTTAGGCACTGATCAAAAAGTGGCATTACCCGACGACACAATCTCTCGTGATGCCATTGCTCTAGCTGCCGACGATCAATATGCCTGCGTGCAACTATTCCAAATCCGTTCCGGTCGCCTAGTGGGTCGCCTAGGTTTTATGGCTGATGTGCAATCAGGATCCCTAGGCATGATTTTGCAACATGTTCTGGAGGCCCATTACGCCAGCGCCGACCCGGTGGAACTGCCGATAGAAATCTTGGTTCAAACTGAATTGCCAGAGACAGAGGTGTTGGCTAGCTATTTAAGTCAGCACAAAGGACGCAAAATCAGTATTGTCTGTCCCCAACGGCAGCATAAAGCTGAATTGATTGAGATGGTAGAACGCAATGCCCAGTACGAATTAGCCCGGACGCAGAAGAGTCGCGATCGCAATACCCAAGCCCTTCAAGACCTAACTGATATTCTCGACCTGCCTGACCTGCCCCATCGGATTGAATGCTATGACATTTCCCATGTCCAAGGGTCCGACGCTGTAGCCTCTAGAGTCGTATTTATCGACGGTCTCCCAGCCAAGCAACATTACCGTCGGTACAAAATTCGCAACCCCGATGTGAGAGCAGGCCATTCCGATGATTTTGCCAGTCTTGCAGAAGTCTTACATCGTCGCTTTCGCCAATATCATGAGTCGCCAGAACAGCCTCGCCAAGGAACAACCGACTGGCCAGACTTAGTTGTTATCGATGGCGGCAAGGGACAATTATCCGCCGTCATCACGTCTCTCGCTGAATTGGACGTCGTTGAAGATTTACAAGTTATTAGCCTAGCCAAGCAACGAGAAGAGATTTTTCAACCCGGTGCTAGTCAACCCATACCCACCGATCCTGAACAACCTGGCCTGCAATTGCTCAGACGGCTCCGAGACGAAGCCCATCGCTTCGCGATCACGTTTCACCGCCAGAAACGCATGGATCGGATGCGTCGATCCCGCCTGGATGATATTCCAGGGTTGGGACATCATCGTCAGAAAGAGCTGTTGGCGACCTTTCGTTCCATTGACTATGTCCGCGAAGCTAGCCTAGAGCAATTACAGACAGTGCCAACCATTGGCCCTCAGTTAGCTCAGAAAATTTATGATTATTTTCATCCTGCTTAAGTAATAAGCAACCCTTTTTGCCTATTCAAGCTGAAAAGGACCGCTTAGAAGTATTCTCTATTGCTGGGAAATATCGACTCTGTCGCTATCAGTAATTTGTCGCTAATTTCATTACTGTCAGTAGCAACTAGAAACATTATGCTTTGTGATTGAATGTACTTTCAGCTTTTTCTAGGTGATCCCCATCTATTTTGCCTTCATAGTGCGAGTTGTGTCGTTCATAATTGCCCTGAGATTTAGTCCTTGGAGATCACTTGGGGATCAAATCTAAAAAATCGCTAAAGTATCAGGCCAGTTTAATTCTGTCAATGTTATAACTAAAGAGAACAAGGCTAGAGAATAATTTTTTCAATTATTAAAGCGTTAATTTTTTAACATTTTTTTTAGCTTCCGTACTGAGTCACTGACTCTCCCTCATTTAAAAAAGGATTTAATTATGAGCCGTATAGACAAGGTTCGCTGTCCCAACTGTGGAAGCGAGCATGGGGAGCGTCATTATATTGACAATTTAACTCGCACTCAGTGTGTAGAATGCGATTATTTATTGATTACAGATGCCACCTCAGGTGAAGTAGTCGAAGCTTACGCACCAGGACTCTATATGGATCAAGTCGCTGTTCAGTTTAGGGCTAAGGCAACTCTACCGAAGTAGGCTTGGCAATATGGGGCAAGCCCCAACCTAACTTTTCGCGCAAAATTTTAAAGAATTCCGGTGAGCCCAAGCGAATGAAGCGGGCTGCATAGGGTGATTTATGGACTCGAACTCGGTCTCCAGGATCGATATAGCAACCTGCATTACCATCAACTACTATGACTAGCTGTTGTTGGTTAGCAGGAACGATTTCTAGCGGTTCTGTATCGGCAAAAACGAGGGCTCTGGATGCAAGAGAGTGAGGGCAGATAGGAATCAGTTGCATCACAGAGACACCTGGAGCAATCACAGGTCCCCCAGCAGCTAGTGCATAGGCTGTGGATCCAGTGGGTGTAGAAACCAGGAGTCCATCGGCAGCAATATCTACCACCGCATGCTCACCCACTCCGATTTCAAAATGGCACATTCCTGTTAGGGGCTCTTTGTGCAATAGCATTTCATTCAAAGAAAGGGCTTCCCAGAGAACTTTGTCATCTCTAATCACTTGTACTGTCAACGTTGCCCGCTCTTCTACTGAAAATTTTTCTTGTAGCAGCGAATCAAAGACTTCAGTGAGCTGATTAGCATAGGTTTCCGTTAAAAATCCCATGTGCCCAGTATTTACGGTCAGCATTGGGACATTGCAGGGGGCTAACTGCCGCGCTGCAGACAATACCGTACCATCTCCCCCCAAGACGATGGCAAATTTGATGTCTTCATCGTCAAAGCCCGAAGGGACCAGGTCGTCAATCGCAGAAAAACAGACAGGATTTCCTGGTCGAGAATATCCTAAAATACCGCCGATGCCCGTAGCCATACAGACTTGCCAACCACGGGATTGAAACTTATCTTTGAGTTCTGTCGCTATTCGGCAAGCAAACGGTTTGAGTTCGTTGTAAATGATGCCAGCTTTCGCCACGCTCAAGGTTCAACCTACAGTTAAGAAGATGGGGTTTTAAAGGGACTCCGTTTACGGGATTGTTTTTGGTTCTTTTCGTAATCGATTTGTTTAAGTTTTTTGAGAATGCGGTCAAAATACTCTTGCATATAGGCTTCTAGAGTTCCGATACTTGCTTCATCAACACCAAAAGTCTTGTAGGTCTCTGTCATCGTCACAGTGATTGGAGTTTGGGCCGTGATCACCTCACTGAACGCTAATCGATCAGCAATATTCCAACTCCATTGAAAGAAACGGGCAATTTTTTGGCCACTTCTCAGGAGACCAATGGGCATTCGCGTAACTTTTGCCTTTTCCTTGGCAATGTTTTCGCAGAGTTCCACAATTTGGTCAGGAGACCAACCTTTTGGACCTGCGATGTCAAAGGTTTTATTTTCTGTTTCTGGTCGTGATAAAGCATTGATTGCAAATTTGGCAATATCCTGGGTATCCATATAGGCAGTTTTAGTGGCCTCGTTCATCACCCAAACGGGCTGATCTTCGAGGATCGGAATGGCATACTGAGCAATCAATCCCTGAAAGAAACCACAGGGCCTCAAAATTGTATAGTTTAGCCCCGACTCTTTGAGGAACAATTCAGTACAGTTTTTAATATCCATTAAGGGAACTTGTGGATAATTCTCTGCCCCTAAGATGGAAAAGAATACAAATCGTTGAATGCCAGCCGCTTTAGCAGCTTGAATTAGGGCAACTTTACCCTCCCAATCAACCTCATGAATGCTAACGGAGTCGGTGGCTCGAACGGTGGCTGCATCAATCACAACGGAGTTTCCTTCCATTGCTAATGTGAGGGTTTCAGGATCACGCAAATCACCCTTAACCAGAGAAGCCCCCCATTCTCTCAAAAAGCTGGCGGCACGAGGGGTGCGAACCAAGCAAGTAACCTCATGTCCTTCATCCAAGGCGCGACGGGCAATTTGCCTTCCAAGGGTTCCTGTAGCACCAACAATTAGTAGATTCATGAGGTCTTAAAATAACAAATCTTAACTTTTGTAATATTTTATCAGAAAGTTGAGATCTCTTCATGGGCCGAATCGCTAGATTCTCCGTTTACCACCTTTAAACCTTGGGTAAGTGAGAACGTGGGTCAAAATGTCGAAGCGTAGCCAGCTTTTCGTATAGCTCCCGTTCGGTTTGACTCAAATTCGAGGGGGGGACAATTTGGACCTTTACAACGAGATCGCTGGTCCCACCTTTAGCACGAGGCCAGCCTTTACCGCGCAACCGCAAGGCTTGTCCAGACTTGATGCCGGCGGGTATGTTCATACTGACAGTACCCGTCAGTGTCGGCACATCAATCTTTCCGCCCAGCACGGCTTCGTCTGGGGCAATAGGGAGTTCACAGACAATATTATCCTTGTCAAATTTGAAAAACGGATGTGGGTCCAGCTTAACTTTGAGATAGAGATCACCTCGAGATTGGGTGAGGGGATTCATTTGGCCTTTACCCCTCACCCGGATGCGGCTATCCGGTTTTGCTCCTGCTGGAATTTGAACCGTGATAGTTTCAGTCCCGCCAATGGTGAGTCGCTTTTCTACCCCTTGCAAGGCTTCAGTGAAAGTCAATCTTAATTCAGCTTCAGAATCAGCAGAGATGCTGGGTGAATTGAAACCCGAAAAATCCTGAAACCCACCAAAGTCAGGAGAGCCAGACGTACTGGTTCGATAGGAATAGCTCCGTTCAGTGGAGCTAGAAGCCCCGGATCCAAATCCTCCTGAAAATCGGCCTAATAGTTCATTAATAAAGTCATCAAAACTGCCGTACTGACCAAAGTCAACGTCAAAACCACCTGCTTGGCCACCCGTCTGATTCCAATATTGGCCAAACTGGTCATACTTCTGCCGCTTGTCTGGATCCGAAAGTACCTCATAGGCTTCGTTAATTTCTTTGAATTTGGCCTCGGCAGTTTTGTCCCCAGGATTCATGTCAGGGTGATATTTGCGAGCCAGTTTGCGAAAAACTCGTTTTACTTCAGCCTCGTTAGCAGATTTGCTGACCCCAAGAATCTTGTAATAGTCTTTGAAATCCGTAGAAGGCATTGGCAAAAACTCCTAAAGATAATGGTTAAGGCGATCAAGGCAAAAAGATGACTACCCAGACAAACACTCAAAAAGCTGCCAACTCCCCAATGAGGGTTGCAGTTTATTAAGTCATTCCCGAGAAAGGTAGCTTGATCTAATGTGAAGATCGAGCGAGGAGGGGTTGTCCTCAATCAATCAACTATCTCGGTGAGACAATACCCGACTTCGAGACCTAGTTAAAACTGGAATGAGCGACTCGGAGCACAGAGATATTAAGTCCACCCTAGCAAGATTCTGCTGGTCCGAGGTTCGGTTTTTGCTAAAGTCTGGCGTGGTATATCCGTACCGTCAGGGCGGGGATACTTGGTTAGAGATAAAACTGGATGGGGATGACCTCAGAAGGCGGAAATCTAAGTTGCTGAGAACTATGCTAGGCGAGCACACCGATTCCTAGTAGAATGCCGCTGACAAAGTGAAACGCGACCGCAATGAATTTGCAGTTTTTAACCTGATCAGGCTGATTATGAAAGTTGGCGACGTGCTGGCATAACTGGATAGCCAAAGGCAAACTCGCCAGCGCTAACAGGGCTCCTAGCGGTAACAAGTCAAAGACGGTAAATACTCCAACTAAACTTAGGGTAATACCACAAATCCACGGCAGTAACTGGGCACCCCGTTGAGTTCCTAGCCGCACGACAGGGGAACGTTTACCAGCAGCTATATCATCATCAACTTGATGGAAGTGGGAACAGAATAGAATAAGGCTTGTGGAGAAGCCGATAATGATGGATGCTGCCAAGCTAGGGGATGACCAAGATTGCGTTTGACTATAGTAAGCAGCAGAGACTGCCAGGGGACCGAAGGTGAAGAAGCAGATTATTTCTCCTAAGCCTTGATACCCAAGACGAAAGGGGGGACCTTGGTAGGTATACCCTAGAAAACAACTTAAAAAGACGAGAGCCAAGACAGTAAGGTCCTGCTGCCACCAAGCAATCGCCAGAATTCCCAAGCACCCTAGTCCTAAAAGGCTATTCGCTAGCCAAAAAATGAGAGCCTGATTGTCGGTAAGATTGACTAGAGAATGAGGTTTATTAACATCAATCCCTGTATCAGCATCAAAGACATCATTCGTGAGATTCAGCCAAGCAACAATTAAAATGGCTGCCCCTAAAAACGTCCAGAAAACGGGGAGATTTAAGTATTTTTGATTGGACCAAGCGATCGCAGATCCAACCCAGATGGGAATGACTGCCACACTATACATAGGGGGTTTGAGGGCAGCAAACCATAGTTTTTGATTGGATGCGGGCAGAGACTTTGTCGTCATGGATCAGTCGCAGTGGTCTTCATTGTTAAGGGTACAGGATTGACTCTTCCTAAGCATTTGTGAAAAAGGAAAGGTGAACCACACTGGATGCCCCTTTCAATGGTTAGATGGAATAAAGGTTAAGAGTCCTGTGGTTAAGCGGTGGCGATGGCGCAAGACTTTGAACTTTACCTTGGAGGTAACCCGCACTCCCAGCGACCCACCTTGCTATCCTCGATTTCATGACAGTAACTTCCTCTTCTGCCAATCTATTTCAGGACCGCAGGTCACTCCATGAGTTTCTCGCTTCCTGTCGTACCATTGCTATTGATAAGGAACATGCCCAGGTTGTCAGTCTCTCTTTAGAGCTTCCCAAGCTGGATCCGCTTGCAGCCCTGAGCCTCTTACAGCAACCCGACCAGCCTTATTTTTATTGGGAAAAGCAATCCCAGGGGACTGCGATCGCAGCCACAGAACCCCTGCTGCATTTGCAAGTGGATGGGGCTCAACGCTTTACACAAGCTCAACACTTCATTTGTACGTCCTTGGTAGATACGGTTTCGGCGGGGGCACTGCATTTACCCTTTGCAGGACCTCATTTCTTCTGTAGCTTCACATTTTTTGAGCATACCCGCCGAGAGGCTCGGTTATTCCCGGCGGCTTCGGTGTTTCTGCCCCGTTGGCAAGTGGCCTGCGATCAAGATCAGGCTGTGCTAGTGGCCAATGCAGTGGTGGAGGGAGATACGTCTCTAGAGCAGTTGTCTCGGGAGATTTGGCAGCGGTGGCAGCTGTTGCAAACCCCGAGGCGATGCCCTTCGCCTCGCTCCCAATCTACCCACTTTGCGTATCCACAGCTCACCCATTCAGAAGGGTTTACGACAGCCGTAACAGACACCTTGCAAGATATCCAAGCGGAGCGTCTGCAAAAACTGGTGTTAGCTCATACCCTAGATGTGAAAACGCCCCAACCGCTGGATCTTTGCCATTCTTTGGGAACGCTGCGAGAACGATATCCTGAATGCTATGTGTTTGCAGTCAGCAATGGGCAGGGCCAAACTTTTATTGGGGCAAGTCCTGAGCGTTTGATTGAATTGCGTGATCGCAAATTAGTCACCGATGCCCTAGCCGGGTCAGCTCCTCGGGGTCATTCTCGTGCCGATGATCAAGCCCTAGGCAATCAGTTATTAGGCAGCAAAAAAGACGGGCATGAGCATCGAGTCGTCCTCGACTTTATTCGCGATAGCCTCTGGGAATTAGGAATTACCCCGCAGGTCTCCTCCTTACCCCATTTGCTGCAACTCCCGAATATTCAGCATCTTCGCACTCTGATTACGGCTGAAGTTCCCCATCATTTACACCTGTTGGAAATTTTGGCCGCTTTGCACCCGACGCCAGCAGTGGCCGGAATGTCCCGAGAAGTCGCTCAGCAACATATCCATCACCACGAACCCTTTGAACGCCACTTGTATGCAGCCCCCTTGGGTTGGATTGATCATCAAGGCAATGGTGAATTTACCGTTGGTATTCGTTCAGCCTTAATTAATGGGTTTCAAGCCCGGCTCTATGCTGGCGCAGGAATTGTCGCTGGGTCAGATCCGCAGAGAGAGCTAGCAGAAGTTCAGCTAAAACTCCATACGTTACTCGATGCCTTAATGTAGTCTATGCGAAAGGTGAGATGCTTTTCGCCGACGAGTTTTGGGGGGGCTCTAGTAACATCGAAGGATTTGATGGGGATGATGAGGCAGTGATGTTTACGACGATAGCTGATGGGGTTAGCTTTGTTAGGGCGTGTCATCCATTCACTAAAATCCCCCAGAAGCTCCTAGAAAAGAAAATGTTTTAAGGAACTTTTGGGGGCCATGAGTGAAGCGCTAATGCTCACATCAATACAGTGATGCAATTACATCAGCGTGCCACCAATATTTGCCAGTAAATCTTGCAAAGTTGGAATAAAGAAGCTGAGGATATACCGAGGATAGATACCGATTCCTAACGTGATAATCAGCAAGGGCACAATCGTCACCACCTCGCGCATATTGATATCGGGTAGGCTCTCCCACTTGGGATTTTCTGGTCCCAAGAGTACCTTCCGCACCATAAACAACAGATAGCAGGCCGCTAACAGAATTCCTAAACAGGCAAAAGCGGTATAGAGCTTGCTGTACTCATAGGACCCCAGTAAGACCAAGAACTCACTGACAAATCCGCTCAGACCCGGCAAACCTAGGGAGGCGAGAGAAAAGAAAATCAGCAAGCCTGAGTAGACCGGAAGCTGAGCATTCAGTCCACCAAATGCATTCATGTCCCGAGTATGGGCACGGTCGTAGATGACCCCCACTAACAAAAACAAAGCCCCTGTGATCACACCGTGGCTGAACATTTGCAGCATGGCACCGTTAAAGCCATTGGTGGAGAAGGCCGCCAGTCCAAGTAAGACAAAACCCATGTGACTGATGCTGGAGTAAGCCACCATCTTTTTGAAATCAGTTTGGGCTAGGGCAATAAAGCCCCCATAGACAATGCCAATCACCGCCAAAATTGAGAGATAAGGCCGGAACCAGTTAGCTGCTTCTGGCAAAATTGGGAAGCTAAATCGGAAAAATCCGTAGGTTCCCATCTTCAGCAATACCCCTGCCAGAATCACACTGATTGGAGTGGGGGCTTCTACATGGGCATCGGGTAACCAGGTGTGGAATGGAAATGTGGGTACCTTAACCGCAAATCCAACAAAGAGTGCCAGAAAGACAATCTTTTGGAAACCGAAGCTAAACTCATTCTCCGTCAGTTCCATGAGATTGAAGGTGTGGGGAGCGGAGTTGAAATACATCGCTAGAATGCCCACCAGCATCAGTAGGCTGCCAGCAAAGGTATACAGGAAGAATTTCATCGCTGCATATTCTTTCCTAGGACCACCCCAAATGCCGATCAAGAAGTACATCGGTACCAGCACAATTTCCCAGAAGACATAGAACAGAATCATGTCTAGGGCTAGGAAGGTGCCCATCATGCCTGAGACCAGGAACAGATAGAGGCAATAATATTCCTTCTCACGCTTTTTAATACTGAAGGAGCCAATGCTGGCTAAGGTGGAGATTAAAGCGGTTAAGACCACCATCGGAAAGCTAATGCCGTCCGTCCCCAGCAGGTAGTAGACATTAAGCTGAGGAATCCACAAGGTTTTTTCGACCAATTGGAATCCAGTTTGGTTGGGATCAAATTGGAGAAATGCAGCAACGGTTAGCGCACTCACCAGACCCATTGTGGCCAATGAGATCCACTTATATAGACTCGCTTGAGCCTTAGGGATTAAAAGGATGAGTGCCACCCCAACGAGCGGGGAAAATATTATCAAGGATAAAAGATGAGATGCCATAAAACTCCTCTCTGAGCAATGGAAGTTCTTGGAAACCTGTGGTTAATTCCACCGACAGGAAGATCAGAACGCTAACACAAGTAATTAGTAAGTAAAACTGGGTAGACCCGGTTTGGAATAATTTGAGGATATCGCCGCCAAAGACGGTGCCTCGGCCCGTGAGGTTGACAAGTCCATCCACAATGTTGCGATCAATCCAGAGTTGAATTTGACTCATTTTTTGCATCGCCGTGGCTGAACCGTTGACGATACCATCAATCACCAGTCGATCAAACCCAAACAGGAATTCTCCTAGGGCTTGAAACGGATTCAGAATCAAAACGGAATAGATATCATCAATCCAGAATTGATTGATCGATAACAAGTAGAGGGGGCGGAATGTGTTGGCGATCGCAACGGGCCACTGAGGCTTAACCAAATACAACACCGCAGCTAAACCAATCCCAAATACACCAGCTGCAATCGAGGATCCCATCACTATCCAGTCGATGGCGGCAGCATGATGCTCACCCGATATGAAGGCCTGGAACCAGTTATCCATAAACGGGGATCCAGGAATGCCAACAAAGATGGCACCAATGGCTAGACACCAAAGGGGCACTGTCATCAACGCTGGAGATTCATGAGCATGAATATCAGGATTACGAGCTTTGCCAAAGAAGGTCATAAAGACGACACGGAACATATAGAAGGCGGTCATAAAAGCCGTCAATAGCAAGACGCCATAGACCAAGAAATGGCCTTCTTGATACGCTTCCAGCAGGATCTCGTCCTTAGACCAAAATCCAGATAGAGGCGGCACCCCAGCAATAGCCAAAGAGGCAATGATGAAGGTTGCACCCGTCTGCTTCATTTTCCCGAACAAGCCACCCAATTGGCGCATGTCTTGCTCATGGGCACCGTGGATGACACTGCCTGCGCCTAAAAACAACAACGCTTTAAAGAAGGCATGGGTCATTAGGTGAAAGGTGCCTGCGGTCATGCCCCCTAAACCCATCGCCGTCACCATATACCCCAACTGGGAAATTGTGGAAAAAGCCAAGACTTTCTTGATATCTGTAGCCGTTAAGGCAATATAAGCCGCCATGAAGGCGGTCACGGTGCCAATCCCCATTACCCAAGGCATCACCATCGGAAAGCTAGTGAACAAGACAAAGGAACGAGCGACTAGAAAGACTCCAGCCGCCACCATCGTCGCGGCATGAATCAGAGCACTCACTGGGGTAGGGCCTTCCATGGCGTCGGGCAACCAGACATGCAGCGGAAACTGAGCCGATTTGCCGACCGTGCCGCAAAAAATTAAGGGTGCTGCCAACCATAACAGTGGTGCCCCGGTCTCTACAGCATTAGGAAGATCCACAAAGCTGAGGGTGCCACCCGTCACAAATAAGGTCATGATGCCGAGGAAAAAGCCGACATCACCCACACGGGTGGTTAAAAAGGCTTTCCGGGATGCATTCGCGGCTGAATCCTTTTGAAAATAGAAGCCGATTAGGAGATATGAGCATAAGCCCATAACTTCCCAGGCCATAAAGTACTGCACGTAATTATTAGAAATTACGAGGGTCAGCATGGCCGCCATGAATAGAGACACATAGGCAAAGAAACGGTGATAGTACTGCTCACCGTGCATATAGCCAATGGAATAGACCTGAATTAGGGTCCCAATCACCGTGACCACAAACAGCAACGTGGCCGATAAGGGATCCAGCAAATAACCAAAATTGAGATCGTAATTTCCTAAAGTCAGCCACAGCCAATCATGGGAGTACTGACCGCCTTGGGCAACAGCCCAAGCCGCGGGCAAGGCAATGGTGGCGGAGGCAACACTTGTTAGGACTGAAATCCATCCAGAGAAACTACCTAACCGATGACCAAAGAAAATGTTTATTGCAAATGCAATCAGGGGAAAAACAGGTATTAGGTATGCAAAATCAGTCATAGTTTCCCATTTCAAGCGATCGATTAATGTATCCCCACGAACTGTCTGCTTGATTCTGGTGATAGCGGTCAAACATGAATGTGAGACCTCTCCATTGAATCGATAGACTTTTAAATAAAGCTAAGGAAAATTGCGAGAATTTTACATAATTCATGGGTAAACAGAAAAATCATGGTGTCAGTCCTGGAAAAGACCGGGTTGATTTTTCGGGTTGCTCGTTAATCGCACTTAACTAAATAGCAGTTGTTGTGCCAGACAGGCAAAGGCTTATAGCCTTGTCGCTACTGGCCAGACCTTATTCTAACAGCAACCTTTTTGGGGGATAAGACCCCTACTAGATTGGCATCGGGGAATAGAAATTGACTCATAAATCTTTGTCGATTTGACTACGATGACTGATGATCTTGTCCAGGCCCTGAAAAGCTTCTCAAGTCAGCAATCAGAAGATTTAAATCCGAGATGGACCCAGCCCGAAGATCAGCAGAAAAGTTGATCCTGAAGAAAATCTTTTTTTTCAAATTATTTAGAGTTAAAACTTAAGTTTCGTTAACTGAAGAAATATGTGTATTTCATGAAGATATACATCAAGTTTCTTGAAAGAATGGCTTTTCATTGTCGTCTGAATATGAATCGATCATGCCGTGGAGGGCAGGTTAATGCATGAAACGCAGCAGGAGAATATAGATGACGACGGATAAGGGAATTCTAGAAGCCCGCTTTTTCTATCGACCTGTAGATAGCGAAGAATTAAACACGCCCATTCTGGTTGTTGGCGGCTCTACTGCAGCTTATGCCGCTGCGCTAGGAGCCCTGCAATCCGGTTCGCAAGTTTGCTTGGCACAACCTCAGCTGGTCTTGGGGGGACAATTTACGGCCCAGGGGTTACCTGCCTCTGACGATGGTAGGCTGTTGACCCCCTGGGAGCTGATTCCACCAAAGGAGCGAGACCCCCAACAATTGCTCGACAGTGAGTGCTTTGCCCTGTCGCGATCGCAACGTCAGTTTCGTCAGTGTCAGCGGCACCATCAACCTGTCGCTAACCAGGTCCTCAAGAATCCTGGGGGGAGTTGGGTTAGCCACCTTTCAGTCACGCCTGTTGTGGCTTCAGACTGTCTTAACCAAGGGATACAGTCCTATTTAGAGCAAGGCTTGCTAACGATCATTCCCTGGGCAGTGCCCATCCAGGTGTTAACGCCAGACGATCCCCAGCCATTGCGTCGCATTACAGGCGTTCGCTTTGTCGATCAACAAACCCAGTATCGATTTACGGTGAGGGCTAACGTCACGATTGAAGCGACCGACCTTGGCGATCTCCTGGCGTTGGGGGAGCTGCCCGCCCGCATCGGCCAAGAATCTCGTTCTCAAACCCAGGAAGCAGTGTTGCCAGCAGACCCTCGGCCAGACTGCCAGCAAGCGATCACGTTTTGTGCGATCGCGGAGCGTAGTGCTCAGGCTAGTTCTCCTCTACCTCCTCCCCCTGAGTACGACGTTGCCCCTTGGCTGCTGTCTAAGGAGTTCACCAGTGTATTTTGGTTTCAAAAAAATGAGCAGTGGCAACATCAGGGCTTCTATGATCCAGATGGCATGTTTCGGTATCGGCGGTTGCTGCGCAGTCAAGAAAGCGACGAGGTCTGTGTAGGAGATGTGACGGTGCTCAATTGGGCTACAAGTCCTCTGGGAATTGACGATGGACCACCTGATCCGCACGCTCCCCTAGGATGTGGCAACGACTATCCCTTTGGTGGGTTACTTGGGGTCAGTCCAACAGAACGACAGCAGCAGATACAGCGGGCGCGCGATCGCACCCAAGCCTACATCTACTACCTACAAACCCACGGATATCCTGAACTTAAGCCTAGAGGTGATCTAACCTGGACAGAGGAGGGCATTGCCCTAGAACCCTATATCCGTGAAGCGCGTCGGGGGATTGCTCTCACTACAATTCGCCACGAGGATGTGGCTGCTAAGTTCTTCCCCGACCAAGTTCGGGCTCGCACCTTTGAGGACAGCGTGGGCATTGGCCAATATCACTATTTAGATGTTCACCCCAATCACACTCCAGGCCATGTGCAGTTGGGGGATGGCCACAACGCATTACCTTTTACCCTGCCCTTAGGAGCATTGATTCCGATTGATACCAATAGTCTAATTCTATCTTCAAAAAGTATTGGCACGACCCACATCACTAATGCCGCCTATCGCATGCATCCAATGGAATGGACCATTGGCGAAGCAGGCGGACATTTAGCCGCTTTTGCCCTAGAACAAGGGATTGAAGTCCGAGAGGTGGCGCAAAAAATTTGGCTGCGCCACCAATTTCAAAATCATTTAGCTCAACAGGGTATGCCGCTAGTTTGGTTTAACGATCTAGGGCATGATGACCCAGACTTTGCCGCTATTCACGTTCTATCTGCCACGGGACTGTTACCCATCGAGTCTTTGCAAACCTTGAACTTTAATCCGGATCAACCGATCCGTCGGGCTACTTTCTGTCGGGCACTGGCTCAAGTTTTAGGCTGGACACAGAATGGAGAAGGATTTTCTCCATCACCTACATTTGTAGATGTACCGCCCACCCATGTAGCCTTCTTTGCTATCGAAGGATTGGTCCGCCAAGGAATGACCGTCAGCGCTGACCCGGATCGATTTGAACCCGAACAACCGATGACCCAGCAGCAAGCCAGACAATTGATCGGTCAATTGAAGTTGGAGTGTTTATCGATAATCCCCTCACCGATGAATTTAGACAACATCACCCGACGTCAAGCAGCTCGCCTACTTTATGCAATCTGGACCCACTTCAACACCTCAAAAGCCCGTTGAATACACTAAACAGAACCTTGGATTCTGACTGGAGCCGTGATCTTGATTGATCCCGAACTTTTGGAGACTTAAATTCGGCCCTATGGCCAACGAGAGCAGTCTTTTCAGACCTGAGCAAGTGCAAACCATCCACAATCTAAGTTGTCCACCGCCTGAGAATTAAGTTAAATTTAGTTAAGATTGACGTCCGGCTTCACTCAAATTGGCTGCTTGCCAGATTCAACTTTGAGGATGACCCATCAGGTTTATATTTAAGTCGATCAAAATCGTTCTCGTTGCATCGTCTCAGAAGTTCTTATACCCCTTGCAGGGCTGGACGTTGCTTTTACCGAAAGGGCCCATAAAATATGAAATCTTCTTGGAAAATACTTTTGCTGTGGCTGCTGCCATCCCTACTGATTGTTTTCTTTCTCTGGCAGGGTGTATTCTCCCCTGCAAACACTTCACCGGAGATGAACAATGCTGCCAACTCACGGATGACCTATGGTCGGTTTCTGGATTACCTAGAGGCTGGTCGCATCCAGAAGGTAGACCTCTTTGATGGTGGGCAAACAGCCATCATTGAGACCTCAGATATGGAGATTGGTGGCCCTATACAGCGAGTCCGCGTGGCGCTTCCAGGATCAGCACCTCAACTGATTGCCAAACTGCGGGAAGACAAAGTTGATTTTGATATTCACCCTGAGCGCAACACTGGTGCAGTCTGGGGCCTGCTGGGTAACTTGATTTTTCCCATCTTCCTGATTTTGGGCCTATTCTTTATTTTCCGGCGTTCGAGTAATGTCCCCGGCGGACCGGGCCAAGCCATGAACTTCGGTAAATCCAAAGCACGTTTTCAAATGGAAGCCCAGACGGGTGTCATGTTTGATGATGTGGCTGGAGTTGAGGAAGCCAAAGAAGAACTCCAAGAAGTGGTTACCTTCCTCAAAAAACCTGAAAAATTCACAGCCGTTGGGGCGCGGATTCCCAAAGGCGTCTTGTTAGTAGGCCCTCCTGGAACTGGCAAAACCTTATTGGCTAAAGCCATTGCTGGAGAAGCAGGCGTTCCCTTTTTCAGTATTTCTGGCTCTGAATTCGTGGAAATGTTTGTGGGCGTGGGTGCGTCTCGTGTGCGTGACCTATTCAAAAAAGCTAAGGAAAATGCCCCTTGCATTATTTTTATCGATGAAATTGATGCTGTAGGTCGTCAACGGGGGGCTGGCATCGGCGGTGGTAATGATGAACGCGAGCAGACCCTCAACCAACTCTTAACAGAGATGGATGGGTTCGAAGGCAATACCGGTATTATTATTCTGGCGGCGACCAACCGACCCGATGTATTGGATAATGCCCTCCTGCGTCCGGGTCGATTTGACCGTCAAGTCACTGTCGATGCACCTGATATCAAAGGTCGCTTAGAGATTCTTTCTGTTCACGCTCGGGACAAAAAACTAGCAGAAGAAGTTTCCCTAAAAACGATTGCTCGCCGCACCCCTGGCTTTACAGGTGCTGATTTAGCAAACCTTTTAAACGAAGCCGCTATCCTCACAGCCCGTCGTCGCAAAGAAGCGATTACCCTATCTGAAATTGATGATGCGGTCGATCGGGTGGTTGCAGGAATGGAAGGCACGCCCTTAGTCGACAGCAAAAGCAAGCGGCTGATTGCCTATCACGAAATTGGTCACGCCATTGTCGGCACCCTGAAGAAAGAACATGACCCGGTACAAAAGGTGACCTTGATTCCGAGGGGACAAGCTCAAGGTCTGACTTGGTTTACGCCCTCGGATGAGCAGGAATTGGTATCGCGATCGCAACTCAAAGCTCGGATGGCGGGTGCTATGGGTGGCCGAGCCGCCGAGCAAGTCGTCTTCGGTGATGCGGAAGTCACAACAGGTGCAGGCGGAGACTTACAGCAAGTCACGGGTATGGCTCGACAAATGGTAACCCGTTTTGGTATGTCTGATTTGGGTCCTCTATCTTTAGAAGGTCAGCAAGGTGATGTCTTCCTCGGCCGGGATCTAATGTCTCGCTCGGAATACTCGGATGAAATTGCGGCTCGCATTGATGCCCAAGTCCGCGAACTGATTCAACATGCTTATGAAGAAGCCATCCATTTGGTTCGTGACCATCGAGCAGCCGTAGACCGTTTGGTTGATCTCTTAGTTGAGAAAGAGACCATTGATGGCGAGGAATTTCGCCAGATTCTAGCTGAATATACGACCGTACCTGAAAAGGAACGCTATGTTCCTCAACTGTAGGTTTGGTGTTGATTAATCTATAGCAAGAGGGTGAGTTTAACTCACCCTCTTTTTTTTTGGCAATTATGTTCTTTTACGAGGATCGCTTGACGAGGATGGCCCGCAAAGCTTTACCATGAGTTAGTTTATGCAATTCATCGTTCGCTACGCGCTGTCCCTATGAAGCCCTACCTCGCCGCTGCCATTCAAATGACCAGTTTGCCAGATTTGCATAAAAATTTGGCTCAAGCGACAGATTTAATTGAACTGGCCGTGCGCCGAGGTGCTGAACTCGTGAGCTTGCCAGAAAATTTCTCTTTTCTAGGCGATGAAGCTGCCAAAACTGAGCAAGCTGAGACCATTGGCCGAGAATCTGAGAATTTTCTAAAAACGATGGCGCAGCGCTACCAAATCACCATTTTGGGGGGCGGCTATCCTGTTCCTGCAGGTGAAGGAAAAGTTTATAACACTGCCTTGCTGGTGGCCCCGGACGGTCAAGAATTGGCCCGCTACCATAAGGTGCATCTGTTTGATGTGGAGTTGCCAGACGGCAATATTTATTATGAGTCCGGCCTGGTTTTGGCTGGCGCAGAGATTCCAGCCATCTTCGAGTCTCCTAATTATGGCAATTTGGGTATTTCTGTTTGCTATGATGTCCGGTTCCCTGAGTTTTATCGAGCCTTATCGAAGGCAGGGGCAGATGTGCTGTTCGTCCCGGCTGCTTTCACTGCCTTTACGGGTAAGGATCACTGGCAAGTCCTGTTACAAGCCCGTGCTATTGAAAACACTACCTACGTGATTGCGCCAGCCCAAACGGGGTATCACAACTCTCGTCGCCAATCTCACGGCCATGCCCTAATTGTCGATCCATGGGGAGTAGTCTTGGCTGATGCCAGCATCGAACCTGGAGTAGCAGTTGCCGCGATTGAGCCCTCTCGGCTGGACCAAGTCCGGCGGCAAATGCCTTGTTTAAAGCATCGTGTCTTTGGATAGATGTGATAACTCAATCGTCCTCAGGGCCTGAACTGCAAGATCTTTAACAATCTGCTACGGTTTTGGCAGTAGTGGTATAGCGGTAGTCACAGGCGCTTTCCCCTATGTTTGCAAGATATCTTTCTCCCTAAATTTATGGTTGATGTATTGATTCCTTGGATGACACCGATAGTGGGGAGATCTTCTCTCATGGGCGTTGTGCCCTTTCTGCCTTTAGCAGAAGTTAGTGGAGAGGCCAATGTTGGGGCTGAAGAAGCACCGCTCATTTTAGCGGGGGTACTCCTGAGCCTGATCGTGATTTACTTGGCAAGCAAGGTGGGGGGAGAACTGTGTGCCCGTATCAATCTGCCTTCTGTGCTAGGAGAGTTAATTGGTGGTGTGGCCGTAGGTGTGTCTGCCCTGCATTTATTGATGTTTCCTGAGGCAGGTGCAGTAGAAACGGCCCCATCCCTGCTAGTAAGTCTGTTGGGAACCACAACCGGAGCAGGTCCGGAGACTGCGATCGCAGTCTCCCAAACTTACAGTGAAGTTATCTCTGTGCTCGCCGAACTCGGCGTCGTGATCTTGCTGTTTGAGATTGGCCTAGAATCTGACCTGCAAGAATTAATTCGGGTAGGCCCCCAAGCTGCCATTGTGGCGATTATAGGCGTAGTCGTTCCCTTTCTTTTGGGGACTCTGGGTCTGATTTATCTATTTGATATGACAGCCATCCCGGCTATTTTTGCTGGGGCTGCTTTAACCGCAACCAGTATTGGCATCACCGCTAAAGTGTTGGCGGAACTGCAACAGCTCAGTTCCGAAGAAGGACAAATTATTATTGGTGCGGCCGTTCTAGACGATGTCCTTGGCATTATTGTTCTAGCAGTCGTTGCGAGTTTAGCTAAAACCGGAGAAGTCGAGATCTCCAACATTGTTTATCTGGTGATCAGTTCCGTCGTCTTTCTCGTCGGCTCCATCGTTTTAGGTCGTTTCCTCAGTCCCTACTTTGTCGCCTTGGTCGACAAACTGCAGACGAGAGGGGATTTGTTGCTGTCTTCGCTAATCTTCGTATTCTTCTTGTCCTACGTTGCGACTGCTATTCATTTGGAAGCCATCCTGGGAGCCTTTACCGCCGGACTGGTTCTGGCTGAAACAGATAAACACAAGGAGCTAGAGGAGCAAGTTATCCCTTTAGCAGACATGTTTGTACCGATCTTTTTTGTCTGCGTCGGTGCGAAAACAGACGTCAGTGTTCTCAATCCGCTGGTACCAGAGAACCGCGAAGGATTAGTCATCGCCGCATTTTTGGTTATTGTTGCTATTATTGGCAAAGTGATCACAGGGTTCACTATTTTGGGGCAACCTGAGATTAATCGTCTCGCCATTGGCGTGGGGATGATTCCGAGGGGTGAAGTCGGTCTAGTATTTGCCGGTGTTGGTTCAGCCAGTGGGGCTTTATCGCGTCCACTGGAAGCAGCCATCATTGTTATGGTGATTTTGACAACGTTTGTAGCACCACCCATGCTGCGCGTTGTATTTCAATCACCTGGTACTAGTGAGCCAGTGCTCAGTGTAGAGGTTGCAACGGCTGAAGATGTCAGTATAGAGGTTGCAACGGCTGAAGATATTGATATTTAAGGCGATGTCCTGGCTAGCAACGAGGACACTGCTGAACCAGAAACCTTAACAACCCACTTTTCTCCTAAATTCAGATGATGTTCGATTGCTAAGGGATCGAATAAGAAGCCTGTAACCACTACCCGATATAGCATCTATTGCCGTCATTGGGGTGTTTCTGCAAGCCATCACAGAAACTTTGGTGTTCGTTTCGACGTCCCAGAGCTTGCAGATCGACAGACCCTTGTGCCGACTTAGGCGAAGTTCAAGCGCTTGTTCATGGGGATAAAGAGCTTGAAAACGGTCGGGGGGTCGATTTATTCATGGAGAGATTGCATGCGCCATCATTTACAAACCAACCATAGACGGGGAATCTATGCATTTAGTGGATTACTTCCCGGTCTATGTGGAGTGTTGTTAAATTGTTTGCCTGTAGAAGCTGCGCAACTGCAATCTTGGCGTTTTGATCAGGATCAAAATCGACTAGAATTTACCACGGATGAAGAGATTCGCCCTCGGGTTCAACTGATTCCAAACCCCACACGATTGGTGGTGGATTTGCCAGGAATTGAATTAGGTCAACGCACTTTAAAGCGGAGTTTAAGCAGTCAATTTCGATCGGTACGCTTAGGACAAGTGGATACCCAAACCGCCCGAATTGTTGTGGAATTAGATCCGGCTTATACCCTTGATCCTCAACAAGTTAAAGTTCAGGGGACCTCTCCCACTAATTGGTCGATTAGTTTGCCGACACCGCAGCGATCGCAGACTAATAGTGCGGCTAAACCCCAAACGGTACCCACTTCTTCAAATCCGGAGTCTCGGCCGCAAGTTGTTGCTGCTAAGCCTACTGCAAAGCCACCTAATCCCCCTCTGCAAATTGCCCAAAGTGGTTCTGGTATCAGTGATATTTTAGTCACCGTCGATGGCCTATTTTTGCGAACGAAGGACAGCAAACCCAAGATTAAAGTCGAGCGCAGTCGTAACAAAAAAGAAATTCAGTTTAAGATTTCTGGAACCACCCTCTCGCCGCAACTGGCTAAGACCTTTAATCCGGGCTACCACGGCATTGAAAGTATGACCTTCAAGCAGGTATCTGAGTCGGAAGCGGAGTTAACCCTGGAAGTTGATCAAGAAAGTCCCGACTGGTATGCCAGCACTAGCCGTTTTAGTGGCATCGTTTTGTTGCCCAAGGGGGGGCCTTCTGCCAATCCATCGGCACGACGCCCTGGGTCGACGGTCAGTTTAGTTGCACCGAGTCGGCCCTCATCCCAGCCCACAGCAACGAGTGGCGTTAACACCATCAAGCGCATTGATTTAGGAGGGCGGAGTTTACTGGTCCAAGCGGAGCAGCCGATCTCATACACGACGCGTTGGTCTGGTAAAGCCTACGAAATCACGATCAATTCTGCCCAACTAGCATCTGACTTAAAAAAGCCCAAATTGGGATCGAGCAGCCCCTTATCTGAGATTAAAGTCAGCGAGTCAGATGACAACAAGGTCACGATTTTGGCAGAACCCAACACGAATGTCAGAGTGACCGGCGTGCAAAGGGTTAATAACCAATCTATTGCGATTAATTTGTTGCGTCCTGGGCAACAACCCACCGTCCGAATTCCCAGCACCCCCCCCTCGGCCCGGCCCACAACGTTGCCTAGAGTCAGCGGCAAACGCGTGGTGGTGATTGATCCTGGTCATGGGGGGCCTGATCCCGGTGCCATTGGTATTGGGGGAGTCCGAGAGACAAATGTTGTTTTGGATATTGGCTTGGAAGTATCCCGGATTTTGCAGCGGCAAGGAGTGACGGTTTATCTGACGCGCACAGATGAGCGGGATGTGGATCTGCCACCGCGGGTGTCGCTAGCAGAACGAGTGAGGGCGACAGCCTTTGTCAGTATTCATGCTAATGCCATTAGTATGAGTCGTCCCGATGTGAATGGTTTGGAAACCTACCATGCTCCTGGAGCGACCCTAGGATCGCGCTTGGCCCGCACAGTGCATAATACGATTCTGCGAAGTTTACGGATTCGCGATCGCAGGGTCAGACCTGCTCGATTTTACGTGGTTCGCAAGACTTCAATGCCAGCCATCTTAGTAGAAACCGGGTTCTTAACAGGGGCAGAAGACATTGTCCAACTCAGAAATCCAGCCTGGCGAAAACAAATGGCCCAAGCCATTGCCCAAGGCATTCTCAACTATTTGAATGGTCAATACAATTAAGGGCTAGACGCCAACAAAGTTTGGGCCAACGTAATATTTTGGCGCACCACCTGGGCTGACGCTTGCAGCGCTTGCTGGTCTGCTGCCGTCAGATCCAGTTCTAGCACTTTGGTGACCCCTTGACGCCCTAAACAGGTGGGCACCCCAATAAAAATATCTGACAGATTATACTGCCCCTGAAGGTAAGCGGCTGCGGGTAAGATCCGAGCCCGATTAAACAGAATCGATTCCACCATGAGCGCCGCAGAAGAGGCGGGGGCAAAATAGGCACTGCCGGCCTGCATCAAGCTCACGATTTCAGCTCCACCATTGCGAGTGCGATCCACCAAGCGCTGAATGGTGGCAGCATCCATGAGTTCGGTAATCGGAATGCCGCTGACGGTGGAATAGCGGGGGAGCGGTACCATCAAATCCCCATGCCCTCCCAAAACCATGGCATGGACATTGCTAATGGAGACTTTAAGTTCTAAGGCGATAAACGTTTCAAATCGAGCAGCATCTAGAACACCGGCCATGCCCACAACCCTTTCGGGGGGGAGACCACTGGCTTGCCAAGCCAAGTAGGCCATCACATCCAACGGATTAGTAATCACCATCAAAATGGCATTGGGGGACTGAGCTATCGCTTTGCGGGTGACCTCGCTGATGATCTGGGCATTGATCTTGAGTAGATCATCGCGACTCATGCCTGGTTTGCGGGGGAGTCCGGCAGTAATGACAATGACATCAGAGTCTTGGGTATCTGCATAGTCATCTGTGCCCATGATCATGCGGTCGTGATGTTCAAAACCGCGGGCTTCCATGAGATCGAGGGCTAACCCTCGGGGACGTCCAGCTTGAATATCCAACAGCACAACGTCGGCAATATTTTTTTCGACAATCCGCTGGCCTAAAGTACTACCAACATTACCCGCACCGACAATAGTGACGCGGGGGGCTTGGGTTCCGGGTAAACAGGTGAGGTCCATGCCTCTATTGTGGCGAGATCAGGCGCGATCGCACCCATCCTTAACCATATTATCGGGTTTATTGGGCGGCTTCTAACTGATCCACGCGGAGCCAAACCGTCGGTGCAGGCACCTGAAACTGAATTTGCGCATAGTCTCCCTTGATCTCGACAACTTCACCAGTGCCTGCAAAGACATAGGGGGGAAGACGGGGATCGCTGGCTTTGGCTTCTACACTATTCTCAAATTTTTCAGGTACGATGCGGACCTTGCTTCCTTTCTTGACAGCCATAATTTTGCGTGACATTACCAATGTGGGATTCATCGTCATTGTAGTCGCTTTCTTTGTCCCCATTTCAAATCAGTGATTGCTGGTGTTGCTCATAGCAGGACAGCAACCCTAATTTCCAAGGGCAATGGCATGATAACCAGAGGTTTACTAGAAATCATTACACTTAGTATTTGAAGTGCATTCATCTCCCTTAAACCGCATGGGGAGATGTGCATTTCTCCCTTTTTAAATTCCGAATACTGCCGATACCTTAAAGGAGATACGACCATGGAAGAACTACTGGCCCCCATTGCAGGCTTTTTTCAAAATTTGGGATTACCAGAGCCTATTGTGCATTGGGGACATCCCACCATGATGGGGATTGTCGTTTTTGTGATGGGGTCTTATGCAGGGGTAAAAGGATGGCAAGGCCGCTTAGCCACCGATGTAGAAGTCGGCAGTAACAACCGGGCAGCCCATGCCCAAATTGTCCCTTGGATGTTTTTGTTTATTGTCTTGGGCTATACCGGAGGGGTGCTATCGCTGGTAATGCAAGAGCAACCCATTTTTGAAAGTCCTCACTTTTGGACGGGAACGCTCGTGATTGGTTTGTTAGCGACCAATGCGATACTATCTGTCAGCAATTTCTGGGGCGAAGGAAGTTTTCGGACAGCCCATGCTTATATTGGTAGTTCTGCCCTAGTCCTGTTAGTGCTTCATACCCTACTGGGTCTGAAGCTAGGGTTATCTTTCTAGCTAGTCAAGGAGGACCGTTTGTCTTTACTCTCAATAGGTAAGAGTATATAACGACGGCCCTTTGATATTTGCGACTGTCCTCGCTTGCGACAACGTCTCATTTGCTCAGGCGAAGAGCGTCAACTCTACCCCTGGAATGATATCCAAATCTTTGGATCCTAAATGCAGACCCTAAACGGTGCGATATTCTGCTTAGCCTGGATACTGGGGCTACTGTCTACTGCCCACTCGTGGGGGTGGGGATTACTGCTGATTCTGGGATTAGGCTTGGTGGGGATGCGGTGGCTGAGCCTTCGGCAACCCTGGCTTGGACTATATCCGTGGCGACGAGGACCAACCATCAAGACTTGGTGTATTGCGCTGGGAATTGCTCTGTTTGCGGGTGTTTATCTGAATCTCCGTCTGCCTACTCCAGGATCACAAGATATTGGCCGAGTTGCAGCTCAAGTGGAGACGTCTGGTGCCCCAGTCACGGTCACCGGAATTGTGGAAACAGTACCTCGGCTAACACGAAGCCAAAATGTACAGTTGCAAGTTAAAACTCTAAACCTAAAACCTAACCCCACCACCAAACCTTTGCGAGGATTGCTTTACGTCACCTTGCCGTCTAAACAAGGAGCAGACCTACATCCTGGGCAGCGGGTTGATGTTTCCGGCTATCTTTACAAACCGCGCCGTTCATCAGTGACCTCTGGATTTGATTTTGAAGATTATCTGGCTCGGTCAGGCATTTTTGCGGGGTTACGAGGTAAAACTGTCACTGTTAAAGACTCTAGCGGGACTTGGGGATGGTGGGCTTTACGACAACGAATTGTGCGATCGCAGGCTCAATACCTTGGCAACACCAAAGGAGCCCTAGTCAGTGCTATGGTACTGGGCCATCGGGCGGTAGATCTACCCTTTGACCTCCGAAATAGCTTTGTACAGGTAGGTTTAGCCCATGCTTTAGCTGCATCAGGGTTTCAAGTCTCCATCATTCTCGCTGGCCTCCTCAAAGTAACGGAGAGAGTCTCGAAACGATACCAATTACTCGCTGGACTAGGCGGATTACTGTTGTTTGGTCTATTGAGTGGGTTTGAGCCCTCTGTTGCCAGAGCCGTGTTGATGGGGATGGCCAGCCTAGCTGCGTTAGTGGGCGATCGCAAGTTGCAACCTGTCGGTGTCTTACTGCTAGTAGCTGTGGTGTTGCTAGTGATTCAGCCCCTCTGGATCTGGGATTTGGGATTTCAACTCAGCTTCTTAGCTACCTTGGGACTGATGGTGACAGTTCCCCCCTTAAGCCGACGATTGGATTGGTTGCCACCTGCGATCGCATCCCTCATTGCTGTGCCGATGGCCGCCATGCTGTGGACCCTACCCTTACAGCTCTATCAATTTGGGGTGGCGTCGCTGTATTGCTTATTGGCTAACGTCTGTACAACGCCTTTGCTGATCCTGCTGACTATCGGTGGATTTGGGAGTGGGGTCATTGCCATCTTGTGGCCTGGGGCCGGGAGTGTCCTGGCATGGCCTTTATCTCTGCCAACCCAAGGTCTAATTTGGCTGGTAACTCATCTAAGCCAACTGCCCGGAACGTCTGTAACAATAGGTACGATTTCTGTGGGGCAACTGGTGATCCTCTACGGCCTGCTACTCTCTGCTTGGCTGTTACCGAGCGGGCGGCAACGATTACCACTGTTGATTAGTCTGGCTCTAGCAGTGATTGTTTTGCCAGTTTGGCAGATTCAAACCAACCGTTTTCAGATCACTATTTTTGATCGGGCCAGTCCACCGATGATGGTGCTTCAGCAACCAGGAGCAACCTTAGTGTTGAATACTGGTGATCGCAATACAGCCTCGCAAACGCTGGTGCCTTTTTTGCAACGACAGGGGATTGATCACATTGATTTGGCGTTGGCTACAGATCTTCGCTTTCGCTGGCGAGAAGGCTGGCCAGCTTTGCTGCAGCGGATTCCTATTCACATGCTTGTCCCCATTTCCATCTTAGAAACAACACCATTTAGGGATCTGATTCGTCAATTTTCGGTGCAACCTAGTCAGATCCGAAGCTTACAGGTCGGAGAGCAACTCGCCCAAGAACAGGTCGATTTTTCTGTCCTCCGCCATCAACCCACCTTGCTCCAGTTTAGGGTTGATCAAGACACGTGGTTGATGGTCGCTGGCAACAGTCAGGGCCTCTCATCTTGGCTGCAAACGGTTCAAGTTGCCCAACCTCAAGTGCTGTGGTGGTCTACTCAACTGGAGCCTGCGGTTATTCAACAGCTGAGTCCACAAACATTGATTCTGACCACCCCAACGGTGGATCCTCAAGCTTTAATGGAACTTCAGCAGGACATTCCCCAGGTCTATTGGACGCCTAGAGATGGGGCTGTGCAATGGACACGCGATCGCGGTTTTGAAACGACCTCACCCACTAGTGAAAATCCGGCATCACCCCTGTAGAATAGGCGATAGACGAAACCAACAAACCCAACCTGGAGAGGTGGCAGAGTGGTTGAATGCGGCAGACTCGAAATCTGTTTTAGGGTCAAACCTAACGGGGGTTCGAATCCCCCCCTCTCCGTTCTATAACTAGCTTACAGAAAGAACTCTCGAACTGACCTTTACTCCTAGTACAACGCCCAGAATCCGACCGCTTTTATGAATATGAAAGCCGGTTTCTATACTGATTAAGGATGCCAAATCCAGGGTGCAGGAGTTGAACCTGCCTAGGGCGAATTATGAGTTCGCTGCCTCAACCGCTCGGCCAACCCTGGTGATTGTTTAGTGACGAACTGATTTTAGAACTAATCCAAAATAGCTGATTGAGGAACCTTAACAAATAGACTGCTTGACCTCAACCTCAGAATTCCGTCAAAGAACCAGAATGACTATAGCACTATCAACTAAGCTATATTATTACTGAATCTGGAAGTGCTGTACTCAGTATAGTGCCCACCTTGGGTCGAGATCGAGCCGCAATAGTTGTGGTTGTCGATGCTCTACCTATTCCAAATACAATGACTGAAACCTGTGACCTTGCCGAAAGCGAAGACATCTAAAACCAAAACTTGGACTCGGTTCAAAATTGATCCATCCATCCAACGGACGGTGTTACTACTAGTGTCAATGCTGGTAGTCGGTTTTGTGTGTGGTGGCGTGGGTTACGTTTTCGCTCGTCAATCCTTGAAGGGAATTACTCAGCCCGCTACTAACCCGTTCTTGAAAGATGATTCTAGTGATTTAGATCGCCGTCCTCGTCAAGGTGCAGATTTCCTGAACGAGAAGGATTTGATCGCGAAGGTTAAGTCCAAAACCAGTGGCGCTAATGTGGCTAAAGAGAAAAAAAAGCCTTCTCCGAAACCTGAAAAGCCAAAATCCACTGACCAAAAATCAGGCAAGAAGCAATCTAAAGCTAAATCACTCCCGATCAAAGCCCAAAGTCAGGGAATGAATTTTGAGGTGAAGTCTTTAGCTCAAGAAGACGATACCCTCATTCTCGATGTTGCTCTGCAAAATACTAGCGACGAAACGATTCAATTTGTCTATACCTTTCTAGATATCACAGACGAGCAGGGGCAAGCTTTATTCTCTGAAATTCGTGGGTTGCCGACAGAATTTAAACCTAAAGGCGAAATCTTTTTTGGCACGATCAAGATATTGGATGTTCCCCCAGAGACTGTAGAAAGAGTGTCTCTATCGTTAAATGATTACCCTGACCAAAAAGTAAAATTAGACGTTCAGAATATTCCAGTGCTAAATGAGTAGGCAACAGGATGGTGATAGCCTTCGACGGGCTTATGCTTTTGGGGGAAGCTTTGCCAACGGCTATTGCATAAACTACAGCAGAGCCATCAGCTTTGGAATCAGCCCTCAGGAGAGTCCCAACAGTCGTGTAGGCTAGGTCTAAAATCCCTCAGCTCGTATGACCCTATTCCCATTATTACTTCACTGGGCCCAGCTTGGTCTCCCAGGCTCTTCTACAGATGTTCAAGCCTTTGGGGTGGCGGATGTGGGATATCGCGTGCTGGCCATTGCAGCTTTGATCGCGATTAATGCATTCTTTGTGACGGCTGAATTTTCCATTGTTGCTGTGCGGCGATCGCGCATTAACCAACTCGCGCAAGAAGGTGATGCCCAAGCCAAGCTCGTTCAGCATCTACAACAAGACATCGCCCGTTTGCTGTCAACCACCCAACTTGGTATTACTTTATCTAGTCTTGCTCTGGGCTGGATTGGCGAAAACACTTTTGCAATCTTAGTGATTTCTTGGTTTCGACAAAGTTCTATCCCCAGTCCCACTAAAGAATTTGTTGCCCATTCCCTGGCCGTTCCCATTGCCTTTATTGCGATCGCCTATCTCCAAATTGTGTTGGGTGAATTATGTCCTAAGGCAGTGGCGCTGCTGTACTCTGAAAAATTGGCGCGATTATTAGGACCGACTAGTCTGACCATTGCGCGATTATTTAACCCACTCATTTGGATACTCAATCAGTCCACCCATTGTTTGCTTCGAGTCGTTGGCATTCAATATTCAGATCAAGATTGGTACCACCAAGTTACGCCGGAAGAATTGCAGCTGATGATTGCATCCACTGAATCTTCTGGCTTAGAAGCCGATGAACGAGAGCTGCTTACGAATGTTTTTGAGTTTGCGGATGTCCTAGTCGAAGAAGTGATGATTCCTCGAACTAGCGTCGATGCCTTAGAGGAATCAGCAACCTTTCAAATTCTTCTAGAGGAGGTAGCCCGGTCTGGACACGACTATTACCCCGTGATTGGTGAATCATTAGATGATATTCGAGGCATTATCCGTTTCAAAGAGCTAGCCGTTGCCCTAGCGAAAGGGGAATTACAAAACGATACTGCGATCAAAGCTTGGGTGCAAACAGCCTGGTTTGTGCCTGAAGGAACCTTAATTAACGAAGTATTACAGCTCATGCAGAAATATCATCTGGATATTGTTATGGTTCGGGAAGAAGAAGCAAATGGCACGGCTGGTCTGGTCACCTTAAATGATTTAGTCAATGAGATTATTGGGGGAGATGATGTTTTTAGTAGTACCCCAACGGCCCCTATCCAGGAGCTAGACAATCACACCTTCATTGTCCAAGCCCAAACAGACTTAGATGAAGTCAACGAGTATGTGGGAATCGAGTTACCCATTATTGATGACTACCAAACGTTGGGAGGCTTCTTGTTGTATCAGTTACAGAAACTGCCCCTAAAAGGAGAAGTTTTCCAGGCGTACGATTTGGCATTCACCATTTTGTCGACGGATGGTCCCCGACTCGATCAGATCCAAATTCAAAAACTAGAATTGGGGACTGCCAGTCCTCCTTTACCAAGCGCTGATTCAGACTCTTCGTCTGAATTGCCTAACCCATAAGCCGCCAGGTTCAAAGGGTTGCAGCAATGTCTATATCGGTGAAGATAGACACACCAATATGTCTTGATATCGTTCATGTCAATGATACCAAGTGAGAAACCACAGAAATTCGGCGAGGCAATTTGTTTTTACAAGCCCATGCTAAAACAGGGGCGAACGTTCCTAAGCAGTACCCGTAAACACCACTTCAGGGAAACGGGTTTTTGCCTCCGTCAGGGGGCGACGGCGTCCTTCTTCTTGCCAATAGTTGATGACTTCAGTGGCTTTATTGAGAATTGAGATGCGCTCAACTTCATCAATCCAAGTCTTTGTTTCTAGTTCAGTTTTGAGATTTTCCCAAGCATCATTACGAGGCCAAAAAAAGTATGACGTCAAAGGACTGCTACCATTCCCGACGACTTGATCCACTGCTAGAGCAACATTTTCGTCTAGCCAGAGTACTTTAAGAATAAACTTTGACAATCTGCCTCCTAGGACTACGCAAAAATTACTAACTACAGCCCTCCATTATAGTTGATGAAGCCTCGATCAACTGAAGGAATCTAAAATGAAATCTCTGTAACCTCTGCGCCTAGTGCTAATCTCCTACCAAACCGTGATAAGGTTGATGATTGCTGAGCCTTGTATAATCTTGTTAACCTATGGAGATAATAAGTAAAGGCTAGTTTATGGCGGCATAGCCAAGTGGTAAGGCAGGGGCCTGCAAAGCCTTTATCCCCAGTTCGAATCTGGGTGCCGCCTTTAATCAAAATCAGTTCTAGACGCTAATCAATGGGTACCATTTGCCATAGCGCAAGGTAACTATAGCAAGATGATTATGCCTCGCTGTTAAACTTCGGCGGTTCGAAAGTGTTCTGGTCAACCTTGTGATCAATAATGTGATATTGCTGTCGAACTGTTTCGATGGGTTGATCTAAAAGGTGCCAAAATGGCCAGTCAGAACTGAATAAGTCTTGTTTCACCTGTGTTCCCTGCGCAAAGGCTTGCATCACCAAATCAGGGATTAATTGATTGTGGCTGGGGTCTAGAATACCCATCGTTGTGAAGTTTAGACCTAAGTGGAAATCTAGAATGACTTCTAGCAAGAGTTCGAATCCAAACTGACTCTTACTCATACCAGCTTCAAAACCAGCAACGGCAATTTCACCTACAGGGCTGGTATCTAGCCCTGATAAAAGATGAATCAAATCGTGGGGAACTAGAATTTCACTGAAGCTGCCCTTTTCACCGGGGAGGGGAAGGTTGCGATCGCAATAGTAATCAAACAATGCTTTTCCCAAAGTCCCCGTAGGCAAATTTCTCAAAGATCGATACTTCTTAGCAACCTGAGGATCCCCCACATACTGATGAACCGCGTTCACGATACACATTCCTTGCTGAATCCAGTTTCCAGGTAAGAGTTCTGCAACAGAACGGACCGTATAGGACAAGAGTAGCTGTTGCAACTGTCCTGCTTCTACTCGTTTTAGACTTTGTAAGGTGTGAGGGCGTAGTTGCAAAGCATAGGCAAATTGGTTGACTAATTCAACTTCTGCCTTTTGTACCTGCATTGACAAATACGGCATCAGGATGAAGAATTGCAGCGCAAGTTGTCGGTATTGGTCACCTTTCAGTGTCTGGGCTAGCTCGGCTGGCCCAATCAGTGGTAGGGACTCGATCAGGACATCAAGGGGAAGGATATGAGTTTGAATAGCTTGGATCATGTCTTTTGCCAGCGGCTGCAAGTCTTGTCGACCTTGCAACGTGGCAACGGTTTTCAGACCCGACAGCAGTATTAAAGATTGATGTGCATCCCAACACATCCCCTGAAAATAGGGCCGATCAGGGTTGAAAGTAGGGGTAGGGGCAGAGCTGTATTGAAGATCCGGTGTAGTGGATAACGGCATAGCTTTAACTTCAATCGTGGCATAGCTTTATTTTGACCGACCAGTCGGTCAAAAGTCAAGTTGATCGGTTAATTAATTTCGATAGACTACAGTTGTTCTGCCCTTGTGAATTAGATGAGTCCCAAGATTGTTGATCGAGAAGCAAAGCGACAGGCGATTTTGGCGGCTGCGATCGCAGTTTTTGCTGAGAAAGGGTATCACTCCACCAAAATGGCAGACATTGCTCAGAAAGCTGGAATGGGCAAAGGCACCCTATATGAATACTTTCGCACCAAGGAAGAACTGCCTAAAGCTATCTTTAGGTTGATGTTTCAGGATTTCAACCAGCAACTTCTCCAGGTTGAGCAATCCCATTCCGATCCGGTAGATGCCATTCTGGCAGGTATTCACCTCTGTTTTCAGGATTTGGATGAGTTTGCCCCTGTCACGCCATTGATTTTTGAACTTCTTGGCAACAAAGACCTCGATCAGTCGATTGGCCTTAGTCAAGACTTCGAGCAATGGCTAGAGAATATGAATCAGTTTTTTGTGGGCTGGATCGAACAAGGTCAATCTCAGGGTCAAATTTCCCAGGATCTGTCTGCACCTGTTTTTGCTCGAATGTTGGTAAGTACGTTGGATGGCATGGGAACGCATTACTGTATATTCCACTTTCAACCAGAGTTTTTTGCTGCTCAAGTCAAGGTTCTTGAGGATATGGTGCGGTCATATCTAATATCCTAAGAGTTCTAAATTACCAAACTGCTCTCTTGCCAGCGGCTCGCTTTGCAGCTCTGGCCAGACTCTACAACAGATGCGCGATCTCAGGCCCACCTTCTCCGTGGGTCAGATAGAAGTTGTGCGACTCTAGCATCTTGGAGATCGAAACTGAAGGATAAATAAGCGGACTGAGTAGCTAGAAAGTATCCTGGATAAACTCATCTGTATCTTCAGCCGCATCGCCAACTGCATCTCCAGCCGCATCTAAGCCTGACTCAGTTGCGTCTACAGCGTCTTCAGCAGCGTCTTCTGTTGCGTCAATTCCGTCTTCGACACCCGCTTCTGTGTCATCTGCAACATCTTCTGCTGTATCGACAGTTGCATCGGCTCCGTCTTCGACGAATTCTTCGGTATCTTCAGCAGCGCCTTCAGTTGCATCAATTCCGTCTTCGACACCTGCTTCCGTGTCATCTGCAACATCTTCTGCTGTATCGGTAGTTGCATCGGCTCCGTCTTCGACGAATTCTTCGGTATCTTCAGCAGCATCTTCAGTTGCGTTAACTGCTTCTTCGGCACCGTCTTCTACATCTTTTTCTGCTTCGTCTAGTTCTGCTTGGAGGTGAGTAAAATCTTTATTCAGTTGCACTTGTTCTTGTCTCAGGTCTGTCGCAACCTGCCAGGGAGTGGCTGTACCCTGAGCATAACTAGCTTCACCCAATGCCAGGGAAGCAATGCCAACAGCTAGCGTCGTCACACCCATTTGAGCAAGTCGTAATATAAACTGCATAAAGAATTGTCTTCTCCTTTTCAATACAAGTTTGAGGCATCTGTCAGTTCAACCTTAGTGCTTGTTTACACCTGCAAACCTCTCTAAAAAGACAGAGATAGGAAAGACAAGGCATCTATCTTTGTGTAGAGGGAGGGTATTGAGACGTGATGACAGCAGGAACAAGCTCTACCACCCGTCAGAACTGACCTTCTTTCAGATTTGGAGGAGAGATTAAGCATCTTGGTATAAAAGGAATAAAAAATGACTCTGTTCAAGTCCGCATCCTTGTGCTTGATGATGGTGACGTTAGCGGCACTTCCGAGTACAAGCGTTGGATTAGTGGTAACCCGTTCTGCAACCTTAGGGGTGGCGAATGGTTTGGCAGTGGCGCTGGGGATTGTTCTCGGTGACTTGGTGTTCATTTTACTAGCGGTTTTTGGACTATCTGTCGTCGCCGAAACAATGGGGTGGCTGTTTTTACTTGTCAAATACCTGGGGGGTGTCTATTTACTTTGGCTCGGCTGGACCTTGTTACGTTCAGTCAACCTTACATCTATACCCATAGACAAAGCTAGCAGCGGCAGCTTAGCTGCCAGTTTCATCTCTGGGTTTGCCATCACCCTCGGTGATATTAAAGCCATCTTTTTCTACATGAGTCTGTTCCCAACTTTCATAGATTTAAACAACCTACAAGCCCTTGATCTGTTGACCATTATCTTCATCACCATTGGCAGTGTAGGAGGCGTCAAATCCATTTATGCTGTATTAGCTAGAAAAGTGGCACTGATGCTGCGATCACGAAAGTTTGAGCGGGTTGCCAAAACGGTTGCTGGAAGTTGCATGATTGGCGCAGGTGCTTATTTATTAGTCACAGCTTGAATGAGCACCAGATCATTGCCAGCTATCACCCAGAGATAAAGGTTAGGGTTATAGTCAAAAAAGAGACAATCTTAGCCCTTCCTCATGATTACCGATACAACGCCCTCTAGCAATAGCATTTCCAACGCTAGCGCTGCGATTGCAGCGAATCCAGACCCATCCTGGCAAATCAAACTACTGTACGACGGCGCTTGCCCCCTCTGCTTGCGAGAAGTCAACTTTTTGCAAAAGCGAGATGCAGGTCGTGGCTTAGTTGAATTCGTAGATATCGCTGACCTCAACTACACCCCTGAAGAGCATGGCGGCATTGACTTCGAGACGGCGATGGGCCGCATTTATGCCCTGTTACCAGATGGCAGCACAATCGTTGGGGTGCCTGTCTTTCGGAAAGTCTATGAAGTGTTGGGGATGGGCTGGGTCTATGCCATCACTAAGTTGCCTGTCCTTGGTCCCATCGCTGATTCTATTTATGATCTGTGGGCCGATTGGCGATTAAAGCTAACCGGAAGAGCTGATTTGGCGACCATCATTGCCGAGCGGCAGCAGCAACTGGAAGCTTGCACTGCGGAGCGGTGTCAATTACCCACAGAATAGACCTTTTAGTCAACCAAGTGGTTCGTATTAGCACCTAAGTCTTTGCGTTTTTAGTCTTGGCCGTGAGGAGTTCTTGGGCAAATTGATACAGTTCTGGTTCAGTCTGCTCTTTAAGAAGGCGATCTTTTAGATCCATGAGACCATTGGATAAATCTTCAGCTTGGTCGCGGTAATAGGCATTGGCCGCCAACAGGTCTGTGAAGACCAACCGCTCGATTTCATGGCGGGAAGGGAGTTCTTCTTGATCACTAAGATAGGTGTGATACTCCACTCCAGTGACGTCGTATTTAATTAGCATGACTAAGGCTTTGCTGAGGGTATGGAGGTGCGATCGCAATTCCCTTACATTCAAATCCGACCGCTCAAACCCAATCGTGCCCTGAATCCGCAGCTCCACGATGGCATCTTTAGTTTTGCCTTTTTTGGAGGCAGTTTCTAGGGTTGCGATCGCAGCTGCCTCCAACTCAGCCGCCGTTTGCTTCGGATCCGCCTTGAGTGATAAGCGCACAATTGGGCGTTGATAATAATCCGATTTCAGATCAGCCTGAATCCCCTTTTTACTCAAATTCACTAAAAACACACCCCGAGGATTTTGGGCCTGATTTTCAATGACGCTGTTGGCTTCCACCGAGCCAGGATTGAAAATCCAACTTTCAGCGGTATAACTGCGATGGATATGCCCTAAGGCCAAGTAATCTACCCCCGCTACTAACAGCGGGGCAAAATCCTGATAACGCAGCGCCCCACTATACCGAGAGACATGACCTTCTAGACCATGATGAAACATCATCACCGTTTGCTCTGGTCCTGAAGGCAACTGTTCAATCTGGACGGCTAAGCTTTGAATCGCTTGGGGAGCCGCGGCTCCATACCAACGAGAACCGATTACCCTGATGCCACACTCCAGATCGATATATCCACCTTGCCGAGTCTCAGGATTCCAAGATTCTAAGCATTCTTCGGTATTGGGTTCTAGCAAGATCACTCGACCCCAATCTGCCAAATATCGTAACCAACTAGTTTGTGTACCGTAGGGACGATAATCGTGATTGCCCTCAATGGCAAGAACGGGAATGCCTGCTTCTAATAGTCGATCCAGGCAAAGTTGGGCTTGGTTCAACACCGCAGGCAGAACCTGGCGATGCTCAAACAGGTCACCCACAATCAGGACAAAATCGACCTGAGGCTCAATGGCGTAGCGTTCCAGGGCATCACTAAAAGCTAGAAAAAAATCCTTGGTTCGCTCTGGTGAATCATATTTGGTGTACCCCAAATGCACATCGGCAACATGGAGGAAACGAGGCATAACGCTCAAACCAGTAACAGCAAGCTCCAATGAGTATGGGGCTCTCTCTACACAGAATAGAACAGATATGCCAACAACAGTTTCGCATGGCTCTGCAAGCCTGAAAATCACGACTTGGCAGTGATCTAGGTCTTTGTCCCTGGAATTCTAGTTGCTAAGATGATGATTAATGCCTATTTTTTATTTCTAAGAATAAAACAATAGAGAACTAGAAATCCGTTAAGACATTCCCATTCAGCTCCATCGCATCCATCGAACCCTTTTTCCTATGTTATCCATGGCAAGACGTCAGAACTCTGAATGAACATTCCCCAAAAGCTCTCAACTTTACTCTTTGGAACCGTTGTTGCTGTGGTCCTAGCACCGCAAATGGCAATGGCACTGAATCCAGCTGAAATCAACAAAATTGCTAAGCAGATTACGGTTCGGATTAACAGTCAAGGGTCTGGCTCTGGCGTGATCATCAAACGCAAAGGCAATAGCTATACCGTGTTAACCGCCGCCCACGTTGTTGCCACTGATGACGAATACACCGTGATCACCAATGATGGTCAAAACTATACGGTAAATCCCAGCACCATTACTAAGTTTCCAGGGGTGGATCTAGCCATGCTGGAGTTCACGAGTAGTCAAGCTTATACCGTAGTCAATATTGGCAATTCTCAACAGCTTTCCGAAGGCAGCTCTAGCTACGTAGCGGGTTTTCCCAGCCGCACCCAGGCCCTTGATGACATTATTTACAACTTCACGACAGGCACGATTACGGCGAATGCCACCCGGCCTCTCAGCGATGGTTATGCTCTGGTTTATACCAACAACACCCTGCCGGGGATGAGTGGCGGACCCGTATTAGACACGGATGGCAAACTGCTGGGGATTCATGGTAGAGCAGACACGACAACAACGGTACAAAATCAAAATATTAACCCTGATATTTTTATCAAAACGGGGTTTAATTTAGGGATTCCCATCCATACCTTTTTGAAGATGGCTCCTGCCAATACAGTAGACCCCTCGGTGAAACCACCATTGGCATCTGTTCCTGCTGCCCCCTCTAGTGCCGATGATTTTTATTTACAAGCGTTAGATCAATATCGCTTAGGCAATATGTCGGGAGCACTCCGCAATGCAACCCGGGCCATTGGTCAGAATCCGCAATTTGCTCCTGCCTATGCTTTACGAGGTAGTGTGCGTTTAGTCAAACAAGATCAAACTGGGGCATTGGCAGACTTTAATCAAGCTATTCAGTTGGACAAAGGTTCATTCCAAGCTTATATGGGGCGGGCTTTAGTGCAATCCGCTTTAGACGATGGTGAGGGTGCGATCGCAGATTACTCCCAAGCCATCCAACTTCAGGGCGATCATGCCGTCCTCTACTACAACCGGGGGATAGTTTACCTCAACCAAGGTCAACAAAGCGAAGCCCTCACCGATCTACGCACCGCCGCCGATCTTGCCCTCAAGGACAACAACCAAGCCGACTATCAGCAAGCTTTGGAGGCGATTGACATTGCTTCGAAAAACTGCCGACAATCGATTCGTACCATTTGCGATCGCTAGCCCGTTCTCCGACCCTTACCCAACTTACCTGTTGGCGTGAACTGAATCGGAAACTGAATTCTATAGATTACCGTCAAAACAATTTAAGGATGTACTGGACGCAACTTTCATGAAAAACTCAGTTTTACCCATTGTTAAACTTTCTGTCGCTTTGACGGTCTTGACCGCTGTTTGTCTGCCTGGGTCCGTCTATGCTAACCCTTCAGAAACCCCAGGAATGGGTGTCGAGAAAATTAAACCCAAAGAAAGCCGACGTATTGCCGTTTTAGACTTCGATATGGCCAGCGTCAGCAAAACAGGTCTTAGCTATGGGTTATACGGTAACAATGGGGCATCCAAAGGTATCAGCAATTTACTCACCAACGAACTGGTTAAAGATGGCACCTATGTGATGGTTGAGCGTAGCAAAATTGAGGCTATCCTAGCAGAACAAAACTTTGGGCAGTCCGGTCGTATTGAACCTACCACTGCTGTGCAAATTGGCCGAATATTAGGTGTGGATGCAGTTCTTGTCGGTTCGATTACCCAGTTCAATGTTGAAGAACAATCTAAAGGTGGCTCCATTGGCAGTTTCTTCGGCATCGGCGGTAAGCAAAAGAAACAGCTAGCCACCGTTCAACTTTCTACCCGATTAGTCAGTACTGCTACGGGCGAAATCCTTACAGCAGCAGAGGGGACTGGGCAAGCTGATAAAAGCGAAGGTACAGGTCGGGTTTTTGGTGTTGGCGTCGATACAGATTCTGACAGCAGCGACAGACTCCTGGGTGAAGCTTCAGGGCAAGCCGTCGATAAAATTGTGGCTAAACTCACCACTGTTGCCCCCAAACTATCTAAACTACCCTCGGTACTGCCTGTAGAAGAGATGGTAGTCGCCGATATCACTGGCAACCAAATCACCCTTAATAAGGGGGGTGCCCACGGGTTTCGACCCGGCATGGTGATGTCTGTAGAACGTGTGATTAAAGACATCAAAGATCCGTCAACTGGCAAACTGCTTCGCCGACAAACCCAGTCAGTGGGTCAGATTCAGTTGACGGAAGTAGATGCCGAATCCTCAGTGGGCAAAATTCTGGCTGGCACGGGATTCAAAGTCGGAGACATTGCCAAAGCAGTTGAGTAGAGGGAGTTTGCTAGCAGTTCTTAAAAACACTCTCGACGGAGTACCTAAGCCTTACAGAGAGTGAGAAAGTAGACTCCTTAAAAGTCTGAAAGGTCTGCAAGCTATCGGCATAGTGCTTCTATGTAGAACCTGTTCAGGATAGCCTCAGGGAAATATCTCGAACAGGTTCTTTTAGCGAGCGCAGTTGATCAATCCGTCTGATCAATCCCAGGGCCCTATAGACTGCAAACAAATATCCCGAGGCCACAGCCAGAATTAAGAACGAGGGACTAAGAATATTCATGGGATACGGCAGGTGAGAATTTTGCTGAATTGAACCATAAAGAAAAATATTGAGCAAGTCCTAAAGAAAGAAACCTATGGCATTGTTCTGCCTTATATTCTTAACTTGGTTTTAAGGATTTGTATTGCAATGCTTCAATGTAATCTATTGCGATTCCAATCGTTATTTGATGATTTATCGCAATAGGGTAGGGATTGGAGTGTTTGTTATCTAAGGGTATGACGCGTCAGGCTGCTATATAACCAAAGTTCTGTGTATCCAGGAAGTTAAAAGTGGAATTAAAAACTGTAGTTCCTTGGGGGAGGTCTCTTGCAGAGTATATAGAAATATTCTCGCTAACCGAGTCAGATCTTAAAAAAGCAATTTTAGGCTGTGGTGACGGCCCTGCATCGTTTAATGCAGAACTCACTCCAAAAGGTGGCAATGTAGTTTCAATCGATCCAATATATCAATTTGACAGCTCATCATTGCAAAGCAGAATTTTGGAGGTTTATGACGAGATCATGCCCCAAGTGTATAGAAACCAAGATGAATACATTTGGAAAAGCATCACTTCAGTAGAAGAACTTGGTCGCATCAGAATGGGTGCTATGCAAAAGTTCATCTCTGACTATGAAATCGGCAAGAAATCAGAAAGATATATTCATGCATCACTTCCTAAACTAAGTTTTAGAAATAAGCGATTTGATCTAGCGTTGTGTTCTCACTATTTATTTCTATACAGTGATCATATAAATCTTGAAGAGCATATAGCATCTATAGAAGAGCTATGTCGTGTTGCAAAAGAAGTTAGAATTTATCCCTTATTATCACTCAATGGTGAAATATCCCCTCATTTGGCAGAAGTTTTGTCATCATTAAATAATTCAAGGTTCATCACCTCATTAGTAGATGTTAAATATCAGTTTCAAAAAGGTGCTACTCAGATGTTGGTCGTAGAAGCTGTGTAATAAGGCATTACACCAGACTCATTCTGAACCACGACTAAAGACATTTCACCCAAGAAACAATCACGACTACAGCCATACTTTCCTTCTTTGACCCTCAACACAATTCGGTGTTGGGATGTCAAGTAGAGCCATGAGTGATTCATCTACATTGAGAGTCTTGCCTTAACGTTAGTCCACCAACATTTAGAAGATTATAGAGCCTGAGAATCAGAAATCACGCTTTCCATTCATAAATAAAGCCCCCAGATTATTTGAACTGAGGGCTTTATTGAAAAAATGATTCAAGTTGGAGTGACTGCCAATGCTAATTCAACTGGTGTTGCTCTTGCTCTAGGATTTGGATCAAATTCTGATCACCACTGCGCTTAGCCACTGCTAAACGGTGCTCCAAAGTTTGACGAATAAAGGTGTTATGTACCTTCTCCAGTTCAGACACATCACGAATACCCAATTGACCAGTAGGTCTTGAATATCCTCTGGCTGACCCTACAGAAATAGATCGGGGAACAACATCAGGAATTCTAGGTGCTATGGCTTGAATTCTCTCATTGAGAACATCAATTTTAACTTTACAGCCATATTCAACACCGCGATACTTCATGCTGTGAGGGTTTTGGTGCAATTCAGTCGTTGCAAAATACCGACGGCGGCAGGGAGTGCCGCGGTAATGACCGATAATTTCAGTTTCAGTCACTTCTAGTGAAGGAGAAACAGGACTATATTCAACACCGCGATAGGAATACTTCATTGTTGGCCTCCGACCAAATAGTAAAAGGAATATTGATAGAGGCGCGTTCCTTCAGGTTAATGCCTTACTTCCGTCTTGCTGACTTGCCCTTGAAAGAAATCAAATGAATCAGTAATGCAAGATGAACGATTTACTTCTGTATATAATGATACCCTTTTCAAATCAGAGATCGACTATGAAAACCTTGTCTAAAGTTTAAAATTTGCTTAAATCTAGATTTTCTGTATTTACTTATACAAAATAACTAAACAAGCACTGAAATAGAGTTGACACTGTTGCTTCTAGACCTAAACCTAGCAGCGATGGGTTTGAGAAGTGTCAATTTTGCTGACGTCCTGAATACCAATGGGTTTGCCAACATTAAAAAACAGCCTGCAATAATACAGGCTGTTCCTAAAAATAGTATGAGAGTTATGAGGCAAAGGCCTACATCATGCCCATGCCGCCCATGCCGCCCATGCCGCCCATGCCGCCCATGCCGCCCATGCCGCCCATGCCGCCCATATCAGGCGCAGCAGCACCAGCAGGTTCTGGCTTGTCAACGACGAGGGCTTCGGTCGTCAGGACCATGCCAGCGATTGAGCCAGCATTTTGTAAGCCAGAGCGAACCACTTTAGCAGGATCAACAACCCCAGCCGCAATCATGTCTTCGTAGGTATTGGTCATAGCGTTGTAGCCATGACTGAAGTCAGCATCTCGGACTTTCTCAACGACAACAGCCCCTTCCATACCTGCATTATCGGCAATTTGAGAGAGCGGAGCCTCTAGAGCAATCGCTACTAAGTCAGCACCCACTTTCTCTTCATCTTTTAGCTGAGATTTGATGCTCTCAATGTTCTTTGTCAGATGAATCAGAGTGGTACCACCCCCAGGAACAATGCCTTCGTCCACAGCTGCTTTAGTGGCATTAAGGGCATCTTCAATTCGCAGCTTGCGATCCTTGAGTTCAGTTTCAGTCGCAGCACCTACTTTGATGACAGCAACGCCACCGGCTAACTTGGCGATACGCTCTTGCAATTTTTCTTTGTCGTAATCAGAGTCTGTTTCGTCTAGCTGACGACGCAACTGTTGAACTCGCTTTTCGACATCTCCGGTGTTAGTCGTCTCCGAGACAATCGTAGTATTATCCTTGCTAATCGTGACCTTACGGGCAGTCCCCAGCATTTCTAAATCGACTTTGTCCATCGTCAGTCCTACATCTTCAGAAATAACTTGTCCGCCTGTGAGGACGGCAATATCCTGAAGCATGGATTGACGGCGTTCACCAAAGCCAGGAGCTTTGATGGCTACTACGTTTAAAACACCGCGCAGCTTATTCACTACTAAAGTAGCGAGGGCTTCCCCTTCTAGATCTTCGGCAATGATCAACAGCGGCTGACCTGCACGGGCAACTTGCTCAAGAATGCCGACTAAATCTTGAAGCGAACTGACTTTTTTATTAACGATCAACAAACGGGCATTTTCAATCTCGGTCACCATGCGCTCTGCATCAGTGACGAAGTAGGGAGAGATATAGCCTCGGTCAATCTGCATCCCTTCTACAATTTCCATCTCTGTAGCCAGAGATTTGGATTCTTCTACGGTGATCACACCGTCTTTGCCCACTTTATCCATGGCTTGGGCAATCATTTGACCGACTTCGGTATCGTTGCCGGCGGAGATGGTTGCAACTTGTGCGATCGCATCCCCAGTCACGGGCTTCGCTTTGGATTCAATCTCTTTCACCAAAGCATCAATAGTCTTATCAATTCCCTTACGCAAGGCGACGGGATTAGCACCAGCGGCAACATTCTTCAAACCTTCGCGAATCAAGGCTTGGGCAAGAACGGTGGCAGTGGTGGTGCCATCTCCAGCCACATCATTGGTCTTGGAAGCCACTTCACGCATCAGTTGCGCTCCCGCATTTTCCAGGGGATCTTCGAGTTCAACTTCCTTCGCGATGGTTACCCCATCATTGACAATCTGGGGTGCCCCAAATTTCTTTTCTAGAACCACATTGCGACCTTTAGGACCGAGTGTGATTCGTACGGCATCTGCCAGAGAATTCACTCCGCGTTCTAGGGCGCGACGGGATTCTTCATCAAATACTACATGTTTGGCCATTACAAGCGTCCTCTCGTTTGCGCGTTTTCAGTGAATTACACACAACGTTTCGTGTTTTCAAGCAAGCTAGCACTCTCAAGGGTAGAGTGCTAAATCTGAGCTAACCTATTGTAGCCCCAAGACCAGAACTAGAATATCGGGTCAATGTCCAGATAACCGAACTCTTTCGGATAGGGATTTTTCTTCAGCAGTCAAGGAAGAGGTAGGTGACTCTAGAGAATATAGAGAATCAGAAATAAAATCACCCAAATCACATCGACAAAGTGCCAATAGACCTCGGTGGCTTCAATACCAAAGTGGCTGGTCTCGGAATAATGTCCGGGTTGACGCGATCGCCATAGCACGGTCGACATCAGGAGTAATCCGACAAAGACATGCAGTCCATGAAATCCTGTCAGGATATAAAAGGTGCTGGCAAATAGATTGGTGGTGAGACCGAACCCTAGATGTTGGTATTCATATACCTGACCCGCTAGAAACGTAGCTCCCATTAGGATCGTGATTGCAAACCATAGACGAGCTGCTTTCACATCGCCGTTGTGCTTGATAGCCGTATCGGCTCGATGAATCACAAAGCTACTAGACAGCAAAATGATGGTGTTAATTCCGGGCAACACCAGCTCTAGCTCTTCTGTGCCTTCGGGTGGCCAGTCAGGGGTGACCACCCGAAAGGCAAAATAGGCCACAAATAGTCCCAGGAACAGCATGCTCTCCGAAACTAGGAAAACGATGAATCCAAACAACCGCAAATCAGGATGTTCACTATGATGATCGGTTGCCGCATCCGTCGTTGCGGCGTAAGCAATATCAGTTTGATTTTGATCTGCAGTAGAACCTTGCATGGCTGTCCTATGTCAATAACATGTGCAAATTCAGATAAATAGAAAGCATTGGCGCTTATTCAGAACTTTCAACCGCTAATACTGGGGTTAGCGGCGCTAGGGTGGAAGCGACAACTTCTAGAGCGTGGGGTGTCCCGTAATCGTAGGGACCAATCACCAACACTGGATCCTCTTCGAAATTTTCCACGGGTGGAGGAGAGGGCACGGTCCATTCTAAAGTCAGTCCTTTCCAAGGATTACTATTGGCTTTGGCACCCGCGATCCAACTCCAAACAGCATTGACGATAAAAGGTATGGTTGAAACGGCCAATATATAGGATCCAATCGTACAGACCAAATTAATCGTGGCAAATTTGGGATCATACTCGGCAATGCGGCGGTTCATCCCTTGCAGACCCAGCACATGCATGGGCAAAAAGCACATGTTAAAACCGACAAAGGTCAAGGCAAAATGTACTTTGCCCCACCATTCATTCAGCATCCGCCCCGTCATTTTAGGGAACCAATGGTAAAGGCCCGCATAAATGCCAAACACGCTGCCGCCAAACAAGACGTAATGCAGGTGAGCCACAATGAAATAGGTATCGTGGACATGAATATCGAAGGGGACTGAGGCTACCATCACCCCACTCAGGCCACCGACGACAAACATAGAGACAAAGGCCATCCCAAACAGCATGGCACTGCACAGATTGAGCTTACCGCCCCAGACCGTCGCCACCCAGCTAAACACCTTAATCCCGGTGGGCACAGCAATGATCATGGTGGCAATCATGAAGAACATCCGCAACCAATCGGGGGTGCCACTGGTAAACATATGGTGGGCCCAGACAATCAATCCCAAGAAGCTAATGGCAATACTGGAATAGGCAATCGCCTGGTAACCAAAGATAGGTTTGCGAGCATGGACGGGCAAAATCTCAGAGATTAAGCCAAAGGCAGGCAAAATCATGATGTAGACCGCCGGGTGGGAATAAAACCAGAACATATGCTGGTAAACAATCGGATCGCCGCCCCCGGTCGGATTAAAAAAGGCCGTGCCCACCAACAGATCAAATCCCAGTAAAACCATAGCCCCCGTCAATACAGGCGTCGCAATCAACTGGAGGGCTGAGGTCGCGAGCATGGCCCAACAGAATAGGGGCATGTCATTTAAGGTCATGCTGGGGATACGCATCTTTAGGATGGTTACCAAAAAGTTGAGGCCCGCCATAATGGACGAGGTCCCCAGCAGAATCACCCCCAAAATCCAAATGGCTTCTCCGGCTTTGTTCGTGATCAAACTCAGGGGAGGGTATGACGTCCAACCGGCGCTGGCGGGTCCTACAAAGAAACTGAGGAGAAACATGACTCCTGTGGGCGGGATGATCCAGAATGCGATCGCATTCAGTTTCGGAAAAGCCATATCCCGAGCCCCAATCATCAGCGGCACTAGGAAATTGCCAAACCCCCCCGTCAAACAGGGAATGATCCACAAAAAGATCATAATCGTGGCATGCATGGTGAACAGTTCGTTATAGGTCTCCCGCGGCACAAAATCCGAGGCCGGGGTGGCCAACTCAGTCCGCACCAGTTCGGCCAGTAGTCCACCAATTAGATAAAACACAAAGCTAGTGACCAGGTATTGAATGCCAATCACCTTGTGGTCAGTGCTAAAGCTAAAGTATTCACGCCAAGGGGTCACCTCAACGTCTTCTAGATGGGGTGCTTGCGCTTCCGTCATAAATCGATCCTTAATCCCGTGGTGATCACAGTAGTGTAAAAGTTTAGAAAAAGTAGATAGCCATTGACTTCGCAGCTCTAAAGGTTACTGAGCCGCAACTTGCGCCAGATTTGAATGCATGGTCGAGAGGGTAGGGTCATGCAAATGATCCGGTAGTCCCATTGCTGCTGCATGTTGTTCGAGGGTTGAGGGTTGGTTTTCTAAGGTTTGGGCCACGTCAGTAGACTCAGCATTCGCCACGACTTGACTATCTCTCCAGGCTTGGTAATCAGCCGTAGAGTGAACAATTGAGCGAGTTTTCATCGCGCCGTGGTAAGCACCACACAATTCGGCACAAATCACCGGATAGGTTCCTTCTTGAATCGGCTGAAAATTCAAATGGGTAACTTGACCCGGCACTGCATCTTGTTTTAAGCGGAACTCAGGCACCCAAAATGCATGAATTACATCTCTAGCCGTGATATTCAGCGTCACGGGTCGATTGACGGGTAAGTGTAATTCACCGGAAATAATGCCCGTATCGGGATAGGTGAACAGCCAAGCATATTGCAAACCATCCACATTCACCACTAGTGGCTCCAGCCTCTCTGTCGCCACCGCTGAGTTAGGAGAGGCATCAGACGAATTACCTGGATCGGCAATCAAGATTGCATCGCCCGTTGCCGTGCCTCCCTCTGAGGCAACCATCTCCATTTCGCCATGCTGATGGGCCATGTGGTTGGCCCCCATCGTGCCGACGCTATCGATGCTTTGATAAACATCAAAACTATAAATGCCTAACCAGAGAACCAAGGCAGCCGGAATTGCAGTCCAGACAATCTCTAAAGAAACATTGCCATGAACAGGCTCTGCATCGGTTGCATCACCAGAACGACGGCGAAAGACAAAAAATGAGTAGAGCAGTGCCCCCTGCACCAGCAGAAATAATCCGGTTGCGATCGCCATCATAGCCGCAAACAAGGTATCAATCTCTACTGCTTCAGCTGCTGCTGCGGTGGGGAGGAGTAAGCCGTAATTTTGACCCACCCAAAAACTAGCCAGGGTAATCAGAATCCCAACTATCAAGGTGAGAATAGCAGTTGGAACTTTCACAATGGGGTACCTGCAATGACAGTGTGAACGCCAAGTATACAGAGAGGAAATTGAAAGATGACTTTAAAACACCTATCCAGAATATTGAGCGCCACTTACTAAGGTAGACCAGCTCACACAGATAGGGTGGGACTGCTTACAACAGTTTAGGATTTTCTTTGGAATTCATGAAGATCAACCGCCACTCCTACTCTTGTTAGGTGATTTTTGCTGAAGCGATTCCTAGAGCTTAACGTTTCCTTGCGAAGGCTAAGCTTTTCTATACCTGCTGCTATTTATTGACAGAAATCCAATCCTCAAGACAGGCTGCAAATCGACGCTGCCGTTGACTTAAAACCGACATGTCTGTACCGAACGGAGTCACAATTTAGCCCTCATAGAGTCGGAGGTTAAAAAAAAGTAATATCTACAATGCTCTAAAAACCCCAGTAATATGATGGTGGCTATGAGTTTTAGGTAATTGTTGAGCTTAAAAAATAATGAGTACAGTAGTAAAAGCGTTCTGACCTATCCTTGATCAATTACCCTTAAGGAAGTTGTCAAAACTTTATAAACAGAGAGGTGTTCACCCTCTCATCTCTGTATTTGTTTGCAGATTTATGACCGAGACTTCACTGAATACTTCCATCCACTCCAAAATTTCAGGTGACATGATTCCGTCCCGTCTCCTTAGCCGCTTATTTTTTGTCATGGCCGTTCTGACCTTTTTCTTGATGGCTTTAGGCAGTGCTACACGAGTCATGAATGCAGGGCTGTCTTGCCCCGATTGGCCGTTATGTTACGGATCGCTCATTCCCAAACAGCAGATGAATGTTCAGGTTTTCCTAGAGTGGTTCCATCGGCTCATTGCTTCGTCTCTAGGATTATTCATGATTCTGTTGACGGGTTTGACCTGGTGGTGGCGATCGCAATTGCCCAGATGGGTTCCTGTTGCCACCACATTTTGCCTGGGGTTGATCGTATTCCAAGGCATTCTAGGGGGCTTGACTGTTACTCAGCTCTTGCGTTTTGACATCGTCACAGCCCATTTAGCGACTGGCTTACTGTTTTTTAGCAGCATGTTGGTACTGGGTAGTAGTTTAATGCCCTATCAAGGCACAGGTGTGATGGGTCGCTTACCTTGGCTCAGCTCAGCCGCCAGTGGACTCGTCTATTTTCAATGCATTTTGGGTGGCTTAGTGGCTTCCCAATGGGCAGTTCACCAATGCTTAGCGGGCTCTCAGCTTTGTCGAGTGATGTACAACCACTTTGTAGGGGTTATTCCGCCAACAGTGGCAGTGTTCACGCTTGTTGTTCTAGCATGGCGCACCCCTGCTTTACACCCTCGCCTCAGGTTTTTAGGACAGCTGGCTATGGGCTTATTAGCCTTACAAGTCCTGATCGGAATTTCAACGTTGCGTTTACATCTACAGGTCGTTGGCCTCACGATCGCTCATCAAGCGATTGGTGCCAGTTTATTGGGGACATTAGTTGTCTTTAGCGTTATTGCTATTCGAGATAAACACCAAGCAGAATATGTCCAGCCTATCCAAACGGCGCCTGTTACCATGACCAGCTCTTTAGAACCGTCTTGAGTGCAACATTAATAATTACATCTGTTTCCTCAGAGCTGGCAATGCAGCCTTAGGATGATCACGCTTCTCTACTGTGGAATTTATTCAGAGGCTTAAACATGCAAAAAACCATCTGGGCTGAGGCTCCTTGGTCCCGCCCTGGTTTTGCTCAAACCTGTATAGATTACTATCAACTCACCAAACCCCGCTTGATTCTTTTGTTTTTGATTACCACGGCGGCATCAATGTGGGTTGCGGCTTCTGGACAAGTCGGGGGACTATTATTTTTGACAACCATAGTGGCTGGGGCTTGTGCAGCGGGTTCCGCCAATACCATCAACTGCATCTACGATCGCGACATTGACTACATCATGGAGCGAACCCGGCATCGCCCCTTGCCCTCAGGACGCATTCAAGTCTGGCAAGCTGGCGTATTTGCAGCAGTGTTGGCTATTACAGCCTTTCTGTTGCTAGCACTCGTAGCGAACCTTCTCAGTGCTTGTTTAGCGATGGCTGGCATTGCCGTTTACATCGGCGTGTATACCTATTGGCTAAAGCGCTCCTCCACCCAAAATATTGTGATTGGTGGAGCGGCAGGGGCGATTCCCCCTTTAGTGGGTTGGGCAGCTGTCACAGGAGAGCTGAGTTGGGCTGCCTGGGTTTTGTTTGCGATTATCTTTGTCTGGACCCCCCCTCATTTTTGGCCTTTAGCCATGATGATTGAGGAAGACTATGCCAAAGTAGGGGTGCCCATGCTGCCCGTAGTCAATGGTTCAGCCACGACAGCGAATCAAATATTTATTTATACCTTGTTCTTGTTACCTGTCACGCTGTTGTTGGTATACCCTTTACAGGTTTCCGGTGGCCTGTATGGACTGATTGCGGTGATTTTATGGGGCCAGTTTATTTACAAAGCTTGGCAGCTGACCCAAACACCTGAAGATAAACAAATGGCTCGTTCGGTCTTCAAGTTTTCGATTTTGTACATGATGTTGTTGTGTGCAGGGATGAGTATCGATAGTTTGCCCTGGACCCATCAGATTTGGCAGCACTCGACCCAGTATCTAGCAAGCCTCGTGACCGAGTTTGGTGTTAGCCCGTAAAATTAATGGCTAGATTCTCTAAAATGAGACGAAGAGAAATCACCGATTGAGTACTTGTGCCAATATTTATTTAGACCCTATTTTGTTTGTAGGTTTGTAGCTAAAACAAGGCAAATCGATAGCATTTAAGAGTTTAACTGGATAAAAACAATTAGCTTAGCTAGAATATCTGTATGGAGTCTTTTTTGCTGCTAAATTGGCCCAAAACTATCTTCCGGTGGGTTTGTGTGTTGTTGCATTGTCAAAGTTTTAGCAGAATTCATGCAGTTGCATCGTAGACACAGTAATAAAATAAAGAAGACTGCCTGTTGAGATTTGTGATTTTATGGCTCCTGCTGTTCTCATCCAAAACCTGAAAAAATTCTATGGCAAGGTGGAAGCAGTTAAAGATGTCTCCTTTCAAATTCAACCGGGAGAGATTTTTGGCTTGTTAGGCCCCAACGGGGCTGGGAAAACCACAACGTTACGTTGTTTATGCAGCCTCGCTACCCCCGATGCTGGCACCCTTGAAGTTAGTGGCGTATCCGTCCGGGAACATCCTAGAGCTGCTCGCCAACTGCTAGGGTATATTGCCCAAGAAGTTGCGCTGGATAAAGTGCTGACTGGGCGAGAGCTGTTGCAACTGCAAGCCGCCCTGTATCATATTCCTGCCAAAATCATTGCAGAGCGCGTAGAGAAAGTTTTAACGCTGCTTGATTTGCAAAATTGGGCAGATACCAAAACCGGGACCTACTCTGGCGGCATTCGTAAACGTCTAGATCTAGCAGCAGGTTTGCTGCATCAACCTGCAGTCTTGGTTTTGGATGAACCAACGGTTGGGTTGGATATTGAGAGTCGGGTTGTGATTTGGGACTTTCTGCGAGAGCTGCGGGAGCGAGGAACCACCATTTTGCTGACTAGCCACTACCTAGAAGAGATTGATGCTTTGGCTAATCGGGTAGCCATCATTGACCAGGGCACGGTAATTGCCGAAGGCTCACCGACTGATCTCAAAGATCAAGTCGGCGGCGATCGAGTTACCCTCAAAATTCGAGAGTTCACCCCAGACCAAGAAGCAAAGCAAGCCCAAGAAATGACCACGGCCTTGCCCTTTGTGCAAGATGTGATTGTTAATCCAGCCCAAGGCAACTCCTTAAATATGGTGGTGTCTTCCCAGGGCGATGCCTTATTAAGTATTCAGAATGCTCTCAAGGAAGCAGGGTTACCGATCTTTAGTATTGCCCAAGCCCGCCCTAGCCTAGATGATGTTTACTTAGCGGCTACAGGTCGCACCTTGTTGGATGCGGAAATGGCCGCAGCTGGATCTCGCGATCTGAAAAAAGAACGTAAACAAAGTATGCGCTAGACCGGCTGCGAGTTTGTGTTTGATATCATTTGCAAATTTTGAAGGATCTGAAAATAAAAAGTTCTGTCTTCTGACGTAAGTACTGACATTCATAAATTCTGTTATGACTTCAACCTCTGCCAATCCCAATCAGGTGACTAGCCCAGGTGTTCAACCCGATTTACTGAATACCCCTGGCATCATCTCCAGCGAGTTTTTACAAGAGACTTTAGCCTTAACCCGCCGTCTGTTCATTCAACTCAAGCGGCGGCCGACAACTTTAATTGCTGGCATCATTCAGCCGTTGATGTGGCTGGTCCTGTTTGGGGCGCTGTTCAAGAACGTACCCGCAGGATTATTTGGAACTAGTCAAAGCTATGGCCAATTCCTCAGTGCGGGTGTGATTGTCTTTACGGCTTTTAGTGGGGCTTTGAACGCGGGACTGCCAGTCATGTTTGATCGGGAGTTTGGCTTCCTCAATCGGCTATTGGTGGCCCCATTAGCCTCACGTTTCTCGATTGTGCTGGCCTCAGCAGCATTTATCACGACCCTGAGTTTGATCCAAACCCTGGCGATTATGGCCCTTAGCTTTTTTATGGGAGCTGGCTTGCCCAATGCTTTGGGGTTGGCGATTGTAGCCATGATTGTGCTGTTGTTGGTATTAGGTGTAACGGCCCTGAGTTTGGGGCTTTCTTTTGCCTTGCCCGGTCACATTGAACTGATTGCAGTTATTTTTGTGACGAATCTGCCGCTTCTGTTTGCGAGTACGGCTTTAGTGCCTTTGGCCTTTATGCCCACTTGGTTGCAGGTTGTGGCGAGTTTAAATCCCCTCAGCTTTGCGATTGAGCCGATTCGTTACCTTTATCTCCATAATGATTGGAGCTTTGCGAGTGTGGTGATGCAGGCCCCTTGGGGTAATGTCAGCTTGGGTGGCTCGCTGTTGCTGTTGTTTGGGTTCGATGCGATCGCACTATTCAGCATTCAGCGATTGCTCTATCGCCGCCTCAGTTAATCTCATGTTCCCTTGTAGTTTGAGCGCTGACGTCGAAACGGCAAACTATCCCCATTTTCTAGTTCTTCTTCGTTGAGTTGGGTCTGTTCATCAATTTGTAAACTCGTTTCAGACTCTTTCAACGGTTGGCGATGAAGCCGTTTAATTTCTGAGTCCAGTTGTTTTCGTCCCGCTTTGAAGAATATTTCTGCTGCATTGTCGGTGGCAAAAAAGTCTTGGGGGACAGTTGGCATTGCCATTGCTGGCGTTGCTAGCAACCAAATAGCCAATCCCAAATAAGCGCATGATTGCCTCTTTCGAGTCTTGTGGATCAACATTTTACCCAGGCAACCTTGGATAATCATAGGCTTCCAGATTGAAATATACGGCTTGCCTCTAATCTAGCTTTTTTGATAATGACATGAATTTTTGCTGCGCCCACTGGCTAAAATCCTGTCTTTGTCTATGGCCGAAAGTTAGAAAAATAGGAAATAGACGTTTGCTAAATCTATGGCTTTGGCTAGAGGAACTGGCAGATGACAACATCTAAGGTAAAAGAGAATCTAAATGATATGGAATATGACTATGCAAAATATTTACAACTTTTTCAAGCAACTACGCTTGAGCCAAATGCTGTTAGCGATCGCTGCCACCTCAATGTTGGTTTTGAGCACCGCCTGTAGTCAATCTCCTGCTGCTACTTTAGGGGCTCCAAGTGCTGTTGAAACGAGTGCGGTTACCAGTCAAGATGCCTCAGATATCGCCAAGCAGGAACTGATCGAAAAGGCTAAGGGACGAGAATTAAATAATCCTGTTGACGCTATCAGTAATATGGCTGAAGACTTAGATATGGACGATTCTGTCAAAGACGCAGCTAAAAGCGCACAGCGAACGCTAGAAGATGTCTCTAATGCAGCCTCTAATCAAGCCAACGATGCTTTTGAAGGAGCACAGCGCCTCGTCGATCAAGCCGCTGACGCAATTCAGTAGTAGCTGAGCGATCGCAACTCCAAAATCAGCATTGAACCCCCTGCGCTAGACTGAAAGTCATAGGCTGTTTTGAATTGTAAAGACTCAATGGTTGACTCAGAAAGGATCATGCGCCATAGCCAACTGCTCAATCGGCTGGTCATTGATCGTGATACAACCGAAGAGTTGGGCCGTATAGAGGTTGTGTGGATGCATCCGCCCGCCCATCGAGTCATGGGCTTTGTCTGTAAACCAGGCTTCATGAGTAAACAGCGCTATGCCTTCAACCTAAAGCAGCTCTATCGAATTGGGGCCGAGAGTATTTTAGTCTCCTCTGGGGCTGCGGAAACAAATGTGCGAGAGGTCAAACTCCTTGAGACCTTGATAGGCCTGGAAGTCTGGACCGATGCAGGCGAGCGGCTAGGTCGAATTCTGGATTGCCTGTTTGATCGCCAGACTGGCAATATTACCCACTATTTATTTAAGTCTGGGGGCTGGCGAGGCTTCACGAGTGGGATCTACCAACTGCCACCAGACTCGGTCATGAGTTTTGGCAAGAAGCGGGTTCTCGTCACGGCGATTGTTAGCGAAAACCTCCAGATTTTCCAAGAAGGACTTGAAGAGCGGATTGCTCAGGCAAGCGATCGCTTCAAAGAAAGCTATGCTCAAGAATTTGATACCTTGACGTCTCGTGCCCAAAAGCTTACCCGACAAGCCGAAGAACGTCTGCAAAAGCTGGCCCAGCAGGCCAACGAGCAAGTAGAGTCCTTGGGTCATGTGGCCGATCATCCGTCAGAAGAGCTGGGTCGCCAATTACAAGAAAACTCTCAAAAATTGATGCAAACAGCGAAGCAGCGCGGTCGTAGTCTGTGGGAGCGGGTTGAGGATGGTGCCTTTAATCTCACAGAGGAACTGACTCAAAAAGCATCCTCTCAGCCCATGCCTTCGCCTCGCTCCAACCCTGATCTCGATAAAATCTCCAAGGACGATGTGATCAAGCATATTCCGATCGAGGATTTAGACGATGACGAACCCTGGATCTAAGGTGAGTCCAATGTTGTCGCGAGTGACCGAACCAGAGGTAATGGACGATGATCAGCAGGCACGAGCCTATGCAGAAGCTGACTTTGAAGAACCTCATAACCATTTTATTCAACTGCTGCAAGCAACGTTTCCCCAGCTAGCCCCTACAGGAATAGCCTTAGATTTGGGTTGTGGGCCTGGGGATATTACCCTGCGATTTGCGCAGGCCTTCCCTCAATGGTCAGTTGTCGGCTGGGATGCGTCGGCGGCGATGCTCTACTATGGCAATCAAGCCGTGGCGGCAGCGGGACTGCAAGACCGGATCTCTCTGGAAGCCGTTTATATTCCTCAATGTCAAGCCAGCCGTTGCTCCCAACCGTATCCGCTGATTTTTTCCAATAGCCTGTTGCACCATTTAGCTGATCCGATGGCATTGTGGACTGAAATTGATCAGCAGGCTGGGGCAGCAACATCAGTGTTGGTGATGGACTTAATGCGGCCTGATAGCCGAGACATTGCAGCCCATCTTGTAGATCTATATGCCCAAGATGAACCAGAGGTACTGCGACGAGATTTCTTTAATTCTTTGTTGGCAGCCTATCAGGTTAATGAAGTTAGAGGTCAACTCCAAAAAACGGGTTTGGACCATCTCCAGGTCAAAGCGGTGAGCGATCGCCACCTGATTATTTGGGGGCAAGTCTCTTCTAAAGTGCAAAGCAGTCATTCCCAATGATTGGGGTTAACTTGCCAGTGCCAGGGGTAAGCCATCCTGAAACACAAAAAGTTCGCCAGGTTGGATAGTGGTCCAGGTTTCGTTGTCCGTCAAGCACGTAGTCGCAATAATGGCTACGCGATCGCTAGGAGTCGTTAACTCTTGAAAATTGACTGAAATATCTTCGTCGATCAAGTGAGCTGCTGCAAATGGAGACTGGCGGACGATAAAGCAGAGCTTAGTAGAACAATAAGCAAACAGATATTCGCCGTTGGACAGCAAATAGTTGAAAATGCCATGACCCGCGATCGCTTGCGTGATCTGTCGTAAGACGGGATATAACTGCTCAAGCGGCGGCTGTTCCAGGGGAAATACCTGTCTGAGCTGATTGAGAATCATACAAAAAGCCCGTTCGCTATCCGTTTGACCCACAGAACGGTAAGTGCCCGTATCAGTAGCTTGCAACTTTGGTAAATCGCCATTGTGCGCAAACACCCAATGTCGCCCCCATAATTCCCGCGAAAAAGGATGGCAATTTTCTAAGCCAACGGGACCAATGGTAGCTTTGCGAATGTGGGCAACGACGTTTGTCGATTTGATGGGATATTTGCGAATTAGGCCAGCAATGGCAGAGGTCGCCGAGGGTTTGTCATCCAAAAAGACCCGGCAGCCTAACCCTTCAAAGAAAGCAATCCCCCAGCCGTCTTCGTGATCGTCTGTTTTGCCGCCTCGTGCACAAAAGCCTTCAAAGGAAAAACAAATATCCGTTGGCCCATTACAGTTCATTCCTAATAACTGACACATGAGCGATCGCAACTATCCTAGCTGGCAGTCTTATGCCGTTGATTGTAGGTGTAAAAGCCAAGAGGTTGCAACCCTTGTGGCATCGTCAATATCAACCCCAAGCAGCAGATAGACAGTCAACTAAAAGGCAGGTATTACAGGCCATGAGTTATATGCCCCGTTGGCCATCGCTTCATTCAGTAACGTCAACGATGGAGCTGTCGTTTTTAGCCTGAATATTAATGACAATATGAGCGAGGTAAGGAATCTCATGGTGGAGGTGTGAGCGAATTTTAGTGGTGATCGCAGCTCCCGCACCGATGGACAGTTCCGGGTCAAGGTGTAGGCAAAATTCTGCCTGGAGTTGATGCCCTAGCCATCGAGTCCGCAAATTAGAATAGGTTTGACCTGCGAGGGCCTGTTGCAAGGCTGTGGTTGTTTCCGGTTCAACGCCATCCAATAGTCGGGTAAATACCGTCTGTCCTGATTCCCAAACGATATGTAATAAGGCAAAGGTGATGCCGAGACCCACCACTGGATCCGCCCAGGTATAGCCCCACCATGTTCCCAGCGTGCTCAGGACCACAGCTAAACTAATCAGACCATCTACCCGAGCATGGTAGCCGTCTGCAATCAAGGCGGCACTGCCAATTTCGTTACCGATTCGAATCCGAAACCAAGCGACGGCTTCGTTGCCGATAAAGCCAATACTGGCTGCGATCGCAATCACGCCTAAATGATCGAGCAGTTGTGGATGCAGAAACCGCTGAATTGACTCATAGCCTGTGGCGATCGCACTACCGGCAATAATCAGCACAATCATGGCACCCGCAAGATCTTCAACTCGACCATACCCATACTGAAAACGGCGATTGGACGGCCACCCTCCCATCCAAAAGGCGATCCCTAAGGGCACTGCACTAATGACGTCGCCGACATTGTGGAATAAATCTGCCAGAAGGGCCACACTTCCCGAGAGATAAACGGCCCCCACCTGCAAAAGCGCTGTTACTAACAGCCCAATCGTTGACCATTTGACAGCCCATAACCCGCGCTTAGAACTCGTCAAGCTAGGATCAACAACACCATGACTGTGAGGTCCTGCATCATGGTGATCATGCCAATGGTTATGCTCATGGGTCTTGGTGGTCATGAATACCCGTCCTCAGGTGTAGGAGCGATAGAAGTCTGATCGCAAAAAAGGGAAACCCGGTGGGTTTCCCTTACAAAATATGAACAGATGCCGAAGATTATTCAGCCGCTTGCGGCAATAATTCCCGCTTTTGGGCAGGTGAAATTTTAACCTGCTGATCATCATCAATATCGACAATGGCTGTATCGCCAACTTTGATGCGTCCAGACAGGATTTCCTCAGCTAAGGTATCTTCCAGCAAACGCATGATGGCCCGCCGTAAAGGTCTAGCTCCATAGCTAGGGTTGTACCCTTCTTCTACCAAGCGCTCCTTAAAGCGTTCTGTAATTTCTAAGGTAATTTCCTTCTCTTCTAGACGAGTAAAGACTTCCTTCAGTAATAGCTCCGAGATTTCTTTGACCTCGTCCTTAGTGAGCTGTCGGAAGACAATGATTTCATCAAGACGATTCAAGAATTCAGGCCGGAAGTAGCCCTTCAGCTCTTCATTCACCAAAGAGCGAATCCGATTATATTGGGAATCGGCTTCATCCTCAGCAAACTCAAAGCCTAGACCGCCGCCCCCTTTCTCAATTACTTTTGACCCAATATTGGAGGTCATAATTAACAGGGTATTCTTGAAATCAACTGTACGGCCTTTGGCATCCGTCAGCCGACCATCTTCCAAAATTTGTAGAAGCATGTTGAAGACGTCGGGGTGGGCCTTTTCAATTTCATCAAAGAGAACCACGGTGTAAGGGCGACGGCGCACAGCTTCCGTCAGTTGCCCCCCTTCGTTATACCCGACATAACCGGGAGGAGAGCCAATTAACTTGGAAACCGTATGCCGCTCCATGTATTCAGACATGTCTAAGCGAATCATCGCTTCTTCGGCACCAAAGAAGTATGTGGCTAGCGCTTTAGTTAGTTCTGTTTTACCGACACCTGTGGGACCGGAAAAAATAAAGCTAGCAATGGGACGATTAGGATTTTTAAGTCCAACCCTGGCTCGGCGAATGGCCCGAGAAATGGCTCTTACTGCTTCTTCTTGACCGATCAATCGCTGATGAAGGGTATCTTCCATGTGCATGAGCTTTTCAGACTCAGATTCTGTCAACTTACTGACTGGAACCCCGGTCCAAGAGGCAACGATATGGGCGATATCCTCTTCCGTTACATTGGGGGAATCTTCATGATTCTCCTCGCTCGTTTTTTTGTTTTGGGCAATGGCTTTGATCTCGGATTTGATCTCCATTTCGCGATCGCGCAGTTCACCTGCTTTGTCAAAGTCTTGGGAGCGAACGGCATCATCCTTATCTTTGAGGATTTTGCGCAGTTCTTTATCCAATTCTTTAGCCGCGGGGGGCAGTTGGGAATTGATCAAGCGCACTCTAGAACCGGCTTCATCAATCAAATCAATTGCCTTGTCGGGCAAATAACGGTCAGAGATATACCGATCAGAAAGCTTGGCTGCTGCTTCTAGAGACTCATCCAAAATACTGAGTTTGTGATGCTGTTCATATCGCTCGCGCAAGCCATAGAGAATTTCGATGGTTTCTTCCACCGAGGGCTCGCCCACCATCACGGGCTGAAAACGGCGCTCCAAGGCTGCATCTCGCTCAATATGTTTGCGGTACTCATCTAAGGTTGTGGCACCGATACATTGCAGTTCACCCCGAGCCAAAGCTGGCTTGAGGATATTGGCCGCATCAATGGCACCTTCCGCTGCACCTGCGCCAATTAAAGTGTGAACTTCGTCAATCACCAAAATCACATTAGAGGCTTGGCGAATCTCATCCATGATTTTTTTGAGGCGTTCCTCAAATTCACCGCGATATTTGGTGCCAGCAACGAGTAAGCCAATATCAAGGGTGACGACGCGCTTCTCTTCTAAGATGTCGGGAATATCAGCATTGGCGATGCGCTGGGCTAATCCTTCGGCGATCGCAGTCTTACCGACCCCAGGTTCACCAATCAACACCGGGTTGTTTTTGGTACGACGGCCCAAAATCTGAATGACTCGCTCAATTTCTTTTTGGCGACCGACGACTGGGTCAAGTTTGCCTTCAGTGGCAAGATTGGTGAGGTTCGCTCCAAATTCGTCCAAGGTAGGGGTTTTAGTGCGACCCTGTCCGCCGCCAGCAGAAACTTCGGCGGTTTCACCCAACATGCGAATGACTTGGGTGCGGACTTTGGCGAGGTCAACGCCTAGATTCTCTAAAACACGCGCAGCGACACCTTCTCCTTCCCGGATGAGTCCTAAGAGGAGATGTTCGGTGCCAATGTAGTTATGACCCAGCTGGCGAGCCTCTTCCAAAGACAATTCGAGGACTCGCTTAGCTCTGGGGGTAAAGGGAATCTCTACTGCAACAAACCCGGAACCGCGACCGATAATCTTTTCAACTTCAACGCGAGCATCCTTCAGATTGACGCCCATGGATTTCAAAACTTTGGCAGCAACGCCAGTTCCCTCTCCAATGAGACCCAAAAGAATTTGCTCTGTGCCGACAAAATTATGCCCCAAGCGGCGGGCTTCCTCTTGAGCCAGCATGATGACTTTAATGGCTTTTTCTGTAAAGCGTTCAAACATGGCGTTTTCCCACAACCTGCAGCTTGCTGGTAAACCCAATCCTAACACGAGAAATTGGCTAGATTGGGGTTTACATAAGGATTTTTACTGGATCAAGCCTGGTCTTTCGCGAACGCAAAATCCCAGTGTTGAACAAATCAGCTTATCCCTTGTTAACCTATTGTAGATTTATCTTTCCAAGAATTGGGTTGTAAATCATCAAACTTGGGTGTGGATAATACGAAATTGGTTGCAATTTTAATCCAATCGTTCTGTTAAATTAATGTGTAATTGCGTGCTATCACAAGCGGCTAGCCGCTCTTTGGTTTCCTGCTGCCATTGGTGTAGCGATCGCAAAAATTGAGACGACTGTAATTGTCCTCGCCACAAAATTAGGGCATTGTCACCATTATCGTAATACTGCGGACGTTGTCCTGCCGTCTGAAATCCAAATTTTGTATATAAAGCTACTGCTACCGTATTGGCGGCACGGACTTCAAGGGTTGCCCTCGCTGATTGATGATAATGGGCCGTTTGCAGCAGTGAGACCAATAGTGCTTGCCCCAAAACCCGTCCCTGGTATTGGGGATGAACGCCTAAGATCGTGATATGGGCTTCATCTAAGACTCGCCACAGGCAACCGATACCTACTAATTGTGGTGATGATACCGAAGGCAGTCCCATCACGGTATCCGTATTGTCCCTATCCACCTGTAACCATAAGCCCAATAAAGAACTGCTAGAACGCTGCAACTCTTCTTGGTAGCTTTGCAAACTCCACCAACCACCAAAAATTTGCAAATCTAAGGTAACTGCATCTGCTAAATCTGAAGTTTTTAGGGAGCGCACTGTGGCAATCACATTGATGGCAATAGCTCGTTGATATCCTCACCAACTTTGGCTTGAGCCAAAATCATTCTGCAAAACGCTTAGAAAAGTAGCGGCTGTTGACTAACTTTGGAGGGGGCGATAGGACTGAATATACTCCCCAATAAACTTCTGAAATTCGCTTTGCAATGAGTTCTCCATAAATTGCTGTAATTTAGGTCTTAGGGCAGGCTGAAATTGCACCTTTTCGATAGCGGTTGTCAGCTGTTGGTAAGACTGTCGAGTTTGAGGCGTTTTAGCCAACTGCACTGCTTGACGCAGATTGTCCAGAGCCTGCTGATCATCATTGGCCTGAAACTGGGACAAAGCCCGCATTCCGTAGACATCTGCAAGGTCAATGTTGCTAGGTCTGATCTGAATGACTTGATCAAAATCAGAGATTGCCCCCGAATTGTCTCCTTGAGACATGCGAATGATGCCCCGCATAGCGTAAATATCACCGCTACCTGTATTGATGCGCAGGCCCTGATCTAAATCCGTCAACGCCCCCTGTAAATCTCCTGACTGGAACCGCAAAATCCCGCGCAATCCAACCGCTTCCAGATACTTAGGATTTAATTGAATGGAACGATTCAGATCCGCTAGTGCACCTTGCCGATTGCCCAATTGCCACCGCACTAAACCTCGGAAATAGTGAACAGCATAGGCATCATTAAAGTCAGCTTTGAGGTTGAGAGCTTGGTCAAAATCGGTGATCGCCCCCTGGAGATCACTGCCATACCATCGCACGACGCCACGGGCAGCATAGCCAATCTCGGGCTTGAGGCGAACAGCTTGTTCCACATCAGCTTGGGCACCTTGGGTATTGCCGACCGCGACTCGGTATAACCCCCGAATGCCGTAGGCATCGGCCAACTGGGGGTCGAGTTGAATCGCTCGATCCAAATCTGCTAGCGCCCCCTGCCGATCATCTTGCTGAAATTTGATCGTAGCCCGATCACCATAAGCTCTCGCATAGTCTGGGTTAAGGCGAATGGCCTGGTTCAGATCGCTGAGGGCACCCTGGGAGTCTCCTCGCTGAATTTTGTCAGTGGCCTGCAAGTAGAAATCTCCAGCTCTTGGGCCTTGGGGAATCGCAGGAGGCTTCTGAACAGGGGGGCGTGGGGTGGTCGGGGTTGGAGTCGATGGATTGGCAGGAGGTCTTGGGGTAGTCGATGGAGCAGGTGTCGTCACAGGGATGGACTCTAACTTAACCCCAATCTTGGGAGCCATAGTCGAGAAGGTATCGATGGGAATCCCCAAGTTTGTATCATTTTTAAAATAGACATTGCCTTGCTGTTGGGCATCTGCACGACCGTGAATTCCCACCAGGGCTCCCTGTTCATTTAAGACAGGTCCACCACTCATGCCAGGACGCGTGGAATTGTCATAAACCAAGGCATAGCCATCGGCTAAGGGTTTAGAGGCATTAGCAGTCAATCGACCTTCAGTAAATCGATAAATGGAGAGATTAATCGCTTGGGTGGGTACCGGAAATCCAGCTACATAAACGGGTTTGCCTTCTGGAATTTGGGTGGAGTTGCCAACATCCGCCACTTTGTACGCCCGATCGCTCTTGAACTGCAAAATGGCTAGATCAACACCAGGTAAGCGTTTAACGGTTTCATAGTTCAACTTATAGCGTTGATCAGTAGGGGTGACCACATCATATTCATCGGGAGTCCCCACTACATGAAAAGCGGTCAGCACCGTATAGGTATTGCCATCTCGCTTAATAATGACGCCTGAACCCGGATTTTGGCCTTCAATCAGAACCGTTACTTGTTTAGCAATGCCACTGACTTGATCGGGACTGAGAGCTTGAGACGACTGGGGGGTGAGTGTTGCGATCGCAACCCCCATCAAAGCCACTGCCGGATAGGAAAATTTATTCAACACCAAAACGTCCAAGAAACGCTACCAGACTACACTTTAGCATGGCAAAAAACAGGTGGCACCCTTTTTATGGGCCGTCGTATAAAAAACGTTTAGGTGCCTCGACCCAAGGCAAATTGAGCAGTTTCCAGTCAAACTTTAGCTTTGGACTGTTTGTACTTGGCTTGCTTTTTGGCGCGCTTGGCGGCATCCTTATCAGCTTTCTCTGCCGCCTTTTTCTCCTGATCTGCTTGGATGGCTGCTGCTGCCAGTTTGTCTTGATAATACTGGTAATCTCCACGATAAAGAACCAGCTCTCCATCCTTAATTTCCACAATTTTTGTAGCGACTTGAGAAATAAAATAGCGATCATGGGAGACGATTACTACAGCCCCTTCATAGTCCTGCAAAGCAGACTCCAGCATCTCTTTAGCAGGAATATCGAGATGATTGGTAGGCTCATCTAGAATCAGTAAATTGACGGGACTGAGCAGCATTTTCGCCAAGGCTAAGCGGGCTTTTTCTCCGCCGCTGAGGGCTTCGACCCGCTTAAAGGCCGTTTCGCCGCTGAATAGAAATCGACCCAATAGGGTACGAACTTCTTCATTGGTCCAGTCTGGCACCTCATCATGGACAGTAGTCATGACAGTCTTGGCGAGGTCCAAAGCTTCGGCTTGGTTTTGCTCAAAGTATCCAGGGATAACGTTGTGTTCGCCGAGTTTGATCGTGCCTTCATCCGGTTGTTCCGTTCCCATCAGCATATGGAGGAGCGTTGATTTTCCGGCGCCATTCGGACCTAAAATCGCGATGCGATCGCCTCGCTCTAACAGTAAATTCGCACCCAAGAACAAGATGTCATCGCCATAGGATTTGACCATATCTTCGATGATCACCACTTCTCGACCACTGCGAGGAGCAGGAGGGAACTGAAATTTGAGGGTTTTGACATCGGCGATGGGGGCAGCGATACGCTCGATTTTATCTAATTGTTTCTCGCGACTTTTGGCTTGGGTACTACGGGTGGCACTGGCTCGAAAGCGGTCCACATAGGTCTGCTGTTTTTCTAGTTCTTTTTGTTGATGCTCAAAGGCAGAGAGCTGAGCGGATTGTGTTTCAGACTTTTGCTGCAAGTAAGTAGAGTAATTCCCTAGATAAGTGGTGGCTACCCCTCGCTCCGTTTCGACAATCTTGGTACAGAGGCGGTCCATAAAGGCGCGGTCATGGGAGACCACCACCATCGGTGTCGTCAGACCTTTAAGATAGGTTTCCAGCCACTCGATGGTCTCCAAGTCCAAGTGGTTCGTAGGTTCGTCTAATAGCAAAATATCTGGGCTTTGTAAGAGGATTTTGCCCAGACACATGCGCATCTGCCAACCCCCGCTGAAGGCGCTGACTAAGCGATCGCCATCTTCGGGGCCAAATCCCATCTCTGGCATAATTTTTTCAATGCGGGCGTCTAAACCATAGCCATCCAAGGCTTCAAACTGCCGTTGCAACCGATCCAGTTGATGAATTAAATCTTCTAGGGTCTCAGGATCGGCAGTTTCCATTTGTTGTTGGACTTGATGTTGGGCTTGCTGAGTTTCATCGGCCTCAGCAAAAACAGTCCAAAACTCTTCGCGTACGGTGCGACTGGGAACCACATCAAACTCTTGATTGAGATAGGCAATATGCAGGCTGGCAGGACGAATGACTTCGCCTGCAGTAGGTTCGATTTCACCTGCGATAATTTTGAGCTGCGTCGATTTCCCGGCCCCGTTAACCCCGACCAAGCCAATGCGATCACCCGGTTTTAACTCCCAGGTCACGTCCTTGAGGATTTCTCCCGTCGGGTAAATCTTACTAATGTGCTCTAGTCTTAGCATGCAGAACTCCGATACCAACTCTCAGGCCACGGAATTTCTCAGAACAATCCCGCATCTTCAGAAACAAAAGTTCATTATAGTCTAGACTTTGTAACAAACAACCTGACTGATTAGACTCGGGACTGAAGGTGGTGCATGAGAGCTTGCAAGCCGAGGCAATAGCTTTGAGCCCCAAAACCACTAATTTGACCAATAGCAACCGAGGCAATATAGGAATGATGACGAAAGGCCTCTCGTCGATAAATATTGCTAAGGTGGACTTCTACCGTTGGTAGATCCACGGCAGATAAAGCATCGCGGATAGCCACACTGGTGTGAGTATAAGCCGCAGCATTGATCAGAATACCGTCATGCTGATGAGCAGCAGACTGAATAGCATCGACTAGCTGCCCTTCGTGATTAGACTGCAGTGAGTGTAGCTGACACTCTAATTGGGTTGCCAGAGTAGCAAGTTGGGCATCTATCTCTGCGAGGGTGAGCGTGCCATAAATCCCCGGCTCACGGCGACCCAAGAGATTAAGGTTGGGGCCATGCAAAACCAAAATGCTAAAAGAACTCACAGAGCATCTACGCTAGGAATTGGGTAGTATCGACTGCTTGAGACCCAAGTTTATGTCGACAAAAGCTGGAGAAATCAGCAAATCAAGATTTTTAAAAACTAGCTTCAGCTTTTAGGCTTAACCAGAAATTTCATATAAGTGTAATTTAGCGTCTATCGCGAATTGGGATAGGAATGAGTTCTGGTTCGCGCTCCATTTCGGGGCCCACTAAAACTTCAATGACTTTACGAGCAAAATTCTTGATTTTTTCGATGATTTTATCTAAATAGTCCATTGAGTAAATTGCGCCTCGCAGTGACGTAGTAATGCGTCGAGTAAAACTATATTGGTATTTTTACTGACAGCAACAAAACAAAAGTTGTTATAACGTATCTTTACCGTAACATACTTGCCAATCCCTTGTGTGATCTGTGTAACCAAATTGTGGACTTTAAGTATAAACACAGATGTGTATTGGACCCTATTCATGCTGGATGGGATAAAAGTTGACGCCTCAGAAAATCAAGGGCAAAAGATGAACTCATGCGTCGAATCCAGCCTCTTCCCCTTAAGGGACTAATTTTACGCTCAAAACTGTGAACACTGTTGGGCCCTGCTAGGCCGATATACACTAAGCCCACTGGTTTCGCTTCTGTACCGCCTTCCGGGCCAGAAATGCCGGTAATACTGACTCCCCAGGTGCTCTGAAGCTGCGATCGCACTCCTACCGCCATTTGTTCTGCCACAATTTTACTAACTGCCCCTTGCTGCTCAAGATCTTTAGACTTGACGTTTAGTAGGGATTGTTTCACAGAATTAGCATAGGCAATTACACCGCCTAGAAAATAGTCTGAACTACCAGAGACACGGGTGATGCGATGACCCAATTCACCGCCTGTACAAGATTCAGCCACGGCTAGGGTCTGTCCTTTTTGCTGTAAAAGGTCGCCGACAACAGACTCTAAAGTATCTTCATCGGTACCATAACAATGCAGCCCACAAATTTGCCGAATTTGCTGCTCAACTGGGGCAATAACTTGGTCCGCAATGTCTGCAGAAGAAGTTCGAGTTGAGATGCGCAGGCGGGCTTCCCCACGACTGGCATAGGGGGCCACCGTTGGATTGGTCAATGCTAGAAGCGGCGCAACTTGGTCAGCAAGGGTTGATTCTGGGATATCCCAAAATCGCAACACTCGGTTGTAGATTTGGGCCGTGACCCAGCCTTGAGATTCTAGATAGGGAGCAGCCGTTTCCTGCCACATCAGATGAAACTCTTTGGGAACACCAGGAAAGGTGAGTATCGTCAGCTCTGGCAGCGGCTGCCAAATCATGCCGGGAGCGCTACCAATAGGATTAGGTAAGATCGCAGCCGCTTTAGGTAATAGGGCTTGCTTATCGTTAGAAGGACTAGGATCTCGGCGACGCTGGGCAAATTTACGGGCAATGTCTTCTAAGACCTCAGGATGTTCGACCAAGGGAACTTGAAAAAAATCAGCCAAAGTTTCAGTGGTCAAATCATCTGGGGTAGGACCTAACCCCCCCGTAAAGATGAGGAGGTTAGATCGCTGACAAGCGATTGCGATCGCCCGCTTAATCCGAGTTGGGTTATCCCCCACCACCGTCTGGTAAAAATGCGGAATTCCTAAACGAGCCAACTCCTGCCCCAAAAACTGAGCATTTGAGTTCAGAACTTCACCGAGTAGAAGCTCTGTCCCCACACAAATAACCTCAGCACTTCGATTCATACCCTCTAATTCCTTTGATCACCCTCAACACTGTATCGTCAGTTCTACTTAATACAAGGTGTTTCCCGCTTTGTCAGTCAGATAGCTTGGGCATACTGTTACTATCCCCTGTTTGCATGAAATGGGAAGTAATGGGTTTTCCAGCAGCCACTTATGACTCTGCACCCGTTCGTTGTCGTATTTGCCCAGAATCAGGGCTATGGGTAATCCGCGAAATGTTCGTGGAAAAACGATTAGTCTGAGCTGTCTGTATACAAATCACGTTCGGGGTTCTTGCAATCGTTGCCATGCTCTCCAGATGGCATAGACCAATAGCAACGTTGCTCCTAAAGCATAGGCATTGCCTGCAGGAATACCTACCGATGCGATCGCTAAACTACCAACCCAAAACACAATGGCATAAATGAGCAGCACGCTCCGACGTTGCGACAATCCTGCTTGCAAAAGCCGATGATGGAGATGACCTTTATCGGCGCTAAACGGAGATTTCCCTCGCCGGAGCCGATTCAAAATCACAGTAGACGTATCAAAAATTGGTACCGCTAAAATCACAAAAGGGAGGGCAACAGCTACCGTGGTCACAGTCTTGACTAAACCGATGACCCCAATCCCTGCCAAGGTAAAGCCTAAGAAATAAGCACCACCATCCCCCATAAAGATTTGGGCAGGGTTGAAATTGTAGCGAAGAAAGCCTAAAGCCCCTCCCGCTAAGGCCGCCGCTAATATGGCAACCATATCTTGATTCATGAATAAATTCACGATCAACATAACCACGGCTGAAATACCAGAAATGCCCGCGGCCAAACCGTCCAGGCCATCCATGAAGTTAACGGCATTGGCCATCCCCACCAACCACAACAAGGTTATGGGGAGACTCAGCCAACCAATACTGATTAGTCCTAAATCGGAAAAAGGTAAGGTGACAAAGTCAATCCGAACCCCAATCCCCCAAGCCATTCCCGCCACGGCAAACTGCATCAGTAATCGCGACCACGGGGTCAAGGTGAACAAATCGTCCGCAAGGCCAATCGCAAAATAGAGCATGCCGCCAATGATGACGCCCCAGAGTTCCGATGTCGATGCTGAAGGTAGGTCACTAAACCCGCCAGAGATGGCAACAATGAGCAGCGCAATTTCGCTGCCCAGAAAGATGGAAATACCCCCCAAGCGCACCATAGGATGCTTATGAACTTTGCGGGGATTAGGCAAATCTACGTAGCCACTCTTTAGGCCAATTTTTTTGACAATTGGTGTACTCCAGAGGACCACTAGGGCAGCCACAAGAAAGGCGACCAGATGATAGGGCATCCGAGATCCTGCTACGTAAAGGAAATTGAGCAAACCATGCAGAGGCAAAGAACAGTCTGACAAGACTGCTACAGTCACATCATGCCCGAGGAATGGGGATGAACACAAGCCACTGGGTCAAACCTATCTCTAAAAACCCACTAGGTTAAAGCGGGTACAGCACTAGTGAGATGGGGATACAAAGGAAACCGAGCACAAAGCTGGGTAACGCGTTGCCGACAATCTTCTGTCACAGCTTCATCGTTAGGTTGCTGCAAGCAATCGGCAATAATATTAGCAATTTCAGTAAACTCTGCTACGCCCATCCCCCGAGTTGTCATCGCTGGCGATCCTAATCTGAGACCACTAGTGACAAAAGGAGATTCTGGGTCGAAGGGTACTGTGTTTTTGTTCGCAGTGATATTGACTTGGCTAACGCGTTGATCCGCCTGTTTGCCAGTCATACTCACGGACCGCAAATCGACCAGCAATAAGTGATTGTCCGTGCCGTTGGAGACAATTTTCAAACCCCGAGCTTGTAGTTGCTGGGCCAGAGCTTGGGCATTTTCAATGACATGACCTGAATAGTCCCGGAATGCAGGAGTTAAAGCTTCACCAAAGGCTACTGCCTTGGCTGCAATCACATGTTCTAATGGTCCCCCTTGCGTACCAGGGAAGACGGCCTTGTTAAACTTTTTACCCAGATCAGGATTGTTAGTCATAATCAGTCCACCTCTAGGTCCTCGGAGGGTTTTGTGGGTGGTGGTGGTGACCACGTCGCAAAAGGGTAGAGGATTGGGGTGGTGTCCCGTGGCGACTAAACCAGCGATATGGGCAATATCTGCCATCAGATAGGCATCAATTTCATCTGCGATCGCCCGGAATTTTTCGAAGTCAATGGTTCGCGGATAAGCCGAATAGCCGCAGACAATCATTTTGGGGCGATGTTGCAGGGCTAGCTCCCGAATTTTGTCAAAGTTGAGCTGTTCCGTGTCTGGATCTACCCCGTACTGGACCACATTGAACCATTTCCCCGACACATTCACAGGAGAACCGTGGGTTAAGTGTCCGCCGTGGGACAGGTCCATACCCATAAACGTATCACCGGGTTGCAATAGTGCCAGAAACACAGCAAAGTTAGCCTGGGCACCAGAATGGGGCTGGACGTTGACGTGAGCGGCGTCAAATAATTCTTTAGCGCGATCAATGGCGATTTGTTCAGCCGCATCAATTACTTCACAGCCGCCGTAGTAGCGTTTGCCCGGTAAGCCTTCTGCATATTTATTTGTGAGCACAGAGCCTTGGGCTGCCAAAACTGCCGCTGAGGTAAAGTTCTCACTGGCAATTAGCTCTAGATGATCCCGCTGACGCTGAAGTTCTTGTTGCAGAATTTTAGCGATCGCAGGATCTGTTTCTGTCAAAATATCTAAGCTGGTTTGCATCGCAACGCCTCCCTCTTTCCAGTTTTACCAAAGCTACAATTTAGCAGTACCCGCACATCAATCTATATTTTGTGCATGCAATAGAGTTGATAGGCTGACTGTTCTTAATGTCCATTCTGGTCTTTAGAGTAATCATCTTAGCGTCTCTGTGGCTCGTTAACCTTGCTTTAGAGGAGATTGGTGTTGTTAGCGGCCAAGCACCGGATCTGCTCTCTATATATATTTAAGTTGCTCTAGCAGGCAACTTATGAGTCGGTCTCATAGAATGGACCCAAGGCCAATCAGACCGCCTGGAGGTTGATAATGTTAGTCATCTTGATTGAAGACCAATTACTCTCTCCTCAAGTCGTTTGCCAGTCTTGTTTACTAGCTGATCGTAAAGGTCAACCTCGCTGGCGTCAGGAGCGGCTTTGTTGTGGCCGATTGCTGGATCAACGCTCGGAGGCCGATGCTCAACCGAAACAATATCAATGCCAGATGGGCTTTCGGGTTGCTCAAGTTGAGTAGTCGCAATATTTTGCCAGGATTATTGATATGTATAGCTTTTGGCTTTAAATCCACTAGGTCTTTTGAGTCATGCAGATGATGCTTAACTCGCAACACAAGGTCAATCGCTCATCCTTATATATTGAAGATTATCTTGAAGCCACATTTATTGAAGGTCCTGTATGACTCGGCGTGGAGCAACAACTACCCAAGAGCGGATACTGGCATGTTTACCGTTCCTTGTGCCTCTATTGAATGTTTACCCCTTTGGGAGTTTCCTGTTTCAGCAATTTCCTCCTTTGCATTGGATCTTTGTGCCTATCACCTTGCTTTTGCCCATCTACAACATTGGCGGCGCCGGATTAGCGATTGTGCCGCTACTGGTGTTCATCGGTCTATTCGTTGGCGTTGTGAGAAATAATCGTATCCGACATTTAATCCGCTATAACGCCATGATAGCGATTATGTTAGGGATTTCCTTGTCTCTGATTCTAACCCTGCTAGAGTTATCGGGAATACTAGGGAGTGCCGTGGGTGGCTCTGCACCCGATTCAGGTCTGTTTTTTCAGCTTTTATTCAATGTTGTATTTCTAGGCACCATTGGCATTGTTGGGTATGCCGTCTTTCAATCTTTGCGAGGGCATCACGCTGAAGTGCCAGTTATTTCTGATGCTGCTTATGTCCAAACTCGGGACTAATGACTCGACTTAGTCTCAAAGCCATATCAGGACTTTGCTGAAATTCACAATCATGGCAAAGGGGATACGTTACATTAATGAAATGGTGTGAATATAACAATTGGGAGAATCGACGATGAGTTGGGACGAATCAACCCCTTGGTCCGATCGGGTGTTTGGAGCCCTTCCATATTTACTGCCTCTCATGGATGCCTTAGTCTATGGTGATGGCAACTTTATTTTGCGCCAGTTCCCGCTCATCACCAGCATCGGCCTGTTGCCGATCATCCCTTTGACACAAATTTATGGGCAATTTATTCGGGTCATTCCTTTTGCAGGTTTGATTCTGTTTATGGGGTTGTTTTTTGCAGTCGTCAGAAATGAGAACATTAGCCGTTTCATTCGGTTTAATGTCCTGCAAGCCATTCTGCTGGATCTGATTTTGATGGTTTGTAACTTGGTATTACCCATTGTTAGTCAGGCGCTCCATCTCGCACTATTGACTGAAACACTCTTCAATACCGTGTTTTTAGGTGTTCTAGCTACCTTTATTTACGGCGTCTTTAAGACGAGCCGCGGTCAGTATGCAGAAATTCCTACTATTTCCGATGCCGTCAACATGCAGATTCGTTAAATTGCTGAATTAGCAATAATTTTGGTCCTCTCAAGCAGGCAGTTAGCATATGTTCAGTTGCGATGGGGGAGGGGAACACTAACTAAAGCAAGTGGGTGAATGGCTCAGCGAAGCAGGTGTTGATAGCAATGTATAGATCTTGAACAAGGGTCTGAAGCTAACAATGCGGCTGGCTTTGCAGACTCATCTTTAATCTACAGTCTGGAATACACTTCTGTGGTTAATCAAGAATCTTCATCAAAAATTGGCTGCGCAGATTGTTTAAGCTCTCCAGAGTTGAACTTTGAGTTCACAATGGCTTTTCAGCCCATAGTAGATCTCAAGAATGGAACCATTTTTGCTCAAGAAGCTTTAGTTCGAGGTCTAAATAACGAACCTGCGGGCAGTATCCTCGGTCAAATCACGGATGAAAGTCGGTATCGATTTGATCAAGCCTGTCGAGTACGAGCCATTCAACTAGCGGCTGAGTTAAGAATTCAGTCCATTCTCAGTATCAATTTTCTACCGAATGCAGTGTACCAGCCCGAACTTTGTATTCGGACCACCATTGAAACGGCCAAAAACTGCAACTTCCCTCTCAACCGAATCATATTTGAGTTGACTGAAGTGGAGCAAGTTAAAGATTATGCCCATGTACGGTCTATTATTGAGCATTACCAAAGTCTTGGCTTCAAAACGGCTTTAGATGACTTTGGTGCTGGTTATTCGGGGTTGAATTTCCTGGCTGATTTTCAGCCAGACTTTATCAAGTTGGATATGGCCCTGATTCGTAACATTGATAAAGACAAAGGCCGTCAAGCCATTGTCAGAGGCATTATTCAAGTTTGTCGAGATCTAGCCATTGAACCGATTGCTGAAGGCATCGAAACGGTTGAAGAACTGGCGGTCCTCAAACAGTTTGACATCCATCTGTTTCAAGGGTACTACTTCGCTAAGCCTAGTTTTAGAGCCGTTGTCACGGACTTGGAGCGATTCCTACCCCAGGATTGATCATGGCGCTGATAGAAGTTTATGCAAAAAATCTACAGACAATAAACAGACTGTAGGAATAGAATGCTAAAATCCAAGATCCTTGCTTCTCGAAAAACTGACCCGTATTGGTAAATTCTGTTTGGGTTTACAGATATTGGCAGCTTTTTGGCAAGAAGCCTTAAGCCCACAAGGAGAAACTTTTATGACTGCTTACGAGACAATGTATATCCTCCGTCCAGATTTAGGGGAGGAGCAGCTCGATCAGGCTATTACTAAGTATCAAGACCTCTTGAAAGAGCAAGGGGTTGAAGAAATTGATACTCAGCACCGAGGGAAACGACGTTTGGCTTACGAAATCCAGAACTTTCGGGAAGGCGTCTATATTCAGATGAATTATCAAGGGCAGGGACATGCGATCGCAAAACTAGAGCGAGAAATGCGAATTAGCGAGCAAGTCATTCGGTACCTGACGCTCCAACATGAAGGGGCCTCCGCTGCTGATGCAGAGGCAGACGAGTCTGAAGACACCTAAACAAAAAGGAACACGGAGCCGGGGAGATTTGTCCCCCGTTAGCAGAGGCCCTACGACCAGATTTGGAGTCTTTGGTCTCACGAGCCATACCCAAAAGCAACTCAAATATAGCCTCAAATTTAACAGGCACAGGACTGAAGTCATGATCTGCGATGGATAATCGTAGCCTTGATATTCTCGAAGGGCCTCCTGTGCCTGCTGGGACTCATATACCTATGAGAATCCTGTTAACTCTGTTTGATGATCTTTGATAGGGCTCTAATGAGTGCAGCTCTTGAAATAGCAAAGGCTATGTGATGTGTGACAGCCTATGCAAATCTTGAGGCTGAGAAAGTAATTGAAGTTAAAAGTTTATACAAACCCTAGCGACGGCTCAGCCTATTGCTGTCCATTTGTTTGACCGTATGGACATCAGTTTCTATGTCAAAAACTTGAGAATATTTGCGTTGGGTATGGTCAGTCTTTGAGAATATCCGCTTTCCAGGGCAAGGTTAGCGGCTTAGCTAGAAATCTTAACTCACTGCGCAGAATACGAGACTCTGACACAGTGAGTTTGGGAGCAGCAGGCCTGACATAAACGAAAAGATTTACGCCAGAACCTTCCAGCTTTAGCATGCCCATCTCAACACTGGTTATAACAAACAGATTGGACAGTAATCCTAAAAAATGGACAGGAAAGGGCCAATGCATGGTGTCCTCACTCAAGTCCAAGAGAAGCAACAAACGAGTTGTGATACATATCACGCCAATCCAAGAATTGGGACACTACAATCAGGCTCATCCGGGGCTAGGATTGACTGTATTGATTAAGTGATTGATTTAGGGAAATTTAGCAGATTATTGCGTAGATAAAATTACGAGTAAGCATGAATGTAGCTTGCCTTTTAAGGGCCCTTGAATTTTGTTTGACTAGCTGCCTCAATAAACGTAATTATTCAATATATATTTCAGTTTTAAGTGTTAGTAACGAATGGGAAAAACGTCACCTCTATTGATTGCACAACTATCTGACTTGCATCTCTTCGCAACGCCAGATAGAGATCTATTAGGGTTGAATACTTTTTCCTCATTAGAGATTATTTTACAGGAACTTCAGGGACTACCTATCAAACCAGATCAACTTCTGCTAACAGGTGATTTGGCTCAAGATGAAACTGATGTTGCTTACCAACAAATTCAACAACTGATTGCCCCGCTGCAAATCCCTACGTACTGGTTACCCGGAAATCACGACCACTTGCCAACGATGCAAGGCGTTTTTACTGATCCCAGTTTTCGGTCTCATAAATCTTATCGAATGGGGGACTGGCATTTCCTCTTGCTCGATTCCAGTGTCTCCGGAAAAGTTTATGGAGAATTGTCTGCAGATAGTTTAAATTGGCTTGATCAGGAGCTAGAACGGTGCCACCCTCACCCGACACTCATTGCCCTACATCATCCACCCTTCGCGATTAAATCAGATTGGCTAGATCGAATTGGCTTGCAAAATTCAGATGATTTATTTGCAATTGTTGATCGGTATTCTCACGTCAAACTTGTCATCTTTGGTCATATTCATCAGCAGTTTGAACATCAACGAGGTGAGGTTTATTATCTTAGTACCCCCTCTACTTGTATTCAATTTGCGCCCCATAGCAAAACCTTTGCCCTAGACCCAGCTCAACCTGGCTTTAGACTACTTCGCTTATATGATAACGGCATGTTTGAGACTGAAGTCCAACGCGTTATGTTGTCCCAACCGCTAGATTTTTCTGCCAAGGGATATTAAATTATTCTAGATAAATTGTGGAGAGTGTCCACCCTTCAGTAAGCTGCTAGAGGGGAGAAGATTGAGCATTTGGCAGCTCAATAAAGACTTATATGCTAGCGCTTTATATCCTGGGAGCGGGTCTGATTGTATCAAGCTTGTTGCTGTCGTTGACATGGCTCGGTGGACGGATGGTTCGTAGGAGAGGGCCAACACTAGGATTTGTCAGTGCTGGAATGATGGCATTGCTGGCTATTTCCCCGATTGGCTACTTGATTAATTATTTTTTGAGATTCACCCAAGCGAACGGATGGGCAGAAGGGATATACCAATTATGCTTTACGGCAGCAGTAGCCATTCCTATGGTGACGGGGTTGTGCTGTTCTGGGTTGTTGCTATGGGCTACAGTAGTGGCCCGTCGCCAAAAACGACGACGTATCCGTCAGCGTAGCTAATGGGTCAGCAGTAAGATTTGACTCGTTTGACTTGGCAGGGAGCCTCCATGGTCGTAAATAGCCGAATCGCCTGGTCAAAATTTTGGTCCCGTTCTAGGGGTTGGTTCAACGCTTGGTAGGTGAGCCCTAACTGCAAATAGGCTTCGGCTAAATCACAGGTAGCCTTGATGTTATTAAGTAGAGTAATCGCTTGACCATGGTCAGTGACAGCAGTAGTGAAGTCCCCTTGGCAACGATGAATAACGGCTCGTCCGTTGAGGGTTCGGGCTCGAATTTGGGGATAGTGACTGGCTTCAGCAATGGTAAGAGCTTGTTCAAAAAGAGTAATGGCTTGGGATAAGTCGCCAAGATGAGTAAAGGTTTGGCCTAGCAGTTGCATAAAGTACGCGAGGCGAGCCGCTTGTTCTGTTTCAACGAGGTGTTTTCTGATGATGTGGGTGACTAACTGACGGGCCTGTTGAGGATTTTCTAGATGAATAGAGACTAAAGCTAGGCAAATCGAAGCTTTTGGAACCCAGCGATGATGAACGGTATTCGTAGCAATGGTTATGACTTGCTGGAAAAACTGGGCTGAAGTGTCTAACTCCCATAAGTCCAAATAGTACAGTCCCAGGCTTAAATGAGAGTCAAGGGCTTGAATCTGCCAATGGTGCAGGCTGCGAGGATCAAGACTTTGGACATTTTCGAGAGCTTGAGTAGAGAGACTTAGGGATTGGGTTTGAGCGTTGATGGCCCGCCGAACTTTGCCGGTCGTCCAGTAAAAATCACCGAGAATATTCTGTAGTTCGCAAAATCTGCGATCGCATGGCAAATGTGTCATCAACTGCGGCAGTTCGCCTAACAAAGACTGATGTAGTCCCATACGATAGAGGCTACTACCCAGAGATAGATATTGATGCCATTGATTGTCACGAACCTGCAAGAGCACGGAGGCCGCTTGAGGATAGTCTTGAATCGCGCTGTAGTGATGATAGGCTTCTAGGGCTTGTAAAGCATCCTGTGTCGAGACAATCGTCTGCACACTCTCCCGCCAGTATTGTGCCGCATAGTGGTTTGCCGCTTCCCAGTCGGAACTGTCCCGTAAGCGAGCGATGGCGGCGGCCCGCGTCACCGGATGCAACCAATATTGGTCTTTGCGAAATTCTACTAAAGAGCGATTTTGGAGAGAGACGATACTGGCCCGCCGTTCCTGTATGGGAACATCCCAGAGTAAAGCTAAGACGCCTCCCGTAGAGATGGTTGCGACTGTTTGATACCGATAGCAGCCCAGACGACAAAATAATCGATAGGCTTGGGGATCCAAAGTCTGTAGACGGTCAATTTGATGATTAATTAGATTTTTAAGATCGGCAACCACTAACAAATCTTGCTGTTGATCTTGCCAAAACGCAGCCAGGTCATCGGCAAAGTCGGACCGAATCGAACCGCACAAAAGGGTCATAGCTTTGGCATTGCCACCGTAAGCCTGATGCATGTGCCCTAAGAGCATGACATCCGTTGATAAGCCGTGATACTTGAAAAATTGCTGCCATGCTGTCAAATCTAATCCAGGCAAACGGTAATGATGCAGGTTGAGACTTGCCTCGCACAGGCGATCGCGGCTAGTGATCAGGGTTAGTCCTAGATTTCGAGGATCTGTAAGGACTCGAAACAGCTCCAGATAGCGCCGTTGGGTGGTGATCAGCAGTCCGCGCTGATCGAGAGCTGGTTCTAGATTATCAATGAGGATGCCAATGGAACGCTGCTGGAGATGACGCTTCAAACGGTCTAGACTGATCCCAAATTCTAGACCTGGGTCTTCTTGTAAATCGCGGGTTAACCATTCTTCTACGACGCGCTCAACGGAGGTGATATGAGCAGTTTCTTTGGCCATCACTAGTTCTAGAACGATCTCATAGCCTTGATCTTGGAGGTACTGCTGGGCCAAAGTGGTTTTGCCCAATCCCCCTTCGCCTTGGAGGGCAATGGCCGTTACCCCCTGTTGAACCCACTGGTCAAGCTGAGTGATGGCCTGCTGCCGACCTACGAACTCAGGGGTATTGCTAGCGTCTGGCAGTGGTTGCAGGTGGGATGATTGGACATAATCGGTCACCACCCAGCGTAGATTCTTTTTGGTGATTTTCTCGCCCGTCACCTGGGATAAGAGTTTCCAAAGATCTGCCCCCACATCTTTGGCATGGCCTTCGGTACAGCCATAGGTATCGGCAATATCAAAATACTTCTGCCCTAACCAAACCTGCTGCAAAATGACTTGTTGCAATTCACTTAGACGCTCGCCTGTTTGAACTACAACCAGCGTTTCGATCTGTACCAGTGCCTGATCCGCATCCATGCTAATGCTAAGTCTGTCTTGTCGAACTCCAGTCTAGCCTAGCTTTCAAGACAAGTTCTAAGCGAGGAAAAAACCCATCGGTACGATGGCTAAACCCGATGGGGAATGGATATCTACTATGAACGAGCATCCCAGCTCACATTCTGGAGTTATGTGGTTTGTGGCCCTCGATATTCTAATTGAGTGACGTTGTGGTTACTCTGCCCATTGTCGGAGCAAATTAGCATGGCTTTTAGAAATGAGATCGAATTCTGGGGTTTTGCCAGTACTGGCGAATAGCGATCGCCGAGCCGTATCCAGATCAAACAAAATCTCCCGTTTTTGTGGATCACGGACTCTGCTTTGCACCCAACCCACCGCCACCAAACGGTTGCCAGCAGTGACAGTTTCTACACGATGAATGGTGGAAGACGGATAGATGATCGCTGAGCCAGCCTCCATTTTATAGGTGTGGACACCATCTGCTAGTTCAACACAGAGTTCGCCCCCTTCGTACTCCGTAGAGGCATTGAGGAATAGGGTAAATGAGATATCTGAGCGAGCACCATTCATAAAGGCATTATCGACATGGTCACCGTAGGACATGCCGACTCCATAACGACTAAACAGCAGCGTATGAATCGTGCGTGGTTGAACGGCCACTTTGAATAAAGGGTGTCGTAAGAGAGCTGTCTTGATTCGCGCGCGCAGATCGGGGCTACACTCGGCCTTGCTCTGAAGTTGGGTGTTATTTTTGACGAGCTTGGCATGCCAGCCTGCTGTAGTTTTGCCGTCTACAAACTCGGCTGTTGCTAATATCTTAGTGATGTCTGTTAATTCATCAGGAGACAACACCTGATCGAGGGTCAAGATCATGAAGCGACTTGGTTCTCCTGACGCAGGTAAGCCTCAATAAAGCGATCCAAGTCTCCATCCATGACGTTATCGATAGCAGTTGTTTCTTGACTGGTTCTTAAGTCCTTGACCATTTGGTAGGGGTGAAAAACATAGTTACGGATCTGATTGCCCCAAGCGGCTTCAACGGCATCCCCTCGAATATCAGCAATCTCTTGGGCTTTTTGTTCTTGGGCAATCACTAACAGCTTGGCTTTCAATAGGGTTAGGGCTTTTTCTTTGTTTTGTAGTTGCGATCGCTCCTGGGTACAGCGCACTGCCAAACCCGTGGGCACATGTACAATCCGCACAGCCGTTTCCACTTTATTAACATTCTGACCGCCTTTGCCCCCAGACCGGGAGGTGGAAATTTCCAAATCGGTATCGGGAATATCTAGTTCCACGCCATGATCCAACTGGGGCATCACTTCCACCCCCGCAAAACTGGTTTGGCGTTTACCGTTGGCATTGAACGGGGAAATACGGACTAAGCGATGTGTGCCTTTTTCAGCTTTGAGATAGCCATAGGCATAGCGACCTTCAACTTCTAGGGTGGCGGATTTGATGCCAGCTTCATCGCCCTCAGACAGTTCGGCCAGATGGACCTTGTAGCCCTGGCGCTCTGCCCAGCGGGTATACATCCGCAACAACATTTCGGCCCAGTCCTGGGCATCGGTGCCGCCAGCACCAGTATTGATGGTCAATACTGCCCCAACTTTGTCGTAGGGACCGGAGAGTAGCTGTTGCAATTCCCATGAATCAAGCTGTTGATTCAATTGCTGAAGATTGGTCTCGGCCTCTGCCAGTAGGGCGGTATCTTCTTCCAATTGCAGCAGTTCAACTAAGGCTTCGGCGTCCGCTAAGGTGCCTTGCCAGTCCTGCAATTGCGTAACATGAGCTTTGAGATCATTGAGGTTCTGTAACACTTGCTGGGCTGTGGTTTGCTCATCCCAAAAATCGGGTTGCGCTGCCAGTTGTTCTAGATCGTTAATTTGAGCATTGAGGGCAGGTAGGTCAAAGATACTCCTGAGTTTTACCCAGGCGCTCAGATAACTGTTCGACTTCTCGTTTTAGCTCTAACACTTCCATAATCACGTTGATCCTGTGGACAAATTTAGACTCTCCGTCGCGTAGAAATTCTACTAGACAAGAGACGGTTGTAGCGATGTAATGAAATTTAGCCGTAAAAATTCTGCCACCTTCATTATGCCTGCAAGCCTGTTGGCGTCACCAAGGGATTAGATTGGCAAATTTGTGCGGGGTTTGTAGGTCTCAATTTGGCGGATTTGCTCATATAGCTCTCGTTCTTGGGGGCTAATATTTTTAGGAGATTCAATCCGAATTTCTACTAACTGATCGCCCCGTTTGCCGCCATCAGCGGGGTACCCTTTGCCGCCGAGCCGGAGACGCTGGCCGGAGCGCACCCCACTGGGAATGGAAACCTTGACCCAGCCATCCAAAGTCGGGGCCTCAATTTGCCCACCCAAGATCGCTTCAGCACAGGTAATTGGCAGTTCACAGACAATATCGTGCCCTTCCAATCGATAGAAAGCATGGGGAGAAACTTCGATCTTGAGATAGAGATCGCCTCCTGCTGTGCCTTGGCCTTTTAAGCGAATGCGCTGTCCAGAGACCATGCCTGTAGGCATATTGACCTCTAGGGAGCGGCCATCTTCTAGGCGAATTCGCTCTCGTCCCCCTGAGTAGGCTTTTTCTAGAGGAATAGTTAAGCGGGCTTCAGCATCTCGCCGCCCCGCGCGGGCAGATTTCGTTTTAGTGGCGGATCGCTTACCCGCCTGACTTTTACTGCCATAGGGCCGATCTAGGAGCTGATCTAAAAACTCTTGGAAGTCAGCAAACTCACTAAAGTCAACCTTGTCTGAAGTCGCAGAGTTGGATTTTGGGCTCCATTTTTGGGAGGATTTTGGCGTGCTGGGCTTTTGAAATCCTTGTTGCTGCCAGTATTGGCCGAATTGATCATACTGCGATCGCTTCTCGGCATCAGACAAAACATCGTAGGCTTCGCCAATGGTTTTGAACTGCTCTTCTGCTGATTTGTCACCCGGATTCAGATCGGGATGATATTGACGGGCTAGCTTCCGATAGGAGCGCTTAATCTCTTCCGTCGATGCATTCTTGGGCACCTTGAGAATATCGTAGTAATTGCGGAAGTTTTGCATCAACTCTCTATCAGCTTAATGAGCCACGTCACCGTGATACTGTTGAGTTTACCAATCATCATCCTCCCAGTCTTCCCAAAAATCACCATCCATGCGACTGGAAGAGCGACGGGGCGGACTGTCACTGGCAGCAGGACGACCCGTAACTAACTCAACCCCCTTATTCACCCCTTTGGAAACCGCTTCACTAATCGAGGACATGGAGGGGATGGGGAATAGATCTTCTTCGTCATCGTAATACTCTTGATTAACGCGGGTGACTTCTTGATTGAGTTCGTAGAGCGCGTCTTGCAGATTGGCATAGTCTAGGTCAATTTGCCGATCTTGATCGCGATTGATGCTGTCTTGCAAATCGCGGGAGAGGGTTTCTACGCGTCTTCTCAGGGTACTGGCAAATTGGGGACCGAAATCTAAGGTAATTTCTCGCAGCTTGCGATCGCACTGGCTAATTAGATCCTGGCCGCGATTACGTTTATCAATTCGTTCTCGACGCAAGCGATCCTTATCCGCAAACTGCTCAGCTTCCTGGAGCATTCGACTCACCTCGCCATCGGACAGGTTCGCCGACCCTTGCACTGTAATCGTCTGTTCACGACCTGTATATTTGTCCATGGCCGTGACTTGCAAAATGCCATTGGCATCAATATCAAAGGAGACCTGCACCTGAGGTACCCCTCTTGGGGCAGGTGGAATCCCCCGGAGCTGAAATCGGCCCAAGGATTTGTTGTTATTTGCTAATTGCCGTTCCCCTTGGAGAACATGAACTTCGACTTGATTTTGGTTATCCTGAGCCGTGGAAAAGACATCGGAGCGACGCACTGGAATAGTTGTATTCCGAGGGATCAGGGTCTTCATCACCCCACCAATCGTTTCTAAGCCAAAAGACAAGGGTGTGACATCCAGCAAGAAAATATCCTGGAGATCTCCTGCTGTGATGCCGGCTTGGATTGCTGCCCCAATCGCCACGACTTCATCGGGATTGACATTTTGGTTCGGTCGTTTGTTCACGAGCTGGGCGATCAACATTTGCACCATGGGGATGCGAGTTGAGCCTCCCACCAACACCACTTCATCAATATCAATAGACCGAAGATTGGCATCCCGCAAGGCTCGCTCCACCGGAGCCTGCAACCGCTGGGCTAGATCTGCACATAAATTTTCGAACTGGCCCCGACTCAAGACCACGTCCATATGTTTGGGGCCTTCTTCTGTGGCGGTAATGAACGGCAAGCTAATATTGGTTTCTGGTAGTCCCGATAACTCAATCTTGGCTTTTTCTGCTGCTTCTGTCAGTCGCTGCAAAGACTGAGGTTCCCGACGCAAATCAATATTTTCTTGGGCTAGGAACTGCTCTGCTAGCCAATCGACGATGACGCGATCGAAATCCGTCCCTCCCAATTGGGTGTCGCCGCTGGTGGACCGCACTTCAAAAACAGAATCTCCTACATCGAGGATGGAGACATCGAAGGTACCGCCACCCAAATCAGCCACCATCACGGTTTGGTTGTACTGATTATCGAGTCCGTAAGCTAGGGATGCCGCCGTCGGTTCATTAATAATCCGCTTCACTTCTAAGCCCGCAATCCGCCCGGCATCTCGGGTCGCTTGCCGCTGAGCATCATTGAAGTAAGCGGGGACGGTAATCACGGCGCCCGTAATCGGCTCTCCCAAAAACCGACTGGCTTCATCAGCCAACTTCCGTAAAATCATCGCTGAAATTTCTTCCGGCGCAAACTCACGCTCTAAGGCTGGGCATTTGACCTTGATATTGTCTGCTTGGTCGCGTCGGATGGTATAGGGGACTCGCTTGGAATAGGCTGATAGCTCACTATATCGACGTCCCATAAACCGCTTAAAGGCATAAAACGTATTTTGAGGATTCAAAACAGATTGCCGCCGAGCTAGCTGGCCAATCAGGCGCTCGCCCTCTTTGCCAAAGGCTACAAATGAGGGGGTCGTGCGGCTGCCCTCGGCGTTAGCAATGACCACTGGTTTCCCCCCTTCCATGACAGCCACCACTGAATTGGTAGTGCCTAGGTCAATGCCGACAATTCTGCCCATGAACTCTGTTTCTCCTATCGCCAGCCTGCTGCGATCTGTAAAAATGAACCGTTGAATTTAATATTTTATCTTGCGGGACGGATTCTGTTCTGCCTCGGCTATTAAAGTCTCAGGAACAGAATAACTCACAGGTCCTCTACCAGGATGGTTGCATTCATGCCCGACAAATCCTACCCTCGTTGACATTGGCAAAGAATAAGACCAAACCAATGGTTAGCATCGGTCCACGTCTGTAAAGGTTGGAGTCGCTTCGTTGTCCCTGGCTGTGCCTGCGCAGGTTGCTGTTGCAATTGTTGCTGCAAGGTTGTCAAATCAAACTTACGGGAGATTTCGGTGCGGATGGTTTCTCCTTGCTCAAACTCAAGGGTTAAATCCAGTGCAGCTAGCTTGGCCTGTTGAGCCGACAAACTTTGCAAATGCATTTCAATTTGATGCTCAGCAGCATTGTAAACGGCTAAATGCTCGAAATTGTCTAACTGGAAATTGCCTTGAAATCGCCAGTTGAGGTGGCGCAGCATATTTAAGTTAAAAGCAGCGGTGATCCCCTGACTATCGTTGTAGGCTGCCTCTAATTGCTGGGGGGATTTTTGCAAATCCACGCCGAGCAGTAAGTATTCACCGGGTTGCAGCGATCGCGTTAATTGGTCAAAGAAAGCCTGACATTCTTGGGGATTGAGATTCCCTAGGGTACTGCCCAGGAAGCAAATCATCCGAGTGGGAAGTTGGGGCTGGGCCAAGGCAGCCAAGGCGGCTTCATAGGTGCCAACATAGCCATGAATGTTGAGAGTGGGGTAATCCTGAAGGAGGGTGATCGCGCTTTGTTCGAGTATGCCGCCACTGACATCAATGGGACAATACCAGGGTGTCGGTCCCATCTGGCTATAGGCATCCAACAACAACCGTGTTTTGGTGGAACTGCCACTGCCCAATTCAACCAGCTCGCAGGATCCCGTCAGGGTTGCGATCGCAGGTGCATAGGCTTGCAAGATTGCTGTTTCAGTCCGCGTTGGGTAGTACTCTGGTAACTCGCAAATTTGCTCGAATAATAGCGAGCCCCGATCATCATAGAAATACTGAGCCGGAAGGGTTTTAGGCGTTTTTGATAGTCCTTGGATCACCTGTAGCCCTTGATCGGCCTGAGTCTGGTTGGAGCCAGAGTCGGCCAATAGCCGGGTGAGCTGTAGACGCGAATGAAGCTGAGGATGGGGTTGAGCTGCCGAGGCAAGAGATTCTGCATATACAGACTCAGGCATAGGTTAAAGGTCTCCTAGAGGTAGGTTGGCGCTCTGCTAAAGCAATGGAATTAGCAATCAGTCACCAAGGTCCCCAATTACTGTAAACGATTGCCACTGATCACGCACAATGACTCAACTGTAGGCACAGCGAAACCCAGCAAAATGAATCCGAATTCTGGGTTCATACCAGTTTCGAAAGGAACACCGAAGCACCGGGGATTGGGTTGCCCAACTTCCCCCTTTCAAGACACGATGCAAATCATCAAAGTAAGCCAGCGAATATCCCCGGTAGGGGTAAGGTTTGAAGCCAGGATAAGGGTGGAACCATGTATCCGTCCATTCCCAGACATTGCCGATCATGTCGTAACACCCATAGGCGCTCTGTCCGTGAGGAAAATAGTTGACGGGGGTTGTTCCCCAATGCATCGCTCCGTGATTGCAATTGTCTGGCGTCGGGGGATGATTGCCCCAAGGATAGGTTTTTTCTAGGGCTGAACTGGTCTTGTGATCAGGGTGTTCTGGACTCCAACAAGCTGCTTTTTCCCATTCCACCTCCGTTGGCAAGCGTTTGCCGACGAACCGAGCATAGGCATCTGCCTCATACCAACTCACACCACAAACGGGATGATGATCGCCATCTGCAAAGACCCAGTGAGCAGGATGATTGACGGGGTGGGTTTGCAACCATTGCCACCCTGCTGCTGACCAGTACTGAGGTTGACGATATCCCCCAGCGTCCATGAATTTTCGATAGTCGGCTTGGGTGACAGGGGTGCGATCGATCCAAAAAGGATCAACCTCAACCCAATGTGCTTGTTGCTCATTATCTAGGGCGTTTGGACTATCGCTGCCACAGAGAAACGTGCCGCCGTCAACCTGAATCATGTCTTGCAGCAGTGGCGGAGAATCCCGAACAAGGGCCGTTTCAGCTTGAGAGGGTAACGGCCACTCGGACGATCTAGGCGTGATCGGCCGAGTGGTTAACTGCTGCGTTTGCTGATGATGGAGTTGTAGAACCCACGTAATCGTTTCGCAGTGTTGGCTTTCATGTTGGATTAACCAATCCCACAGCCAGGCTTGGGATGCCAAGGGGGCCACTTGCAGATAGTCCCAGACTTTTTCACGAATTTGACTCAGATAGTCACAAATTTCGTCAAAGGCTGGGAGATGTTGTCGCTCGGCTTTGGGGAGGCCATCCGCCGCAAACAAACGGCGATATTCAGGGTATAAGGGTGGATAGCCAGCCGCTCGCTCTAACAGCCAGAGTCCTTCGGTAAACCCAATATGGCCCAAATGCCAGCCCACAGGACTAAAGTCAGGATTCGCTTGTAATCGGAAGATATCAGGATTCACTCCCTCAAATAAGCGAAGTGTTCTGGTCCGAGACTGGACGAATTGCTGTTGAAGGGTGGTTTGAAGGATCTCTGGAGCAGTCGCTGTAGAGGTCTGAGTAAAGTTAGAGGGCATGCGTTTCCACTTGCTGCAGAGCATTGATTGTTAACAAGGTATTGGCCGGAATCGGTTGCCAATAGCCACCGAGGTTTGATTGCATCTGGTCATTGGCATCCAGTGGTTCTGAGGCAACCAGTATCCCCGTTGCAGGCTGATTCACTGCTAGCCAATATAAAGAAGGGGGCGACTCTGGATAGGCACATCGGGAAACGACCATAGATTGACCATCACTAAGAATGATGTTGAGGCTAACGCGAACATTGTAGGATGCTGCCCAGGCTTTGATACGGTTCAGGGTTTGAGCTACCGCGTCTAACAGGGTCAGTTCAGCGTTTTGAGCTAGGGTGTCATAGATCAATGCCAGGATGTGTTCTGAATCCGTTGTGCCTTCAATGGTTTGATAGTGTTGATCACTTAAAGACTCCCGCATCGGACGATACAACGTCTGGCGAAAGTTATCGATAAACCCATTGTGTATGCCTAGCAACTGGCGATCGCGAAAGGGCTGGCAATTGCTCAATTGCAAACTCTGGCCAAGGGTGGCACTGCGAACATACGCTAAAAAACTGCCAGAGATAATGTATCGACACAGCTCTTCAAAATTAGGATCGTTCCAAATGGGCAGGGTATTGCGATAGCAATAGGGAAGCTGATCCAACTGAGGTGCATACCAACCTAGACCAAAGCCATCTACATTCATTAGGCCCGCCGTCATTTCTTGAGGCTGGTAGCTTTGGGTGACTAGGGAGTGTTGCGGTTGGGTCAAAAATGTTTCTAAAGAGACAGGGGCACCTAAATACCCCAACAAGCGGCACATAAAGAAAGCAATCCATTATTCTTTCAGTCAATACTGTAGCAAGCCTCCAGCTACCCCTAGAAGTAAGCAGGCCATAATTGCAGTCAACAGCTTCCCAACGGTCTGGCAATACTGATAGCTGGCTTCTTAGGAAGACAGCTTTTGCAGGAATACTCAAGCCGATGTCCCAACAACCTGCTGATCAAATCCCGGAGTCTATGGAGCTGTATTCGCAATAATCCCAAGGATTTAATAGCCTCGCTCCAGTTCGCTCAAAATCTCCAATATTCCGAGTGACAATAGTCAAACCATGCAATATGGCAGTCGCAGCAATTATGGCATCGTAATCTGACATCGGGTCGGGGACATGCAATGAGGCACAGCATTGAGCAATAGCAGCACTGATCGGAATGATGCGTTCTGAATATTTGGCAAGAACATGGTGATTCAACCACTGACGCAGAATCTTCCCCTGCCTATGATCGCGGCGTTCCGCTAATAAAACCCCTCGCTCAAACTCAAAAACTGTAATAACAGAGAGATAAGTCTGCTCTCCTGGTATTGCTCTTGACCATTTTTCTACATTAATATTTGCCCTTGTCGTCCCGATCTTACGGAGTTCAGACACGACATTAGTATCAAGCAAGAACATTAAAACAGATCAGTCTCCCGCAAGCTGAGATCCTTTGAACGAAACGGATCAAATTCAATCTCTGCACTTGCGGGCATAGCTAGCATATCGGCAACGCTCTCACTAAATCCCAGCAATTTATTGTATGCGTCTACTGTCAACAAAACATGTGCAGGTTTTCCACGATCCGTTATAAAGACAGGACCTTGCTCAGCGGCCCGTTTAGCCTTTCCTACATCTTGATTGAAATCGCGGCTTGAAATACTCTGCAAAATGCCTTTACCTTTCTATTGTAGGTATGTACCTACATTCTAGAATATATAGTTAGGGTATTTGTACCGACACTCAATAAAATATCTACCCAACAATTGATAGCGTTGTACTCCCTGGTATTCATATCTATCCCATCTCATAGGGGCACTATCCCTACCCCAATCCTGCAAGGTGACTTACCTGCTCGCAGTAGGATGAGATTTGAGTCAAGACCCTATTTCGGCAACATTGCCCTCAGCCAAACCTGATGAAACTTTGGACTCTGATTATTCAACCCCAAGCCTTTTTCCAAAGACTGTATCATCAACCCATTAATCTCTGGGTGCCTTTAGGGATCGTCTTAAGTGCAGGTTGGCTGAGATACATTGCCTTGTTCCTGTGGACTCGAAACTTACCTCAGATTTTGCCAGTCAAATTTCTCCAACAAATGACTGCAAAAGCAGACGGAAACTTATTTTGGATCGGTATGGGTGTCATCGGTTTGCTGTGCTGGCCGTTGATCAGTTGGGGGATTTACGGGTGGATCATTCATGGGCTCACCCGGTGTCGCTGGCGCGCTTGGCAATTGGCAGGTTGGACGTATTGGCCGGTAGCGATGGTGGGATTGATCATGGTCGGCGTTGCTGGGGTGATGCCTGCCACGGGGCGCGTGCTTCCCTATCGTCAGTTTTTAGCTTTGCGGCCCGAAGAGCCGTGGTTCAGTCAGTATCAGACTTGGCTAGGCGTGTATCGTCAGGTCTTGCAGGACCAGACTTTTCTCCCCCTTAGCTTTTGGCTGATCCTGATTGGCAGTTTTGGGTCTCTCTGGTTGCTGTATGGGGGCGTTAAAGTTTTGTCGCCTGCTAAAGCAGCACTAACCACCAGTATTTTGACCCTGTGGATGCTGATTTATCGAGTGCTGTAAACGCTAGGATTACAGCTACGCTCCCATGCTCAGCGAGCAAAGGGCTGTCGCTTAGCATTTTGTAGCATTACCCCGATCACAGTACAGTGAAGGGGTAATAAATACCTACTCTATTAGTATTCGATCAAGTTGCAAGCAGCAAAAAAACGCATAAATATGAAACATCTAAATATTCAGCGTCTGGCTCTGGGCACAATATTCGCAACCCCAGTGGTGGCTCTATTCCCGTTAATGGCTGCCAGCAACGATGCCTCGCTGATGCCTAATCCCGAGCACCTGCAGCAGCTTCAAGCCACGAACACTTGCCAAAAATGTGAGTTACGAGGGGCAGATTTGCAGAATCAAAATCTGAAAGGGGCCAACTTGCAAGGCGCTAACTTACAAGGAGCTAACTTGCAAGGCGCGAATTTGGATGATGCCAATTTAGAAAGTGCCAATTTACAAACGGCCAATTTAGAAAAGGCAACCCTGCGCCGGGCAAGCTTGATTACGACACTCAAACGAGCCACCAACTTGCAAGATGCCAATTTAGCGGGGACAACCCTGATCAAAGCCAAACTCAAAGGGGCTGACCTACGTCGCGCTAACCTGACCGCAGCGACTTTGGAAGATGCCGACTTTAGCGTGGCTGTTGTGGAAACTTCTCAGGGCAACCGTCGTGTCTATTTTAGTGACTTGAGAGCTGCCAACCTCAGCAAAAGCAATCTCAGAAATGCGGTTCTCAACCAAGTCTATTTAGAAAATACGAACCTCAGCCAAGCCAATTTGCAGGGGGCAAAGCTGAAACAAGCACAGCTTAAAAACACCAACCTGAATGGGGCCAAGCTCAACAACGCTGATTTGCGCAAGGCCTCATTGGAAAGTGTCAATTTGAGTGGTGCTGATTTGAGTAGCGCCGATCTGGGCAAAATTGCCATGACCGACGTCAACTTGCAGGATGCCATTCTCAGTAATGCTGATTTGAGCGGTGCCAGACTTTGCCAGATGGATATCCCCGCTTCTTTGCAAGCTTATTCGTGTCAGTAGGTTCTACACTACTGCTGATCCATGCCTTCTGGTAAAGTTGTCCCCGTCAAGATGGCATCGGTCAATTTAACATTTTTAAGATTGGCATCACTAAGGTTGGCATCCTGCAAGTTGGCTCCTGTCAGATCAGCGCCTTGCAGGTTGGCGCCTGTCAAATCTGCTGAAAATAAATCAGCATCCTGCAGGTTGGCGCCTTTGAGATTGGCTGCCCCCAGATTTGCACCCCGAAGTTTAGCCTCTCGCAGTTGGGCGCCTTTGAGATTGGCTGCCTGCATGCGGCTACTCCGCAAGTCAGCCCCGACCAAGTTTGCACCTTTTAAGTCGGCTTCACTCAAATCCGTGACGCTCAAGTTGGTGGTTTGCAGATTGGCACCGGACATCTTAGCCTTGATCAGCTTGGCCCCCGTCAAGTTAGCGGCATTTAAGTTGGAGCTTTCCAGGTTGGCAAAAATTAAATTTGCCCCCTGCAAATTGGTGACGCTCAGATCCCTACCCTTAAAGTTAGCTCTGGACAGGTCACAGCGGATACACCGCCGGGTGTTCAGTAGCTCTTGCACATGCTCAGGCAGTTCGGCGCGGACAGGCAATGCGATCGCAACCACACTCGCAGCCAAGATCAAAGGTCGATAGTTCATAAAATTAATCCGATAGCTTTTCAGGTTTGTCTTCAATAAAGCCTCTAGCAGGTCCTAAATCCCAACGCTTACGGCTCTTGGCCACTGTCACCCAGTAATTAAAGCGATCGCGGACTGTACCAAAGGAATACACCAGACACGTTTGGGTGGGACAGTAAAAAGAGAATTCCCCTTTCGTTTGGGTTTTTGTGGTTTTATACCCTTTCTTGTCGGTAATTTGGGGTAAGAACTGTTGATCGAGTTGGCTAAATAATGTCCAGGCTTCTATCGGTTTTTCCAGGGTTAACCGAGCCCGTTTTAAATTCAACTGAGCGTCTCGTAGTTCAGTGGTTATCTGAGTCGCCAATTCCTCACAATCATTATTCTCTGGAGAGCAAGGAATGTAATGAATCACGTTATCTTCTAGGGGAGCTTCAGCATCCTCAAACACAGCATATTGATAGCCAGCAACATTACCAGCCGCTTGAGCAGGGGCAGTGAACCCTAATGCACCTAACAAGACACCTGCGATTACATATTGTTGTTTCATCGTTATTAAATGAATCGTTCATTAACGATTTGTTTACGTTACGTAATCTTTATTTTTCCAGTGTTTGTTATTTCTGTCACGGTGCTGACTGCTAATTTCTCTGACAAAGGAGTTTGGCCGTCTGTGCGATCGCAAGTGAGGGTCGATTGATTTTATGCTTAACCTGTATATGCATTTTTGGCGTCGGTACCGTCTACTGGTCGGGGTGCTGGCGGTTGGATGGCTGATGATTGGGGTCGCGATCGTATGGATGCAACCCCGCTGGCTGTTGCGCACTCTTGCTCCTACCATTTGCCCTAAAGCGTTGTACTACGTCGAGACGGATCAACCCTTGGTTGCCCTCACCATAGATGACGGTCCCGATGATCAACGGACTGGCAAGACGAATACTACCCAAAAAATTCTGGATGTTTTGGCACAACACGAGGCCAAGGCCACGTTTTTCCTGATTAGCAGCAGAATCACGCTCCAAAATCAGGGCTTGATCACCGAGATGGTGCGCCAGGGCCACGAGCTAGGGAATCATCTCATGGTTGATGAACCCAGTATTCATCTGTCCTTGCCCAAGTTTGAAGCTGCCTTACAAATAGCGGAACGAGAGATTTTATCAGCAGCCCAGATTTCTAAGGGTCGTTCGCTGCGGTGGTTGCGTCCGGGGAGTGGGCGGTGCAATCTGGGGATGACCCAAATTGCCAAACAACAGGGCTACCGGATAGCCTTGGGATCTGTGTGGCCTTACGACACCAGTCTGCCCTCTTCTGCCTTTGCCGTTCAACAGATTTTAGCGACTGTACGGCCGGGTAGCATCATCGTTCTTCACGATTATGGGTCTGATGGAGATTGGGGCGATCGCACCGCGCTCACGCTGGCCCAAATTTTACCCAAACTCATACAGCGGGGCTATGCGGTGGTCACCCTGACTGAATTAGTGCAATCTGCTACTCCGTCAGCAAAGTAATAATCACTCTTGGTAAATGCCCATATTCATTGAGTTCTGGCTGGGCTGGGTTCTCATCATGTATATCCTTAGATTTCGCCCCTATGATGGGGAGCACTCTCAGCATTGGTTAATGTTGGAGCCGAAGTGATGGAAATAGATTTTGCTGCCTGATCAAGAAGATTGAATTTTGAGAAGAAGAACAGGCTCTGATCAAGAAGAGAGTCTCTGTGTCTATCCTCTTACTATGCAGATTTACTAAATGACCTATGTACACACGTACCGTTCGCCTCCAGGATACCGATGCTGCTGGGGTGGTTTATTTTACTAGTCTTCTCGACATTTGCCATGAAGCCTTTGAGGATTCCTTGATGGGGGCGGGGATTGATACTCGCACTTTCTTTAGTAATCCAGACACAGCCATGCCGATTGTGCATGCCAATATCGATTTTCTCAAGCCCAGTTTTTGCGGTGATCAGCTAGTTGTTCAGCTCAGTAGTCACCAGCTTGCTGAGGATGATTTTGAAGTGCGCTACAACATCACTGCTGCGAATAAGGGTGAGCGGCTGGTGGCTAAAGCAATGATTCGGCATGTGTGTATCAATCCCATTAATCGCCAACGTCAACCGCTACCGAATGCAATGGTCACCTGGATTCAACGCTGGAGTTTGGCCATGAGTTAAAGGTCGAGAAAGCTTGAAAGGAATAGGGTCTGGGTTGAATACTAGCTAACCTTACGGGTGTGGTGACCTTATTTTTGTAGCAAACGGGTGGCAGGTGGCGGCGCAGATAATAGTCTCGGAGGTAAGGAGGGAGCTGCCACCTGCCTGCTTGAGTATAGATCAGAGACCGATTTTGGAGAGATTGCAAAGCGGGAAGGAGATCAGTTGTGGAAACCAGACCCGGCACAACTACCCCTTCATGGAGTTGATCTAGTGTGACTCCATCTGGGAGGGAAGCAATATACTCTACAAGCTGTTGCTCTGGGGAAGCTAGTCTGTCGAGTTGTTGGTCTAGGATCTGCTGAATCGTACCAAAAACGAAGTTACCTTGATCGATCCACTCAGTAACATTGTGTTTGAATAAAGCCGTTAGATTGGTTGCAGCCACTTTGAGGGCATAAGGATTGCCTTGGTAGTGGTTATGCAAGACATCAGCTTCTTGTTTGCTTGCCTCGGTACCTTGCTGGAGCAAGAGAGTGTGGGTTTCTAAGGGAGGCAGTCCTTGGAGATAAAGACTTTGGACAGTTGGTTGGCTGCGCAAGTTAATGCCAATGGGCTGTTCCCGGCTGGTCAACAAGACGCAACTTTGGTGTGGGGAGTCCATCAGGTAGCGGAGGAGTTGGCCATAAGCTTCATGCTTAAGCTGATATCGGCCACCCATCTGTCCAGGTTGCAGGATGGATTCAAAGTTATCCAAGATTAGTAAACATCGATGTTGACGGAAGTGTTGCATTAGGATTTCGATTTGGGCATCAATGTGAGTGGGCCAGTTTAGGATTCCATGCCCATAGGTATTGACGATGTTTGCAAAGGATTCGGTGAAGGGTGGCGCGTTTCTTAGGGATCGCCAAATTACCTGCTGAAATTGATCTTGTACTTGTTGCACGACTTGGTTGGCTAGGGAGGTTTTACCGATGCCTGCCATTCCCAAAAGACTAATGAACTGGACGGGAGGAGTTTGCTCAATACTTTCTCCGGAAATGGTTAGCCATTGAATCAGGGTTTGTTGTTCTTGCTGGCGACCAACAAAGGTTTGGACGGGATTGGTATAGGTAGGGCTGGGCAAATCAGAACTTAAGAGTTGATAGGCAGTTTGGCCTGAGACAAGTTCAACTTTTGTGGGGTATGAGTTGATACTGCTTTTGCCTAGTTCTAATGCGGGAGAAGAGCTAGGAATCTTCTCTACATCGCTCAAGATTTGATATTGCTGATCGAATCGACGAAAGACGACTTGTAAGTTCCTTTTTGTCACTTTTTGTTCCAATGCTTGGGATAGTGTGTGCCAGAGCTGGCACCCCACATGCTTGACATAGTCTGTGTCATATCCACATGCTTCAGCAATTGCATCATAACTTTGGCCCTGCCAGGATAAGCGGAAGATATCTTGGTGCAAGTTGTTGAGCTGAGATGAGTCTAGAGCTTTATCTATTAGGGTTAGAGCTTCCTCAACGGTCATTTTATTTATCAGCAGCGAATTTAGTATGTATCAATCAAGACAAAATGTAATATAGATCACATGCCTCTTCATCAATTATCAGTTGTTGCCTGATAAATTATGCAAACTTAATAATATTCAGGTGAACCAAGAAATCATTGAAATTACTTTTTTGCAGAATAATCATTAATTTTTCTATTAATATACTTAAGATTTTAGAAATATTTTTTTGGATGAATCACTTTATAGCACTTTTTAACACTGACGATTTAATTATTTAGCATGTACTATTTTGTCGAGGTTATTTTTTTACTAAATTAAGGGGTTTGCTCATACATGTTTATTTCGACTTTTGAATTGCTTCTCAATGCTCCGCAACTGCCTAGAGAAATTAAAGGTGTTCCACTTGAGAAGTTGAAAGATTTTGAATCTATAACTAGAAATGCTCTTCAGGGATATTTCTTGACTATTTCTAATTTAGAAAATAGAACTATTGATTTAAAAGTCATATTTACAGTAGTTGCAGATAAAGGTAAAGAATTCAATGAATCAACTTCAGCAGCTTTCTTTGATTCTAAAGGTACTAACAAGATGATTGAATTAGATCAAGCAGGTGATGATTCTCATTCCATATCTCTCATGCTTTCACCTAGAGATTCAGGGCTGTTACTAGTACAAGCTAATCCTTTATTATTGCTCAAGAATCTAGATATAAGCGAAATAGAAATTCGTGGTTATGTAGAAGTTAACGCTATGACATCATCTGAAGATAAAAATCAAACAACTAAAGTTTTATTGACTCCAGAACATAGAGGTACGTTTTATCAACTAGATATTCCAACGATAGATGGAGTAGTAGATCGAACACAACCAGTAACATTATCTGGGAAGCAACAACTGGACCAAATTTCTTATTCTCTCCCTACATCAACGGGAGGATGTTTATTTGAACTCTAATAAATAATTTATAGGTCTAGCTATAGAGAGCAAGAATTTTACTTGGAAAAGATATTTTCTCTATAGCTAGATCACTCATGAGTGATCAACCATTTTCCAGGAAATTCACAAAATTACTTAGGGATTATGTGATGCATAAATTCAATGCCTTAGTTCTTGAAAATTTCTAAGATTTTCATACATAGCATGAAGTTTTTGCTTTTTAAGTTTTTGATCTGGCTTAAGATTTATCCTGTAAAAAATACCAAAATCACTAACTAATTTTCTCGATAACTTGTTTTACTATGATTATAAATACAGAAATATGATGCAATTTAAGGCGATCGCAAATATTCCTCAAGTTGAATTCGCTTTTCATCCTCACTCTAAAGGAATTATTCAATTTATTGGGGCTTTTATATTTGGTTCTTGCCCTAAAAATTCTTATAAGTATCTTTTGAAAAATTTATATAATGATTTATATAATCAAGGGTATTCACTTGTTATTTACAAATTTCCATGTAATCCGTTGCAATTTAATCATTGGTCTGTTGCTATTAATTTACTAATTAGTGTTTATCAAGCAAGAGTTGGAATTATCAAGGAACTGCATAAGAACAACTCTAAAGAATTAGAATTTTATGCTAATGATGAGAACTATTACTGGCTGGGTCATAGTTTAGGCTGCAAGTATATATTGCTCCTGGAATTACTGAGTGATAATGATATTTCAAGAAGGGATGCTGTACTTCAATCTTCTCTACGAGAAAAATACCTAAGTAATGCATTTTCTTCTATCAGTAGGGCTGATAGTGCTCGTACAATCGCCCAACGAGAAATTACTAATTTACTAAAAAAGCCTTGTTCTCTAGAACCATTTATCAGAAACCAGCCTAGCTTACTTCTTGCACCAGAAATCAACAACTCCGTCCAAATTTTAAACTTTTCTGTTAGTCCATCTAGTCGCCTAGGATTTCCTAATCGTCGAGAGATGCAGAACCTCATTATAAATAGCTCTCAACTGTTTAAGTTGATGGGCATCATTTCTTTTACGTGGGATGGAATTGCTCGTGATGATGTTGAGTTTCTAAGAACGCAGCTACGGTGTCGAAAATTCTTACCCTTTCTTCACAAGGTCTTTTTTGGCTGGCACTTTACACCACAAGGAGTTCATGTAGAGAAATTAGTTTCTTGTATAGATTTAATTCTCCATGAACTAAGACAGCGTCAACTTAAAGGAATTGCTCAAGCTGTCCAATGCGAGGATCAGCAGTCTTGCTACGAAGGCAATGAGCTAAAGCAACAAGCAGGTTGTATTAAAAACCATGATCTCAACAGCCTTATATAGATGCTTCTGGTTCTAGATCTGGAGGAAAATGTCTGATACAGCGGTTTTCATATAGATGGGGGACAGCCACAAATCCTAAAAGTCTTGATCAGTATATACTCCAAGATTGAATATGTCCCCTACCAACCTGCGATCTGCTGTATTAACAGTCTTGCAACTGAATCTTGATCTAGCAAGTGTATTACTGTCTGAATTTGAATTCTATTCCAAATAACTGTCTATCATTCTTTGTCACTTAAAAAATAGAACTAACAATTTGTGTTTGCGGTCTCTCAATGAAATAGTCAAGAAACACTGTACGAATTTCATGTTGGCATGTGACGAAAACTCAGGTTACTTCCAAATCAGTTACAGCCCCTATACTGCTTGAAGAAACCAATTTGGCATACTTAGCCAATACTCCTTTAGTGTAAAGAGGTTGAGGTCGCTCCCACTTAGCCCTCCGCTCCTCCAAATCCTGATCAGACACATGTACCTCTAACTTCCGGGCATGAGCATCAATCGTAATCTGATCTCCTTCCTGGACGAGGGCAATTGTACCCCCTACCGCAGCTTCCGGGGCGACATGACCCACCACCATGCCATAAGTCCCCCCCGAAAATCGGCCATCCGTAATCAACCCTACAGAGTCACCCAGCCCAGCCCCAATAATTGCGGATGTAGGAGCTAACATTTCTCGCATCCCAGGGCCACCCTTTGGACCTTCATAGCGAACCACAATCACATCATTCGGCTGAATCTTGCCCGCCAAGATTGCCTCCAAACAAGCTTCTTCCGATTCAAACACACGGGCTGGACCTGTAATTTGAGGATTTTTAATTCCCGTTATTTTGGCGACTGCTCCCTCTGTGGCCAGGTTGCCTCGCAGGATAGCGAGATGGCCTTGCTTGTACATGGGATTATTCCAAGGCCGGATCACATCTTGATCGGGGGAAGGTTTAGAAGGGATATCGGCCAACTGTTCAGCAATGGTTTTGCCTGTGATCGTTAGGGCATCACCGTGGAGGAGACCATGTTCCAACAGCATTTTCATCACCAACGGAATACCACCTGCTTGGTGGAGATCCGTAGCAACGTAACGGCCGGAGGGTTTGAGATCGCAGATTACGGGAACTTTAGCGCGGATAGTTTCGAAGTCATCTAGGGTGAGGGGGACTTCGGCAGCACGGGAAATAGCTAGTAGATGGAGAACGGCATTGGTGGAACCACCGACAGCCATGATCACGGCGATGGCGTTTTCAAAGGCTTTACGGGTCAGAATATTGCGGGGCAGAATTTGCTGGCGAATTGCTTCTGCTAAAACAGTGGCAGATTGTTCCGCACTCTCGGCTTTTTCTTCATCTTCAGCCGCCATCGTGGAAGAATACATCAAACTCATACCCATCGCCTCAAACGCCGACGACATGGTGTTAGCAGTAAACATACCGCCACAGGACCCGGCACCGGGGCAAGCATTTTTCTCGACTGCGGTTAACTCAGCTTCATCAATCCGTCCAGCACTATGCTGACCGACCGCTTCAAAGGCACTGACCACGGTTAAATCTTTGCCATCGTAGTGACCGGGTTTGATCGTGCCCCCATAAACAAAGATGGCGGGAATATTCATTCGGGCCATCGCTAACATGGCACCGGGCATGTTCTTGTCGCAGCCCCCAATCGCTAAGACCCCATCCATACTCTGGCCCTTACAGGCCGTTTCAATAGAGTCAGCAATCACCTCACGAGAGACCAAGGAATATTTCATCCCCTCAGTGCCCATGGAAATACCGTCACTGATCGTAATCGTGCCAAACTTTTGGGGCATCGTCCCGGCGGTTCTTAAGCTGGCTTCTGCCCGTGTTGCCAAAGAATCAATACCCATATTGCAGGGAGTAATCGTACTGTAGCCATTGGCTAACCCCACAATCGGTTTGGTGAAATCTTCGTCTCCAAAACCGACGGCCCGGAGCATGGCCCGGTTGGGTGCTCGTTGGACGCCTTGGGTAACGACTTGGCTATTAAGATTGTCAGGCATGCTGGTCTCTTCTGTTGATGATGGGAGGTATAGAGAAGGTGAGGATGTCAAGCTAGCAGTTAGGGCGAGGTTGGAACATGCTACCGATCTCAATTGTCTATTGTCTCAGAATCGATGGCCGAGTGGTGAAGTCAACCGCAACCTGCCTATGAATGGTGTTGTCTTCAGTGTTAGCTATTTCTAAATCCAAAGATCTAGACTTGAAGAGAACCTTTGTAATGATCTGCCTGCGGCGTTTATTCTCCCAGTCGCTACCGGAAGGCTTTTATATAAATGCCCAAACAAAAATTACCTGTCGCTATACAAACATGGTGGCCAGAAGCGGCTAAAACAGCAAGCTTGAGTTTACTGCTAGCTTTTGGCATTCACACTTTTGTGGCGGAGGCCCGTTGGATTCCGTCTGGATCGATGGAGCCCACGTTACAGGTGAATGATCGGTTAATTATCGACAAAGTTACCTATCAAGTCCGCGCTCCACAACGGGAGGATATTATTGTCTTTCGGCCACCGCAGGTCTGGCGACGACAACAAAATGAGCAAGGTGACTCCCTGCACATCAACACAACATTCATCAAACGGGTGATTGGAGTACCAGGTGATCGGTTGGAACTGCAAAAGGGTGATGTTTATCGCAATGGTGCTCGGATTCAGGAAAGCTATGTTGCCCACAATGCTAAAACATCGGTCCAGATTTGTGCTGAACCCTTGACTCAATCTTTTTTAGCCCTGCCTCAAGAGGTGCCACCTAACCATTACTTAGTTTTGGGTGATAATCGCTTAAAGAGTAATGATGGTCGCTGCTGGGGTTTGGTATCTCGTTCTGATGTACTTGGTCGGGCGGTGTTTCGCTATTGGCCCGTTGACCGGATTGGACAACTGGACTAACCGCTATACCCCCCTGGCCATGACAACGGATGACTCCTTAAGATTTATTCATAGCGATGCCGTGGTCAAGAGAACGATATATGGGGCTTGTAAACTCCGCTCATGGCTTTATTTGTCTCCAGAAGATAATATTTGCTAAATTTGGGCAAGGTGAGTATGTAACAATGCGGACAGATGATTAGCAGTGTGAGCAGCATTCATGCAGGTCAGTTCCCCTCGGCGTCTGCCGCTACGTTGGTTTCTGACGATACCTTATATCATTCAAATTATTGTGATCGTGGGTCTGACGGGGTGGCTGTCTCACTATCATGGCCAAAAGACGGTCCACAAACTAGCTTCCGACTTATTAGTACAAGCAAAATACCGCGTTCAAGAACGTACGAGTCGTTTACTGCAACGAACTGAAGAACTGGCCCAGGCCAATGCGTTTGCCTATGAACAGGGCTATATCGATCTTGGTCGTCCGCAAGCGTTGCAGCGTCATTTCTGGGAGCAAATCCAAAATACGGTGACGTCGCCCGAAGAAATTTTTATTGGCAATGAACAAGGAAAACTCCTAGCAGTCCGTCAAGATAGCGTGGCGATAGTGAAACCCTCTCTTGCCCAGCAATCTGGAGCTCAGCAGACAACCTATCAACTAGATATGCTTGGGAATCGCCAGCAGAAAACTGAAGTCACTAGGGATGATCCGCGCCAACGTCCTTGGTATATGCAAGCGAAGCGGGCTAAGAAGGTAGTTTGGACGAAACCCTATCTATTTTTGTCAGGTGAGGTGGGCATTACTGTCAGCCAGCCTATTCGCGATCGCAACGGTCAAATTCAAGCTGTGTCGGGGATCGATTTGAGTTTAGAGCAGCTCAATACTTTTTTGCGTCGAATTAAAGTTAGTCCCTCATCCCAGATCTTTATTGTGGACCGAGACGGCAAACTAGTCGCCAGTTCTAATGAAAACGCTCCTGCTTCTGGCCCCGAAGGTCAGCTCCCGTTAGCCACCCAGAGCAACAACCGCGTCATTCGAGAAAGTTCGCGGGACGTACTGGCTCAAGCGGGCGGCTTTGAGGCGATTGAAGAGCCTCAAAGCTTGGAAGCAATGATTCAAAATCAGCGGCATTACCTCTCGATTTTGCCTTATAAAAATCAAGATCAGCTAGAGTGGCACTTGGCCATTGTCGTACCTGAGCAGGACTTTACCCAGCAGATTGCTCAGAACAACCGGACAACGCTGGTGTTTTGTGTCCTGTCGTTAGGCTTGGCGGTTACCATTGGCATTTTGACCTCGCGGGTCTTGACTCGGACCATTTTGCACCTAGCTAAAGCCGTTGATCAGGTGGCTACTGGAGAGTGGACATCCACTGATTTGACTGTGGCTCGTACTCAAGAAATGGGAGTTCTGCTCAGTTCCTTTGATCAAATGGTGCAGCGGCTAGGGACGACATTCAAAGAGCTAGAAGACTACGCCTACCAAGATGCGCTGACGGGATTGCCGAACCGAGCAGCGTTTTTGGTTCAGCTTGAATATGCGATCGCAGCCGCCCAGAAACATGCACTCCCTAACTTTGCCGTCCTCTGGCTCGATATCGATTCCTTTGTGCGCATTGAAACAGGCCTAGGGGAACATACCGCCATGCAGTTACTCCTGGAGGTGGCCCACCGCCTCCAGCGTTGCTTACAGTCCACTGTCTCTCAGGTAACCACCCTCGCCCGCATTGAACGGGATGACTTTGTGATTTTACTGGGACAGCTCACCGATGAGTTTGCTGCCCAGGGAGCCGCCGAACAGATTCTCCAAGATTTCCAGACCCCCTTTCGACTCGGACAGCAAGATGTGGTGGTTACAGCTAGTATTGGCATGGTCATCAACCAGGGTGAGCAAGATTCGCCAGAAACAATACTCAGAAATGCTAATGTGGCTCGGTTTGAGGCCAAACGAGCCGGGAAAGCTCGCTACGTCATTTTCGACCATCGAATGCGAGACCACAGTGCCGAGCGTCTGCAGCTAGAGGCCGATCTCCGCTATGCCATTGAGCGGCACGAATTAGAAGTTTGGTATCAACCGATTATTGGGATTAATCCAGATCGTATTGCTGGCTTCGAAGCCCTATTACGGTGGCGACACCCCACCGCTGGACTCATTTCCCCCGTAAAATTCATTCCCATGGCTGAAGAAACTGGAGTGATTGCGGCTATGGGGCTTTGGGTGCTCCAGACAGCCTGCGAGCAGTTGCAACAGTGGCAGTTGGGTTTGCCACAACTCCAGTCCGCCTTTATTAGCGTGAATGTATCTGCTCAACAGCTATTACTGCCTGATTTTATTGATAAGGTAGAGCAGATTCTGCAGTCGACGGGGTTTCCAGGGCGCTTCCTGCAGCTAGAAGTCACGGAGAGCGCGGCGGTCAGCCAACCGGAAACCATCGGTCCGAAGCTGCAACATCTCCAATCTTTGGGAATCTCAATCTGCATGGATGATTTTGGGACAGGCTACTGTCAATTGAGTTATCTAGTACAGCTACCCGTAGATGCCATCAAAATCGATCGGTCCTTTGTTGACGAAATAGGCACTAATAGCCCTAATGCCGAAATCGCTAAAACCTTACTGACCCTGTCTGAAAGCCTAGCCCTAGATGCTATTGCAGAAGGAATTGAAACACCCCAGCAGTTTTGGGAGTTACAGTTATTAGGCTGCCAAAAATTTCAAGGCTATCTGTTTGCCGCGCCTATGCAAGCTGAACACATCCCCTATTTTCAGCCCTTGCTGCCGAAGACTTGCCAGGAACTTTTGTCACGCGAATGACATCTCTTAACTTCCAAGGGTAGACTCTACGGTCATTCATCGCCATCAAGTCAGAGGTCTCTTCGGGAGAGGTGAGAGGTTTCTAAGCAATCTGCGTGATCAAGTACAAGAGTTGATTTGACGGGATTGTGCTATAAATCAATTTACTGGGAAAACTGATTTTTAAGACCTCCTAAGTCCTCTACCTTCATTGTTCAAGGCCTGAATTTATCCGAAATTTATGAAGCAACCCCAACCCCCTGATCTGAAAAACACTGAACAACCAGAAGAAGCTTGGTGGGTGGAAGCGGCCAAAACAGTGGGGCTAAGTTTGCTGCTAGCCTTCGGTATCCGGACTTTTGTCGCAGAAGCACGCTTCATTCCTTCAGGCTCAATGGAGCCAACGCTGCAAATTCACGATCGCTTAATCATTGACAAAGTCACCTACCGCTTTCGTGATCCTGAGCGTGGCGACATTGTCGTTTTTAACCCCACAAAATCCTTAAAAAGAGCTAATTTTCAAGAAGCCTTTATCAAACGGGTGGTTGGTATCCCCGGTGACCAAGTCGAGATTAAAGATGAGGTCGTCTGGGTCAATAATCGTCCGATTAAAGAAAACTATACGGCAGATGGGGCGACAACCCGTCCGAGTTCCGATGCCTGCCGCAACAACTTTGTCACCTCTGATGTGGTTGACAGCAAACCCATTGAGCCTCCTATTCCTATCTTTTTATCTCAACCGCAAACCATTCCCAAAGATCATTTGCTAGTGCTGGGAGATAACCGGGGCAACAGCTATGATGGCCGTTGCTGGGGACTTGTTGCCCGTGATGATTTAGTAGGACGGGCGATTTTTCGGTTTTTGCCTTTTAACCGGATTGGCACCCTACCGGAATCAACAGCCACAGCCCCAGAGTAGGCTCTTAGGAGCGTAGCTGCTGATTTTGGCGGAGGCGAAACAGTAGAAATTGAGTCGGTTGCTGGGCATCGAAGTTGTTATCGCTGACTAGCAACAGGGATGAGCTGCCATCCGCCAATTTAGGTCCCCACATCATTCCTTCTAAATTGCTAACGGGAATTTTGAGTTGCTTTAAATCCAGGAGAAGCTGTTTTTGAATGGGGATAATCCCAGCTAATTCGGTCGGGATCTGATCCAAATGAGACGTGTCTGTTGCCAGGGCAGTCGTGATTTGAAAAATCTCGGCGCCAAATCCATTCAAGGGGTTATAGGAGCGCTCCAGACTCAGAAAATGGCCGCCGCTGTCTATGGATAGAAGTTCGGTCAAGCCCTTAATGCCCTGCAGGAGATTGGCTGGTTGTAGGGGGTACAGATATTCCGCTAGCAATTGGGGTAAAGGTTCGCCAATCCAATAGTGCAGTAGGCGATTATAGACCTGATTATTCTTCGTTTCATTTTCAATCTGAGGGTCAGGATAATCTTGCTGTAAGGGAGTTTCAGTGGCGACAAATACCCGGTCCCCTTCGGGGTTCAAGGTGAGAGCTTCAAAGCCACGGTTATCATCAATGCCGTGGGGGAGTGGATCTGGGTTGTCATCCGTGGCAGGGGTTGCTAAAAACTGTCGAGGAATGGGAAGTTGCCGTTGCCACTGACCCTGTGGATCAACTTCCATAAGTATGGGTGGGCTTTGGCGTCGGGATACCCCCTCGCTACTGATCCAGAGTTTTCCAGGGGGGGTCAGAGCCAACCCTTCTGGATCAATCCGGTCAATGGCATAAGGCTGGGCCTGTTCATCCTGAAGGAGGGTTACACTTGACGTTCGCGTAATCAAATCGCATATAGATAATCAGCGTATGCTCGTCTAGCAATCAAGCTAGGACTGTGGCATGGCAGATCAACTTACCGTTACGACTGAGCGTATTGATGATGTAGTACTCC
>Ga0209185_1000071_pt1 | contig 158055 bp, 117 predicted proteins | sample SidtaG_2_FD_187425 | JGI IMG/M metagenome (GOLD analysis project Ga0209185, IMG submission 187425) | Marine algal microbial communities from Sidmouth, United Kingdom - Sidmouth_Asex2 metaG (SPAdes) (version 2) | ecosystem: Host-associated > Algae > Red algae > Unclassified | place: Sidmouth... | reverse complement strand
CCACCAGAGGTGGTAATACTACTAAGAGATTAGCGAAGCCGCAGCCGTCAGAGCTGCCCGCAAACAATAAGTGACGGTCAGATACAGAGTGCTATAACGTAGTGGTACGGAGAGAGAGAACGAGGCGATAGCCGTAGCTGAACGAATGTAGTAATAGCTCTATGGATATGAGAGTAGTCACGTGTGACGAAAGGAGGTGAAGCTGCAGATATGATGACAAAGCTCTACGGAATGCAATGGAGTAGTGCTGTTACTCTGACAATGACGATCTGATACTAAATGCTTGGCTTTTGTGGGGTTGCTTAGTAGCGGTGAGGAATGAAAGAGTATGGCGACATATATGCCAAGCCGACTGTAGGAACGCCGCTTTACAGCGACTGGTGAGGAATCCCCTCGATGGGGTGACGAGGCAGATTTATCCTCCTGTGAATTGAATGTTTTATACAGTGGTATATGCTATTGGGGTGGCTTATTCAGTTTTATGCATACCGGTTGTAAGTATAAATGTTCCATCTGAATGCGGTTCTATTTCAAAATAAAATGCAGTAGGAGCTTTGTAATTTCCATAGGTTCTGACCCCTTGCATATCACATTGTAGATTGTACAATCTAACCTTTCCGTCTTGCTCAGCTACAGTGTAAAAGTCTTGGGAAAACCATTTTAATCTTTCGCTCAGTTTTGGATTTACACCTGCCAATAAATGATTATTGATTGGAAATGAATGAAAATCTACTGCTTCGTTTTTATATCGAGAATACTTACCAATGTACAAGGTGTCCTTGTTCTTAGCTACACCATACCAATTGATACTTCCAACTCCTACAGGAATAGTTTTCATTTCGTCATAGGTAATATGACTCGCCACTAATTCTGATTGTATAGCATTTGACACGAATTGTTTATTTACTAAAGTGAATAGAAGGTAAACTGAGCTAATGATTAATCCTATGTAGTTTGCCCGGCTCCATTTTTTGTTTTTTGACTGGTGATAAACTGTGATTACTAATCCTACGATTAAGGGAATAGTATAAACAGGATCTACAATGTTTATGCTGTCAAAACTTACTCTGTTATCACTAAACGGTAAAAACACTTGCGTACCGTAAGCGGTAAAAGCATCAAGCAAAATATGTGTAAAGAGAGCAAGCCAATTGAAAATAAAAAATCTCTTGATGGAGATTTGGTTAGCCCATTTAATCCTTGTTAAAATATAGGTGAGTAGCAGTGCTCCAAGGATACTAAATAATATGGAATGGCTAAAGCCCCTATGAATACTTATTCGCTCTAAAGAATCGTAGAGCGGAAGCAATACAACATCAAGGTCAGGAATGGTAGCCACTATGGCACCAAGAACGGCTGCTTTGCCACCTATTTTCTTGCCGAGCAGGGCTTGTCCAATCGCTGCCCCTAATGTTGCTTGAGTTATGCTGTCCATTTCTATATCAATATTAATATTTAAAAATCACCATTTCATTCTCTGTAATCTTACTGCATTCAGTATTGCCAAAAGAGCTACTCCTACATCTGCAAAAACAGCTTCCCACATTGTTGCTAAACCACCTGCTCCTAATATGAGAACAATGATTTTGATACCAAAAGCAAGGAATATATTCTGCCAAATAATCTTTTGAGTGGATTTAGCAATTTGAATACCAGTAACAACTTTTGAAGGTTGATCGGTTTGAATGATTACATCTGCTGTTTCAATAGCTACATCACTACCCATTGCTCCCATAGCTATACCCACATCACTTGCTGCTAATACTGGTGCATCATTGATGCCATCACCGATAAAAGCAATTGTTTTTGTAGCATCTTGTTTGAGCAATTCTACTTCATTCAATTTATCTTCAGGCAGCAAGCCCCCTTTTGCTATTGAGATACCCAGTTCCGATGCTACTTGTTGAGTGATACTGTCTTTATCGCCTGATAGCATGATAATTAAGTCAATACCTTCCTTTTTGAAGGCAGCAATCGTCTCTTTGGCATCTTCTTTCATCTCGTCGGCAATAGTTACATACCCTGCAAACTGATTATCAATACCAACCAATACAATTGACTCCACAATGCTGTCAAGTTCCTTTGGTGCAGAAATATTGAAGTGAGTCATTAGCTTATTATTCCCTGCCACAACCTGAGTGCCGTTGATAGTACCTTGCAATCCTTTACCTGCAATTTCTTTTATATCTGTAGCTTCTGGAATCTCATTATTTAACGAGTATTCCATAATTGCTTTGGCAATTGGGTGAGTAGATTTAGATTCTATTGCTAAAAGAAAAGTCATAAACTCTTCTTTAGAATATTTACCTATTACTTCAATATCCTTAATCTTAAATACTCCTTTGGTAACGGTTCCCGTCTTATCCATTACCATTGTGTTTACTTCTTTCAATTTATCCATATACGTAGCTCCTTTGAACAATATGCCATTTTTTGAAGCTGCACCAAGGCCACCAAAATATCCCAATGGGATAGAAATGACTAAAGCACACGGACAAGAGATTACCAAGAAAATCAAGGCTCTATATAGCCAATCACTAAACACATAATCATCCACAAAAAAGTAAGGAACAAAGCATACGGCAATGGCTAAATAAACCACAATAGGTGTATAAACCTTTGCTAATCGTCTGATTAGAAGTTCTGTTTTTGCCTTCTTGGAAGTGGCATTTTGTACCAACTCTAATATTCGTGAAACTGAACTATCATTAAATAGTTTTGACGTTTTTACTTCTATAACCCCATCCATGTTGATAGAGCCTGCCAATACGTTTTCCCCTTTCACTACACTTTGTGGTTTACTTTCACCTGTTAGTGCTGCGGTATTCAAACTGGCTGTGATAGAAAGTAAAGTACCGTCTAATGGTACTTTCTCTCCAACCTTTATTTGTATGGTTTCATCTACCTTAACATCATTTGGATTGACCTCAAGGAAGGAATTGTTTCTTAATACATTGGCTATTTTTGGACGTACATCTAAAAGGGCTGTGATATTGTCCTTTGCTCGTCTTACTGCTGCACTTTGGAATAATTCTCCAACAGCATAGAAAAGCATTACAGCAACACCTTCTGGATATTCACCTATGGCAAAAGCTCCAATAGTAGCTATGCTCATTAAGAAAAACTCTGTAAATACTTCTCCTTTTTTTAAAGCTACAAACGCCTCTTTGACTACTGGTAACCCTACAGGAATATATGCAACTGCATACCATAATATCCTGATCCACCCGTTAAAGAAAGCTATATCAAAATAGTCTAAGGCAATACCTGAAATGAGTAAAATAAAGCTGACTATGGCAGGTAGATAAACCTTCCAATTACTTTCATTTCCGTGAGAATGGTCGTGGCTATGATTATGACCATCATCAGCTTTGTGTACCAATGGTGGTGGTGACTTTCTATCTATTTTTTCTTCAAGTGAACAACAAATTTGCTTGCCACTAACGTCATAAATATGGGTATGTTTTTTATTTGTCATTGTTTGCAATTTTTAATGTTATCCATCTATTTACTCTTGTCTTATACATGGTGTATTGTTCTCCAAACTCCTTCAGTAGAAACGCTTCTTCCAACCTGATTTGAGTATTAATACTTACTGTAGATAATGTAATTATTAGTAATGTAAAAGCATTGGCCAGCACTAAGAATAATCCTACATTGGCAATCATTATCCCCAAGAAAATGGGATTTCGAGAAATAGCAAAAAAGCCATTGGTTACTAATTCTGTTTTATTCTCTTCATCTATACCAATACGCCAAGACTCCCTCATACTGGACTGAGCAAGCCAAACAAAGAATAATGAAAGAATGAGTAGTAACCAGCCTACATAAACCAAAGTGTCACTTTCTAAATACCAAAACGGCAATAGAAACTTGTGCCAACTTGGAATAAAGGCATAAATAGAAACTACGGCTAACTCTATAATAGAAATAATGCTGAATACTTTACCATTGTAGCCGTGAGCATCATCTTCTTTATTGAATGTAAGTGGATTAATTTTGGTTTTCTTCCAAAGTAAAAATGACCTTAGAACGAAGACCAATAGGAAATAGATAATAAAAAATATAAATAGATACATAATGATTTTTGTTTGGTTAAGATTTGACTCCTGTTGCTACAAATACACCACCTCTATTAAAGGAAGTATTTACACTAAAGTCATTGGTTTTGCTTTGTAGGTATTGATAAATGGGTCTATCCACTTCTCCTTTTCCTATCCATTTGATAAGTTTTCCTCTTAAAGTAGGTGTGGGTAAATACCAATCCATAATAACCAATCGACCTTGTGGTGCTAAAAGCTCGTATAGATTATCAATTACCTTTTTCCAATCAGGAAAACCAGATAATCCTAAATCACATAGGATAGCATTCGCTCTAATTGTATTGTCATATTGTGTTATGAGCCAAGCAGCATTAATTTTTGTAGCATCTTCTTTAATAATTTGAATGTTTTTCCAATCATTTTTAATTATTTTTTCTTCTGCCTTTTCAAGCATTCCTTCTGATAAATCAACACCAATTACTAAACCAGTATTATTCAAGTACTTTTGAAAATATTCGAAATTTTGACCTGTTCCACATGGTAGATTAACAATAATATTGCCTTCTTTCAACTGCAATTGCTCAATAGCGTATTTTCTTGCATTGTGGTAATACCATTTGGGTGAAAAGAAGTCATAGACTTTTGCAAATTTGTCGTAGTAGTTGATTGCTTTTATTAGTTTCTTATCCATATCTCAAAGTATTAATGTTCGTGTTCCAATTCTCCCGCTTTAGATTGTGCATAGACATAGTAAGCTCCTTTCGTCACTATCTGCATACTATCAGGTATTGTATCGATTAATTTTACTGCTGTAAAACCGTTATCTGTTGCACCTGTAATAACTCCTATCTTCTCAAATTCTATTTCTTTATCGTTCGCTTTTTCATTGGCTACGTATATAAAACTATTAGCACCATCTTTGATAATTGATTTCTCTGGCAGTGCAGAGGATTCTGCGTCATTAAGATAGATTTTAGCATTAATGAATAAGTCTTTGAGAAATGCTGGTTTTGTGCCGACCAAGTGACCATGAACACGTATAGTCTTAGAGTTAGTGTTAAACTCTTTACCAATTACCTCAACTATTCCATAATAAACTGTCTGCCCAAATGCAGGAACTGTATAGCTAATCTTTTGCTCTTTTTTGATTTTTGCTATGTCCTTTTCAAATACATCTAATTCTAAATGCAAGTGTTGAGAAGAAATAATATCCATCAATGAAACCGAAGATTGAGCATACATTCCATTATGAAAATTAATCTTAGAAATATAGCCACTCATTGGTGCTACTATAGTTATCTGCTGCTTTATAGTACTTGGTGTCAAATTAGCAGTTGATATTCCTAAGAAGGAAAGCTGCTTGGCAAGTCCTTGTGTTTTAGCATCCAATACTGCTACTTCAGCTTGAGCATTTTGCAAATTCTTAGTTACGCCAGCATTAGATTCCACTAAGGTTGTTTGACGTTCAACCTCTAATCTTTTTAAGTTAAGCTGTGCCTTTGCTTCTAAATAGTCTTGCTGTGTAATTATTAAATCAGCATTTTCGAGATCCGCAATAACAGTCCCTTTTTTTATGTATTCACCTTCTACGAATTTCTTTGTCCCTTTTATAATACCATTGATTTTAGCTGTAACAGAAGAATAGGCATTGGGTGGCAAGCCCAATGAGCCTGTTGCTTTTACAAAGTCATTGACTTTAATATTGGACAAATCCCCAAATTCTAAACCTATTGTCTCGACTTGTGCTTTTGATAGGTGTAGTCCTTCTTCGTGGTGTTCTTCTCCACCGTGATCGTGTCCATCATCTTCCGTGTGAGTAGATTCTTCTGCTCCGTGATTATGGCCGTCATCATCTGAATGGGCAGTATCTTGTGCTCCGTGATTATGGCCGTCTCCGTCCGTATGTTTATGCCCACAAGAAGAAAACACAACAAGTGAGAGTAATGTAATAATAGCTATGAAATATTTTATATGATTCATTATTAAATGTCTTTTATTGATTTGTAAGAAATTGAAAGTCAGCAACCGCTTTATTGAAGGCTATAATCTGCTCCCAATAATTTTTATTATTTGTTGTCATCAGTTGTAAAGTGTTCAATAATTCTAAGTAAGAGATTTCTCCTGCTTGATAGTTTAGTTCACTTATTCTGATAATTTCTGGATTAATGGTTTCTATTTGATTTTTGTAGAAATCCACTCCTGCTTGATACAAGTTTAATGTGTTTTGTATCTCTAACTGGTCTTGTTTGAAACTCAATAGTGTACTTTGATATTTATAGTTGCCTATCTCAATCTGCATTTTCTGAGCTTCTATTCTTTTTTTAGCTTGACCATTAAATAATGGTAAGGAAACACCTAATTGTACGGCACTGAGCCAACCACCTTGATTAAACTTTTGTAAAGCATATCCTGCATTAAAGCTGGGTTTCAAATCAGCTTCCATCGCATTTACTTTCGCATTTTCTATGGCAATTTCTTGCTGATGTTGTAAAAGAAGTGGATTAGTAGTTGTATCTATTTGAGTGGAATAATGTGCAACTGATAGACTATCTGCGGTAGTAATTAACTCTTTGGAATTTAGTAATAATTGAAACCGCTTATTTAAGTTAGTAATTTCTATTTTCACTTGGTTTAAGAGTAGCTCGTATTCGTTCCATTTGGACTGTAAAGTCAGTAATTCAATACGATTGGCAGCTCCTGCTTGTACTCTTACAGTTGCTTTTCTATGGTAGTCCTTATAAGTAGAACTGAGATTACTATAAAGGGATTCCAATTCTTTTTTATACTGAATTTCAAAGTATAATTGCTTGACCTTCCATTTCAGTTCGTTTTCTGTTATCTGCTGATGAGTGATACTTTGGTTTGTGTAAGCATCTTGTAATTCGTTCTGAGCTTTGGTAATACCTGGACTTGTGAAATTCTGAACTACACCTATTTGATTTACCTGTTGTCCAAATTGTCTATCTACTAATCCATCACCTTGATATGATATATCTGTAGTGCCCAAGTTATATTTTAGGTTTTGTAAAGACTTGTTTTTCTCTACTTCCAAACTTGCTGCTTTTAAATTGGGGTGATTGGTAATTGCCATTGAAATAGCACTATCCAAATCAAGAGCTTGCTCTTGTGCATGGGCAGAAAAGGACAAACCTAATATCAACAAGATTCCTAATACACCACCTTTCGATACATTAATTCTATTGGATTTTCTTTCGCTCCATTTTTCTAACCAATAGTAAAGAATAGGCAATATGATCAATGTTAAAAAAGTAGCAGTTATTAAACCACCAATAACAACCGTTGCCAATGGTCTTTGAACTTCTGCTCCACCCGAAATAGAAATAGCCATTGGTAAAAAACCAAGTGAAGCTACTGCAGCCGTCATAATTACTGGTCGAAGTCTTACTCTTGTTCCTGTTGTTATTCTTTCTTTTATGTTTTTCATTCCTTCCTTTTTAAGTTGGTTGAAATAGCCAATAAGGACAATACCATTTAAAACAGCTACTCCAAATAATGCAATGAAACCAATGCCTGCTGATATGCTAAATGGTAACCCTCTTAGCTCCAAAGCCCATATGCCACCTATGGCAGATAATGGAATGGCTGTAAAAATCAAAGCTGCTTGCGATACTGAACCAAAGGTGAAGTAGAGCAAAATGAAAATTAAAGCTAAGGCCATTGGAACAGCAATAGATAATCTTGCATTTGCTGCTTTTAGGTTTTCAAACTGTCCGCCATATGTAAAGTAATAGCCAACAGGTAAACTGACTTTAGCATCTAACTCTGTTTGTATTTTTTCAACTAATGATTCTACATCTGTATTACCTACATTTACACCTATAACAATTCGCCTATTGGTATTCTCACGAGATACTTGCATAGGTGCATTAATCAGGTCAATGTTTGCTACATTGTTAAGTGGAATTTGGCTACCATTATTCATTGTTATGTAAAGGTTTTCTACATCTTCTATACCCGTTCTGTTTTCTTCGGCTAATCGAATAACTAAGTCAAATCGCTTTTCTCCTTCGTAAATAATTCCTGCTTTTTCACCAGCAAATGCCGAACGAATAACTTGGTTCACTTCTTGAATATGTAATCCATATTGTGCCATACGCTGATAATCATATTTTACCATTACTTGTGGCATTCCAATTGTCTGTTCTACATTCACTGTTCCTACTCCATCAATCTGCTTTATAACATTTTCAGCCTTAGTTGCATTTTGATATAACACATCTAAGTCCTCACCAAATAGCTTTATTGCTATGTCAGCTTTTGAACCTGTCATTAATTCATTAAAGCGAAGTTGTATCGGTTGTGAAAATTCAAATCCTACTCCTGGGATATTATGTAGTGACTCTTCTAACTTCTTAAACATAGCTTGTCTTGAGCTTGCAGAGGTCCATTCAGATTTAGGCTTCATTACCAATACATAATCTGCAATTTCAACAGGCATAGGATCTGTAGGGATTTCTGCTGAACCAATATTGGCAACTACATCTTCTATTTCTGGAAAATCTTTGAGTAATTTATTTTGTATCATTTTTGCAGTTTCAACACTTTGAGAAAGTGAGCTTCCCGGTGGTAGAATATGCTGCATTGCTAAGTCGCCTTCTTCTAATGTAGGAATAAACTCACCACCCATTCTGCTGAATACAAATAGACTGATTAAAAAAGCAATGACAGTAGCACTTACAAAAACTATTTTGAAACGTAGTGCTGCATTTAAAATAGGTGTATAGCCTCTTTGGAAAAAGGCAATGATTTTATCTGCAATAGTTTCTTTGTTGACTACTTTTTTCTTTAAAACCAATGCTGCCATCATAGGTACATAAGTCAATGAAAGTACCAATGCACCTGCTATAGCGAGCATTACAGTTTGTGCCATAGGTTTAAACATTTTACCTTCAATGCCTACTAATGCTAAAATAGGTATGTACACCATCAGAATGATAATCTCACCAAATGCTGCTGAACTTCTTATTTTTTGAGAAGAGGCAATTACCTCTGAGTCCATTTCGGTTTGCGAAAGCAAACTCCCTGCTTTTTTAACTTGTAGGCGGTGTACTATAGCTTCCACAATGATAACTGCACCATCCACTATCAAGCCAAAATCAATAGCCCCTAAACTCATAAGATTAGCTGATATGCCTAATAAGTTCATCATAGAAACGGCGAACAGCATTGCCAAAGGAATAACAGAAGCCACAATAAGTCCCGCTCGCCAATTGCCAAGTAGAAGAACTAATATAAATATGACTATTAGACCACCTTCAATTAGATTCTTTTTGACTGTGCCGATTGCAGTACTTATCAACTTATCTCTTACCAAGTAGGGTTCAATTACAACACCGTCAGGAAGTGACTTTTGAATTTGAATAACACGTTCTTTTACCAACTCTGTTACCTGTGCAGAATTTGCCCCTTTGAACATCATTACTTTTCCACCTACTACCTCTTTTCCATCTCTCACCAAAGCTCCATAACGAGGTGCTTTGCCATATTGTACAGTTGCTACATCCTTTACTAATACAGGGATGTTCTGATTATCATTTACCACAATGTTTCCAATATCATCCAACGATTTAGCCAAGCCTTCTGACCGTATGTAGTATGCATTAGAATTTTTCTCTATGTAAGCACCTCCTGTATTTTCATTACTTTTCTCTAAGGCATTAAAAATGTCAGAGATACTAATACCTACTGATTTTAAAAGATTTGGGTTTACAGCAACTTCATACTGCTTGAGATAACCACCCATAGAGTTTACTTCTGCGACTCCTTCTATACCCAATAGCTGGCGAGTAACTATCCAGTCTTGAATACTTCTTAGCTCGGTGGGTGAATATTTATCTTCTAAACCTTCTTCTGGGCGAACGACATACTGATAAATCTCACCTAAGCCTGTTGAAAGCGGTGCCATTTCAGGTGTACCTAATCCAGTAGGAATATCTTCTTCAGCCTCTTTGAGTTTTTCATTGACCAGCTGTCGAGCTAAGTATATATCGTAGTTTTCTTCAAACACTACGGTAACTACTGAAAGCCCAAAGCGAGATATAGAACGTATCTCTTCTGTTTTTTGCAGACTCTGGACTGCAAGCTCAATAGGGGTAGTAATAAATTGCTCCACTTCTTGCGTAGCAAGAGTGGGCGATATGGTGATTATTTGTACTTGATTATTGGTTATATCAGGTACAGCCTCTATGGGTAGCTGTTTGAGAGAAAATAATCCCCAAACTATAAGGGCTGCTACGAATAGCCCTATGATAAACTTATTCTTAACCGAATAAGCGATTATATTATCGAACATTAATATTTGATTTTGAAAAAAAAGTTAAACCTAAACTATGACTGACAAGGGCATAGATGTCCCTTGAGAAATGGTTTAACTAAGGCATGGCGGGTGCCATACTCCTTCGCTATAGACAAAGGAATAATCGAATGTGTAATGAAAATGGTATTCAGTAGAAATTTCAACCTTAGTTTCTACAAATGCTTGAACAATAGGCATAGTAATAAAAGACCCACAACAAGCACACACACAAAAAGGTGGGCAATCATCTTGATGGTCTGAATGATTATGTTCTTGCTCTGCTGTAGAAACCTCGATGTCTGAATGATTTAGACTTTGAGGTATACCATCTGTACACGGCATTATAGTTAGTGCTGTGATATAAAGTGATAGTATGAATGCAAATATTCTCATTAATAGGGTAAAGATAAGAAAAGTTCTATGCAACCCACTTGCAAAGTTTCTTACTTATTACACCTTTCGCATAAACCCTTTATTACCATATTGGCTTGCTGCATTTTGAAATTTTTTGGCAGCTCGATTGTAGGTATGTTCTGATTGGTAAGACAAAAAGTATTCTGACAGTTGGAACAATGAAAATGGTAGTGTTGGTCTATGGTCTCACATTCACAACTTTCTAAGCAAAGGGCATATTTGAGCTGTTTCGTACCATCATCAATGGTATGTACGAGTTTATTTTTTTCAAAGGTTTTTAAAGTTCGATACAGTGTAGATTTATCTGCAATATCAAAAGCATTTTCAATGTTTTGAAGGGAAATAGCTTTGTCTTGCTCCATAAGGTATTGCAAAACAAGTATTCGCATTGCCGTTGGCTTAATGTTTCTTTGATTGAGTCTATTTTCTAACTTTTCATTCATTATAAAAACCAAAGGTTGTTTTTTCCAAAATCGGGTATCTTATCTCCTTCAAAGAATGGAAATATCTTAGCTACCATTTCTGGATACTTTATTGTGACAGGTAGGTTTTGCTGTCTTACAGACTTCCAATACATTCGACTGAATTGATATACTTGGTCTATTACTTCTTTGATATTATCGCTGTCGTTAAAATAGTTGTCATCTGTACAGAAGAGAGATAACTTGACTGGAAAATGTTTGATACGTGGTGAAGCAAGCTCAGGATTATGTCTTGCATTATTGAAGAGAATAAACTTCCCTGTCATTATTTCAAAATATGTTCCACTTACTGGCATTAGGTCTTTGCTATCATTGTCAAAGGCAATGAAGTCACTTGATTCAGTCTTGTTGATTGTAACTACAACTATAGGTATCGTAAGTCCTAACTTCTCTAATGTCTTTCTTATAGGATCTAATTCTCTTGTGCTGAATGGCTTGTAATAGTGAATCACTAACTTATCTGCATGCTGTCCATGATCTACAAAGAAGTTAAGTATCTTCTTTTCTATTTTCTGAGCCAATAGGTCTAATTCATTATCTAATAGACAATCGAATCCTTTAAACTCACCTTTGTTGTTAAAACAAAATGCACTACCAACATATCTTCTGTTTAGTTGATTAGACTTAAATGCTCCAATACCTACTATTAATTGTGGCTGCAACTCCCTATCTAATCTCCATGGAATACCGTCAATCTTTGCAAGAATAGCTGGTGCTATATTTTCAAGAAATGCTCCGAAATAATTATTCAGAATGCTCTCTTTATAGATTACTTGTGATGTAATACTATGTTTTAATAACTCTTCTTTTATTTGATAATAAAGCTCATTATGTTCTTCAGCTTCTTTGTGAATAGGACTAACATATATCGCTACATATCTTGTATCGGGGATCTTGTTGAGATTGATTAAGTGAGTCTTTAACTCATGTAATGCCGTACCTGGTGATTCAAATCCAAGACTGGTGCCTTCATCAATATGAAAGGGCTGTTTAATGTAATTTTTCAATGATGGGAAATATGTCTTGTAACCATCTGTAAAATACTTCCACAAAGGAGCTACATAATCAAGTCTATCCGGCTTGTGATATATAAAGAAGAATCTCACATTGGCATGAGGAGAAGGCTTGTAAGGGCCACTCTTCATGCCAGCCTTAGGGTCAACAAATGTCTTTGAGGCAAATTGAAGATTGTTAGAGCTATGAGATGTTCGCTTAATCTCAGTTTTAGGAATATCAATAAAGCCTGCACCATCATGATGGATTAGCTGTTTAAACTCTGGAGTATTTAGATATTTCGCATAGATCTGTTTGATCTTCTCATTATATGGCACGTATCTATTGCTGAATGGTTTATTAGTAGAGGCGATGCCTAACTCTACTTGCTTTGGAATAGACAGTAGGGGATATATCTGATCTATTTTCTGCTTGACATCATCTGGTAATTTTTTGAACTTATATAATCTTCCATCACAGAATACCTTGCTGATACTATTTGTTGGCCATTCTAATTCTTCTAAACTCTTACTACTTGCTTTTGATACTCCATCGTATGATACTAAGAGAGCTGGACCTTTAGCAATCTTGGAGAAGTGAACCTTTATTGTAAACTTTTGATAACCTTGGTACTTTGGTTTAGTCAATGTTTTATCCTTGAACCATATCTCTACATCGTTTACAAAGTTGTAATCTACAACTGCAGCTTTGTCTCTGAAATACTCTAAGATCAGCTGACTATAATAATGCTTAACAAACTTATTATCCTTGTAGAAGTCAACCTCTCCGATATATTCGCAATCGGTAGTGTCCTTGAAGTTGGAGTACAAATATTTAGTATTATTAAAGTCATCCCAATGCTCATTAGTGATAACCCGAGGTAGTGTTGATCGATGGACAGGAAAGTAGCCATCTCGTTTCTCAGTCGTAAAGCCAAATGATAATGATTCTGCTGGATGAGTGAATGGGATGATATTTAGGGACAGATTTTTCAATTATAGGCTAACGTTTCATTATGCTCAAGAATAAATTGTATATGTTCGAGTAAATTCATTTCAGTTTTTTGTACGATTGTATTTTACTTGTTCTTCTGCCACATGCAAGGCTTTTATAGCTTCATCTTCTTCAGAGATCATCGCATAGAGTTGATCTGCCAGCCAAAGTGTCTTTGCATTTTCATTGTCCAATTTTAATATCTCAATCAATCCATCCATATGATCTCGTTTAGCTGTACGTTCACCACGTTCTATCTTACTGAGCATGGCGGTATCTATATCGAGCTTGGCAGCGAGATGTCTTAATAACATTCCGCTTTCTTCCCTTTTGGATCTAATGAGAGAGCCAAATCTATGCATTGGTAGTATTTATACTTGACAAATAATGACAAATGTAAGAAAAACAAGAACAAATTAGACCTTTCTATAGACGCCAGTTTTAACTTTCTTTAGAATCTTAGGTATAGAGTTGGCTAAGAACTCATCTACCGATCGTTCACTGATTTGCAAAGGGATGCCTATTATTATTATTAGGTAAGCATCCAGATCATATACCCACTCATCAGGATCATTAAAGCATCTTCAATAATAGTAATAGTACTCATTGGGAGATCAAATACTGCTCCCAAGCAAGCACATTGTATTTTACGTTTATTTAGTACACTTTGCAGAACTCCAATGATGGAAATAGTCATTACAATAAACGCTGTGATATTTGTAGCCAGTGGACAGCAATCTAATAAGTATGCCATACTGAGACTAAGTTCAACAAAAGCATATACATAGCTCCATCCTCGCCACTTTTTAGCAATAATATCGTAACTCATATAGCTATCAGCAAAACCAGACAAGTCCAGCATCTTGAAAAAAGAAAAGACCAAAAAGAATGCAGACATAAAGTGTCGCATCCACTTATTAAAGTCAAATTCAGCATTCAAATACTGTATGGACAATGTGACAAGGAGGATATAGAAGAAGACGAGAATTATAGGTTTATATGACTTAAACCATGACTTCGTTTGTTCGCTTGCCTCATTATGACTAACAGGAGCAATAGAATATTTTGAATCAACATCTTTAAGAGCTTCTTTAAAATCAGATAGAGCTATATGATTAGTCATTTCTATCGTTGCCTTATCTGTTGCTTTATCCACTTCAGCAGATGACACATCAGGCATCTGTAAGAGTGCTGATTTTATTTTAGCGGCACAACTATTGCAAGTCATGCCGCCAATTTTATATTCATGTTTCATAATTAATTTTAATTGTAGGTCATAAGATTTTTACCCTTATAATTTGTGATATAGAGGATGTCATCATTGATCAATATATCTGTAGGCTTCTCTAAGCCTTCAGATATTTCTTGGATTAAAGTGCCTTGTATATCATAAATAAGAACCCTATCATGTTCAAAATCTGTTATGAAAATTTGACTTGAGGAGACATATATACCAGTTGCAGCATTCATTTTTTCCTCTTTACCTATTGTCATTTCATGGTTCCCCACGGTGTCAAATACTTGTATTCTATTATTGTATGCATCTGCCACGTAAATTTTCTCATTAGCAATGTGAACATCAGTTGGGTAATAAAACTCTCCATCTGCTTTTCCTTCTTTTCCGAATGAAATCCAATTGTCTTCATAACCAAATAGTATACGGTGGTTGTAAAAATCTGCTATGGCAAATTGTCCATTAGCATAATGAACTCCAGCTGGTGCATCAAGAGAATCAGTAAGTGATAATGCAGTTCTTTCTTGACCTGAGAATATCGTAATTTGATCCTTTCCATATTCTGGCACAACTATAGATTTTCCATCTGTTGTAATATGCATGGGTCTTTCAAAACCTTGTTCTGTAAACAATCTCTTTCCTGTTCTATCCAAATGAATTAGCTGGTTGTTGTCACCATCAGCTATCCATATATGATCATCTAAAATTGCTAATCCTATTGGAGTTGCATTTTCTAAATCTATTGTTTTTTGGTAGGTCCATTTGTTGGTTTCGCTTTGACACGAAGCCAGTATAAATAGAATAGATAGTCCTATTATATATTTGCTTAATTCCATTTTATATAAAGTTTAAAAGGAGGGCGAAGAGTTGCCCTCCCATATTTTTAAGTTTTATTGCACTCTATCATATTGACAACATCTTGGCAAGTTATCATATACATCTTCTCCTGCTTTGGAATATTTAGTGTCATGTCCAGCTTTAGCAATTGATTCCGAAACTTCTCCAATTGAAGTTTGAGAACTGTCATATTCCAGAGTAAGCATCTTATTGTCTTTGTCCCATTCTGCATTTACAACTCCCGCAACACTCTTTGCAGTTTTCTCTATTCTTGCTTGGCACATTCCACAATTTCCTGCAACGAATATGTCTTTAGCTACAATTTCTGATTGATCAGATAATTCTGTAATATTCTGTTTGCTTTCTTCTATTGTACCGTCTGCTCTTGTGATTTTTGTTGTTACTGCTGTATATCCTGCTTTATCAACTTGACTTTCTACCTGTTCTAAAGTCATTTCTTTCTCAGATGGATAGGTAAAATTAAATAGCCCTGTTTCCATTTCTATTTTTACGTCCTTAATGCCTTTAAATTCTTTGAATTTTTTCTCTAACCCATAAGCACAAAACGGACATCCAAGTCCATCTACCTGTACTTTTATTTGATCTCTGTCAGATTGAGCATTTACGTTATTTGAATTAAGTGAAAATGCTAATACTGCTATAATTATTATTAAATTTTTCATTGTTAAATATTTTATTGTGATTTAAAAAATGTACCTCGAACCTAAAAAGATGCTGTAATTCCTTTCCAGTCTTTGTTCGGATGAAGTTTGAATTAGGGGAAACTGAATTGCAGCCTCAATAGTAAATTGTCCTTTTGCATATTGAATACCTTGAGCATATAATAAAAGATATTCATCCATATTGACGAACCAGCTACTTTGATATTCAAAATAAAGATTAACTTTTTTTACAGGATAAGATGGCTTCATCAATGGCAAACCAAAGCTTAGTTTATATCTCAATTCGTCCATATTACCTGCTGGCTGCAAGCTATAACCAATTTCATTGGAGATACCATATTTGAGACTTTCATAACCTGCTATGAGACCTGTGTAGCTCTGGTATAATCCCATACTGATTCCTTCTAAATTAAGCTGGTTTCCAGTCGGTACTGTTTGTAAAGTTTTAGCCACCAATCGGAAAGTTTTACCCATTCCATCTTTGCGGTAGAACTGGTATTTTGCTAATAAGGCTATATCTCCCAAAGATTGGCTACTCTCTTGACCATCAAATTTTGTATTGACAAAAGGGACGTGAATGCCGATTAGGGAGTTTGCTGTAGGAAGATAATGGACCATCAAGGGTGCTGCTGCAAAGGTACCACCTTCAGTATTTCTGATTTCAGTTAGCGATTTTACTAACCAAGTATTGGCACCGAGCATTACTGGCTTATCCCCAGTAATAGGTGGACCTTGACCCACTGCTGAGTATTGGATCAATCCTAACAATAGGATTGTCCATAGAAATATTTTTTTCATTATTTATCATATTCTATGTTGTACCACATTTAGTTGTGGCAATAAAAATTAGCTGACAGGTAGATCCTATCAATCCTTAGTAATAAATATGGTAAATGCTATAAACGGAAGACCTGAAAAAGCACTGCAATGTCTTTTTCAAGCGGTGGTGGTTGGTATGTCGTAAACTTAGATATTTCCTTTGTGAGTGCTAAGTTTAAAACATATGTATATGTAAAGGCAGTAAGGAACTGCTTTTGTATCTCATTAAATTCAGCTGAGATTACTTTAAAAGCATCAAGATCGAGATCCAGGTCAAAACTTTCATTATTACAACAGCCTTTGTGGTCTTGATCATTTGAACATGTATTGTCAGCATGACAAGATGTAATTGGTTTACCACATTTAATTAAGCATTCTTTAACTTCTTGGCAAGTCTTAGCTTTACCAAAAATATTAGCTCTTTTAAATTTACCCTGACAGAAGTGGACATCCATACTGACGCCAGAACTGGTGATCAGTAATAAAAAAGCCATTGAAAGGCTGATGATTCTGTATGTAAAGTGTGATTTCACAATAATTAAACGAAGTTACAACCAATTTAGTTTGTGTACAATTAAATTAGGTGGTGGGTGAGAAAACAATGCAGGTGGTAACGAAAGCAATATATATAGAAGGCTCCTTATCTTTTGAGGGTTGTCAAAATTTACAAGAAGCTATTCATTTACATTATAGTTTCATTTTTACTTTTCAATCTTCAACCTGCATATAAACACTTCGCTTTCTTCTCATTAGGATCTATAGAGAGGGCAAAAATAATGTATTGGTAGTATTACTCTAACCAATCAATGTGAGAAAATCAAGACTACATTAGATCTTTCTATAAACCCCAGTTTTTACTTTTTTCAGAATCTTAGGTATTGAGTTGGCTAAAAACTCATCTACTGATCGTTCACTGATTTGCAAAGGGATGCCTATTTCTATCGCTTCACTTCTTTTGAACTGTTGTGGAAGAGCTTCAAAGAGTTTCCGCTTATTCTCTGGCATTTTGAATAGCTGAGACTCTTCTTGTGCTGCTAAGTTGCTGAACATGAGTAGGGCATGGTTGAGATAGACATCAGATAGTGCTATGGCATTATCAAAGTCTACATCATCACATATCATAATGGATTCCAACTCTGCATTTTCATATTTGCGTAAAGCGGTAAATACCATTGCCATCCTATAAACTATAAGACCTAATCTAAATACTACACTGACTGCATCTTCGCCTGTGAACACTGTTACTTGGGTCAGATACTTTTTGAATGTATCGCTAAGTCTATCCCATTGCCCTGTAGATAGACGTATTTCAGTTGGACTACTCGATAGGAACTCATGAAGTCTACTCATCTCATCACTTAATGCTTTGAAGTGATCTGTATGATTTAAACCTCCTTGTGGTCTTGGGTCTTGCCATACGATGTCATTCTTAAATGCATAGAACATGAATCTACTGAATAGGCCATCCTCTGCTGATGCTATCAGCTTAGGTACTTGATTAGGTGTACCCGATAGGACTACTGCTAATCGTGGTTCATCTATCTCTAAGAGTTCTTTATTGGTCTTTCTTGCTACGGATATTTTCTCATGATGAAATGCACCTCTCATCACATGGGAGTAACTGCCCCAGTCTTGTTTCTGAGCATTCCCCATTGCATCGGCTTCGGTCTCACAGATGATGCCTTGACCATCATTTTCATTAAGTAGCTGTATCATCATAGCTTGACTGCAATCTGCAGGAATGAACAAGAGCTTGCTCTGTGGTTCTTGTGGTTTCTCCATCTTGGGAGCATCTTTCTTTTTGCTCCGCATGTAGGTCTTATATTCCTCATTATCCAAGTCATATTGTTCTTGCATCTTCTTAGACTCTTCTCGTTTAGCCTGATGTATCATATCACCTAATCGCTTGGCATTTTTGAGTACTCCTTTACCACTTGCAGGTGGAGCTATGATGAAGCAAAATAGATGTGGGTAGATCGTCTCATGGCTATAGATCCCTTTTACTTTTGGTAGGCAACCGCTAATTATGCAAAGTGCTGTAGTAAAGAATACATCTCGCTTTCTCCTTTCGGCAAATGCCTTTGTTCCATCTTTTAGAATGTCTGGTAAACTCTCGAATAAATGGTCCGGTATCGTCACAGACTTCTTGAGATAGTCCTCTGATGCTGCTTCTGGGATAATGGGCTTGGAGATTGCAGCTTCTGCAATGTTTGCAAACTTTGCGAAGTCAGCTCCATTATTCTTGTAAGCACTTTCAATGCTCTTCCTTACTTCTGCTGTATTCTCATGATCATACGTGCTCAAGATCATTTGCTCCGCTTCCATCTGAGGTATACCATCTCGATTGCAGTTACAAGCTAATAGATAGATGTAATTATTTCTGCTCCCTTCTACATATTGCTCCTTGTTATTAGTGAATATGATAGCTCTCTCAAACTTCTTAGTAAAGTCTGTTGGCTTCGATTCTAAGAGTATTGGTTGAGCCTGTGGAACAAACTTCTTAGCTGATACATGTGTAAATGATTGAGGGTCGTAAGACACGAAACAAAGCCTTGTAATGTCCTTACATTTGGCGTCAGCCACAATGCCTAATAGTTGTTCGTAATGAGCTTGTACTTGCTTATATGTACTCTCGTGCTGTTCTGCTGTACTATCTACTTCTACGAATACTTTATACCCATTTCCTGAAGGAGAAATGAAGCAAGCAAAAGTATAGGGAGATGCTTTGATTTTATCAAATACAGCTTTCATTTGTTCAGGTGATAGTTTATCAAAGTCGAGATGTACATAGCCAGAATATTCATCTATAAGATGAGCCTTACGACCATCCTTATATGTTGCTGACGGAGTGAAAGCCAATAAAGACTTTTTAGCATTATCTGCTGCTGCTTGGTTTCCTTCTCTCTTTAGTTTTTGATAATGTTTTACCTCATTTTTGTATTTACCTTCCCTTATGTTTTTGAGAATTACGATGATAGATTTGTTCTCTATCGGTTGATTGAAATTTTTAAATATTGTTGACTTGGCCATCAGTTGTATTTTTTAGAGTGAGAGATAGATTTGCAGAGATCGCAGATCGCTGTAGCAAATCGAGAATGTCAGAAAGACGATAGTAGATCTTGTTGCCTATCTGAGAGTAGGCAATGGTCTTGGACGTACGCCAGTAGGCGGCAGTCCTTTTACTGATGTTCATAATCTGTATGAACTCTTGAGTATCAAACCATACTTGCTCAGGATCTGTCCTTTGCTTGTTTTTAAGTAACAAGACTACATCATCTAACTTGTCATTAATCTTCTTTACTTCTTCTTCAGAAAGTCTATAGTATCCCATGATTATCTTCTTTTGTTTTTGATGAGATAATCAGCTGCAGCTTGCTCTATTTCATTTGATGAGCTTTGTCTGTTTTGTTGTAGCCATTCGTCAATCTCCACTCTATTGAAGTAGAGCTTCTTGCCCTGGGGGCAGAAGTGAGGAATCTTCTTCTGACTGGTTAGCTTGTAGAGGTGAGAGTTGCTGATGTCTAAGTACTTGGCAGCTTCATTGAAGTTGAGTACTTCTTTTTTGAGCAAAGATTGCTCGTCAATTTTTTGCTCTAATAGTGTGAGCTTTTCTAAGATTAAATTTTCTGAACTCATTGTTACGAAATTTTAAATGTTTACCAATAATTCGATGGTAAAATTCTCTCGTAACAGGCTGCTAATGAGTAAGTCAGTACCAGCTTACTATGTCAACTTACTGAACTTACTATATTCTTTTTTACAGTTGTTTAATTATGTTGTTGATGGTGTCAATTAGTGGGTTTGAAAACTCATTTACTTTCTTTTCAAGATTCGCTTTAGTGAATGGTTTCCCGTTTAATGTGTAGAATAAATTTGTATCAGCTATCGCCTTTGCTCCAAGATTTGTGAATTGCGGTTTCAGCTTTCTCCATATGTGATTAAAGAGGTTGGACTGACAGGTTATATGAATTTGTGGATCTCCTAAAGAAAGGTTTTTACTTGTGAGTATTGAGTAGAGTTGATTAACTGTTGTCTTGTCCACGTTGAGTAGTTCTATTTCTTTTTGTAAAGCATGAAGAACTGTTTCTAAGTTTGTATGATTCCCCTTGAATCCAAATGAAACTTTATCTGATTTTGGAATATCATAGTTGTCGGTATTTAGTAATTGACTTTTAACAGTTGTGAATAAGGGAGTAGGTTTATCAATGTCACCTTCTGGTATTTCGATTCCAAGCAATTCGCTATAGATCTCCTCCTTAGATGAAGCTATAGAAATCAAGTCTGTTGGGAATAGAAGTTCTATTTCTTTGAGTAATCTGATGAGGTTTTGAATGAGTTGCCGTATTACATATTTTGACAAGTCATCTTGTGGGAATGTCTGATAGTCTGTACCTATTTTAAGAAGTAGATCTTTTGTTGATTTGACTACCTCTTGTATAATCCCTCTTTTTGATATTTCAGATATTTCTCTGGTGTAGGTATTGTAAACTCTGTTTGTAATTCTTGTTGTTTCATTGCTAAGTAAGAAGTGGTAGAATCTCTGTGTTGAGCTTAATGGAGCTGAAAGCTCAGTCGTGACTAAAGGAGCATTTATTTTGTACTGCCTATCTGTTGCTTTAACTGCTTGATAAACATTTAGGCCGTCGTCAAGATACAGTTCTAATTTATTTGGGTGGATTTCCTTCAAAGCTGCAAAATATGCTGAAGGATTGTCAGGCGTCATAAATGATGGGGTGAGCTGTTGCCTATAGAACTTGTTATCTTGATCTTTAGAATGCCAAGGTTTTAGAGATCCATAAAGAACTTGGTTGAATATTATTAACTCCATTTATAAGCCTATTTTAATTTTGGTTGCAGCTTCTACTTTCTTCTCATTAATCACCTTGGCATAGATTTCTGTTGTCTTTAAATTCTTATGCCCGAGTAATTTACTCACTGTATAAATGTCAGTGCCTAAAGACAACTGTAGCGTAGCGTAAGTATGTCTGGCACAGTGAAACGTAATCTTCTTAGTTATTCCTGCTTCAGTCATCCAATCTTTGAGATGAGTCTTATTCCAATTACCATATTTTAGTCCTGTAAATATTTTCTTGTCCGGTTCTCCTTGCTCCTCTAATAATTCTCTTGCTTCATCTGATATGGGTAGAGTCTCAGCTCCGTTGGTTTTCTTCTGACGGAATCTTATAAAGTGTCCTAAGTTCTCCGAATGTTGAATCTCTGACCATTTTAGTTTTTCTATATCCGACCATCTCAAGCCTGTAAGGCATGAGAAGAGGAACATCCGTTTCAAAGTCGCATTGGTACAATGAGCTTTAGATACTGTTATCAATTCTTCTAAGGTTAGAAACTCTCTTTCTACTTCATCTTGTGGGAATGCTTCTACCTGCTCAGATGGGTTGTGAGACATCAAGCCATCTTTAACAGCTTGCTTCAATGCTGCTCGCAGCTTATTGAAGTATGAATACTTGGTATTAAGTGATAGTAGTTTGCCACCTCTGGACTTGGCTTCGGTGTCGAGGTAATCTTTAAAGCCCTGTACCCAGTTCTTATCTAATCTTTCAAAAGTTACACCTTTGGGAGCATACTCCGATAGGAGTTTGCGAACTGCATTCCAATTTCCGTAGTTCCCTAAGCTGGCTTTTCTATTTTCTGTCAGCACATCAAAGTATTCTAAGAAGCTGCCCTTTACTTTTTCCTTGTCTCGGAATCCATAGATATTATTCTGAGCTTCAAGATGTCTCTTGGCTCTGATATTTTCGGCTAAGGCTAATATCTTTTTATTCTCATCCTTTTGAGCTTTGGTAAGAGATCCTTTCTCCGGCTCAGGAGTCAGATAAAGTTTTAGATATTCATACTCTCTTTTACCCTTGTCGTAGTAGTCAAGGTAGAGGCTAATCTTATTGCCTTTCTTTCGCTTCCGTAATGTTACTTTCATTTTCCATCAGTTAAATAAATTGTCTATTTCAGATCGTGCTATAATTGTTCTTCTTCCAAGTTTGGCAGATTTGAGTTGATCTCGTTTAATCATCCTCTGTATTGTCCATCTACTTGCACCTAATAAATTGGCTGCTTCCTGGACTGATAAATACTGCTTTGTCAGTATATCTTGAGTCTGCATAGTTTGCGGACTTTGCATTCCTTGCATTTGTTGTTTAGTCTCTTCTATGGATGCTTGTATCTTCTCGTCTCGCTTTCTTTTCTTGTAGGCTCTCTTAGCACAATTGTCACCACAATACTTAGTTACTGTCGTTCGAGCAATGAACGAATTGCCACAATGTTGGCAGATTTTAGGTATTGATATTCTTGTACTCATTAGTTGCTGTATGGTGCTGATTGTAGCTCAATGGTGCTGTATGGTGCATGATTTCGCTAATCTCCCCAGCTGATGCATTTGGGCAACAAATTTGATGCCTTGGCAACAGTTGGGCAACAAATATACGAAATAAAGAGAAGTTTGGCAACAAATAAGAGCAAGTAAACGGCTACAAAGTCAACAAAAACAAGAGGTTAGAAAGAAAGAGAAAGTAAACTACTTCCCAATACAGAAATTACTAAAGATATTATTCAGCAAATCATCCGTACTAACCTCCCCAGATATCTCGCCGATATAATGCAGAGCATGCCTGATATCCATAGCAATAAAATCAGAACTAACACCTGCAGGAATCCCTTCGCTGACATTATCCAGCGAACTAAGAATTTTATTAAGAGCACTATAGTGTCTTAGGTTAGTGACTACGACATCTGAATTTTGCGTATGCATCGATTGCACTATAGAAGCGAGAGATTTCTTTAGGACATCTATGCCAGTACCGTTATGAGCAGATATGCTGATCGTCGGTGTTCTATCGAGCAACGTGCTGACTGCTTCTTCTACATCATAGGTATGACAAGCATGGAAGGTATCTGATTTGGTAAGGAGTATTATTTTCGATGTGTCTGTAGGAAGATTGATATTTTTATATCTGTCTATAATCGACAGATGATCTTCTTCTATCTCATCCATATAGATGATGACTTTGGCTTGATCTATTTTCTGATATGCCTTTTCTATACCTATAGATTCTATCTTATCGGTCGTAGATCTTAATCCTGCAGTATCTATGAATCTGTACAGCACACCATCTATTGTAAGCGTATCTTCTATGACATCCCTTGTGGTACCAGGAATGTCGCTGATGATCGCTTTATCTTCTTGTAGTAATGTATTAAGTAGAGTAGACTTACCTACATTAGGCCTGCCGACGATGGCGACAGGGACACCTTGCTTCATGGCATTACCATAATCGAATGATTGTATTAATTCTCTGATATGTCTACGGGAAGCATCTGCTAATTTAATCAGCTCCGTCCGATCTGCAAACTCCACATCTTCCTCGCCGAAGTCATTTTCTAACTCTAACATACTGGCAAAATGTATCAACTGATCTCTGAGCACTATGATGGACTTAGAGAAGCCACCTCTCATCTGATGCATGGCGATATCATGCTGTGCCTTAGTCTCAGAAGCGATAAGATCAGCGACCGCTTCTGCTTGAACGAGATCCATCTGACCATTGAGAAAAGCTCGCATAGTATACTCACCTGGCTCTGCAAATCTTACATTTTCATTGAGGAATATTTTGACAACTTGATCCAAAATATATTGAGATCCATGACAGCTCAGTTCTACGACATCTTCTTTAGTATATGATCGTGGTGCTCGGAATACTGTAGCGACACATTCATCGATGATATGACCTTCTGCATTCTTCAGTTTTCCATAGTGGACGGTGTGTCCTTCTACCTTATTAAGGTTCTTTCCAAAGAAAAAATTATCGACAATGGATATACAATCAGGCCCTGACAAACGTATTACTCCTATAGCTCCCGATCCAGATGGCGTAGCGATGGCAATGATGTTGTCATTGGAAGTATTAGCGCTTATCATTTGATGATTTTTTTACATGTGATTGTTAACATATTAAAGCTTGTAATCATTTGATAATCATTTACTTATAAAAACATGTAGTTTTTTAGACTTTCTTGATTTTTAGGGCAAGTTAATGTCCAAAATTATATTTGTTTAACTACTTGTTTATTACTTTAGCTTTTGACGAAATTAACTAAAGAGGCATGTATTAGAACTAAATTTAATACGATTAGTTCTTACCTGCTTTACACTTAAACTCAATCTCATGAAACAATTAGTTTATAACTTTTTGTTTGCAATTCTATTATTGACATCCATCCAGCAAGGGTATACCCAATCCTTAGGTTGCAACGACCAGATTAATGTCAGTGTAAATAGTAACTGTGCAATCGACTTATCCGTAGATGCATTCCTCGAAGGTAGTGACTCAGACTTACTTAATGGTATGTATACGTATGTCATTTATGCTAATGGTACGGCAATCGTTCGAGGTGGAAATAATGGTCCGACTTTTGGCGGCGATGACATGAGCCCTTACATAGGATCTTTATTAACTTTTGAAGTTCATTACCAAGGCAATGGAAATTATTGTTGGGGTTATATCCTTGTAGAAGATAAGCTACCTCCGAGCATTGTTTGTGATTGCCCAGTGGGCGGAAATGGGAATGGTGGATATGATCCAGAATGTACACTCTCATGTTACGAGATACCGATTATAGAAGAAGATTATTATGGACCTTTGGTCAATGAAATTATATTAACGGACTCAGAAGATATTTTTGCGCAAGGTGTCACTGATAATTGTAACAATACTAATATAGATCTGTATTACTATGATCAGATTACAGATTTAGGAAATTGTGAAGGATCTATTTTAAAAAGAACATTTACAATAAATTCTGGTAACTCTCCACGTACAGCATGTACTAAGGAATACTTTATAGAACCATTAGATATCAATGGAGGCATGCAGGCACCATTTAATAATACATCTTTTGGGCCAGTTCCGATTCCGATAGAGAGACAATTACTGATGCCTAAGGCGTTAGTAGAAATCCCAAGTTGTGGTCTTGGGAATGATCCAGCAAGTATTGCTCAGTTTTTTGACAATCCAGAAACTATAGATCAAGATACAGATGATGATGGTAGACGACCATCAGATAATGATATAGATCTTGTTGTAGAAAATAATGAAGGCATCTGGTATGCTTATCCTCACTATTACATTAAAGGAAGAAATCCCGAAGGCCCTCATGCACAAGCAATCAATAATGATGTGTGTACATTACTATCAGGTTACTCAGACCTGCAAGTAGAGATCTGTGCACAGGGTTGCATAGGTAATAGTAAGACGATCCGATCATGGGTGATTTTGGATTGGTGCACAGGTGAGTATTATAATTATGATCAGATTATTAAGATTGTAGATGGAGTAGGCCCTACAGTTACAGTTAATGATATTGCAGTCAGTGTCGATCCGTGGGAATGTACGGCAGATGTCCACTTTCCAGCACCAGAACATCTATTCGACGCATGTGATAATATTGTTAATTACTGGATCATAGGAAACTCTTCCAGTACATCAGCTATCACAGGCAATACGACTAATGGATATAAAGCATTCGGAGTACCAGTAGGTATACATACATTTAAGTATGTAGCAGAAGATTGTTGTAATAACACTACGACCGCTGATGTAAAAGTAATTGTACAAGATAATACACCTCCTGTCTCAGTAACCAAAGAACAAATAGTAACCAGCCTGACTAATATTGGCAACCCCAATAATCCTGATAATGGTATCTCGAAGATATTTGCTGCTAATGTAGATAATGGAAGTTATGATGGTTGTACAGATGTCACTTTAGAAATAAGAAGAGTCGGTAATTTTTGTGATCCTCAAGATACTGTCTGGGGAGAATTTGTAAAGTTCTGCTGTGATGATCTTAATGGAAGAGACTTCATAGAGATAGACGTCCAGTTTAGAGTCTTAGATTTATTTGGCAATAGTAACTTTGCTTGGACTACGGTAAGATTAGAAGATAAGTCAGCACCTGCGATATTCTGCCCACAACCGATGATACTTAATTGTGATGTTGATATTAATGATCTAAGCATCACGGGTACACCTGAGGGTGCAGCAGCATGTGGCGCTTTTGAGTATGTCCTCGATCCTGTTGTATTGAGAGAGAATACTCAACCAAGAGAAAAAAGAGCAAATGTACTTCCGCTCTATGATATAGATGGAGATATGGTGCCAGATGTTATCCCACCTTATAAGCCAGGTTGTGGATTCGGAGCGATCAGAAGACAATTTAAGAATAACGGATTGACTATATGTGAGCAGTGGTTTGTCATAGAAGAAGAAGTGCCTTTCGATGCATCTTCGATAGTATTCCCCAGAGATATATCTGTAGACTGTGACGATTATGAGACTGGCGAGCCCACATTTGAAAACAGTTCTTGTAACCTCATCGGTGTCTCCGTAGAGAGTGATACATTTATGAATGAGACAGGCGCTTGTCGTCAGATAATTAATACATGGAGTGTCATAGATTGGTGTAAGTACGATCCACAATTTCCATTTAATGGAGGACGATATAATGACATACAGATTATTTCTATCGTCGATAGAGAAGATCCTGTGGTTAGTGCTGTAGATAGTCTAATCATACCAGTAGGTCCAGATTGTAATGCCAAAGGAATATTGTTATCAGCAACAGCAACTGATAATGGGGAATGTAGCAGTGAGTGGATCTCATGGGAGGTAACGGTAGACTTATATAGTAACTGGACTCCAGATTATGTATACGGATCTAATCTGCCGCAGATAATCGATGGAGAACCTAATCCATTCTATATCCCGAAGAGTACGAATGGAGAAGAGATATCTATTATTATTCCTGATGATATACAAGGTAGTAAGACCTATCACAGAATAGTATGGGAAGCGAATGATGGATGTAATAACAGACATGCACTAACAAGATATTTCCAAGTGACAGATGTCAAGGCACCGACGCCATATTGTCTTAATCTCAGTACGGCATTTATGGAAAATGGAGAGGTAGAACTTTGGGCTGTAGATTTTAATGTTGGAAGTTTTGATAATTGTACAGACAGTTCCCAGCTGTTGTTCACATTTACTGATATAGCACCACCACCTCTATGTAATGCAGAGTATGATAGTAATAGTGATCTACAGTGGTATGATGGATCATTTTGGTTCTATGATTCAGAAGTAATGGAAGACGATCCCTCAGGTAATGACTGTAGTGTTACTGGTGTAGGAGAATACATGGATATAGATGATTATGGTGCTCAGGTGCATAAGTGGGAGCCAGCACTTAGGAGTTCTGGAAGAATATTTACAGAAGCGGATATAGATGCGGATGGCTTTGTGAGAGTGCCTGTATATGTATGGGACGGATGCAGCAATATCGATTTCTGTATGGTCAATCTTAGAATACTAGATAATGATGGAGGAGGAATGGTTGCAGGAAGAATCGTCAATGCTGATGATGAACCGATAGAAGGTCTTAGAGCAAGTATAGATGCAGTTATACCAGGTTATCCGTTAGAACAAGTGACAGATTATAATGGCGAGTATGCATTTGGAAATACACCATTTTTGTTAGACTACATGGTGTCTATTGCTTCTGATAATGATGATTACCTTAATGGGGTGAGTACATTGGATATCTTACACATCCAGAGACATATATTGGGGCAGAGGAAGTTTGATAATCCTTATGATATGATCTCTGCGGATGTGAATAATGATAGAAATATTACCGCTTTAGATCTGATAGAACTTAGAAAATTAATCTTAGGAATCTATGATGTATTACCTAATAGTGATAGCTGGAGATATGTAACTGATTATGATAATATTCCAACGACCAATCCATGGCAATATTCTACTCAGAATCTGATTCAGACGATGTCTGCAGATATGATGGATCAGAACTTCATGGCGCTGAAAGTAGGTGATGTGAATGGCACCGCTTCTCTAAGTGCAGGAGATAATCCTATTGATAAGAGATCAAGTGGTATAGTAGAATTTGATCTAACAGATCAGAAAGCAGTTAATGGACAATTAGTAGAATTATCGATTACGACAGCGGATACAGATTTGAGTGGCTTCCAGTTTTCGATAGCATACAATAATTTGAACTTAGTAGATATACTAAGTGATTACTTATCTGAGGCTAACTATAGCAATCATGATAAAGTAATAACATTCAGTTACAGTGGAAATGAAGCGTTAGGTCAGGGAGAAATAATGACTTTGATATTTGAATCTAAGACATCGGGTTTGTTATCAGATTTGATTCATACTTCTAAACAGAGATTGAGTGCAGAAGCTTATGTAGGTGATAACTTAGAATTGAATGATCTTGAAGTTCGTTTCGGTAATTCTAATATTACAACCCAATTATTTCAGAACCAACCGAATCCATTTTCTGAGAATACAACTATAGGATTTGTACTAAGTAATGCAGGAGCTGCTGAGATTAACTTGTATGATACTCATGGTAGAGTACTTAGAAAGATAACTGGAGATTATGCACCTGGATATAATGAGATAGAAATCAGTAGATCAGACCTTAATACTACGGGAGTAATCTATTATCAGTTAATCAGTGGTGATTATTCTGTAACTAAGCATATGGTTATAGTTGAGTAATTATTTGGGGGGTAAAAGAATATGTTATCAAAGAATTAAATAATCAGAACTGAAATTCACTTAAGTAAAGTCAGAAAATCTGTGGCGAATCATGAACTACTTTCGTCTCTGGAATCTTACAAAAAGGGAACAAAATACCTAACCTAAGATTGTAAATCTTATAGGCTGTGAAACGTTAACGTGATAGCCTGGAATAGCAGAGCAAAGGAAGTCTAAGGCTTTTTCCCTACGTATGAAACAAAGGGATATAAAGATGGTTGCCTTAAGAAAATTAAGTTTTAGCGTCAATGTGTACCGATTTGACATTTTGATCTATAAGTAATTGTGCAAGACAATTTAGTATTGAAATATTCCCAATTACTAGTCATAAAACAATACTAGCAGTTGCAACTAACATATTCAGATCCTTAATTATATGTCATGTTGCTCAGTTTAAATTATGAATGTTTATACTAAGAAATATACATTTTTTCATAATTTAGGTGAATATTGTATTTACAACACTAACCCAGCTATTCATTCTTAAACTATTATATCAATAACAACTATCACTATGAAAATAACGATACTACTTATTACTTTATTAGGCTTTCTAAGCAATGCTACTTCCCAGACTACGATCTTAGATTTTGAGACGGAAGAGACAAGTACTATTTTCCAATATTTTGCAAGTGACCTTGAGGCTACTACGAATGCCATTATAGATAATCCTGATCCGTCAGGTATTAACACAAGTGCAAAAGTTGCTGACTTTAAGAAGCCTCCTAACTCAGAATCATTCGCCGGAGCATTTGCAACTACTGCAATTATTCCAATCGATCTTACTACTTCAGCTCAGATCTGTATGAAAGTATGGTTTGAGAATCCAGGGAATGTAGCTCTGAAGTTAGAGATGGGAACATTAGCTAATTGGGTGACTACTCAGCAGGTCACTGAGACTAATCAGTGGACAGAGATTTGTTTTGATTCTAATGATGTCTCACAAGAAGATCCAAGACAACCTGCTACAGGCGGCGTCTTTAATCAGATGGTATTGTTTTTCGATTTTGGAGAAGTGTTAACTGAAGAGAGAAATTATTTCTTTGATGATGTCATTGTTAATTCTGGAACTCTTGAGGCAGCAGATGTTACATTTTCTGTAGATATGAATAATTATCCGGGGACATTTACAGAAGTATTTGTCAGTGGTACATTTAATGATTTTTCTGATACGGCTGAGTTGTTATCTGATGATGATAGTGATGGCGTATATACTGTTACAGTGTCAGATATTGCCCCAGGAGCACATGAGTATCTCTACCAAGTAGATAACTTCGCGGTTAAGGAAGAATTTAATAGAACTTATCCTTGTGTAATAACTGATGAGTCGGGAGACTTCAGCAATAGATCATTATTTGTAACAGAAGATGTTTCATTAGAGACAGTTTGTTGGGAGAGTTGCTATACATGTGATGGTTCAGTGGATATCACTTTTAATTTAGCTGCAGGACCTGTGATTGCGGTGAGTCCTGATGGATTATTTGTTGCAGGTGGAACGGGGTTAGGACTACCTGGTGATAACCCACTAACCGATGATGATGGTGATGGTATCTATTCTATTACTATAGAAAGAGAGATAGGTTTTTCTTCATTTTATACATTCACTAACGGAGCATGTGTAGACTACTTATGTAAGGAAGTCATTAGTGGACAAGACTGTGCAGATCCTGATAATTTCAATGATAGATTCTTGCCGGCAGTCACATCCGATACAGAAGTTAGTACCTGTTTTGGAGTGTGTAGCGAGACGACTGATTGCTCAGGAGCTAATATATCGAGTGTTACATTTACAGTAGATATGTCGGATTATACAGAATCATTTGATTCAGTATTTGTCACAGGTAATTTTGTCAATTGGGTAGGAAATGCAAACCCTATGACTGACTTAGGAAATGGCAGATATAGCACAACAATTGACTTTCTTCCAGGTAATTATGAATATAAGTTTAGATTACATAATGACAATGTAGAAGAGACTTTTGCAGGAGGTGAGTCATGTACAATAACGGATGGTTCAGGTGTTTTTACCAATCGATTACTGACTGTAGATAGTAATGATCAGAATGTATGCTTCTTCTATGAGACTTGTAATGAATGTATGACGACGAGTGTCGGAGACTTAGACGTAGAGACTGCATATTATGATATATATCCTACAGTGACATCTGATATGGTGCAGCTTAAGTTTCATAGAGTAAGCTCTGATGATAGAGATATTATGATTACTAATACTACTGGCCAGCTGACTTATAGATCTCAAGTAAGAAATACAACAGCAAGTAAGCAAATAGATGTTTCGGCATTCGATAAAGGTATCTATTATGTAAGTGTCAATAACGACGGAATTATCGTAACTAAGAAGATTGTCATTCTATAAATCATATAGGGATAACAAGCGTACGAAAAAACTATTTAATGAGAACGTGTAGAATAATTGTTTGGACAATATTGATGTTCATACTTGTAACTAGTGTAGTGGCTCAGTCCACGATTAGTGGGACGATAACAGATGCAGTAGATAATACGGAGCTGATAGGAGTAACTGTCTTAGAAGAAGGCACTACTAACGGGACGATAACAGATGTCAGTGGATTCTATGAGCTAAAGCTAATCGATGAACCAGCTAATATTATTATCAGTTATGTCGGGTATAGTGGTCAGACTATATCTACTGAAGGTAGATCGACTATAGATATTGCGTTAGGCTTAGAAGCATCAGAACTGGATGAGATAGTCGTTGTCGGATATGGTACCCAGAAGAAGAAGGTCGTCACCGGAGCGATATCTAAGGTTAGTGCTGAAGACTTAGAAGACATGCCTATCGTCAGGATAGAATCTGCACTTCAGGGACGAACATCAGGCGTCAGAGTAACTACTAATTCTGGAGCACCAGGAGAAGGAGGTACTGTAAGAGTTAGAGGGACCACATCTATTAATAATAGTGAGCCTCTATATGTGGTGGATGGCGTACCGATCGGCGGTGGTATAGATTATCTAAGTCAAGGTGATATAGAATCCATAGAAGTACTTAAGGATGCTGCATCAGCATCTATCTATGGAGCCAGAGCAGCTAATGGTGTGATTCTCGTTACTACTAAGACTGGTAGCAAAGGACAGATGGAGGTCAATTATAATGCTTACTACGGAGTGCAAGCCCCATGGAAAAAGTTATCTCTACTGGATGCCAGAGAATATGGAATATTAATGAATGAGTCATCGGTAGCTTCTGGAGGTGATATTCTTTTTGATGATCCTGAGTCATTAGGTGTTGGTACAGATTGGCAAGATGAGGTATTCAGAACAGATGCACCTATGCAGAATCATGATATCAGCTTGTCAGCAGGAACAGAGAAGTCTAATTATTATGTATCATTTGGTTACTTTGATCAAGATGGAATAGTTTCACAAAACAACTCTAATTATAAGAGGTACACTGCAAGATTTAACTCTTCACATCAGATTAGCGATCATGTTAAGTTTGGAAATACCCTTGCATACACCAGAATAAAAGCGACAGGGGTATCTACTAATTCAGAATTTGGTTCACCTCTTAGTAGAGCGATTAATTTAGATCCGATTACGCCTTTGATTGAGACAGATCCTAATGTTCTTAATAGCAGTGTATTTCAGAACTTTGAAGTCGTAAGAAATGCGGAAGGGCAACCTTATGGAATATCTAATTTTGTAACATCGGAAGTTCTTAATCCTGTCGCCGCTTTCCAGACACAGCAGGATTTTGGGTGGAGTGATAAGATTGTAGCCAGTATATATGGAGAGGTCAGTTTCCTGAATGGATTTAAATTTAGATCCAGCTTCGGAGCAGATTTAGCATTTTTTGGTGGCGAGGGATTTGCCCCTATCTATTATCTTAATGCGACTAATCGTAATGACATCACTCGATATAATAGATCTCAGAACAAAGGTCTTAAGTGGATCATAGAAAATACATTGTCATATACTAAGACAATAGATGTACACAGCATAAGTGCAGTTATCGGTGCAGTATCAGAACAGAATAAGGGGCAAGGTATAGGAGGCTCTATCCAAGATATACCAGTTAATCGGATAGAAGATGCTTCATTGGCATTTCCGACGACTGCTGAGAGTCAGACATTTTTTGGATTCGAATATTTAAATACCCAACTATCATATCTCAGTAGGATTAATTATAACTACAATCAGAAATATCTATTCTCTGCAACCATGAGAGTCGATGGATCTTCCAGATTCGGAGCTAATAATAGATTTGGATTCTTCCCAGCAGTTTCTCTGGGTTGGATATTGACAGAGGAGAATTTCTTATATAATAACCCTGTGATCAATTTTGCTAAAGTAAGAGCATCTTGGGGTGTGAATGGGAATGATCAGATCGGAGATTTTAGATTTGTTTCTACAGTAGGCGGTGCCAGGAATTATGTGTTTGGCTTAGAAGATAGATTGGTGAATGGGGTCAGTCCTAATGCGATAGCTAATCCTGATCTGCGATGGGAACAGACCACACAAATTAATGTAGGTGTCGATGCTAAGTTATTCCGAAGATTAAGCCTAACATTAGATTTATTCCAGAAGATCACTGACGATATGTTATTAGATATCGCTGTGCCAGGATATGTAGGTAATGCAGGTCCAGTCGGAAATATCGCAAGTTTGTCTAATAAAGGTGTAGAATTAGAATTAGGCTACAACAATAAAGTCGGTGGGCTATCTTATGATATAAGTGGAAATGTATCTTACAATAAAAATGAAATTACAAACTTAGGAGCAGACAAAGAATTCTTGCCAGGTCAGACATTCTCACCTCAGGGCTTAGAGCTGTCGAGATCCGCTGTCGGAATGCCTATTGGATTCTTCTATGGTTTCCAGACAGATGGCATCTTTCAGAATGCGGCGGAAGTAGCGGCTTATATTAATGCAGATGGAGTACCGATTCAACCAGATGCACAACCTGGAGATTTTAGATTTGTAGATGTTAATGATGATGGGATATTAGATCCAGATGATAGAACGATGATCGGCGACCCGACACCCTCATGGACTTATGGTGTCAATTTGTCTCTTGGATGGAACAATTTTGACCTTGTGATGTTCGGACAGGGAGTAGCAGGCAATGATATTTTTAAAGCGACGAGAAGATTTGATTTGCAAATGGCTAATCTGACATCGGATGCATTAGGTAGATGGACAGGAGAAGGTACCTCTAATGATTACGCAAGATTAAGTATGAATGATCCTAATAAGAATTTCAGTAGAAGTTCAGATTTTTATGTAGAGGATGGGTCATTTTTTAGAATCAAAACTTTGCAGATCGGATATACGATACCACAGTCTATCATGGACAGAGCAGGTCTCAATAGGATTAGAGTATATGTCTCAGGTAATAATCTAATCACATTTACTCAATACTCAGGTTTTGATCCAGAGATAGGAGGAGGGAGTTTTGGAGTAGATAGAGGAATCTATCCGCAACCTAGATTTTTTCTTTTCGGTATAAATGGCACATTCTAAAATCGTTTATAATTTAGATATTTTAAATTCCTTTGATATAGGAATTTTGGATTTTAAAAATTTATAGAAATGAGAAATACATTCAGAATTATAGCAATAGCATTCTTCGTTACATTCTATTCCTGTAGCGAAGAGTTCTTAGAATTAGATCCCAAGGGAACAGAATTAGAAACTAATTTCTACCAAAATGAAGAGCAACTGTTCCAAGGTCTTGTGGCGACATATGATGTACTACAATGGGGTGGAACTAATGGTGAATGGACAATGAAGTTAGGCTTGCTTAATGCAGCATCAGACGACACACATGCTGGAGGAAGTGATGCTTCCGATCAGCCAAATTGGGTGGCATGGGATGTGTTTAATTTAGATCCTTTCTTAGGTCCACAACAAGGCTTATGGAATAAGAGTTATGCAGGAATATATAGAGCTAACTTAATCTTAGAAAAAATTGCAGAAGCCGAAGGAATTTCAGAGCAATTTGTTGCAAGGACTATCGCAGAGGTGAAGTTTCTGAGAGCATATTTCTATTTTGATTTAGTGAGATTCTTTAATAATGCACCGCTCATTACAACAGTTTTAACAGGTGATGAGTTATATAATCAAGTGCAGGCATCGCCAGCTGAGATATATGCTCAGATAGAGCAAGACCTTAGAGATGCCACAGGTACTTTTGAGCTGCCAGCAACACTTCCAGCTGATGAGTTAGGAAGGGTAACAAGAGGGGCAGCTACTGCACTACTTGGTAAGGTGATATTGACACAGAATGATGAGTCGCGGATGGACGAAGCCGCTGCGTTATTTGAGGAAGTGATTAACTCTGGACTATACGACTTAGAAGATGATTTCGCATCTATTTTCAGCACAGATAATGAATTCGGAAAGGAATCTGTTTTTGAAATACAGCATTCAGGTGCACAGAGAGGTGGCTGGGGTAATTTTGTCAATGGAACTGAAGGCAATTACAATGTGCAGTTTTTTGGGATGAGAGATTATGTAGGACCGACATTCGATGTTGGATGGAGTTTCTGTCCCGTCTCGGAGGACTTGGTAGAAGCCTTGAGCAATGACCCGAGGTATGATGCTACAATTATCGATGGTAACCAACTCAGAGCAGACGGAGCGAGTTATACAGAAGGATATCAGAATACTGATTACTTTATTAGAAAATATGCAGGTCTGCAAACAGACAGAGCGATAGATGGGGAGCCAGCCCTTAATTGGAATAACAATATAGTAGAGATCAGATATGCAGATGTATTGCTAATGGCTGCAGAAGCTCATGCCAGATCAGGTAATGATGCAGCAGCAAGAGATTTTCTTAATCAGGTAAGAAGGAGAGTATTGTTACAATCTGTGACTTCGGCATCCGGACAACTACTTTTAGACGTAATATATAGGGAGAGAAGATTAGAGTTGGCTACTGAGGGGCATAGATTTTTTGACCTTGTAAGGACAGGTAATGCTTCAGAGGTGCTTTCTGATAGAGGTTACATCTCTGGTGTACATGAGGTATTACCTATACCGCAGAAAGAAATTGATATAGCAGAAGGTAACTTAGTGCAGAATAATGGCTACTGATAAGATTTTATTAAGGAAAATATGTGTTCACAATAAATATTTAGACATGAGATTTATATCATCTATAGCTTTAGCGATTTTATTATTGACCATCTGGTCTTGTGATCCAGAGGTAGAAGAAAAAATAGAACTTGGTGGCAAACCTACAGCGAGTTTTGATATAGTGGCTGGCTCTACGCCTAATGAATTTACATTAGTTAATACGACTGACGGAGCATTTATTACGCAATGGGATATCCAATCTTTTGGTCTATTCGAAGGAGAGGTAGTAGATGTGTCTATACCTCTGAAGGGTGAGTATCAGGTGACAATGACAACTTTTAATGCTGGTGGTTCGGATTCTTTTGAGTCTACGATTATGGTGACAGAAGATGATCCTAATGGTTGCTTCGGCAATTTTGAATTACTAACTGGTTGTGATGAGAAAGTATGGAAAATAGCTTCTGAGGAAGGAGCACTTCATGTAGGACCTAACCTCGTGGACAGCTATTGGATTAATTCTGCATCTGATATCGCTGATCGAGTCTGCCAGTTTGACGACCTATATACTTTCAGATCTAATGGAGAATTTGAGTATAATAACAATGGAGACTTCTGGGCTGATACTGATGGGAATGGAAATATTTTTCCATCAGACTTAGGATTAGATCCCGGCTGTCAAGATTCTAATAACCTGCCAGAGAAATATGAGCCATGGGGATCAGGATTACATTCATTTAATATCACTAACCAATCTCTAACAGTAGCAGGAGAAGGAGCACATATGGCATTGTATAAGATCGGTACAAATGCAGAAGTAACCAGTCCTCAGAGTTCAGTAACTTTCCAGATTAATGAATTAACAGAGGATAGAATGGTCTTATTTGTAGACCATAATGGTGTGTTTTGGAAGCTGACATTCGTTTCAGAATAATATATAATTACGTAAGTACATAAGCTATGAGAATAAGATCATTTGTAATCAGTATTTCTGCGATATTCTTACTATCCTCTTGTGGAGGTGATGAGCCTAATACTGGTACAGAAGAGTTGCCAAAACTAAGTATCTCAAGTGTCACACAGTTTGAGGGAGAGGATAACACAACTTTTACTTTTGATGTACTCCTAAATAAGTCATTCGATAAAGTCGTCACTGTAGATTATCAGACCGAAGATGGTACAGCAGGCAGAGACATCGATTATGTAGCGTCTATGGGCCAGCTTACGATACCAGTCGGAGAGAGATCTACACAGATAAGAATAGATCTCATAACTGATAATATCAAGGAATTAGATGAGACATTTTCTGTTGTACTTTCTAATCCAACTAATGCTACAATATCTACAGCAGAGGGCATAGGAACGATACGTAATGAGGATACATTCGTAGACATTCCTGAGGAAGGATACATCACACCTGAATCATATGCAGGATATACTTTATCATGGCAAGATGAGTTTTCAGGTTCTTCTATAGACGCTAATAATTGGACTTTTGAGATGGGTGATAATGGATGGGGCAATGAAGAATTACAATACTATACAGGCAGATCTGAGAATGCTAGTCTACAGGATGGATCATTAATTATAGAAGCGAGAGAAGAAAGTTTTAATGGTGCTGAATACACTTCAGCAAGAATGATTACTCAGGACAAAAAAACATTTACACATGGTAGGGTAGACATACGAGCGGTGTTGCCAGAAGGACAAGGCATATGGCCTGCACTGTGGATGTTAGGTAATAATATATCTTCTATCGGATGGCCAGCTTGCGGTGAGATAGACATTATGGAACTCGTAGGACATGAGCCTTCTACAGTGCATGGCACGGCCCACTGGGGACCACAAGGACAGTCATTCAGTACATTCATGGGAGAAGAATATAATCTTTCTGGTGGAGAAAAGTTCTCAGATAAATATCATGTATTCTCTATTATCTGGGAGCCAGGCAAAATAGAATGGTATGTCAATGACAACAAGTATTACTCTATCACTACAGCTGATGTTAATGTGACTTATCCATTTGATAATGATTTCTTTTTCATTTTTAATATTGCTGTTGGTGGCAGGTGGCCAGGTAATCCTGATGCGACGACACAATTCCCTCAGAGGATGATTGTGGATTATATTCGAGTTTTTGATAGAGATTGATTTGATTATCTGAGCCATAAGATTTTAACATGAAATTTGTAAATTTGATCAGATCATTATTTAAGATTCCATGTATTTTACTGATAGACAACTTGTCGAACGACAAAAAAAATCCATCCATAAACTCAAGCTATTAATAAATAAAAATTTATTATCGCTTGACGATATTTCAGCTATACTACCGGGCTATGTACACCTGAACAATAAAGTTGACTTTTCTCTAAGCTATCTTTGTGATAGCGGGCGTAGACTGACAGGGTATACTCAAGAAGAATTAAACACCTATGGATTTGATATCATCGTCAAACATCAAAGTTATAATTATTTAAAAAAGGTTCTACCGAGAGTAGAAAGTCATTTCAAAAATTCTCAAAATATAGGTCCGATTTCCTACATGCAAGATTGGAGAATGGATACAAGCAACGATAATTATTCACTTTTTGTCTCGTCTAAAATTGTCTTTGATGAAGAAAATTATTTGACAGTCTCGCAAGGTGTCGAAACTCTTGAGAAACTATCAAGTTCATTTCTTGAGTCATTTACAGACAGCAGAACTTATCAAGAATATTTTGATTCTTACTTTAGCCTAACTAAAAGGGAATTACAAGTATTAAGTCTATTAGCATTCGGATCGACGAGAAAATACATTTCTGATCAGTTGTTTATCTCGACAGGGACAGTAAAGAAACATTGCGAAAATATCTATAAAAAATTAGGCACTTCGGATAGGTTAGTGCTATTGAAAATATATAACGCATTTTCTTAGGTGCAATTCATTATGAATTATAGTAAGCCAGATTTTATCATATTGCTGATAAGTGCTGTATATGTTTTTTCATTTGATTTCTTAAGTATATTCTGCCTATGTGTTCTGACTGTATTTTTAGATATAAAAAGTAAATCTGCAATTTCTTCAGAGCTATGATCTTCAGCTATCAGCCTAATAATTTCATTTTCTCTCTTAGTGAAAATGCTATTATCTTCTTCGTTTGCTGTGGGGTCTTCCGCATTTTTGACAATAAGCTCGTCAGTATTCAAGTTAGTAAACACAATATTTGAAGATCTTTTTGTGGTAAAATGTGATATATCAGACACGTTTGCTAATACCTGAATCATCCTGCCTTCTTTACTCTGGTTCAAGCATATCGCTTGATGTAAGACAAGCTTGTATTTATTGTGGAATTTGAATTTATACTGGAATGACAACTTATAGCTGAGAATGTCTTTCTTTTCTATTTCATTAAAATAAAAATTAGAAGCTATTTCCTGACATAGAAAGAAATGCTTTAAATCTTGTTCTCCAATTCTATCTATAAACTCTCTCATAGAAAAACCTTCTTTGGATATCCCAATTAGATTATTAAGATTCGGACTTAGATATACAAAATCTTGAATCGTATGATCAAAAATATTTTGAAATGATGGGCCAGGTGAATAATATCTTTCGGAGGATTCAATAGAACTATTTCCACTTTTCGTACCTCCGTTTTTTACTGAATAAGGACTGTACTTGTGAAATAACTGAAGTATGTCAATTTTAGTTTTACACATAAAAGATTAAGTATTTAAAAAAAATACGCTGTATTGCGTATGAAATTAATTTGAAGTAATACTGTTCTTTATGCTCGATATTGAAGTAGGTAACCCAAGATTTAAGGAAATTTCAAAGATTTTTTTTAAACTGGAGAAAGACTTAAAAGTATGAGCTAATATTTTCTGTGTTTAACTTTCCATACCTAACAAAAGTTATACGTCCCGACTAAAGGCGCTTACTTACTTTTATGAAAACAACGAACTTGAATTATACGCCACATGGCGTATTTTATAAAAGTTGCAATTTGTATTACTTAGCATCTAAAGATCAATCAAATGAAAACACCTATCTACCATCCTTAATTTAACTACTACTTGTTCATTACAGGATAATCTTGAACATCGGTCAGTTTTCTATTAAAATGAATATAGAAAGTAAAGATCAAAAGGGATGACTGATCGTATATGAGCCAACAATAAATCATGAATTAGAAATTTTAAATAAAGATTCTAATTCATAAATATTTTAGAATAATAAACAGTATAAGCATGAATTATTTTTATTTAAAACCAATTTTAATTTCATTTTTTTTAGCTAGTATTACATTCTCAGTCGAAGCACAGGTCTTAGATTCTTTAGGATGTACAGGTGCTTTAGGAGATGTAAAATACTCTATTTTAGAACCTGATGATTTTCAAGAAGTTAATGGAGATTGTTGGACACTGATGGACGGTAAAAATCTTGACCCCTCAAGTGAACTTGCCGATAAAGGTTTCACTTTCTTGCCAGACGCCAGAGGAGTATTTATAAGATCTTATGACAATAGACAAACTAATCGTCAAGATGTAGATAGAAATTTTGGAGAACCTATAGGTTATTACCAGACAGACCAATTTAAAGCTCATTCTCATAGCAATGCTAATATTTCTGCAAGAGGTTTTCCTGACGGGTCGGGTGATAGAACGACAAACTATTATTTGATGCATCCTAGCAAAGGTTCTGACTATATTATGCCAATGGGTTCATCTGGAGGATCAGAAACACGACCAAAAAACATAACACTATGGACATACGTAAGAATTTACTAATAATTTTCATTTTACAATTAATCCTTGTTAATTGTATTTACTCCCAAAGTGATTGTATAAAATCCTACTATCAATACAATCCAAAGTACTTCAGTGCAAGAACAAGTTCACTTATATTAAATAACTATTCTAACTGCATAGAGAGTCAAGGGCTTCTTAATTTGATAGCATCGAACAAATCGTATGATTCAACAATAAGTCCCACTTTAGCTGGCTACACAAAAGCTGATATTAGTGCAGTGAAGTATGTTTTACGAGATCAATTTCTTGTAGATGATAAAATAAGATACTACAATGGAATGTTAGAGTCAGGAAATAAACAGCTATTTGACCCACTCCGGAGAGTAAGTGAATTTTCTAATTTAATTGCTGTTGGTACTGGATTGTTTCCTCAAACTCGGATTTTTTCTAAAACATTTGCTGGTGTCTCAGCATTAAGTTCATTTCTTTCATCTGAAGGATTAGAAATTAAAAATGAATCGGATAAAAATAAAATAATAGGTATCCTTGGACAAAAATACTGGGAGGAAAACATTAACCAGAACTGTGGTAATGACTTCTTGTGTACTATTAATAACTATGAAACTTGGGCTACAGGTGTCAAAAATGTTCAGATACCACTTTCAGGTTCGAATCCGTCAAATCTCAATAAGGTCTTGTCTGGTTTATCAGAGCAGGATAAAATGGATATTATCAATTCAGATCCAAACAATGTCCCATCATCGCCAGCAGCATCTGAAGCATTAACTCAAGAACTGATAAATAGAGTAGATGCAGCGGCAGAACAAGACTTAAAAGAAAGAGAAGAAATGATGCAGGCCTTTGCTAATTTTACTGAGCAATATGAAGGTGCATTAGAGGGAATACAAAACGTCTTATCCTCTATGGAATTAGATGTTGAAGAGTTAAAGGCAATATCAAGCCAGCTATTAGCTAATGATGAAGTTATTTTCGACCAGTTAAATAAGCATACTAATCTGATAGGAAAGAATGCTCTTGAAATTTCAATACTTCAAGAAATGATGTTTGGTAGTCTTGATGCAAATCAACGATTCAATATCATGGATAAATGTATAAAAGGAAAAGATTGTCCATCAAATATTTTAGCCCTAAAAAAGGATGGAAAATTTTCAGAAGAATTTCAAGAAAATTATCAGCTATTAAAAGATGCAATTGAATTTAAAGAATTTGCGGAACTTGTTCAAACTACTACAGAAGGCTTAAGAGCTGGTGTTAATTTAGCTTTGGCTTTAGGGGTAGAAGGCAAGGATGCAGAGAGATTATCCGAAGGTTTGTTCTATGTTGAAACTACATTAGGCTTAGTTACTAATTTAGCAGGATTGTTTTCTCCTCAAGGTGGAGCTTCCAATATTATTGGTTTAGTGAATTCCGTTACAGCCTTAATCAATGGTCCTGGATCAGTAAAACCAAGCGCAGAAATTCAGGCAATTGAAGCATTAAGAGCAGAAATGAATGCAAGATTTGATAGAGTAGAAGATATGCTTACTGCTATAAATGAGAACATAATCAGGGTTCAAGAAGATCTTTCTGAACAAATATTGATTAACCGTGAGATCATTCAATATCAATTTAATCAACAGAATGAAATTTTAGTACAAGTATTGACTAATCAAGAAATTATTAAGTCTGACTTAGGTCGTTTACTTACAGATGATCTTGGGGATTGTGTTACCATTTTTAATTTGTTATTAGAGGATTCTCAAAACTCAGGCAATGATATCTTCGAAAACTATCAAAGCTACATAGATATATATAATGTCTTTGGTAATGATATTGAGGATTGTCTTGAAGGTATTTCAGATGCTTTACAAGATAATTTCTCTAACTCAAATGGTGGGATTAATTTTAATTATTTTAGATTACAAACGAACAACGAACCATACTTAATAAATGAAGATATAAGCTTTGGAAGGCTTTATGATTTCTTTAATTGGTTCTATTCGAGCCGAGTACAGAATTTAGAAAAAGCCACTGATATGTTATTATTGAATCAGGATGTGGTTTTTAATTCGCAAAAAATTTACTCTCTTTTAAAAGCAGATAGAAATCTTGATTTTGATTTTGATAATAGCGAAGTTCTAAATCAAATAAATTACATTGATACTGAGTCTTTTACTAGATTTTTAGATTTCTATGAAATATTTTATCCATATTTCGAGATAAAGAAGGCAGGTGCTACATTTGAACCTAAACAACCAGATGATATTGTTACTGATAGTAATAACGATATTCAAAACCTAATTTTACAAAGATTAATAAATCAGTCAGAATTACTACTTAAAATAGGGCATACGACAGAAGTACAACAAAACTTAATGAATGGCGCAATGGTTTTGGAACCCATGTATAGAATTTTATATCGTGATCCTGCATTCTCTAACATTTCAATTCCAATAAATAGTAATAGTTCTGCACCAGTAAATACACCAGTAAAGGAGGTAATCATAAATATATTAAGAACAAACCCTACAATAGCTGCTAATTTTGCGACTTTCTTGATAAGGAAAAACTATGAATTTAATATCACTTCTAATGAGTATGAATTATTTTTTGGCATAGCTGGAGGAACATATTATCGTCCTGTTCCATTTGCAAAAGAAATATTTAGTCAATATGCATATGATAATCAACCTTTCGTAATTAATGATATCGCTAATGATTCTGTATATGTTGATACTCTAAATTCTTCACGTATTGATCTCGAGTATGTAAGTTCTTTAAGTACATTAGACAAAATAGATTTTGTAGAAATAAATAATAATTCTAATGATACGGACAAATCTGGTTTTATTAGGATTGCTATTGAAGAGGACTGTCAATCTGAAAACTGTGAAGTATTAATTCCAATACCACCCCTCACTGTTATTGAATCAAATAAGCTACAAAAAAGAAGGGAATACTATAGTGCCTTAAAAAGCAATAGAAAGATTAATGATATTATATCTAATCTGAATTATAATGATGGTAGTCTGGAGACATGGGAAGAACTACATACTTTAAAACTTACACTTACAAAAGTAGAATAATATGAGACTATATATTCTTACGATATTTTTAGCATTAACTTCGGTTACTTTATTTTCTCAAAATTTAGCAGATAGTATCAAGTATCAAAGTATAGGATTAGAACCAATTGACAACATTGGTACTATAGGCTTTTTAGAATCTCAAGGGAAGACATTTGTTTACAATCAAAAAAGTACTACCAATGGTTTAGAGATCTGTTTATCTGAGATAGATAATTTAGATTTGACCCTTTTAGATTCATGTAGTTATATTTTTAATACTAATTTGATAAAAAATAATTCATTGTCTAATGCAGAGGATATTGATAATGACGGAGATCAAGATATTGTTTTAGTCGAGAATGGCGAATTTGATTTAATCTCAAAAGTGTGGATATTTGAAAACATATCAAATAATTCTACTGTAGAATTTAATGATCCTTATCTTATTCCAGGAATTGACATATTTGTAAGTGGTTATCCATCTTTTGTAAACCTTAATGACGATGAATTTGTAGATATCATAATTTCTGACTTGCATGGGGAGATAACTTCAATAATTAATAATGGAGATCACACATTCAGTGAAACAGATGTTACAATTGAAAATTTAACTAGTGATGGTGTAATGAATTCTTTTATTGAATTTTCGCATTTTAATGAATCTTATCTTTTAAAATTTAATAGTAAAGATGGATTTAATTTGTTTCAATACGATAATTTAATAATCAATCCACTTAACGATTCATTATTTAAGTTTCATTATATTGACCCAGTCCGAAATAAGTTTTTTCAAATGTCACTTCTTGATAGGACTCAGGATCGAGATATTTTACTTAGTTCGATATTCTTTGATGACGAAAAAGGTTATTCAACGCATTATTATTTAGCCTATGGAATATTTAATGATGCCGTGGATAATGATAATGACGGATTTACAGCAGATGTAGATTGTGATGATAATAATCCTGAAGTCAACCCAGATCAGACGGAAGAATCTTACAACGGAATCGATGATGATTGTAATCCCGCTACTTTAGATGATGACTTAGATCAAGATGGATTTGTATTGGATGAGGATTGTGATGACAGTAATTCAAATATAAATCCTGATGAGGTAGAAGAGCCTTACAACGGATTAGATGACGATTGTAATCCTCAAACTCCTGATGACGACTTAGATCAGGATGGCTTTGTGCTATCTGTCGACTGTAATGACAATAATCCTGACATAAATCCTGGAGCTCAAGAACTTTGCAATAATATAGATGATAATTGCAATAATATTATTGATGAAGGATTAGTTTTTGAAACATATTATATTGATGATGATGGAGATGGTTTTGGAAATCCTAATCAAACAATCTCTGATTGTACTCAGCCTCAAGGTACTTCAACTAATGATCAAGACTGTGATGATTCAAATCCTAATATCAACCCAAATGCAACTGATATACCTGATAATAGTATTGACGAAGATTGCAATGGTGAAGACTCAACGGAAATTGTAGATAATGATGGCGACGGTTTTGGTACTGATGTAGATTGTGATGATAATAATCCGGAAATTTACCCAGGTCAGACCGAGGAACCATATAATGGATTAGATGATGATTGTGATCTTTCGACACTTGACGATGACTTAGATGAAGATGGTTTCGTGCTTGCAGAAGATTGCGATGACAACAATCCAGATATAAATCCTGATGCTGAAGATATCCCAAACAATGGCATAGATGAAGATTGCGATGGCGAGGATTTTCTTTCTTCGACTCACGAATTAGCAAATTCAATAGTAAGTATTTATCCTAATCCTACAATAGACGTTATCAATATTGATGTGATAGGCCGATTAAATTACAATGCTTCACTTTATAATTTAGAGGGAAAACAAATCAGAACTATTTCAAATTCGAATCAAATTACTGTTGAAGATATACCACAAGGAATTTACCTTTTAGAAATTAAAGATATTCAAACTGGTCAAAAAGTTGTAGAGCAAATTATTATTGGAAGGTAGGAGTAATTTGATTTAGCATTTCTATTCATGTAGTAGATAGTGTTGTATTGTCAATCCATTATAGAACAATTCCAAAAAACTTAAACCCGCCTCAAATAATTAAGAAGCGGGTTTTTCTTTTCGATAAAACAAGATAAAATACCTACAAGGAATCAGGTTTGATATTTCTCAAGTAAGTACTATAGGTTTTATATAGAAAATTGAATAAGTAAGAATTTTAATCTCAGACCACTTAATAAATGTATTCAAGAAAGAAGAAAGGCTCAAAAAGAGGTACTATTGTTTTATTACATGGAAACTCTAGCTCTTCTAAGATATATGATTGTCTATTTGAGTCAAATATAGATTACTCATTGGTGGCTTACGATCTTCCAGGACATGGAAAATCTGAAAATATATCATCTTATAGCTTCAAAGTATTAACTAAATCATTAAAGGATCAAATAGCATTAGAAAATGAACCTCTTTTGATAGTAGGCACATCCCTCGGCGGTCACCTTGCAATAGAAATATTGCCTGATATAGAAGATGTCAAGGGTATTATTTTACTGGGTACTCCTCCTACCAAGAAACCTTTAAATGTCGAAGAAGCATTTATTCAGAGTGATTCATTATTGATATTTTTTGACCCTGCTCCTTCTGATGAAGCAGTGAACTTAGCACTAAATAGTCTAACGGAAAAGAAGGCAATTCCTGAATATATGTATAAAGATTTTAAAGAGACAGATCCAAAATTCCGAGCGGATTTAACATTCGAACTTACACAAGGCGAAAATCTATCTGACCAGCACTATATTTTTTCAACTGACAGAAGAAAAAAATTTATATTACACGGTTGTAATGATAAAATAGTAAATCGTAACTATCTAATGGATCATATAAAAAATGCAAAGGATAAGCCTGTGATGTTAGAAATCGATAATTGTGGACATATACCATCCTTAGATCAGCCAGACATCTTTATTAATAAACTGAAGGAGATTGCCTTAGATGTTTTTCAATAGTTAATGGATCTATTTTAATCAAGACGAGGATGAAATTTGACACAGATTAGGAATTACTTGCAATACAATAAAAGACTTTGATTCATCTAAAGTTGTTAATCAAAAAAGCGATGCTTGATTTAGAAGTTATGTCTGCATTGTTTGTGGGTTCAGAAGATAATATGAGAGATATTTTGTTTCGACTTAAAAATCGTTTCTGAGCTCTAAAGTTAAAATGCAAATTACCTAACCAAAGTAACTTCCCCAATCCGAACCTCTGACCTACCATCAGACTGATACTCTATTCTATAAAGATAGACGCCGACTTCGGCATCCGTATCATTACGAGTACCATTCCAGCCTGTGACATCTCCGCTATCTTGATAGACGACATTACCCCATCTATCGTAGATGATGAGATCGTCTATTACAAGAGCTACATCATCAGAACTTAATGGTGCAAAAGTGCCGTTCTGACCACCTATATCAGATGGATTGAAAATATTAGGAATGTAGATTTCTGGATCTGGTATTACTATTTCTGTGACATTAACTATGACTTCTGTACTTGCTGTGCAGCCCATGTCGTCCGTCACAGTTACAGTGTATGTACTTGTCACTAATGGCTGCGCAGTCGGTGTAAGGCAATCCGTACAATCTAAAGTGGCATTCGGCTTCCATTCGATAGTGGTGGGAATAAAGTCTAAGGCAAGGTCTAATAAGACACTTTCTCCTTGTTGTATGTCGTAAGGACCAATAGGCGTTATGACAATTTCCGATTCTTCTGAGATTGTAACCTCTCTCTCAGCCATGCAGCCATTATCATCTATAATAGTCACTGTATAACTACCTGCCGCAAGACTGTCAAAATTATCCGAAAATAAAATATCCGAATTATCTATGCTAGCCCCATAGGGTGCCGTTCCTCCAGTTATCATATCTATTTGCAACTCACCTGTTGGGACTTCTCCACATGAGATATTCGTCGGCGTCACGGAGAATTCTATAGCATCTGGTTCTGATAATGTAATGCTTGCTTCGTCACTACATAAGTTGTCATCGCTAACGATAACAGAGTATATTCCAGTAGATAGGTTCTCTATAGTCTGTGTAGTGGCCATAGTATTCCATGAGAAGGATAAGTTGCCAGAATTTCCAGAAGTAACACTTGCTTCTAATGCACCATCCATGTCTCCACTGCATAGTATGTCATTACCTATTGTAATTTCTACTATGATTTCTTCTGGCTCCTCTATGAGTATAGATGCAGTCTGAGAAGCGGTCATATTAGATACGGTGAGCGTATAGTTGCCAGGGGGTAGATCTGTAATAGTTATGGCATCATTGTCAGCGGCTATACCTGTAGCGTTAGTACCAATATTAGGTGAGATTTCATAATTCAGAGGGAATCCTGGATCACCATTTATATCAAAAGAAAAGGAACCATCTGTATCTCCAAAACAAGTGACATCGATTACGTTTTCTATTTCTATCTGTAGATCACAATCTTGAAACAGCACATTATATTCAACGATACTATCACAACCATTCAGTGCTTGTATTGTATCGAGATACATGCCGCTGATAGATATATCTTGATTATTGATGGGAATCATTTCTCCTACGCATGGTGTCAAAGTTTCCATCCCATTATCTACTATTATAAAGAATAAGTCTATGGTTACAGTACTATCACATCCATTGACACTCGTCAGCATTTCTGTACCAGTCGGATTAGTGATATCATATCTCACATTATTCACAATAATAAAATCTGTCTCACACAATTCATCATCTTCTGTGGTATTGAATTCACTTATAAAAGTTAAGTCAATGGTTACAGTACTATCACATCCATTGACACTCGTCAGCATTTCTGTACCAGTCGGATTAGTGATATCATATCTCACATTATTCACAATAATAAAATCTGTCTCACACAATTCATCATCTTCTGTGGTATTGAATTCACTTATAAAAGTTAAGTCAATCGTTACAGTACTATCACATCCATTGACACTGGTGAGCATTTCTGTACCAGTCGGATTATTGATATCATACCTCACATTATTCACAGTAATAAAATCTGTCTCACACAATTCGTCATCTTCTGTGGTATTGAAACCACTTATAAAAGTTAAGTCAATCGTTACAGTACTATCACATCCATTGACACTGGTGAGCATTTCTGTACCAGTAGGATTATTGATATCATACCTCACATTATTCGCAGTAATAAAATCTGTCTCACACAATTCGTCATCTTCTGTGGTATTGAATCCACTCATAAAAGTTAAGTCAATCGTTACAGTACTATCACATCCATTGACACTGGTGAGCATTTCTGTACCAGTCGGATTATTGATATCATACCTTACATTATTAACAGTAATAAAATCTGTCTCACACAGTTCATCATCTTCTGTGGTGTTGAATCCATTAATGAAGGTCAGGTCGATTGTGACGATACTATCGCATCCGGCAATTGTTGTCATCCTTTCTGTCCCCGTCGGATTAGTCGAGTCATATCTTACGCTGTTGACTATTACGAAATCTGAATCACATAGCTCATCATCATTAGTAAGACTGTACGCTTCATTGACTATTAATGTGATGACCGCTGTATCATTATCACATGGTGGAGGATTACTGACCACATACTGTAATCTGTAAGTTCCTATAAGACCTGTGGTATTATATTCTGTCATTGACAATCCACCTGAATTATCTAAGTCAGTCCATTGTCCATCCGGATCTGCATTGCCAGCTATTAGACTATTCAGTGTCATAAGTTCTTCTGAGCAAGTTGCTAATGTTATATCATCTCCAGCTGATAGAAGTGGCGATAGATTGACAGTAATGGTGTCCGAAGTTATGGGGCAATTTTGATCATTCAGTAGGTTCAAGATATACTGCCCAGGCGTCGTGACGGGATAATTTTGCGAAGTGGTTACATTCATACCATTTACCCACTGAAAAGTATAGTTTCCTAAATCTGTAAAAGGAATAAAAGCTTCTAAGTTTAGAGTCACTCCATCACATATGGATACGACATCCATACTTATACTATCTATCTGAGCTGGAGACAACTGGGTGAAATCCACTAATATACTATCCTCTACAGTACAGGTACTGAATATATCGAAAACAGCTAAGTTGTAAGTGCCAGGAATATCCGGAATGATTGTAAATTCAGAAGTCGTCGACCCATCAGGATATGTCCACGTAAACATATATCCATTTGTATCATCCATACCATTTATTAGTACGTCGACTTCAGTATTGGCATCACATATAACCAGTGGATCATTATTAGTGATCTCTACTGTGAATGGATCCAAAGGAAATACTTCTATATCATCTGTTCCGGTACATCCTTCATCATCAGTGACAGTTAGAATATATCGACCTACAGTGGCGTTAGGATGGATCGGCTCGAATGACTCCACAGGACCATCCCACTCATACGAATTATAATCTTCAGGACCTTCTATCTCTACTGTACCATCGGCACAGATATCTAAGTCTCCGCCAAGATCTACTATAGGCCCTGATTGCTCATAGTTGACAGTCATGCATACTTCTAAGCTGGCGCTATAGTCCCCATCTGATATGGCCGTCTGACTACATGCTGGATTATTGGCATCTATGACTGCTACTATATCAAAGCCGAATAACTCACCTGGTAGAAATTCATCCTGGAAATTATTAAGTGAAAAATTTTGCACCCCAGCGCCTTCTCGTATGAAATCACAACTGGCAGGACCATGGTCATTACACAACACCAGATTTGTAAAATTAGATAGAAAGCAACCAGGTGGTGTACTATCACTACCTGAGAAATCAACGACATTGAAGTCAATGGAAGAAATTCTGATACAATCATCTGGGTTAGGGTCTGGTACCTGAAAGTCAAGCTGATAAGATTCACTCAACTGACTTAAGTCACTGGTCCAATTTTTTCTATCTAAGCCTATAAATGCAGATCCTTCATCTAAGCAAATTTCATATGGTGAAATTTGGCTATATGTAATTGTCAGATTAACAGAGAGTAACAAAAGGGTAAAAAAGAGCTTCATATTATTTGAAAGTTTCAGTGCTTTTTCATGGATGTGGATAGCAATAATTTGATTAAATATAGCTAATTTCGATATTAAAGGTGTCAATTGTACACTTTCTAAAACTCAACTTTACAAAAATAAACTCAATCAAATGTTATCACGACAATTCTGGGCTATACTAATTAGTTCATTGCTTTTTTCTTTCGTTTCTAATGCACAATGTACGCAGATACAAGGTCTAACTCAGATCGGAAACTTACCTCTCAGTAATAATGCTATTACTAATTCAAGTTTTGAAGTTAGTCCAGCAGGTCAAAGATCTCAGGGTGGTTTTACTACTGATAATAACTGGGGATTCTTTGGAGGCGGAAATATATTCGTAGAAAGTTTTCCAAGTGCAGGAACTCCATGTGGAGCTAATGAGCCAACACCAAGAACAGGTAATCAAATGTTGAAGATGTTTGGACAGTTCAGTGGAGGTGTAAATGTTTCTGGTGCTTTCTCTGACAGAGTAGCAGTTGCTGGAAATGCAAACTACGTAGGTGGTATGTATGCATTATCTCCCTCAGCAGACGATTGTCCTATAGATAATCTACAAGGTACTAACGAAGCGGTGATCAGCATAGAATTTTTTGATGCTAATAACAATTGTATGAATGCAATTTCTGGAAGATTTAATCCAACAGATGCAACAGGGCAATGGTTAAGATATGAGGCTTATGCAACAGCACCTCCTGCAGCTGTAGAAGCTCAGATCAATATCTTATTTATTCAGCAAGCTAATTTTGACGGTGGTGCTGTATATTTTGATGATGCTTTCTTACACCAAGTTAATACACCGACTGCTCCGACAATGGGAGAGTGGGGTATCATGATTCTTGGATTATTAATTCTTATCATCGGAATCGTAGCCATAAAGCAAACAAGCTTCTCTCTTACTAAGACAGCAGCTTAATAACATATATTTTTTTGCACTTTGCAATGAAGGATGCACAGAACATAACTGAAAGAAAAGAAGATATCCAGTTTCAATTATTTGGTCTCGATTTTCAGATCAATAAGAAAAGGTGGCTTAAATTTTCTCTGATTTCTATTCTATGTCTGAGCATCCTTCTTTTAGTTTCTACTGTCTTTTTCGGTTACGAAATGACAAATGCAGACCTTCCAGGTGGGTTCATATTTGGAATACTGTTAGGATGTTTTATCCACCTATTGATCGATTAAAAAACTCTTTTTTAGTTTGGCTAAAAAGCAAAACAAAAAGCAAAAGACCTCATCCCCTGAGAAGTCTAACAAAGTAACTCAGCAATCTAAAAAGCTGACAGCAGAGGAAAAAAAGCTCAAAAAAAAATATCTGAGATATACCATTTTCGTCATTCTATTTTCTCTTATTCTTTTTGCGATAACTGATCAGCAATGGTTTGCCAGCATTTCGTCTAAGATTAATATTATGTATGCAAAGGTTTCCAGCTTTTGCGTGAATATTTTTGGTGAGGAAACCTTTGTATTTAATGATGATATAGGTACCACTGACTTTTCTATGTCACTCAGGAAAGGTTGTGATGCACTCGCTCCCATTATATTATACTCAGTAGCTATTCTAGCTTTTCCAGTAAAGTTTAATACTAAATGGAAACCTATTCTTATAGGGGTATTGCTGATATCTCTGCTCAATATTATACGTATATCGACACTCTATCTCATAGGTGCATATACCGGAGAGTCATTTTTTGATATAATGCATGAGACAGTATGGCCTGTTGTTTTTATAATATTTACATTGATCTTATTCTTAAGATGGCTCAGTTCCCTTATGAAAAACACCACTCATGCAACTGAGTAAAGTCATCATTAAGCCTGCCCTTATTTTTGTAAGTTCGTTCTTGATTATGTATACCCTATGTTATAATGTGAAGGGGGTACAGAAGGGTTTAGCAAAGTTTAATGCAGGTATAGGCCAGATGGTATTCAATACGCTCAATCCTGAAGTATTCTGCGACTTTGAAGCTAAAGCACCACCTAATCCTCATGATTATGACTTTACATTTCACATCTATGATCTGTCTAAGCAGACTAAGGTCATAAATAGCCGAACGGTCAGAAGAATACCCGGAAATAAGGTCATTCTACAGAAGCACTTTACACTCTTTATTATTCCATTTATTTTTCTGACGGCACTGGCATTGGCGACGCCTATTCCTAATAAAATTAAATTGATCAGGTATCTTATCGCCGTTGTCTGTGTTTATATTATTATCAGTTTACACCTTAGTTATCGATTTGAGTTGGTACTGACAGATGATAACTTTAAGGTTAATTCTATCTGGACATTTATATCTTGGATAGGTGGATTAGGAGGTACTTATGATAATCTATTTGTGTTAATTGCGCTTGTCTGGTTGTTACTGATCGGATGGCCATTGTTTAATGCCATCACTTCTAAATTAGAAAAGTAATTAGCTTCCGATCACAAAGATGGCTGGCACCTTACCGATTGTATAATTTTTCTTTTTCCATTGCTGTATAGAGTAAGTCATTATTCTCTCACTATCACCAGTTATATCTGATGCGACACAAAGACAGATTTTAGGGTTAAGTTGATTGATTATTTTCTTCAGTAAGCGATCGTTACGATATGGGGTCTCGATACAGATTTGAGTCTGTTGGTGTTTTAGTACTAAGTTTTCAATATTGCGAAGTTCTTTTTTTAGTTCTGGCTCCTTAATCGGCAGGTAGCCTCGGAAAGCAAAATTCTGACCTCCCAACCCACTAGCACTTAATGCCAGCAAGATAGAATTAGGACCCACTAATGGAACAACAGAGATTCCAGACTGATGGCAGGCAAGTACAATTTCTTGTCCTGGGTCTGCAACTCCAGGCATTCCAGATTCACTCATGACACCGACATCATGACCTGCAAGAAGCCACTTCAGACACACATCTATATGTGTCATATCATCATTAATCTCCTCTATATGCAGATCTGATATCTGATATGGGGGATTAGTCTGACTGATATATCTCCTTACTGTTCTGGCTCTCTCCACAATTAGGTGTCTGACTCGGTGCATAATGCTAATAGTGGCGGCTGGGATAGAGGTGAGACTATCCTCAGATATCACAATAGGAATAAGATATAAACGTCCTGTAGCCATAATGTGGATAAATCTACTCGAAATGAAATAATTAATTGGTATAAGTATAGAATGTAATTCAGATATTAGCCTTTTGATTTATAAATAGTAATTGTACACTTAATAATTGCATGGATTCTTATACGGTAAAGACGCAACATTTTGAGGGCCCATTTGACCTGCTTCTATATTTTATAGAAAGAGATGAGCTGGATATAAATGATCTACAAGTCGCTAAGATTACCCAAGACTTTCTGCATTACATACAAGAACTAGAAAAGCTGAATATTGATGTTGCCTCAGAATTCATATTAGTGGCGGCGACACTGATGCGTATTAAGGCTAAGATGCTGATTCCAAGAAAAGAGCTGGATGAGGACGGGATGGAAATAGATCCACGAGAAGAATTAGTAGAGCGGCTGCTGGAGTACAAAAGGTATAAGGAAGTACTGGATACCTTAAAGAACATGGCCGATGATCGAGCCTTTAAGTTAGAAAGAAAATATGCTAAGTCTGAGCGTAAGATAATTGCAGAGACTGCTCTAGTGGATGTAGAATTAGAATCCCTTGATACGTACAAGTTATTTAAGACCTTTAAGAAAGTCCTTGAGCGATATAATTATAATCAAGAGCAATTCTCTTATCAGATTGTTAAGTTTCCTTATACGATCAATGATCAGAGAAAGCACATAGCAGGATTACTAAGGGAGAATGAAAAAATTACTTTCTTAGAAGTCTTCGAAAACTTAGAAAATAGAATGCATTGCATTGTAACATTCTTAGCACTCTTAGATCTTATAAATGCACAGATTGTAGAAATCACTGAAACGCTAAATATCAATAGCTTCTGGTTACAATTCAAAGAAGATGGGGAAAAGTTATTAGTAGCGCTGCTGGACTCTGTCGAGACAGAAGAATTGTCTGATAGCTTATAGTTTAGATTTCCCCATTCATAAATAAGGTACAACCAAATAATCATCCAAAGTCGCAGTATACTCATCCTCTGAGTATCTTTAAATAACTTGCCTTAACTTTAAAGGTCTATAATGAAGTATTGGTCTATTGTGGTATTCTATTAAAGGATACTCGTAACTATTTAATCAAAAACAATCTATAAGCTTCTCTTCATATTGTTATTATTCTCTGTAGCTACATTGTGTCATTCACAAGAACGCATATACAATTTTGAGCATTTCTATGCTCGAGATGGTCACCCTCTATCTAATGTTTGGGATATTAAAGAAGATAAATTGGGTTTTATATGGATGGCCAGTGCAGAAGGGCTGGTTAGGTTTGATGGAATGAATTTTAAAAAATTTTATCATGATCCTCAAGATCCTACGAGTATTGATAATAATGTAGTGACTTCAATTTTGCCTCATTCAGATGACCATATTTATGTTTGTACAGATGGTTATGGATTGAATATTTATAATCCAAAAACAAACATTTTTTCCAAACCTCGTTTTCAGAAAGATTCTATTGCGATAGATATTCCGAAGAACGTCTACTATATGTATGAGGACTATAGGAATTTCATATGGATGAGTGATCATAATGGAATTTACATATATGATCCAGTGCAAGATAGTTTATGGATACCAGAAGGGTTTGACCCAACAGAATACGGTTATAGCCAACAAGAAAAATTTATACTCTATGAATGTAAAGAGGATAACATCGATCCGAATGTACTATGGTTAGGAAGTAGCTTGGGACTTTTTGAAATTAATGTACCCAATATGAAGGTTTCAATGTGGTCGCAAAAAAACAAAGACAAAAAAACTCCTAAGCTAATGAATATTCGGCAGGTCTACCACTCTAATTCTGATACATTAAATATAGTTACAGTTGGAGGAGGGATTATCACTTTTAATAAGAAGACAAAAGAATTTTCAACGTATGAAATTCAACTAAATAATGCCAGTAATTGGGCTTCTGGATTAAAGGATCAAAATACGCTTTGGCTAGCTGAAACTGATAGACTATCTTCTTATGACTTAAAGAGCAAAAGTTATTGCAAAATAGATTTATTTGATGCTCCTCATTATAATTTTTCTTATGCGGATATCAAAAACATTTTCGTTGATTCAGATAAGTCATTCTGGTTAGGGCGGACATCTGGTATATCTAGGTTTTCTAAAAGTGCTAATCGTTTTGAGGTATACAAAATGAATGAAGCAGAGAACCAAACTTTTGTAAAAACTGCTTTCTATGATATTAGTAATGATCATACTTATATGGCTTCTAAGGCAGGAATTCTTGTTTTTGAAGGAGATAATTACAATAATATAAATAGAATTATCCCTCCTCCGCAGTCTGATAACGTTCAAAACAAGTTTGTCTTTCCCAGAAATGTAAGGTCATATAATGGATACTATTATACGATTAGTCTAAACAAGATTTGGAGATTCAAATCTGATTCTGATACTTTAGAACTTTATCACAAAGTAAGAACCAGCAGTACTAATGGTTTTGAAATTGATTCTAAAGGAAATATGTGGATATTTCCTTGGTATCATGGTCTCATAAGATTTAATATTGACGAAAAGGAATCCGAACTCATTAATTTCGAAGATCACAAACAAAGTCATATATATAAGCAAATGTATATTGACTCGATAGATAATGTTTATTATGGTGTCGATGATGGCTTGATGAAGTTGATGCCAAGTCAAGATACTTTTACACATCAGTTATTTGAGGAAAGTCAAAATGGGATTAAGCTAAAAAATGTTACAGGAATTACCTCAGATAAAAATGGAAACTTAATTTTTGCTTCAGATGAAAGTGGTCTATTTGATTTCAATATGACGACTAATGAAATCTCACAAATTTCAAATTTCACTAATGTCAATAATTTAGAAGTAGATCAAAATGGTCATATTTGGGCGACAACTGATAATTCGTTAAATAGAATAGACCCCACTAATGGAGATCTAAACGCCTACAATATATTGGATGGAGTACCCGTTCAGAATCTTGAAATGATAGGTATGTCATCTATTAAAGATGATGAAATATTTGTTGGAATGAACTCTACATACATGGTTGTACCAAATGGGGATAATTATATAAATGATAAGCCTTATAGTTCCCATATTATATCTCTTGAGGTCAATGGCGATTCATGGTCTGGGGAAGGCGAGATTTTATATCAAAATGAAATAGAATTATCAAATAAAGAAAACTATCTCAGATTTGGATATAGTTCAATGAATTATGATCAAATACAGAAAAATAAATTTCGATACAAACTCGAAGGCTATGATAGAGACTGGAGTAAAGTAACGTCAGAGAATATAGCTACTTACACTAGAATTCCCCCAGGCAATTACAGCTTTAAAGTCATAAATGCTAATAACGATGGTTTATGGAATATGGATCCAGCTACTCTTATCGTCAATATTAAACCTGCATGGTATCAGACCATTTGGTTTAAAGCGTTAATGAGTATTTTATTTGTTTACTTAGTGTGGCTACTATACAAGTGGCGTACTAAACAAATCGCTAATGCCGCTAAATTAAAATCAGAGTTTGATCTTAAAATCTCTGAGCTTGAAATGAAAAGTCTTAAAGCGCAGATGAATCCACATTTTATTTTCAACAGCCTTAATTCCATTAAACATCATGCACTTACAAAAAGTGAAAAAGAAACAGCACTTTTTATTAATGATTTCTCTAGTCTGATAAGAAGAATCTTTGAGAATTCTAAGCATAGGACCATTAGTATAAAAGATGAACTGAAAATGTTAGATCTCTATATTGCAATAGAGAAAAGACGATTAGGTGATAAATTTAATTATAATATTACTGTAGACGAATCATTGGATCAAGACAATATAGAAATGCCTTCTATGATTCTACAGCCCCATGTAGAAAATGCAATTTGGCATGGATTGATGCATAGAGAGGGTGAAGGATTGTTGGAGATAGAAATTAAGGATAAAGGGAATAATATATTTTGTATAATCTCAGATAATGGAATAGGTCGAAAGAGATCGTCAGAATTCAAAAATCAGGGTTTAGCTAATATCAGAAAATCATCAGGTACTAGGATCACTTCTGAACGAATAGATCTTATAAAAAAAATATTCAATAGAGAAGCGAGTATACACATAGAGGATAAGATATCTCATGATGGCTCATCATTAGGAACTGCTGTAAATCTTACCCTTCCAAAGTTGTAGAAACAACATTTTATTAACTTCTTAGGATTTGGATAATCATTCATATTAACCAAATAATCATTTATTATAGCTAAAGAGGAAGTCAATAAGAATCTCATTTACGACGATAATATATTTGGATTATTATTTAACATAATCCTATCATGCTATGAAATTCCTCATAAGTCTTATTGTATTATCTACCTTCAGCTTATCGATATCTGCGCAAAGCAACAACTCTCAACTTCCGACTTCCATACGTACGGATGGACAAGCACCTGATCCGAGTGCAATATTAGATGTAGATAGCAACACTAAGGGAGTACTGATACCAAGAGTAACCAATACGCAGATGACTATGATCTCAGCGCCAGCTACTGGTTTATTAATTTATAATACAACGGCTAATGCATTCTATTTCTACGATGGAAGCTCATGGACTAACTTAAGTGGTACTGGTGGCAGTGGTGGATCATCTGATGAGATAGTCGATGCAGATTTAGATACTAAAGTCGAAGTCGATGACGGTGCAGATCATGATCAGATTAAGTTTAAAGTAGCTGATGGAAGTGGTGGGAGTATAGAAGCTTTTAGTATCGAGCATAATTCGACTTTAAAGAACTCAAGACTGTCCAGTGATGGATACGATAATAATTTATTTATAGGCAAAAATGCAGGTTTAAGCAATGATGCTGATGCAGGTACTAATACGGGAAGTAATTCCTTTATTGGAATAAACTCAGGAGAGAAAAATACTACCGGATACAAAAATACTTTTTTGGGCTCCTATTCAGGTAATAATAATACGACTGGAATTAGAAATATATTTTTAGGTAGCTATGCAGGTTATTCTAACAATATAGGAAGCTATAACATATTTTTGGGTGAAGAATCAGGCTTTTTCAACGCTACTGGAAATAATAATGTTTTCTTGGGTAGATTGTCTGGAGCTTTTACTAATACAGGAAACAGGAATTTTTTTTCTGGTACTGGCGCAGGTTATTCTAATACTACCGGAGATAATAATATTTTTTCAGGATACCAAGCAGGTTATTCTAACACGACAGGAAATGCTAATATATTTATTGGTTACAGTGCTGGATATGCAGAAACTAGGAGTGACAAGTTATATATAGAAAACACCAATTCGGCGTCTCCATTAATTTATGGAGAATTTGATAATGATTTTGCGTATCAATGGTCAGCTGGAGATAGGTAGTCCTACCACTCCTGGAACTATTTATTCTTTTCCAACATCAGATGGATCATCAGGACAAGTTATGATAACTAATGGTTCAGGATCTTTAAGTTGGTTTTCACCAGCGACGCCTCCAGTATCTCCTTGGCAGTATAATTCTGGAACGAATGATATCTATACTACCACCGACAATGTAGGGATTGGCACAAGCTCACCAGCAGGAATTTTACATTTATCCACAGGTTCTGCAGAAGCTAAAGCTTTGGTTATTGATAATACCAATTCTAATGGAACAGGTATAGAAATAGATATGAATGCTACAAATCAAAATATCAGTACAGTAAAAGGAATTATTTCTGAAGCACAACCAAAGGCTTATGCTGGATATTTTGATGGTAGATTAGAGACTACTACTGTTTTCAATTTAGAAGAAAAATCTGCGGCACCTTCTAACGTTAACTCCTATGCTGGCGATATATACATGGATGACGGGAGTAATACCAATGATTCAAAAAGAGGGCTAAGATATTATGATGGCACTAATTGGGAGGACACAAAAGAAGGAATTATTAGCTTTAATTCCTCTCCATCAAGCACAATTACAATTGTCTCAGGAACCACTGAGGTATTTGAAAATTTAATAGAAAAATTTGATACAGGTAATAATTTTGATCCTACCACAGGTGAGTTTACAGTCCCATCAGATGGCATATATCAATTTAATTTAAAGCTAACTGTTGATGCTGATACTGATCTTACAGACAAAATTTTCAATGTTAAATTGCTCGTAAATGGCTCACCGAAAGTTCAACATAATTACCTAACAAATTTTGATTCGGCATGGGCGTCCAGCTATAATTTTACTAGTACAAAAGAATTTTCAAAAAATGATGTCATTAAAATGGAAATCTATAGCCTTGTTGGTGTAGACATTGAAATTAAAAATAACAGCACTACTAGATCTGAATTTTCAGGATTTAAGATAAAGTAACAGCATATCTTATTGAACAATAAAAACATGCTTGTCGTAAGATAAGCATGTTTTTTTTCTGTATTATTGTTAGCTGTTGTGTTAACGCTTTAAAGATATGCGTTATGTAGAATAATTAACTTCAGTGAATTTTTCAATCACCTTTTAAGGTGATTCTACAATAGATGACAGAAAAATCTCTATTACCAAATAATCATTGAACACTACAGAACTTTCTCCACCTATTACCGAATAATCATTGCTACGTTTTTTTTATAGATAAAATAAGATGTTTGTCCCGATAAGATACTAATCAATTTCATACTTAATTTATTACTAAGTTTTGATCAGTATCTCATTTCGGATTCTATTTGTAATTCTTATTAAAATCATAAAAAATGAAAAACATCTTATTCGTTTTTTTAAATATCTTATTTGTTGCTAACGTATTCTCGCAGCAAGATAACGTCTTACAGCTACCTACCTCTATAGACGAGAATGGAGGCAATCCAGATGCTAGTGCTATACTCGATGTCCAGAGTACAGACCAAGGTGTACTTTTTCCTAGAATGGATCTCGCTACTATTATGAGTATACCTAATCCTGCCACTGGTCTTATGGTATACGATATTGAAGCCTTATGTCTCAGAATATATGATGGGTCCAGTTGGGAATGCCTTTCCACCGGATTATCACGACCTGGACCGAGTCCAGTATCGAGCATATCAGGAGAAAGCTACTCAGGTACAGGTTGCGAAGAAGCTAATGATATAGAAGTAGATGCCGTAGGCAATTACTACATAGGCGGTAAGTTTAATACGACTACTAATTTTGCAAATATTACAATCAATCCACAACCAGGAATACCTGGAGGAGCTATAGGGTATAATGGATATTTAGCAAAGTTTGGTCCGACCGGTAATGCGATCTGGGTTAGAAATTTTGCTTCTAACAACGACGTGGAAGTATTCAGCATCTTTGTAGATAATCCAGGTAATGTATTCGTGACAGGAGCTTTCAGCGGTCCTTCAGTTTTCGGAACGACTCCTATTACTCCTACAGGGCCAAGAGACCTTTTTGTATTAAAGCTAAACTCTACAGGAACATTTCAATGGATACAGACTGCATCAGTCAGCGGAGCAGGCGCATCTGCTGTCACTGGACAAGAAATAGTTGTAGATAATCTAGGTAGAGTAACAGTGGCTGGCACATTCGCCGGTACAGTTAATTTCGGCGGAGGCGTAACTGAGACCAGTCTTGGAGGTGATGATATCTTTCTCGTTCAGTATAATTCTGTAGGGGCATTACAGTGGCTTAAAAAAGCTGGAGGAGCTGGCAATGAGGTCTTAGGCGGACTCGACTACAGTAGTGCTAACGATCTGCACATAGCTGGCAGCTTTACTAATGATCTGACATTTACAGGCTCAGCGACGGTCTATTCTACTATGGGCGCAGAAGATGGATTCGCTGCAAAATATGATTCTAATGGTAATGTACTCTGGACTAGACAAATAGGTGCTGTAGGAGATCAGTCCGTAAATAGTTTAGATGTAGATGCTAGCGATGATGTTCTGTACGCTGGTACATTCACCAATACAGTTTTATTTAATACAACATCTCTTACGGCAGTAGGCAGTAATATATTTTTGCTTAAGTATAATGCTGCAGGATCTCAGGTCTATGTAGAAAATATCGGTGGTATGGGTAATGAAAATGCAGTAGACATAATAAGCAATAGCAGTAACGATATATATATACTCGGTGAAGTAACCTCGAGTACTCAGTTTGGTGGTGTTTCATTCCCTATAACTAATGATAATCTCGCTCTTATAAAATATACCAATAACGCATATGACTGGGCGGTAGTAGAAGGAGGAAATGCCAACTTAGATCCAACAGCACTTGATATCAATTCTAATAATGACATATTAACTACAGGAATGTTCAAGCAACTTTCAGCACAGTTTGGCAGTATAACACTACAGAATGATGGCACCTGTAACGAAGATATATACGTAGCAGAAATTATAGAATAATTTCTCGTATTTAGAATGGCTTACACCTAATTATATGACCTTAGCAAATTGAATCACGCTAGGGTCATATTTTTTCTTGGCACACTTTAAAGTACCATATTCTACCGCCTTATTGTAAAGAAAATACCAAGCAACTTTATCCTGGGAGTAATCGGGATATTATAATTACTGATAAAAAACAAAATATATTTTAACCTTAATGTCAATCACCTTTTAAGGTGATTTTACCTTTCTGCCAACTATTAATGCATTACCGAATAATCATTAAGCAATGCAGAATTGACTCTATAACATGTCAAATAATCATTACTTCAGAATTTTGATGTTTATACCTATAATTTTATAAACAATAAAGATGCTGATCAATTTCAATTCTGATTTCTTTTTGCCTGAAGAATGTAATGAACTTCTAAATATTGATTAGCAATTAAATAATCTTAAGTCAAAAAAATGAAAAAATTACTCCTATCCATTATTCTGATTACAATTACGGTTACCTTATTTGCACAACACAATAACTCTCAGTTACCTACCTCTATCAGACCAGATGGGCAGGCACCTGACCCTTCAGCGATACTAGATGTAGATAGTGATTCCAAAGGTGTACTTGTTCCTAGAGTATCAGCTGCTCAGATGAATGGTATTGCAGTTCCAGCAACAGGATTATTAGTCTATAATACCACTGATAATGCATTCTTCTATTATGATGGAACAACATGGACTAATTTAAGTAGTGCTGGTAGTGGAGGTGGTCCTTCAGACAATATCGTCGATGGAGATTCTGATACTAAGATACAAGTAGAAGAATCTATAGATGATGACTTTCTTAGATTCGATGTAGAAGGAGCAGAGACGATGGTTATCAAACCGAATAGTGGAACAACTGGAAAAGTGGGTATTGGTATAAATAATCCACAAACTCCATTGCACGTAGAAACTAGTGGGCAAGAATTATTGAGATTAAAGTCTGATAATACATCCAGTTCTTGGATGGGCTTTCATAAGAATAATCCGATTAATGGTAATACCGCTATAGGTACGATCGGTGGATTCAACACTACTATGAGAATGGCTACTTCTAATAATAATACAGGAGGAGATATAGCTTTGGCTACTCATAATTCAGGCTCACCTGTAGATAGATTAAACATAACTTCTGATGGAAAAATAGGAATTAATAATCCGACTCCGCAGACAGACTTAGATGTCGCAGGTCGTATCAAGTTAGGTGAGAATAATTTATTTGGTACAGTAGACGGTTCTATAAGATTTAGTGGTACTGACTTTGAAGGATATGATAATGGGTCTTGGCATTCATTTACACAATCATCACCAAGTGATCATATCATAGATGGAGATTCACGTGTAGAGGTTTCTGATCCTACCATAGGATTTTATTTAGATGGATCATTGGAATACAGGGTTGAGAAAAATGCAGCAAGTAGACCTAGATTGTACTCTACGGATAATACGATATTGCTCGGAAATGGAGCAGGTGGTGATGGCTCAGGAAGCACGAATATCTTCATAGGAAGAGATGCAGGATTGAGTTCTACTAGTGCTAATAGGACTGTAGCTATAGGTTATGAAGCTATGAAAGAAAATGCAGACAGATCATGGAATACAGCTATAGGATATCAAGCATTGATGAATAATAGCTTAGGTGCAAGCTCCAGTTCTCAAGCTGTATCTAATACAGCTCTTGGATCACAGGCAGGACTCAATAATACTACGGGAGACAGAAATGTATTTATCGGAAGTGCTTCTGGATATGATCATACAACAGGTCGATCCAATACTTTCGTAGGTACTGAAACAGGAAGATTACATACAACAGGAAGTAACAATGCTTTTTTTGGCAGAAGTACTGGTAAAGAAAGTACAACAGGAAGTAATAATACATTCTTAGGAAGTTTTGCTGGTTATAATAATAATAGTGGAACAGGTAATGTATTCTTAGGCTATAGTGCAGGATATAATGAAGCTGGAAATAATAGATTATATGTCTCTAATTCTAATACAGCAAGTCCATTATTATATGGAGAGTTTGATGGAGGAGGATTGTTACAAGTCAATGGAACCTTCAATATCAATGGTAATTATGACTTACCAAATACAGCAGGAACAACCAATCAAATATTAAGCACCAATTCTTCTGGTCAATTAGTTTGGGTTGATCCACCTGCAACAGGAACATCATATTGGAATTCTAATCCTGGCGGTATTGATTATTTAGGTGGGGACGTAGGTATAGGAATTCCAGCATTTGGGGTAAAACTAGCAGTAGCTGGAGGGATACAAGTGGATGACCATCAAGGTCAGCAATTACCTGGTATTATAAAATATGATGGAGACTTTAAGGGATACGATGGAAGCAACTGGGTTTCCTTTACAGCAACCGGTGGCGGTGGCGGTGGAGGCCAGTGGAATACGGATTCTAATGGAATTAATTATAATAGTGGCAATGTGGGTATAGGAACAACTTCTTCTCTTGATAATGGTCTGATTATAGAAACTGGTGCAACTGCTCCTGCAGGATCAATTTCTTCTGGACTCAGAGTGTCCAATGAATATTTAAATACTTCTGGATTTAAATTTGGTCTACGTGCTGAAAGTACCGGTGCCGGATCTAGTGAAAGTTATGGAGTATATAGTATTGCTAAAAAAACAAATAGTTCAGAGTCTGGAAAATTATTTGGGGTATCAAGCAAAATTGATGCGCAAGGTGCTATAGGCAGTACTTATGGTTTCTATCATGATATTATATCTGCTCCTGCTACATCTGCAAACCATTATGGTTTGGCAAGTTTTGTAAATGGGTCTAATCATTATGCTGTGTTCGCAGAAAATAATGATTTAGGTGGCTACGCGGGCTACTTTAGAGGTAGAAGTTATTTTAGCAATGAAGCAGGTTTTGGTACCGTTCCCGATCCTAATAATCAGTTGACTATTAGAACCACTAAATCTAAAGCTGCATATATAGAAAATGATTATAGTGGAACATCTATAACATATGGAGTAAGGGTAAAAACAACAGATAGAAGTTCTGGAATAAAGTATGGTATATATTCCGAAGCAACGTCAGGAAGTAATTCTAATGCAACTTATGGAGTTAGAGGTACGGTATATAGTAATAGTTTGGACGGAAATATTTATGGAGTTAGAGGTTCAGCTATAGGTTCAGCAAGTGGCGATAAGTATGCTGTACATGCTAATAGTCCTGGATTAGCAGATAATGAGTGGGGCGTATATAGTCAGGGCAGGAATTACTTTAAATATGAAACTGGTATTGGTACCACAGACATTCCTGCAGGTTATGAGTTAGCTGTAGATGGTAAGATAATTGCGGAAGAAGTACAAGTACAATTAGAATCTAATTGGCCAGATTATGTATTCGAATCAGACTACAACTTGTTGCCAATAGATGAACTAAAAAAAGAAATAGAAAAGCAAGGGCACTTACCTAATATCCCATCAGCAAAGCAAGTAGAAGAAGAAGGCGTAGCTGTAGGTGAGATGCAGAGAAAGATGATGGAGAAGATAGAAGAATTAACTCTTTATATTATCCAACTTAAAGGAGAAATAGATAATATTAAGCAACAAAAGTTAAGTAAGTAATACTCTAGATCATAAAAATAAAATAACAATGAAACAGAAATTACTATGGTCTCTTGTCATAATAATATCAGTTATTCAGATTTCTTTTGCTCAAGATATCGAAGCATTTAATAATAAAAAAGCTGTAACTAATAATTTTTTCGAACTTGAGAAAGTAATTCATAATGAGTATAAATCTTTACCAGACAGTATTAGAAAAAATGGTGGAGAAGGTTATCTAAAGCAGAAGAAAGTTATGCGTCATTTGTGGTGGCAAAGCTTACACTTAGGTGGAGATGGTGAGTATGTCAATGCTAAGAAAAAGATATATGAAGAGACTCAGAAAATTAAAGAGAAATTTATTGAGAAAAGTACTAATTCAAATTGGTCTTTAATTGGACCTACATCTTCTAATACAAGTTATAGTATATATAATGGAATAGGACGAGTAGATAGAATAGGATTTCATCCAACTAATTCGAATATAATATATATTGGTGCACCTAATGGAGGACTTTGGAAATCCACTAATGGAGGAAATACTTGGTCACCTATGTCAAGTTATGCCCCTAGCTTAGGGATATCAGGTATTGTAGTCAGTCATCATAATCCAAGTCATATCTATGTGCTTACAGGTGACGGTGACTCTTCGCAGACTACCATAGATAATGTGAATGGTGGATACATTTATACTTCTATTGGATTGATGAAGTCTACTGATGGAGGAGAAACATGGGGAGAAGCGATCAGTATAAACTCTAGCTCTTTATACTATGGTTATGCGCTTGCTCAAGATCCAGATGATGCATCTATCTTGTATGCCGGTATGAGCAATGGCTTGTATAAAAGTGTAGACTATGGAGATACTTGGTCTCAAGTATCAAGTTCTACCACAATAGATGTTAAGATACTTGATAGACCGACTAATAGAGTAGTTTATTCCGGTATAAATTTCATTAGATATTCAGAAGTTACAGGGTCTAGTTCTTCTACATCTACCATAGATGCTGGAGTTTTAGGTACGGGAGTTAAAGTATGTGTTTCACCTAATGATCCTGACTTAGTATACGCTATAAATTCACGTGTTGTAGCTGATTCTACATTTGGAGGAATATATAAGTCAATAGATGGTGGTGTAACTTTTGATAGAGAAGCTACTCAACCTAATGTTATGGAAAATAGCGATTCTGGTGCTGGTACCAGTAGTCAATCGCCATATAACTTATCGATTGCATGTCATCCTGATAATACGGATACTTTATTTACTGCTGGCACAACAATTTGGCAATCAGTAGATTCTGGCAACACTCTCACAAAGAATACAAGTTTTGGAGAAAATGGTGCCTTTACATATATACATCCAGATGTACATGAAGTAAAGTATAACCCACGTGATAATAAATTATACGCTGCTACAGATGGAGGAGTTTATATGAGTTCTGACGATGGGCAATCATGGAATGATATTACTAATGGAATGTGTCTTACAATGTCTTATGGAATGGATAAAGCAGATGATGGATCTAATAGAATAGGAATTGGGAATCAAGATAATGGATATAAAGTAAGAACCAATTCTTCTGGTTCTGATTTTCATCATATAACTGGAGGAGATGGATTTAAGTGTGCATTATTCCCTGGAGATCCATCTACATCTTTTTTTACTAGTAATGGGAGTGTAGTTAAGGTTACAAATGATGGAAGTAATAGAAATGTAATAGATACATTTTGGAACTGGGGTATGAGTGTCGTTTGCCATAACACTAATGATGATATTGTTTTAGTCGGTAGAGATAATATTATAAGAAGGACTGTAAATGGCGGATCTAATTGGACTACTATTAATAATGTTGGAGGTGTACATGCAATAAGTTCATGCCCTAGTAATAATAGTAGATTCTACTCATGTGGTAGAGTTAATACGTCATGGTTTAATAATTCTAATAGAGCATTCATGAGTGCAGATATTGGTGCTACTTGGGTAGACTTATCTACAACACATAATAGCTTTCCTGCAGGGGGCCGATTTACAGATATCACACCAACACCTACCAACTCTAGAAAAGTATATATGACAAAAGGGGGCTTCGATGATGGAAATAAAGTATTCTATCTCAATGAAATAGGTCCAACTGGAACATGGACGAATATCTCAGGATCTTTACCTAATGTTCCTGCACATTGTATCGCTGTGGCCGATAATGGAGACCTTTATGTCGGAACGAGTATAGGAGTATTCTACAGAAGTAATACCATGACAGACTGGATGCCATATAGTAATAATCTTCCTAATGTCACTGTTACAGACATTAAGCTCGATCATGCTCTTAATAAAATCTATGTATCAACTTGGGGTCGAGGAGTGTGGCAAGCTAACATGTCCAATAATATCTGTGTATCAAATATGTACATTTATTCAGATCAAGAAGGAGATAAGTTTTATGAAGCTGATAATTCAATTCTTGCATATAATGATATTGATGGTTCTGCTCATAATAGCATATATATGAAAGCAGGAGAAAAGGTCGTGCTTAAACCTGGATTTAAAGCAGAAGCCAATTCATTCATGAGAGCTTATATAGAAGATTGTGGTGATGGTGGAGTGCCTTCCAATCTGAATAACAGTAATAGTTCTGACAACAAATCAAGTCAAGAACTGACTAACAATACAACGTTTGACCTTAGGCATGAGAATGACAGTGTGATACTTTCTTTATACATCAAAAAGAAATCAGAATATGACTTCTATGTCATAGATCAAAACGGGAATAAACTTGAGCATATAGAGTCAATATATCTGGATGAAGGGGCTTCTGAAATAAAATTAAAAATGGCAAACTTTAAGAATCTCTTAAGCCATTCTGTAGGTATGTTTACGGGAGACAGACGTGTCTATTGCCAAGAATTAAATTAATTCTATTTGATCAAATTGTTATACCTAAATATTAAACTTCTAATTATATGACAACCATCGATATAACAAACAGAGAAGAACAAGTACTCCAACTAATATCTACAGAATATTCCAGTAGGCAGATTGCTGATCAACTTAATCTTTCTGTCCATACTGTAATATCTCATAGAAAGAGTCTTATGTCTAAACTTAATGTAAAAAACAGTGCAGGCCTTATAATGAAAGCTATTGTAACAGGATGCTTGCAAGTAGAAAATTTACAAACTTGATCATATGAATTGAAAATGCTATCTTAACTTTTATAAGATAATTGCTGATTATTAAAATTCCAAAAAATTAGAAATGATAACTTCCATTATCATAGATGACGAACAGCATTGTGTAGAAACATTAATGCATGACATAAAGCATTATGATATTGACCTCACTATTATTGCTACAACTAATTCCGCTATAGAAGCAATTGAAATAATAAATACACGAAAGCCTGAGTTGGTATTTCTGGATATTGAGATGCCATTCATGAATGGATTTGAGATGCTTAAAAATTGTACGTACAAAGAATTTGATGTCATTTTTACGACGGCCTATAATGAACATGCGGTCAAAGCGTTCAAGTATAGTGCTATTGATTACCTAATGAAGCCAATAAGGCCTGAAGAATTGATCAGTGCTGTGGAGAGGTATAAAAAGAAAAATTCTAAAACTCTTAAACGGGATCATCTGAATCTACTATTGGAACATTTAACAAATCAGTCTGAGAAGCAGCTAAAAATTGCATTTTCTACATCCGATGGTATTGAATTCATAAATCCTAAAGATATTATAAGATGTGAAGCTTCTGGTAATTATTGTACGATATATAAAAATGATAGTGAAAAAATACTTTTGTCCAAACCACTAAAGGAGGTTCAAGGCATATTGCCAGAAAGTTCTTTTTTGCGGGTGCATCAGTCTCATCTTATAAATACTTCTTACGTTAAGAAGTTTATCAAAACAGATGGCGGTCATCTCGTTATGAATGATGGTTCTAAGATTAATGTTGCAAGATCTAAAAGAGATTTACTAATAAATTCACTCCAATAAAATAATATAATCTGAGCAAAATCAATCAATAACAACATCCTATATTAGTAATAACTAATTTTTAAAATAAACCGATTTCAAAAACCAACCAGTATTGCATAGCAAAAGGCTAGATATGAGACTATGTCATTATAGTATTGCATGGCCATCTTATGTACTTTTGTGCCTACCTTTTAACTTCATGAAAGTCATTTTATGTTTTTCGTTATTGGGATTATCTATCCAAGGGTTTAGTCAATTTTATAATGCTAAGCTTAGTCCTCTCGCGGAATATGATACATTATCTTGTTCTATTTTTCCCTATAAGTCAGATCTCTTCTTTCAGAATATCAATGACCACCATATGGATGCCAAAAGCTATATATGGATAGGCATGTACAGAAGAGGACTTATAAAATATGATTTTGAAAATCATATCAATTATTACAAAGGATATCCGTATGGTTCAAAGTTTGAAAAAGGAACTTGTAATAAAATTGAAGAAATAGATGGAGAGTTATGGATGGTGGGAGAACGGATGTTTTACAGATATAATCAAAGCGAAGAAGTGTTTGAAAGTTTTATGCCTGACTCTCTTGATAAAATGGAGCCTTATCAGTCTTCTATATGGTCAGTTGCAAAAATTGATGATACTCATTTTTTATTAGGGTCTAAGAAAGGGCCTTTTATTTTAGATATTTCTAATAGGACTATAGATACTATTTATACTATAGAGGAACTAAGAATAGATGGGGCCTCTACAGATTATCATGTAAATGACCTTGTACAGGATGCAATAGATTATGATATAATTTGGGGAGCGACAAAAAGAGGCTTATTTAAGTTTTCTAAAACTGATAAAAGCATCACATGGATAGACTGCTCTTTACACAATGATGAAGAGTGGGATTTTGAACAGTTTGAAAGAATTGAACAATACAATGATAAATTATACATATCATACGATAATAATAATGCCATTTTCTATAACATAAAAGAAGATGAATTTGGATACGTTTCATTGTTTAGAGGGCTAATTAATAATAATGAAGTTTTACCTGTTTTATATGCATTTAAAGCTTTCGGCCCTTATTTATTAATTGGTTCTAGAGGTAATGGACCATCTGTTATCGATATGCGAACAGGTAAGCTGATACAATTATATATCAAGCACCCATCATTTTATGGAGCAGGTCCTGACAATCATCCTAATCCTCTCATGAAAGACTATCTCAATACAACTTATCTTATGGAGATAGACCGGAATGGATATCTATGGATAGGGTATGAAAGGGAATTTATTATAAAGACTAAAGAGCCCTTACTGATCGTAGATAGAGAATTTAAAGCCAAAGAATTACTTCCCAAAAAAGTATATATTGATGACCAGAGAGTTGATAATCAATATTCATTTGTAGATGATAGATGTGTTTTTTCATTAAAGAAACATGAACGTAACTTCGCTTTTACATTTGGCTTGATCAATGCATCATTAGATTCAGTAGATTATGAGTACCAGATAAATAATAATGGAATCTGGAATAAAAGAATCAATCAAGAACAAGCTATTAAGATATCTAATATGAAAGGCGGGACGAATGTAATTCAGCTTAGAGCTAAGCACAGTAATGGAATCATAGCAGAAAGAAAAGTCCAAATAGTAGTAGAAAAATTATGGCATGAGGAGTGGGTTAATAGGTTTTTGATTGGGCTTCTTCTATGTGGAGTTCTTACAGTAATTTTTGTCATAAGAAGAAACGCAAAAAAGAGAGAGGAAGAATTTAAAGAGCAACTTTCCAGTCTTGAAATGATGGCCTTACGATCGCAGTTGAATCCCCATTTTATCTTTAACAGTTTGAACTCTATTAAGCATTATGCTTTGTTTAAATCACCTAATGAAACAAGTTTATATATTTCAGACTTTTCAAGACTCATCAGAGAATTCTTGGAAAATTCTAAGAAAAACTTTATCACCCTTCAGAATGAAATCGAAACACTTAAGCTTTATGTGAAAATGGAATACAAGAGGCTCGAAGGCGTATTTGATTACAAATTTGAAATAGATGAGAATCTTGATCTTGAAAATACTATTATTCCTTCCATGCTCTTACAGCCCGTTATAGAAAATGCAATCTGGCATGGTTTAATGCATAGGGGGAAAGGAGGATTACTGAAGTTAATTTTCAAACAAGAAAATGACTCAGTATTATGCATCATAGAAGATAACGGCATTGGGAGAAAGAATTCTGAAGAGATAAAGAAGATGAATCAAAAATCTTTTAAGAAATCTAGAGAAATGGAAATGACTACTCGAAGAATGGAATTGCTTAATAAAATGAATAATATGTCTACTTCGATGGAAGTTATAGATTTAGAAAATACGACTTCAGCAACCGGCACTAAAGTCATATTTACACTTACTAAATAAAGCCTATTTCCGATTCTGACTCTTAGATTATTAGCCTGGTGCAATGATTAGTCACTATTCTTACAAACCAATTAATAGTCAAATAGGCTCAACTTTAGGTGTTAACAAGTATTAAGCTAAATGATATGGCTCAAATACAAAACAAATCTCTGTATAGTAAGGGGTATATAGAACTTATATTGCCCATAAAATAATCTTTCCACATCCCTTGTATTTATAGGCATTCTTCTATCTTTGTGGCGAATTTTACACACTACACAAAAAGCAATAATCACATGGCAAACATTGGTCATATCAAACAAATAATCGGTCCTGTAATTGACGTTAGTTTTTCAGGAGAGAATGCATCACTTCCCCAGATATTTAATGCATTGCAGATTACAAGAGATAATGGAGATTCACTGACTTTAGAAGTGCAGCAGCACCTTGGAGAAGATAGTGTAAGAGCTATATCAATGGATTCTACAGAAGGTCTTACAAGAGGCATGGATGTCACTGACTTAGGTGGTCCGATCACGATGCCTACTGGCGATGCTATAAAGGGTAGATTGTTTAATGTAGTAGGTGAAGCGATAGATGGACTCGGAGAAGTCGATAAGACTAAGAATGCTTACTCTATCCACAATAAGCCACCAAGATTCGAAGATCTTTCTACGGAAAACGAAGTCTTATTTACGGGTATCAAAGTAATCGATCTGATAGAGCCTTATTCTAAAGGTGGAAAGATTGGGTTATTCGGAGGTGCAGGGGTAGGTAAGACAGTACTAATCCAAGAGCTTATTAATAATATTGCCAAAGGATACGATGGTATATCTGTATTCGCTGGAGTAGGAGAGAGAACAAGAGAGGGTAATGATTTATTGAGGGAGATGCTCGAGTCAGGTATCATTAATTATGGTGAGGAATTCATGCACTCGATGGAAGAAGGTGGATGGGATCTAAGTAAAGTAGATAAGAAGAAATTGGAAGAGTCTAAAGCGACATTTGTTTTCGGACAAATGAATGAGCCTCCTGGGGCAAGGGCAAGAGTGGCACTTTCAGGATTAACATTAGCAGAGTATTACAGAGATGGAGATATGAGTGATCCTAATGGAGGACGTGATATCTTATTCTTTATCGATAATATATTCAGATTTACACAAGCGGGATCTGAGGTGTCTGCACTATTAGGAAGGATGCCATCAGCCGTAGGTTATCAGCCTACCTTAGCGACAGAGATGGGAACGATGCAAGAGAGAATTACTTCCACGAAGAGAGGATCGATTACCTCTGTACAAGCGGTATATGTACCAGCGGATGATTTGACCGATCCAGCACCAGCGACAACATTTGCTCACTTAGATGCAACGACTGTACTAAGTAGAAAGTTAGCATCATTAGGTATATATCCTGCCGTAGATCCATTGGATTCTACATCAAGAATCCTGGACCCTATGGTAATAGGTGATGAGCATTACAACACTGCTCAGAGAGTTAAGAATATACTTCAGAGAAATAAGGAACTACAAGATATCATTGCCATCCTCGGTATGGATGAGTTATCTGAGGAAGATCAGCTGGTCGTATTAAGAGCCAGAAGAGTACAGAGATTCTTATCACAACCTTTCCACGTTGCAGAGCAATTTACAGGGTTACCTGGAGTTCTCGTACCGATAGAAGAGACAATTAGAGGATTTAATATGATTATGGATGGTGAAGTAGATGAGTACCCTGAGGCGGCATTTAACTTAGTAGGAACTATAGATGATGCTATCGCGAAAGGAAAGAAAATCATAGAAGAAGCTAATAATTAATCGATGCAGTTAGTAGCACTTACACCAGAGAAAGAAATATATAATGGAACTGTCACTTCTGTCAAGCTACCAGGCGTAGGTGGCCAGTTTGAGATACTAGATGGTCATGCTCCTATTGTAGCGGCATTGTCAGAAGGAGAGGTACGTGTCATAGAGGAATCTGGTGAGCGTAAGACTTTCCAGATACACAAGGGATTCGTAGAAGTGATTAATAATGAAGTCAGCTTACTGATACAATCATTAGTCAAGCCAGCAGAATAGATATTCTCTTTTCTACTAAAAAAATATATATCTTAGGTCTATTGTCAAGTACAATAGGCCTTTTTTTTATGAAATTTGACCTGTAAGGCTTATATATCATTGATATAATCTATAGTAATAAATGAAATACGATAAGTTAGACCTGATACAGAGCAAAGCCGAGAATCTACTCCAAGATCTTAAGGAAGATACAGCGACATCATATGTAACTAATGCATTATTGGTATTGGTTATAATGTATCTGATAAGCTTAGTGATTCTGTACATTACAGATGTTAATTCTTCGATCATTAAGTTCTTGATATATCTTCTCGTTATGATTATATGCTTAGTCATATATCGGATGAGGATGACAGCTTCAGTAAAAGAAAGTCAAGCATTGGCTGCCTATGAAAAATTGGATAAAGAGGACAAAGCAAATTACATATCAGGTCAGCTTAAGTACTTAAGTTCAGGTTACAATATCAAAATAATCAGATTACAGTCAGTCAGATTGATATACGTTATAGCATTCCCTCTATTGCTTGTATTGCTGTCAGAATTGTATCAGTATTTCTTCAGCGAAGGTGATATCAGCACGTCTATTATGCAATTCGTAATTGCATTCTTAATTGGCTCGACTTTTTGGTTTTTTTATTTCCAGAATGATATTAAAGAATTCGAGATGGACAGAGATGATGTCGACAGAATGATATCTAACTTATATTCATAACCAACCATCTACTTCTGCAACGACTACCGTATCGACCTCTCTGCCCATGAGGACTGATAGCTGATTATAGGCTTTAGATCTGACGTCCTTATCTATGTAGCACGCAATAGTGACTAATGCAAATGTCATCACGCCAAGATCATCTGTCAGACCTAAGAACGGTGTCAAGTCTGGAATAGAATCAAAGGGGCTGACGAAGTATGCTAATGCACCAAATATGATTTGCTTAGCCCAACTAGGTGTGTTTTTATTGCGAAATGCATATAACAGTAACAAAACAATGTATACACCTTGGGTAGATAGTTTTCGTATATACTTGATAAGGTAATGTTTAATATTTCTGTAGTCTAACTTGATAATTATTCCTTTGGAGTAGTAACAATGTAATCACTACAAAAAGTTCTACTGAGCACTAAGAATAGTATCTATACTTTCCATTTTTAAACTATTCTGAGATATCTTCTTAGCATAGTCCTTGACTATTGATGCGAACTTATTGACTGCATGTGGACTATCATGTAAGACGATAATAGATCCTGCTTTTGTATAAGTGGTGAGGTTTTTAAGTAGTTTTTGATGATCTACTTTCTGGTCAAAATCTCCTGGCATTACATCCCACAAGACAATTTTATACTTTTTATTTACAGAGCGATATTGGCTGTGGGTCATCTTTCCGTAAGGCGGTCGATATGCTTTGCTGGGTATAATGGCATTGGCTTGTTCTGCATTGGCAATGTACTTATCGGTGGAGGTGGACCATCCTGAGATATGATGATATCCATGATTTCCTATATAGTGGCCGTGGCTTTTTATTTCTTTTATAAGCTGAGGGAATTTTTGTGCTCTCTCCCCATTACAGAAGAAGCTTGCCTTTATATTATACTTGTCTAATAAGGAGAGTAATATAGGCGTAGAAATAGGATCTGGTCCATCATCAAAAGTCAAAAATATACTTTGTGAATGATCGACTCTCCATAGTGCTTTAGGAAATACGTAATGTAAAATCTTGGGTATCTTCTTGAGATACATTACCTCATTTTAGGTCGTCGTCTCTTTCCTCCACCACCAGAACCCATACGCATACCTTGCTTACCCATCGTTCTTGCCGTTTTCATTTGGGCTTTATTATTTTTCATCGCTTTAGCAAAGTAGTCGACTTGATTCTTGATTTCTCCTTGGGTGATTTTTAGATCCTTTGTTTGCTTGAAGTAATTATCCGCTGCGACCCAATTTCCTTTTTGAGCCTTGATATTAGCGAGTTGCATAAGGACCATTGCTTTCTCATTATCACTTGGTAATTTTAGAGATAAGGCAGTATTAAAGTAGTTTTCTGCTTCTTTCTGATCACCACCTTGAGCAGTGAGTGTCCCTTTCATAATGTAGTAGAAAGCTTTGTTAGTGACATAGAGTAAGCCTGGAAATTTGGTGAGTGATAATCTCTTATCCGCAGCTTCAAAATTCTGATCTTGTATCAGTTGTGCAGATGACGATACAGTACCTAAGAATATGTAACTGGCAAGCATTGCGATTCCTAATATCCAGAAAGGAAATGCATACCAGAACCCAAATTCAGTTGTTAAGATAGCACCACCAATAAAGCCTACAGCTATTAGAGCAAACTTGAGATATATATTAATTATAAACATGAGTTATAAGATTTAGGTCTATAATAGATTTTTTGTAAAGATACGAACTTCCCATATCTAAAGAAGATAGCTTTTGTCATTTATAACAATAATATTCTGCTTGACGTCTATGGATGAGGAATTAGGGAATATCTTGTTGAATTTTGGTAGAAATGCCTCATAATCTAACTTATCTTGATCGGTCAGGTGCATCCTATTATACATAAGCAGGCCATTGTCATGGAGGTGATTACTGAGTTGTTGTAAGAATTCTTCAGACTGAAAGGTCCGTGGTATATGAGCACTCTGGAATATATCCATGATGATGAGATCATATTTCTCCTGATTGATCTGCATATACACCTGAGCATCTGCATTGATGGTTGTAATCGATGATTGTAACTTATGAGTTGTATACTTATGCGATAATCGACAGATTTCAGGATCTATTTCTACAGCAGTATAATCGAAGTATAGTTTGTTTTTATTTTCTAAGATATACATAACTGACCCTAATCCGAGACCTAATACAAGCACATTCTTATCGGGTAATCGAGCCCAGTCTATAGCTTGGAAAGCTTGGTAAAAGTTCTCATACTTGTCATCGAATGAATAGATGGCATCTTCAGTATTAAGCTGGTGTCTGCCTTCCACTAGAAGAACTTCGAGATGCTTATTGTAATCCGAGCTGGTTGTTTCCAGTAGTATAGGGGAGAGATAGCTCCACCATTTTTTCCACCATGGAGTAACATAGTTCATCTACGATTCCCAATTTCTATATTGAGAGCTATGCTTATAGATGTGTTGTAATATATCTTTATCTAATTGGCTCAGCATAACTTTTCGTCTTTGCATGACGATATCTGCGACCTCTATTGCTTTGTCATAAGCGTGAGTCTGGTAACCTTCTTTTCCTCCCCAGCTGTAAGAAGGTATGAAGTTCCGAGGATAACCACTACCAAAAATATTCGCCGCGACGCCTATTACTGTACCGGTATTAAACATTGTATTGATTCCACACTTAGAGTGATCTCCCATAATTAAGCCACAGAACTGTAAGCCCGTTTTCTTAAATGAGCCATGCATATAATCCCAAAGCTTAACCTCTGAGTAATTATTTTTTAGATTCGAATTATTAGTATCTGCACCGAGGTTACACCACTCGCCGATGACTGCATTGCCTAAGAACCCATCATGACCTTTATTAGAGTAGCCTTGTATGACCACATTATTGAGCTCTCCACCGACCTTACTATATGGGCCTATGGTCGTAGGACCGTAGATCTTACATGATAACTTAATGACTCCATTATTACATAATGCTAATGGGCCTCTGACGACAGATCCTTCCATTACCTCTGCATTAGCACCGATGTATACAGGTCCTTCTGAGGCATTGATAATACAATGCTGCAACTTAGCAGTGGGGTGTATATATAGATTCTCAGGACAGATGACTCTGACGCTATCTGGAATAGCAGCACTCTGAAGATGCTTAGTCAATAGACTGAAGTCTCGTTTTATTTCACTTCCGTTATGTTGGAATATATGATAGGGTCTCTCTATGAGAATAGTACCGAGTCCTGCTTCTGGAATATTGATTCCATTGAGTTCGTCGATATCATTTTCTTGGATCAGTTTGTCGAATTGTCCCTCGTCTAATCTTGCTGCGACAAATGTATCATTGAGAACAAGTGCTTCGTTAAGGTCTAATCCTTTGATAAGTGAGACAACTTTTTGATTAGGTAATAACCTGGAATTGATCACATAGTTGTCTTTCGATATTGCGATCGGATATTTTTCTGATAAGTAATCTTGTGTAATGTAAGAGACGTTAGCGTTGAGATAGTTTTCCCATTTTTCTCTTAGTGTAAGTATACCGATCCTTAACTCACCGATGGGCTTGGTGTATGTGAGTGGAAGTAATGATTCCCACTTTTCGTCATCAAAGAGAATTACATTTCTTACCAATGGAATAAGTTGTAATGTATTAAGTCAATATTATGCAAAAAAATAGCCCCATAAAGGGGCTACTGTAATTATATTTTTTAAGCTTGCTCTTCGGCATTGCCCTCTTTTGCTTCTGCTTCTTCTGGAGCTTCTGGAGCTTCTGCTTCGGACGTTTTCTTTCCGAAATTCCCGAATTTTTTCTTGAACTTATCGATTCTTCCTGCTGTATCTACAAACTTCATCTTACCAGTAAAGAATGGGTGAGAAAGATTTGATATTTCGACTTTGACAAGTGGGTATTCTTTTCCATCTTCCCACTCTATTGTCTCTTTTGATTCTGTAGTCGACATGGTTAACCATGATTCGTCTATTGAGATATCTCTAAATACTACAGGTCTATAATTTTCTGGATGAATACCTTTCTTCATAAGTTCTAAATTTGAAGCATTACGAATATCTATTTTTAAAAAGTATCGATAATGCTCTTGTGTGTCAAATAAACATAACCGTCATAGACGGTTTCATGTCTTTTTATTTATCGGAATGCAAAAGTAAGGCAATTATTGGTATAAATAAAGTAAAAATCAGTAAAAAAATGCATCTTCAAAGTGCTGTAACCGCTTCACCTTAAGTGACTTATCTAATATGATCGATATAATATCGAATCTTATCTGCCAATCATAGGCGATGCTCTCCATATATCTCTGGGCTGCGTCCATGATAAGTGCCTCTTTACCAGGACTTACAGAGTTCTCAGGAGCTCCATAATATTCGTATGATCGGGTCTTCACTTCGATGAATATTAGAATCTCCTCATGCTTAGCTATAATATCTATTTCTGCCCTGCTATATCGCCAATTGGTCTCTAAAATGTTGTAACCCTTATCCATAAGATACTCTTGAGCTTCTAATTCTCCCTTTTCGCCGATAACTTTTTTAGTATGCTTCAAAGCTTATTTACATATTCTTAAGTTGTACAATGTACGGTGATAGATCAAAATATGTACTTTTACGACTCATAAATAAAGAAGAAATCATGATGGACCAATTGATAGAAAGATTCGGAAACCAGCTGGTAGAGGCAATGGAAATAGGTGATAAGGCATTTATAAGACCTCACCATAAGCCACTCCATAATGTATATGTTGCAGGACTAGGCGGATCAGGAATCGGAGCTAATTTTGTCCAGGAATTTATAAGAGAAGAATGTCCTATACCCTTTAATGTAGGTAAGGGATATTCCATTCCTAAGTACATTAGTGAGAATACGCTGGCCATCTGCTCATCTTACTCTGGTAATACTGAGGAGACGCTGAGCGCATTCCAGCAAATAATAGATACAGGTGCTAAGATTGTCATCATATCTTCGGGTGGAAAGCTCATAGAAGAGGCTAAGAATAGAGATCTAGATTATATCCAAGTTCCAGGTGATTGGCCTTCTCCGAGGGCATGTCTTGGTTACTCTGTCGTACAGCAATTATATGTGATGTATCGACTAGAATTTATAGGAGATAAATTTATATCAGAATTAAAATCATCTATAGATATGATTAAGTATGATATGGAAGATATACAAGCCTCTGCTAAGAAAGTTGCCGATAGAATCTATAATAAGATCCCGATTATATATACAACTGATCGCAACGAAGCAGTCGCAATAAGATTACGACAACAAATTAATGAAAACGCTAAGATGCTATGCTGGCATCATGTTATCCCAGAGATGAATCATAATGAGCTTGTAGGATGGACAGAGAAGCATGAGGATAAGGCTGTCATCTATCTTAGAAATAATGATGACTATAAGAGGAATCAGATTAGAATGAAGATCAATCAAGATATTATATCTAAATATACAGATACAATTATCGAAATATATTCCAAAGGAAATTCCTTAATAGAAAAATCTATGTATCTCGTCCACTTAGGAGACTGGATCAGTTGGTACTTATCCCAACATAAGAAAGTAGATGCTATAGAAATCAAAGTCATAGATTACCTTAAGTCTGAACTATCGAAAGTATAAACGATGGCAAATTATCTCTGGGGCTTAGATCTGGGTGGAACCAAAATAGAATGTGTTGTCATAGATGCTGATTCTTTAGAGATTAAGGAGAGACAAAGAATCCCCACATTAGGAAACGAAGGTTATGAAGTCGTCTTATCTCAGATCAAGAAACTGATAGATCAGGTAAGCGATAGTATAGGTCAGAAACCATCTCGAATAGGAATTGGTACCCCTGGATCGATAAATCCTTATACCAATGAATTAAGAAATTGCAATTCTGTATATCTAAATGGGCATACATTCCAAAAAGATATACAATCTCTATTAGCAATACCAGTGATGACCACTAATGATGCTAACTGCTTTGCTAAGTCAGAATACGAAATAGGTGTAATTAAAAACAAGTACCCTGATGCAAAGGTTGTCTTCGGAGTAATTATGGGAACTGGAGTCGGAGGAGGACTTATTGTAAATGGCGAGATTATAAATGGAAAAAATGGAATCGGCGGAGAGTGGGGCCATAATTTCTTAGATGAGTCTGGAGGAGATTGCTACTGTGGTAATGCAGGTTGTGTAGAAAAAATCATAGCAGGTCCTGCGTTAGAATCTTATTATAAAAGTAAGTCAGCTAATGACAAATCCCTTAAGGAAATCGTAGAATTATATAGAGCTCAATCAGATCCTATCGCTGATGAGACAATACAGAGATTATTTTTCTTTTTCTCCAAAGCTATTTCTCAGATTATAAATGTAGTAGATCCTGACGTTATAGTTATAGGCGGAGGGGTCGGCAATATAGATGAGTTGTACTCTGAAGGACTTAAGCATCTTTCGCAATTTGTATTTAGTGATTATATTGAGACACAATTTGCTAAGCCAATGTACGGCGATAGTTCTGGAGTATTTGGAGCTGCTTTGTTATAATTCTTAGGAAATCATATTTTGATATAAATTAAGACTTAACATAAGTCCTAACAACTCTATCCATCAGGTACTGTCTATATTTCATCGCATGGAGGCGCATAGATTCTAATTGTTGGCTCGTAAATTTATTAACGTCCACTCCATACGACATATGATTATGACTCTCATCTATATTAGTCCTGATGCCAAAGGCCAACTTACGGCTTCCAGATAGTTCCCATGGGTGGTGTAAGCCTAAGAAGTGTCCCATCTCATGTACTAATGTAGACTTATTCTCTAATCCTTCGTACGCCATAAATATTCTATCAAAATTAGGACTATTAGAACCATAAGCTTCTTGCTGAGCCTTAAGCCTTGGCGTGAATCCCATTAAGGCTTTGTCTGTACCTTCCTCTGAGTATGTATCGAAGATGAAAATATTAATAGCACCTTTTATTTCTATCGGCTTGATAAGAGCATCTATAGATGCCGTTTCTTCATGAGCCATATATTCCTTGTATAAGTCTGGGAGATATGCCTGACCATGATCCATAAAAAACTGATTAAATTCAAACTCAATTTGACCTTCAAATTCTTCATTGAGGTAATCAATATTTTCATTGACTAGTACAGTCATCTCTGGGTCCGAATCTATCTTACCCATCATGTAGACATTGAGGTTAAGCACAGGGACCTCCATCGCCACTTTAGTATTCGGAGTGATATGTGCTACATATGTTGGTGTAGCCAGATTTAGGCATAGAAATGCCGCCGTTATGATATTAGTCCAGGTCATCTTGTTAGTTGTGTGTATTAACTAAATTAATTAAGACTTTATTGCCTAAGAATTCTTTGTATGGGTGGTAGGAAAAGGAATTCTATTAGTTAGTAAGATGATTTCAGAATATAATTTGGCTTTTGGGTACGCTTATTCGATTCAACTTTAGTGCCATCAAGATTGGTTTAGGTGAATTTAACAGTCCTAATGCTTTGAAAAGTATGTTTTAGCAAGCTGGGTGACTTTTGGCGCAAGTATAATACTGGAGATCATAGTAGGTATTGCCATCAGCGCAAAAAATCCATCAATTAAATTAAGGATAAGGTCTAATGAGGTAACCGCTCCTATGACTATGCTTAAGAGATATATATAATTGTATAAGTATGCCCTATCTGCACCAAATAGAAATGACATACACTTAGAGCCATAATAAGCATAGCTCAGTAGCGATGATATGCTAAATATAGATATGCAGAGCAGTAATATATAACTGCCGTATCCCGGCATAGCGTCAGCGAAGGCAGATGCAGTAAGGCTCACTCCATTGCTACCTGACGTCTCCCATACACCTGTCACTAATATTGCAAGTGCTGTAAGCGTGCAGACTATGATCGTATCTATGAATGGTCCGAGCATAGCGACCAATCCTTCTCTGACTGGCTCAGATGTCTTAGCTGCTCCATGTGCCATAGGTGCAGTACCTATACCTGCTTCATTAGAGAATGCGCCTCTTCTTATACCTAATATAATCAATGCCCCTAAGACACCACCTAAAAGAGGCTGATCTCCATCTTGATTTAATTTATAATAATCTGCGGCAAAGGCATCTGTGAAAATCAAACTGATATACTTAGGTAGCTCGTCTGCATGAATAATCAAAATAGCAAGTACGGCTACAAAATACAGAACAACCATAGTTGGTACCAGCTTACTAGCAATTTTGCTTATTCTATTAATTCCACCGAGGATCACGATACCTGCAATAAATAATAATATGGTGCCAATAATAAGATTAGAATAGTAACCACCACTTATTCCGTTAGGTATCAGCAATATATCTCTAATAGCTTGAGTCAGTTGATTGACATTGAATACAGGTAAGGCACCTATTAATCCAGCAATACAAAAGAAAATAGCTAAAGGCTTCCATGATTTTCCTAGTCCTTCTGTAATAACATACATAGGTCCACCTTGCAGCTCACCATTAGAGTCTTCGCCTCTATACATAATAGATAGGGTACAAGTGAAAAACTTAGTGCACATACCTATGATACCACTGACCCACATCCAGAATACTGCACCTGGTCCTCCTATTGTGATAGCAACGGCTACTCCTGCGATATTTCCCATACCTACTGTCGCGGATAATGCTGTGGTTAATGCTTGGAAATGATTAATCTGACCTGGGTCATTAGGGTCGTCGTATTTTCCTCGCAATACATTAATGGCATGACCGAAATACTTGAATGGTATAAACTTCGATAGAACTAAAAAATATATCCCTCCACCAACAAGGAGAATAAGTAATGGCAAACCCCAAACAAATGAGGCGAATTCTGCTACAATACTATTAATTCTGTCCATAATAGTGGATTACAATTGTTAAAGATGTTAAATTTCAGCAAATTTAGTGACGTTTTATAACGAATGGGCTCTAAAGGAATGATTTATGCATTATAATTTCTAATAATATGTTTACCGATTTATACTCCATATATAGGCAAAATACCTCTAATCCAGGTTTCTGGATTAAAAAGAAAACTTGGCACAACCATGTGGCACAAGTTCTCAATGTCCGTGACCGTGGTCTTAAATCAAGACGTCGGGCTAACGATGATTCTCGTGTGATCGTCATGATAATGGATACAAGGGATAATGAGGTGACAGATATCGTAGAAATTGCGGAACCCAGTGCCCCTCATTTCATGAAGCTTTCGCAAGTGTATAAGCCGAATTATAACATACCCCAATCTATGATAGATTATATCGTCAAGGGAGCATAAATCGACTATTTCAATGATTTTTCTGTTCTTAGATAATATAACCTACGAAAGATGGTTCTATTACTGGATCACGCAAAAGTGATTGTTATAGCAATAGATTCATTAACCCAACTTTTCTTCTCTGCATAGATTTTACATTTTTTTATTTCTTACTAACTTAATAATTTATAAAAATGAAAAATCTAATAGCACTTGCCTATGTATTCTTTTATTTAAATATAGCTCTCTCCCAAGAAGATTCTACCCGTCTTAATAAGAAGGTGGAATATGGAATATCTATTGGATATACTTTTGGAAATTTAATAGCAAGCGATCCAGATACACCTAATTCTATAGGTACGATGGACGGTATACATACAGGTGTCCTTTCCAAGATTAATTTTTCTGAGAAGCTTTCTTTGATTCCTCAAGCCAGCATTTATTTTCGAAATAGCAGAATAGGAAGTGATCCCATCAATATCGATGAAGTAGAAGATCTGGGTCATAATGAGGTTACATTTGAGATCCCTATTTATATCGCTTATCATCCGATGGGAAAAAGATATGGTAATCCTGGATTGCAAGTGGGTCCTAGATACAGATACAACATTTCAACGGACAACGAACAAATAGGATTCAACAACCATCAGTATAGCATCGACATTGGACTATCTGTAGATATGGTTTTCTCACACTTCACGTTGAGACCCATATTGACTTATTCACGGGGAGTAAGTAATTTAGTTTCAGCCAATAGCATTTTTGATTTTGGTTCCCAACTGAAGTTGCACACCTATGGGCTGACGTTGCAATTTTTTGGTTAATTAATTTGAGTAAGATAAGGTAGATGTGTTATATAACGAGAATGCGTATTAGTGAGTTTGTGCATCTTTCAGCAGAATAAGTAAGGTCTCTACTCATACAATTCACTACCTTAGTTTCATATTTTCCTTTAAGTTAGAAACCCAAGAAAATAATAATTGGATATAGCTATCAATACGAGATTGCTGCTTGCTCATAGAATGGAAGGCGTAGCTAGATATATCTATGAGACCACTAAGCAAATGGTGATTACACATCCAGAGGTACAGTTTCATTTTCTTTTTGACCGACCGTATGATGAGCAATTCATCTTTGCAGATAATGTATTTCCACATGTCGTTGGCCTTCCGTCTAGACATCCATTATTGTGGTACTTATGGTTTGAGAAATCTTTACCTGCTTTCTTTAAGAAAAATAAGATAGATGCTTTCTATTCAGGTGATATGTACATGAGTCTTAGCTCCGAAGTGCCAACATTAATGGTAAGTCATGATCTAAATTATGTGCATTACCCAGAAGGATTAAAGTGGACGGTTCTTAAGTATTATCAGCACTATATGCCTAAGTATCATCACGCAGCAGATCATCTCATAACGGTATCTGAGGCGACGAAGGTAGATGTCGTAGATAAGTATAATGTTGATTCTAATAAGATTACTGTGGCTCATAATGCTGTACCCGATTATTTTGCCATACTTCCTGATAAAGATGTAGAAACAATTAGGACTGAGATCACAGAAGGTAATCCATACTTTGTATACATTGGTTCCTTACATCCACGTAAAAATGTGGAGAGTATTCTATTAGCATATGATAAGTATATGTCCGAATATAGTGGCACACATCATCTCGTAATCTATGGTAGGAAGGCATGGAAGACAGATAAGATCTATCAGATCTATGAGCAAATGAAACATAAGACACGAGTGCATTTTCTATCTAATGATGATATAGATGTAGCTAAAGCGATGGGTGCTGCATCTGCTTTGTGTTACATATCATTGTTCGAAGGATTTGGCATTCCGATTTTAGAAGCGATGGCTTGTGACGTACCCGTTATCACATCTGATATATCGTCTATGCCTGAGGTAGGTGGTGACGCAGTCTTATTAGTTAACCCTAAGGATATCTCAGCGGTTGCAAATAATATGCATCGCCTATCTACTGATGACAAACTCAGACATAACTTAATAGAAAAGGGAAGACTTCAGCTCCAGAAGTTCTCATGGAAATTATCAGCTGATAAGATCTATGAGCAACTGATGATGTTAGCTATTTCGTAACTGGTATTATACACCAGAATCTTTCATGTCAGGGATGGCATACATATCCTTCTTTCCTTTGTACGGTCCACCATTTTTATTTTTCATTGCGATCATACCTATCACGCCTACAATCATAAGGACAGCAGAAATAGCTTGAGACATAGACCAATCTAATCCAAACATATCATAACGAGGATTGACTCTTATTTGCTCAACGAAAAATCTTGATAGACCAGTGAAGAATACATATAGAAAAAATAATCTACCAGGTGTGGTCCACTTTTTCCTAAGTGACCAGAGTATAAAGAAAAGAAATACTGAAATGACGATTTCATATATGGGGGTAGGGTATACCGGTGGACTTAATTCCTGACAGTACCGACCGACACAATCCGCAATTTTTTTGCCTTCCAGTGCCACATTGCGAGGATACTCATATGCCCATGCCCAGTCAGGTAGGAAGAACCAGTCAGGCTTAGGATTCGTATTAGCAATACCCCAATCTCCATCTCCAGAGAACTGACAACCCATACGTCCGATACCATATCCCAGCATGAGAGCTGGAGCTGCAATATCTGCCATATGCTTAACAGGGATGCCTATCTTCTTAGCATATAAGGCGACACAGATTCCAGCTAATATAAGTCCTCCATATATCGTCAGTCCGCTTCCAGATAGTAATTGACCTATTGGATCTGCAATGAATGAATCCCAATTTTCGAATATGGAAAGTAGTCGAGAACCTAATACACCTGTAAGCGCAGCGACGACTATTATATTCGTCGCTTTGTCCATAGGCCTTACTGTAAGGATGGTTCCTTTAGGAGGAAGTGGCTTGTTCTTAGAATCAAAGTAGAAATACATCGATAAAACGACTCCAAGTAATATACCTGTTACCCAATTCCCGTCTCCAGAAAAAATAACTGATGGTGGGTCAGCCTTAAATGCATCAAAGTTCTGATAGACATATGGTATCTTATATCCAAATGCAAAAGCTAATAATCCATTGATAATAGCATCCGTCATCGGATTATACTTGCTTTCTACTTCTAAGGGTGTTAATAGCCCTTCCTTCTCTTTTCTTATTAGCTCATTCTTGATAATATAATGTGCAGTGACAAAAGTGAATACAAGAAATAATCCGAAGGTCTTAAATACAGATGTCCAGTTGTCTACATCCGTACCGAAAATGTCATGGAAGAAATACGAGAGATCAGGATACATGAGTTATTGATTATACTGCAAATGTAACAATCCATTAGCAATCCTTGCTTACTGGAAGGTACTGATAAGCTTCATCGTGACTCTATTTTCATCATCTCCTCTAATGTAGATTATCTCTACGATATCTTGAGGTTTGTATTTCTCCAGTGTTTCTATGAGGTCTGTGTTACTAGTGATAGCTTTATTGTCTATAGATTTAATGATATCTCCAGCAATATATCGACCATTACTAGCACGGGATATGCCTTCTAATCCCGCCCGATCTGCTGGACTATTCTTCATGACTTTGCTGATCATGGCACCTGTGACATTGACATAGTTTTCATTCATAAGTTCTACTCCCATAACTGGTCGATTTATGCGGCCATAATTTATTAAGTCCGGTACTATCTTCTTGACTACATCTACAGGTATAGAAAATCCAATACCAGAATATGCTCCAGAAGGAGAATATATAGCGGTGTTTACACCTATGAGTTTTCCTGAAGAATTAAGTAGTGGACCACCTGAATTACCAGGATTTATCGCAGCATCAGTTTGTATCACATCATATATCTTACGACCATTCTTAGCTGTGATTTCTCGACCCAGTGCACTGACAACTCCAGTCGTCAGTGTCTGATCAAAACCAAATGGATTACCAATAGCATATGCTGACTGACCTACTTTTAAATTAGAGGATTGTCCCTTAGGTAAGGTTCTTAGTTTTTCTGAGGGTGCAATTATTTTGAGCACAGCTAAGTCTTTAGAAGGCGCTACTCCTACAACCTCAGCATCTAAGGATGAATTATCTGATAACATTACTGAGAACCGATCGCCTCCATCTAAGACATGAAAATTAGTTACAATATGTCCCTCCTCATCCCACATAAAGCCAGTTCCAGATCCTTTAGGTATCTCCGTCACATCCATAGAATAGTAAGACTGACGAAGCTTAGAAGTGGTTATAAATACGACAGAAGGTGCTGCATTTTCAAATAGATTTATGACATCTTTCTCAGCACTTGTCAGCCCCATTGGAAGTTCTTCTGCTACACGATTTTTCTCTATAGGATTATCGTTCCTATTTATATTAGGTTTAGCTTCTGCCGGATTCTTAGGACTTAAACTAATACTATCATCAGATATCTGCGTATACTGATTGACTTCTTCTTTGACTGATAATGTCTTGCCTATATAGAGACCTGCGGCGAGTATGACAAAAGCGAGTAGAATATTGGTGATTTTCATAAGTTTAAAAATTGTAATAGGTTTTTTCAACGTGTAAACAGATTAATCATGTGGTTGAGCGAATATCTACACTATTGATGGATACGTACTTTTTTGCTTTGATTATAAATAAACAGGATTTAGACGAGTTATATTTCTTTATGAGCTTTTTTTGAAATTTTATAACATATTATAGATATAGCGAATACATGAGAGTTAGCTTTTCACTGGTTCACTTTTTTCATTAAAACTCAAATTGCCCTGTATTTATTAGATCTTCTGCGATATTATGCTAATATTTGGAATCAATACAGGTCTTATCTACCATTCTTAAGTAATTTCAGACTAAGAACATATTACAAAAATAAATATATAACAAAGCTTGTTTTTTGTCTTTGTTTTGGAGGTCATCTGCACTTATCTTTGAAGTATATTCTGAACTACTACACTGTTAGCTAATAAAGATTAGCATTTATTTTTTCGATAAGAATTATGGATTATCCTTAATTTTTATCCAAAAGAGATTGAGTTTTGTATTTTTTTTTGAGTTGGTTTACCAAAAAAAAAATTAACAGTGTTCTTAGTTCACTAAGGATATGTTCATGGGATTATAATTTGCAGATGGTCGCTGGGGAGCGACCATTTTTTTTTGCCCATACCTGACTTACCTCGATTAGATATTTTGCTATATTCACAGAATAATCATTTCTATTCTGTCTTATATGTATCGAAGAGAATTTCTGATGACCTCTGCAGTAGCTCCAGTTATACTTAATTCTACTTGTGCTATTGATAATAAAAAGTCCAATACAGTGACATCTAACTATAAGCATTCTATATGCAGATGGTGTTACAGTGATACACCTCTGGAAGCATTAGTAGAGAAATCCATAGATATGGGTATTCATTCCATAGAATTACTAAGTTATCAGGAATGGGATACCGTTCTGTCAAGAGGACTTAACTGTGCTGTATCCAATGGCAAGAGCATAACGATTACTGATGGATTCAATGATCCTTCCTTGCATTCACAATTTTTAGAAGATTACAAGTTCTTAATTCCAAGAGCTGCAGAGAGAGGCATACCTAATATTATATGTTTTTCTGGCAATAGGAGGTCATTGACAGATGCACAAGGTTTAGAAAATTGTGCAGCAGGATTAGATCCTGTTGTTAAGCTTGCGGAAAAGTACGGAATCACGATCATTATGGAATTGCTCAATAGTAAGGTAGACCATATAGATTACCAATGTGATAACTCAGCATGGGGTATGGCACTGGTAGATAAGATAGGGTCTCCTAACTTCAGACTACTCTATGATATATATCACATGCAAATTATGGAAGGCGATATCATCGCAACTATAAGAAAGAATCAAGATTACATAGCTCACTATCATACAGGAGGCGTACCAGGTAGGAATGAGATAGATGATACACAAGAGCTTAATTACAAGACGATCATGCAAGCTGTAAGAGACACAGGTTATGAAGGATTTGTGGCGCAAGAATTTATCCCGACATGGAAGAATCCATTCGAAGCATTATCAGTAGCCATAGACATTTGTTCAGTATAAGAAAACTATAAAATAGATGAATTTTAATTCGCAAGGAAAAGAAGAAGTCACTTATGATGCAATCGTCGTAGGGACTGGGATCAGCGGTGGCTGGGCAGCAAAAGAATTATCAGAGAAAGGTCTCAAAGTATTAGTCATAGACAGAGGCCGAGATGTGAAACACGGAGAGTACCCGACAGCTAATCTGGATACTTGGGATGTACCGCGAGGCGGGGAGGTAACTCATGAAGAGATGAAAGATTACAAAGTACAGAGTCGGACTGGTTATACGATTAATGAATTCCGAAAACACTGGTGGGTCAAAGATACCGATCAACCATATGAGGAGAAGCAACCATTCACATGGATAAGGGGCTATCATGTCGGTGGTAGGTCTTTGCTATGGGGTCGACAGTCTTATAGATTAGCACCCATAGATTTCGAAGCTAATGCAAAAGAGGGTATAGCTATAGATTGGCCGATCAGGTATAATGATATAGCACCATGGTATGATTATGTAGAGACATTTGCAGGTATAAGTGGTAGAAAAGAAGGTCTATCTCAGTTACCTGATGGTAAGTTCTTACCTCCCATGGAATATAATTGTATAGAAGAGCATGTGGACAAAAAAATCAAGGAAAAATATGATGATAGAATTATGACGATAGGTCGAGTCGCTAACCTCACACAACCACACAACGGTAGGGGAGAATGTCAGACACGTAATCGTTGTATGCGAGGGTGTCCATTCGGGGCATACTTTAGTTCTAATGCGGCAACATTGCCAGCTGCTTATGCAACTGGTAATATGACAATGCTAACTAATGCGATCGTCACTGAGGTCATATTTGATGATAACACACAGAAGGCGACAGGCGTCAGAGTGAAAGATTCTAATACATTAGAGTCGAAAGAATATTTCTCTAAGATTGTTTTTCTTAATGCCTCATGTCTAGGTAGTACAGGTATACTCATGCAATCAAAATCTGAGCGATTTCCAGATGGGATGGGTAATGATAGTGGAGAGCTTGGACATAACGTAATGGATCATCATTTCCATGTAGGCGCTGGTGGATCACTCGATGAGTGGGATGATAAGTATTATAAGGGACGTAGACCTAACGGAATTTATGTCCCCAGATTTAGGAATATAGGAGAAAAGACTAAGATGAAAGACTTCCTTAGAGGATATGGTTATCAAGGTGGTGGGAGTAGAGAGGGCTGGGGTAGAATGGTGCCGGAGATCGCCTACGGAGCAGACTTTAAGGCAGCCTTAGCGAAACCAGGTAAGTGGTCATTTATGTTTTTTGGATTCGGAGAGACTCTGCCTTACCATGATAACAAGGTGACACTTAATGAAGCGGTGAAGGATAAATGGGGTATGCCTACATTTGTCATGGATGCAGATATCAAAGAGAACGAGAAAGCTATGAGAAAAGATATGGTCCAGCAAGGCTTAGATATGTGTGAAGCATCAGGCCTTAAGGATATCTATCCTTACGAAGGTGAATATCAGATGGGTTTAGGTATACACGAGATGGGTACTGCTCGTATGGGGCGTGATCCGAAGACGTCTGTACTCAATAAGTGGAATCAAATACATACCGTCAAAAATGTCTTCGTCACTGATGGAGCATGTATGACATCTGCGTCATGTGTCAATCCATCTCTTACCTATATGGCACTGACTGCCAGAGCAGCTGACTATGCTGTAAAAGCACTTAATAATAATGAAATATAATTCTCTATCCAGATAATAATTATAACCCAGCAGGAGATGTTTGTTCCTGTAGATGGTTATCAGAACTATTATATAAAAAGAAAATATGAAGAATAAAGACATAGAATCTGCTACTGTGACAAGTAGAAGATCAGCACTCAAGACTTCGACATTATTATTAGGTTATGTGATGACTGCGGGGACTACGGCAGCTATTATGAATGGTTGTAAGGCAGATAGATCAGATGGATGGAAGCCTAATTATATGACTCAAGATCAGAACGATCTATTTGCCGAAGTGGCAGAGATGATAATACCCGCTACTGATATTCCTGGAGCAAAAGGTGCATTAGTGGAACGATGGGCAGATGAGATGCTTTCTACTTATAGTCCAGAAGATCGTGCACACTTTATAGAAGGCATGAGCATGTTTGACATTTATGCTCAAGAATTTAGTGCTAAGTCATTCTTAGAGAGTAATGAGGATGAGCGTAAGTCTGTACTAGATCGCATGGTTGCTGAGAGTAAGAAGTCAGATGAGCCACATATATTTAATATTGTGAAGGAAGCCACTGTTGCAGGATATTGTACCTCAGAAGTGGGTGCTATCCAGTTACTTAATTATGATCCAGTACCTGGACCATATAAGGGTTGCGTAGATTTTAGTACTTTAGGAGCCACATCTGCATTATAATGACTATGGAAAGAAGACGATTTAATCGAGAAATATTACAATATAGCTTACTTGGATTTGCCGGGGTAGGCATGATATCTTGTATAGATACCAGTAACAAAGAAAAAGCTTCCTCTAGTAAGAAAGGAGAAATGTTTTTCAAATTATCATTGGCTCAATGGTCATTCCATAAAGCATTGCAAGCCAATGAAATGGATCATTTAGATTTTGCCGCTAAGGCGAAAAATTTAGGATTCGATGGTATAGAATATGTGAACCAATTCTTCAAAGATAAGGCTGAAGATATGACCTATCTCCATCAGATGAATGTCAAGGCAGCTTCTGCTGGAGTTAAGCAATTACTCATCATGATAGATGGCGAAGGATCTTTAGCGACATTGGATAAGAAAGAACTATCACAATCTATAGACAATCATAAGAAATGGGTGGATGCAGCAGCGATTCTTGGTTGTCATTCTATCCGAGTTAATTGTCACGGAGAAGGAGGTCGAGAAGATGTATCATCAGCTGGGATAGAAGGTCTCTCAAAATTATCAGAATACGCAGCGAAACAAAGCGTGAATATCATCGTAGAAAATCATGGTGGTTATTCTTCAGATGGTAAATGGATGGCTAATGTTATCTCTCAGGTAGGAATGGAAAATTGTGGTATGCTACCAGATTTCGGTAATTTCTGTATCGAAAGAGAAGGCGGTGTCATGTGGGGTGCCCCTTGTATCAAGGAATATGATAAGTACAAAGGGATCAAGGAACTGATGCCATATGCTAAGGCTCTTAGTGCTAAGTCATTTGATTTTGATGAGCAAGGTAAGGAGACGACAATCGATTATAAGAAGATATTGAGAATTGTCAAAGCTTCAGGGTATACTGGTTATATAGGCGTAGAGTATGAGGGAGAGAATCTATCTGAAGAAGAAGGTATTATTAAAACAAGAGATTTGCTCATCTCCACATCTAAAGAAATATAGTCTATACAATTACGACATCTATATTACTTCTTAGGTTAATAATTCGATGATTTGTTATTGGCAAGGTTTATTGATAATATGTCGATGCGATGAATTAGCTCAGCAGCAATCAAGCAAAATAATTATAGTAATATCATCTCGTTATAGGAAGCACGTAACTATAGACTAAATCTTCAAATCGATATCTTTCTATGTGCATGACATCATCATATATATGACAACTGAGGTACATGCCTTCTCTTGCTGCACCAGAAATGAATGAATGGATGTATGGTTCTTTAACATTACCGATTCCTACATTAGTCCCATCCCAAGGGAGATAGCAAGTCTCACAACTTGTGCAATTATGGGCATGTCCTGCAAATATGGCAAGTACGTTATAGTCTTTGACAAAATCCCACATTTTCTTTCTTTGTGCATCAGTCCACCATTCACCTTTATACCTTGGATTGCCTTCTTCGTCTAATGTTAGTGAAAAAGGATCAAAACCATAATGTTGGATAAGAATAATAGGGTCACTAGGATCACATAGATGTTTTGCTAAGTCTTCTTTTAGAAAATCCAGAGCAAACCATGGGTCGTGATAAGGCTTAGCAGGAGGAGGCTCATTGCCAGCAAATAAATTTAACTGTACAAAATGAATGTCACCCCAGTCCCAAGAATAATGAATATTTGGATGGATTGTATTTGTAGGTGTTGCACGTTTTCTATCTCTAATTATTTCCCATGACTCTACAGAACCATGATCCCAACCAGGCCCATCGAAATCGGAAAACTCTTTTAATCCAAAATCTATATTTTCTTGTATATCTATGAATGGGCCATCTATCTGCCGATAATCATGGTTGCCTGTACCATCATAGATGTGTTCTGCATACCCATCTATATACTCTCTATATTTAAGGATTTCGATTGGCCTGCAATTATGAGTAAGATCACCAGCAAGTATAACACCTTCGTGTTTTTCTGCGAATAATTTTCTTTTCATTATAGCAGATACAGAATCAGCATATAAGGTCAACCCAATATCTGGATTGATATAACTGGTATCATATTGTGGGTCAGCTGTTGCTAAGAAATTTATAATCGGAAGTTTTTGATCTTTTTTAATTATTAGAGGATCACCTATACAATTTATGGCGACAGGTTTTCTATCATCGATCTTACACATAGTGAGAGAAATTATCACCAAGAGAATTAGAGTACAACAACAAGAGAAAGATATTACATTGCTTAGACTCATTATCTGGTTTTTGGCAATATTTCCATGTTGATTAATTTCTCATGTAATAACTGAGGAGATATAAAATGTATGCCTCGGATACCTAATTCTTCAGCCATTTTAATGTTGTCCTTATTGTCATCGATGAAAATACATTCTGTTGGGTTAACTTGATATCTGTCTATGAGAATCTTATAAATTTCTGGCTCTGGTTTTTTACACTTTTCAGTACCAGAGACGACAATGCCTTCGAACCATGAGAGGAACTCATATCGTTCTATCGCAACTGGAAAAGTCTCTGCACTCCAGTTTGTCAATGCAAGCATTCTGTACTTCTTAGAATCCACAAGTTGCTTTAGGATGTCTACAGTTTCTTGTATAGGTCCACCCAGCATTTCAGTCCATCGACCGTAATAAGCTAAGATGTTTTCTTTGTGCTCAGGATATTGAGATATTAGTAACTCGTTAGCCGCGGCAATAGATCTACCGCCATCTTGCTCTACATTCCATTCCATGGTTGTGATATTCTGTAGGAACCAATCGACTTCTTCTTCTGTCTTAAATATCGTCCGATAGACATACTTAGGATTCCAATCAACTAAGACACCTCCGAGATCAAATATTATATTTTTTATCATACTAAATGGCTTTAGAAAACCAATATATGGTATTGTCTTGAGACTGCGTAGATATAATATTTTTTAAAGTTTGAATAATAAATGAATTACTTATAAGTTTAATTGAAAGAAGGTTACCTAACATCTTAGGCAACCTTCCATAGTAAAGCTGAATATCAGCATCTGGCCGAATCACAATTGTGGTTCGGCTTTTTTTGACTTTCAGTAGGCATAGCTCTTTATAGACTTAAGAAAATATGTGTTGTATTGGTGTATAATGCAGCCGATTAGCTCAATAATGTATGTGATGTGTAGGCAATAGAATGCTCTACGAGGATGATACTTCATAACTCATTTCATTTAAATATTGCTGTAAAATGTACCCCCTGTTAAGAGTACAATAAACCTGTTACCATATCCAACTGAATAATTTATTCTTTATTGCAAAGGAGTGTAGAATAATATTTTAATCTATGTAATAAGATCTCGGATTATATAACTTATCTATAGAAATAATAATCTTATAGAATAAAGTCACCATTTGGAATTTGGTTTCGTATTATTACTTTATGAGGGCCAATTTTACACCCAATCAATAATAAAATATGAAACACCAAACTTTTTACGCCTTAGTTATAATCATGCTATTATCCATCAGCATGAATGCTCAAATCAGTGCTAAATTAATCCAGTTCCCCGATGTATCAGAAGATAAGATATGCTTCACCTTTGGTGATGATCTGTGGATAGTCGATAAGCAAGGTGGTGATGCTCAGCGTCTTGCCTCACCCATAGGTCGAGAAACTAATCCCAAGTTCTCCCCAGATGGGAAGACCATCGCATTCCAAGCAAATTATGATGGGAACTTTGATATATATACATTGCCAGTCGCAGGAGGTATTCCCTATAGGGTAAGCGGACATGGTATGTCTGAGAATGTCATAGACTGGTCCTCCGATGGGAAAAGTATTTACTATTCGAGTAGTAGCGAAAGTGGAAAACAGAGATGGTCACAGTTCTATAAGATCGCGGCAGAGGGTGGACTACCTGAGAAGCTTCCGATCGAGTTAGGTGCTAATGCAAGTATCTCTGCTGATGGGAATCAGATTGCATTCACGGATAAGACGAGGATATTTCGCAACTGGAAGAGATATAGAGGAGGGACAGCACCCGATATCCATGTGATGGATATGACCACGATGACTTCTGAGAATATTACTAACAATAATGCGAATGATGAGTTGCCGATGTGGTATAATGGTAAGGTTTATTATATGTCTGATAATGGTCCTGCATTACGTAATAATCTTTGGATGTATGATCCTGTCGCTAAGGCGCAGAGACAGTTGACATTCTTTACGGATTATGACATTCATTCGCCATCTATGGGGCCTAGCGAAATTGTATTCGAGGCGGGAGGTAAGATACAACTGATGGACCTATCTTCTAATGCCGTCAAGGAAATTGAAATCAACGCCGTAGGAGACTTTAGTCGATTAAAGTCTGTAAAGAAAAAGGTAAAAGGCAATATCAGTAACTATAATATTTCACCCGATGGGAATCGTGTCATCATGGAAGCAAGAGGAGACATATTTTCTTTGCCGAAAAAGGATGGCTTTGTAGAAAATATGACAAGAACTTCTGGTGTCGCTGAGAGGTATCCTGCTTGGTCGCCAGACAGTAAGTCGATTGCTTACTTTACGGATAAGAATGGTGAGTATGAGCTGGCAATTTTTAATTACAAGACTAAGAAAGAAAAAATAATTTCCAGCTTGGGAGCAGGATTTAGATATAATATCTATTGGTCACCAGATAGTAAGTATGTCGTCTATGTCGATCAGTCTATGACATTCTATTCTATGGATGTAGCAACTGGTGCAGCTACAAAGATAGATCAAGCCATAGATCTTTATGAAGGAGGGCTTAGAGGATTTAACGTAAGCTGGTCGCCGGATAGTAGATGGATTACATATAGTCGAACAATTGATTCAGGCAATGCAGCTATATTTATATACGATAGGCAAACTAAGACGAAGCATCAAGTGACTTCTGGATTCTATACCGATAATCAAGCGGTATTTGACCCTGAAGGAAAATATTTATATGTAAGTACAAATCGTGATTTTTCTCCGATCTATAGCGATTTTGATAACACATGGATATATCCTAATGCTACAGTAATAGGTGCTATCCCTCTGAGAAAAGATATTGCAAGTCCATTAGCTGAGAAAAATGATGCTGTAGAAATAGAAGAAGATAAGGAAGAAGATACGGATGCTGATGAGAAGAGCAAGAAGAAAAAGAAAAAGTCAAAGAAAGATAAGAAGGCTGATGACGACTCCGAGGATAAGAAAGATGATAAAGATAAAGTAGAGCCAGTCAAGATAGATTTTGATGGAATGGAAAGAAGAATGGTGATGTTGCCTATAGAAGGAGGTAATGTAGGAGGCTTATCAGCGACTAAGGGGAAGGTGATCTATATGAAATACCCTAACTCTGGTTCTGCAAGTAACGAGGCGATGCTGAAGTTCTACGATATAGAAGAGCAAGAAGAAAAGACAATTATTAGTGACATCTATAATTATAAATTATCCTTTAATGGTGAAAAAATTGTTGTTAGAAATAGCTCTGGTTTCTCAGTGATAGATGCAGGTGCAGACCAGAAGGCGGAAGATAAGGTGCCGACTGGTGACATGACCTCTATTATTAATCCGCGAGAAGAATGGAAACAAATATTTAATGATGTATGGAGACTGGAGAGAGATTATTTCTATGATAAGGAGATGCATGGAGTAGACTGGAACTTGATGAAAAAAAGATATGAAGTATTAGTAGATCAAGCCATGTCGAGGTACGATGTTAATTTTATATTAGGAGAATTAATTGCTGAGCTTAATGCTTCCCATACATATAGAGGTGGGGGAGACAGCGAGCGAGCTAAGAGAGAAAGCACGGGCTACTTAGGTTGTGATTGGACAAAAGAAAATGGTGCTTACAAAATCAAAAGAATAATCAAAGGCGCTGACTGGGATACAGAGATCAGATCTCCACTGGAAGAACCAGGTGTCGATGTCAGCGAAGGAGATTACGTATTAGCAGTCAATGGTATTCCATTAGCAGATTATTCTGACCCTTGGATAGCATTCGCTGGGATGTCAGGCAAGACTGTACAACTTACCGTCAACAAATCACCAAATATGACTGGAGCGAAGCAAGTACTGGTCAAGCCGATAGGCTCGGAGACAAGACTACGTAATCTGGAGTGGATAGAGAAAAACCGGAAGATGGTAGACAAATTATCTGGTGGTAAGATCGGATACATCTATGTACCCAGTACAGGATGGGATGGACAGAAAGAACTGGTCAGAATGTTCTATGGACAGTGGAATAAGGAAGGACTGATTATAGATGAGAGATTTAATAATGGGGGACAAATTCCAGATCGATTTATAGAATTACTGAATCGTAAGCCTTTAGCATATTTTAATGTCAGAGATGGTAAGGATTGGCAATGGCCGCCAGTGGCACACTTTGGTCCCAAGGCGATGCTTATTAATGGCTGGTCTGGGTCTGGTGGAGATGCATTCCCAGATTACTTCCGCAGATCGGGCTTAGGTCCACTCATCGGGACACGGACCTGGGGTGGTGTGATCGGTATCTCTGGTGCACCGACATTAATAGATGGAGGTAATGTGACATTGCCAAGCTTTAGGATGTATGACCCAGAGGGCAATTGGTTTGCAGAAGGACATGGTGTGGAACCAGATATGGAAGTAAAGGAAGATCATGCCAGTCTTGCTAAAGGCACAGATACTCAGATCGAAGCAGCAGTCGAGTATATTATGAAGGAGCTATCGGAAAACCCGAAAATTCATCCAGATAAACCCCTAAAAGAAAATAGAAGTAAATAACTAATTTTGGCCTCTCAGTAATATTGAGAGGCTTTTTTTTAATTTGTTAGAGGAGCCATATGCATATTTTATAAATATCAAACGTTAAGTTGATGTAATATTATAAATGATCTCTTTATTTTAGATATCAACTTTGGCGCTTAACAATTCCAATAGTGTTACATTAGAATAGTATATAAACATTAAAATAAATCAATAACTATTTCCCATATGAAAATCCAATACTTTTTGACCACATTAATAGCAATCGTATTATTCTCATCTTGTGGTTCTAATAAGAAAATCCAAGAGTTACAAGCCATGCACGAGTCCGAGCTCAATATTGCCAATCAGCAATTAGGAGAATGCGGAGAGCAACTGAATGAATACATGAATCGATTAGCCGCTTGCGAAAAGGAAAAAGAAAGAATGACTGCGAAAGCAAACTCTACCCAAGAAAGGCTAACACTAAGAGAAGAGCAAATAGACGACCTAAAGTCACAACGTACTCAGCAAGTAGAGCAAATCGGAGACCTAACCGTACTGTCTAAGTCTGCCAACGATAATATCAAGGAGACACTCGACCAAATGGAAAACAAGGACAGATACATAAACTTACTCCAAGCAGCAAAAACAAAAGTAGATTCTATCAATCTCGCATTAGCAGTCAATCTGAAAGGCGTACTCTCTCAAGGCATCAGTGATCAAGATGTGAATATCCAAGTAGATAAGACCGTTGTATTTGTCAATATATCAGACAAAATGTTATTCTACAGTGGTAGATCAGACATTACGCCAAGAGCAACAGAAGTATTAGGTAAGATTGCAAAGATCATCGAGTCCAGACCTAACTTAGAAGTGATGGTAGAAGGTTATACAGACAACATGCCGATCTCCAGTTCTTGTATGAAAGACAACTGGGACTTAAGTGTAAAGCGTGCTACCTCAGTCGTAAGAGTTCTACAGCAACAATATAATATAGACCCTAACAGACTTATTGCAGCAGGAAGAGGAGAATACAATGCACTGGCAAGTAACGAAACAATAGAAGGCAGATCACAGAACCGTCGTACAAGAATAATCATACTACCGAAACTGGATCAATTCTATGATCTCCTTAATCCTGATATGGCGCCAGAGTAAGATCTAAGATGTAATTATTAGTATTCCTCGATAGCATTGACTCGCGGGGATGTAATAATAAAATGATAAGAAATCCTTCGACTGCTTTTTAGCACGTCGGGGGATTTTTTGTTTACCGCTTTTATTATCTTGTACGATATCTATTGCAAATTATCAAAAGTACTACCTCGGTGGTAAGAAAGGTGGGTGTATAGGTTAGTTATAGCGAATGAAAAAACTGTGTTGTCGTTTAAAAGAAAGGAATAAAAAACAGAAACCCGATAGCTTGATTTCTCAGGGGCTATCGGGAATAATTTCTACTCAAAGATAGTAAATTTGTGTAAAAGAGTCAAATAACAATGAAATACGCTGATTTTGAACGAGTTATGTCATCACCAAGAATGCGACGGTATTCGAACGCATGTGGTGGAGATACAAGAAAAGCAATGACTCTTTATAGGCTTAATCTTAAATTATCACAAGAAAATTTTACAATCATCAGCTGTTTTGAAGTAGCAATAAGAAATTCAATTGATAATCATTATAAAAATATCTACGGAAACGACTGGCTTAGAGATGCACAAATGGCAGGTGGAATATTCTCTGTAAATCGTTGTCGAATTACGAGACAAATTATAAAATCAGCATATAACAAACTTGGTAATCGATATACTCACAACAAACTTGTAGCTGAAATGGATTTCGGCTTTTGGAGATTCTTATTTGCACAACCGCAATTTTATGCCGCAGGACAATCATTGCTAAATGTGTTTCCAAATAAGCCGATTTCGACCCCTATTATCCAATACAATCAAACTTACGTATTTAATAGAATGGGTACAATCAATAAATTTAGAAATCGAATTGCACATCATGAACCAATTTGTTTTCAATCGGGAGTAGCTGTAATTGATTCAACTTATCTAAGGAACAATTACATGGTAATTCAAGATTTATTTAACTGGTTGGATATAGATAGTTCAAAACTGTTATTTGGTTTAGACCATATCCAAAAATTAGTGGGTAAATTAGACCTGATGTAAAATCACTCGCTATAACATGCGGTAATCATGTGATGCCTCGCTTTCGCTCCGGCACGCCAGATACCGCAGAACCGTTGATAGCCCAAAAACCAATACAAAATTGAATCATTGAAGAGGTATAGTGGAATATGGGCAAACAAGAGAGATGATAGAATTGTAATCATTGAAACGAGTTCAATATCAGCTACTTGTGAATTCATATCTGGCAAAACAGGACAGGCAAATGTCTGAACCACGATTTAAGAAGGATTAAAGAATTGCCGTGATTTTATTGAATACTTCATAACAAATTCAAGTTATCAAGAAAATCATGTGACTCACGGTTCAGACAGAAAAAATAAAATGTCTGAACCATGATTTAAAAAGGATTAGAGGATTATCTTGATTTTATAAATGGTACGTAGCAAAATCAGGTAATCAAGAAAATCATGTGAATCACGGTTCAGACAGAAAAAATAAAATGTTCGGACCATGATTTAAAAAGGATTAGAGGATTGCCATGATTTTATGAATGCTACGTAACAAAATCATGTAATCAGGGAAATCATGTGACTCACGGTTCAGACAGAAGAAATAAAATGTCTGAACCATGATTTAAGGAGGATTAGAGGATTGCCATGATTTTATGAATGGTACGTAACAAAATCAAGTAATCAAGAAAGTCATGTGACTCGCGGTTCAGACAGAAAAAATAAAATGTCTTAACCATGATTTAAAGAAGGATTAGAGGATTGCCATGATTTTATGAATGCTACGTAACAAAATCAAGTAATCAAGAAAGTCATGTGACTCGCGGTTCAGACAGAAAAAATAAAATGTCTTAACCATGATTTAAAGAAGGATTAGAGGATTGCCATGATTTTATGAATGCTACGTAACAAAATCAAGTAATCAAGAAAGTCATGTGACTCGCGGTTCAGACAGAAAAAATAAAATGTCTTAACCATGATTTAAAGAAGGATTAGAGGATTGCCATGATTTTATGAATGCTACGTAACAAAATCAAGTAATCAAGAAAGTCATGTGACTCGCGGTTTAGACAGAAAAAATAAAATGTCTGAACCTTGATTAAAGAAGGATTAGAGGATTGCCGTGATTTTATTGAATACTTCATAACAAATTCAAGTTATCAAGAAAATCATGTGACTCACGGTTCAGACAGAAAAAATAAAATGTTTGGACCATGATTTAAAAAGGATTAGAGGATTGCCATGATTTTATAAATGGTACGTAATAAAATCAGGTAATTAAGAAAATCATGTGAATCACGGTTCAGACAGAAAAAATAAAATGTCTGAACCATGATTTAAGAATGATTAGAGGATTGCCATGATTTTATAAATGGTACGTAATAAAATCAGGTAATCAAGAAAATCATGTGAATCACGGTTCAGACAGAAAAAATAAAATGTCTTAACCATGATTTAAAAAAGGATTAGAGGATTATCTTGATTTTATAAATGGTATGTAACAAAATCAAGTAATCAGGTAAATCATGTGAATCACGGTTCAGACAGAAGAAATAAAATGTCTGAACCATGATTTAAGAAGGATTAGAGGATTGCCATGATTTTATGAATGCTACGTAACAAAATCGAGTAATCAGGTAAATCATGTGAATCACGGTTTAGACAAAAGGATATGAAACATAAAGAACTGACATATAAAATTATTGGATGTGGCATGGAAGTGCATAAACATCTGGGGAATGGTTTTCAAGAGCTAATTTATCAACGTGCATTAGCCATTGAAATGGAGTCACAAGGGATAAGCTTTTCAAGAGAACACGAAATGCAAATTTTGTATAAAGGTCAAGACATTGGTACACGAAGAGTGGATTTTTTTGTAAATGATGTTATTATGGTAGAGATCAAGGCCATCATTGACTTGCAAGATGTTCACCTTGCTCAAGCCATGAATTATGTGGAAGCCTATAATTTAGAAATTGGATTATTAATTAATTTTGGAGCCAAGAGTTTACAACACAAAAGAGTGCACAACAATAATAAAATCAAGTAATCAATAAAATCCTAGAAACCCAAGGATCAGACAACAATAGCAATTGGCAGAAATGCAAATCGTAGAATGGAATGAGTCTTGGTGAGATGAATATCCTCGTTCGGCTTAGGCTGTAGCCCAGCCCTTAGCATAGCTGCCTACGTCGCTTCTGCACTCAAGATTCCGTCTTGACATTTACACATCAGGAACTATTATTATCTTATACAGTAGCTAGTGCCAATTATGATTCGGTACCAAATAGAAACACCCAATATGTCCCGTTCAACTTAAGTTGTTTTCAAAAAAGGATATACTAATCCAGTAATTTTTAATTAGTTTGAGAAATGAATATTAAGTCATGAAACTGATCTTTACAATACAACTACTTATATTTTGCAATGTGCTTTTAATTGGACAAATTCAAGATGGAAATTTCGACCAATGGGATACAGCATATCATTATATGTATTCAGAAAATGGCATTTTTGAAATTGTTCCATCCGTTTGGGAATCTAATAATGAAACGAGTTCAGATGTTGCGTTTTTATTTTCTATGCCCGCTACTAGATCTGAAGAAAGTCCAATCGATGCATTTTCTTTGAAATTGGAATCAAGTGCCCTCGGAATAGATGCTTCCTATTCTGGAATATTGTATCAAGACATAAGTTTAGAGAATTTGTCTGAAATATCATACATAGCCAAATGTGATAGCTTATCTAGAAATTCGGGTTGCTTTGTAGAAATTTTCGGATTTGACCATAATGAAGATTTAGAGTTAATTTATCAAGATTCTATAGTAGAAGAAGATGAATTCTTCTCAGATTTTCTAATAGAGGTAGGAGAATTTAGCGCAACGAATTTCGATTCTATTAGACTTCAATTCAGAGCAAAAGGGGTAGGTGGGTTCGAAGACGACCATTTACTTGGCCATACAATTTTTCTAATTGATGGCGTAGAATCTAACTACTTAACAAATACAAACGAGCTCAATAAAAATCATCTAATACTGTCACCAAACCCTGCCAGCCATTTTTTCAAAGTAGTTACAGCACATAAAACCATTAGTCAAGTTAGAGTTTATGATACCATAGGAAGTATGAATCGTGTTTTAAATTGTAATAGCAGAAATTGCGTATTTGACATGAATGGCTTATCAGAAGGTGTTTATAATGTCCTGATTGAATTTGCAAATGGTACTGCAGTATTTAAAAGAGTTATAAAAAGTGATCTATAATAATAGGCATAACACTCGGTTGAGTCAAACTGTAGTTCATCTCTGAGCATAACTACCTGCGTCGTTTCTATCTCCAAGATTCTGTCATCAGAATATCTCTTCGTTCCTCAAAGAGACGATCGTTATAATCATTCGTCACCCACCCAAAGAAACACAACTAACTAACCCTATCTTTAGAAATAACATTAAGAATCATACCGCCCACAATAAGAACCATACCTACTCCTGTCATTAAGTTATATTTTTCTCCCCAAAAGATATAAGCCATAATCAATGCATATACGATTTCCATATACTTGAAGGGAGCTAATATTGTAGCTTTCTCCATAGAAAATGCTTTGGTCATAAAGACCTGGCCGATCAATCCAAAAATGCCAATAGATAATACATAGGGCCACTCAATGGAATTTGGTATCCTCCAGTTGGTTACGAAAAAAAGACTACCCAATACCGAGATAGTCATAAAGTAATTGATAATAGTTAGGTAGTGTTCCCGTGTTGCAAGATATCTGATCAGTATGAAAACAAAACCTAAAAAGAAAGCAGAGAACATGGCTAATACGAAACCGTATGTACTCACACGGATATCAAATCCTTTCAGAATAATAACTCCAGAAAAAGCAATTCCAAGGCTCAGCCATTGTATTGAACTCACTTTTTCTTTGAGATAGAAGAAAGCTAATATGGCTCCGAAAATAGGACCTATATATCTAATAGAAATAGCAGATCCTAAAGGCATCAATTGTATAGCCAGGAAGAAAGTGGATAACGACAACAATCCCAGAATAGATCTCAAACTAAGAAGCAAAGGGTTCTTACCTACGATCGATATTCGACGGAATAGCATATATGGAAAAATAAATACGAGAGTTCCAATAGACCGACAAAAAACGACTTGGCTAAAATGCATTTCTGATAATGCCTTGGCCATGACATTCATTATAGCGAATGATAGCGTTGCAGCTAGTATATATACAATGGCTTTATTAGGCATCTATGCAAAGCTACATTATAAGGAGGAAAGGAAGGCTTATAGACATAAACTTAAAAGATTATCACGAACTCAAGCAACACTTTCTTGCTAATTAGGATATACAAAGTATAGTCACGTAGAATCTAAAGTCATTTTAGTTAATGACAACTTTAGCATAAACAATAACAATCCATTAGCATGAAATTGATATCAGCTTTTTTAATCCTATCACTATTTGCAATCACATCCTATTCTCAAAGTATTGATGGGAGTACCTTAGTGTGTGCAACTTCTTGTAACGAATATACAATCGTGGATGGTGAAGGTGGGCCTTATTTATGGTCTTCTGATATAGGACTATTAGATGATAATAAGGGTGAGGTCGTTACGGTATGCTGGGAATCTATTGGTAATGCCGAAGTCAGTGTGTTGGATCTATCTGGTGATTCAGGGTCTCAGAGAACAACATTATTTATAGAAGTAGTTTCACCACCAAGAGCTGACTTATACTTTCCAGAATTTCCGATTTGTTCTGAGAAAGATACTCTTAGAGAAGACCCTAATACTGATTTTACAATTTTTTATTGTGAGACTGTTTGTGCAGGTAGCATAGGGCAATATGGCAATAGTAATATTCAGTTAGATAGTAGTTACGTCACTTATGAAGTTACAGGTGGTGATATCATTTCTGATGCTAATGAGAGAGGTGATTTGACTGTACAATGGGGAGATGAAGGATTTGGAAATATAACTGTGGAGGTAACTAATATAGCAGGTTGCACAGACACGAAATCTTATTGTATTGAGATATTAGATAATCCTGATGTTACCATCGTTGCTGACCTTACGGGGGCAGTTTGTACAGGACAAGATGTCACATTACAAGCAGAATCTGATAATGCAGTAAGTTTCTATTGGAGTGTCGAAGACGAATTCTATGGGAGTAATTCCAGTGCTATTTTTGCATTTGATTTAGGTGGGACCTATCGTGTAGAATTAATAGCTAATACGGATTGCATGTGTGCTGATACATTCTTTTATAATATCGAAGTGACAGATAGACAAGGCCCCCAAATCGACTGTATATCCACAACTCATGTTAATGAAGCTCAGATATATTATGCATTAGATATTTGTTCTGCATATAATTGGTCGATAGGTCCTCAGGGTACAATTGTAGATGGAGGAGGGGTGGATGATGATTACATAGAAGTCATATGGAATGATGGCCCCTTAGGTGAGATAACACTAAGTACGGATGGATGCGAAGCTGATGTATGTACAGAAGCGACTGTAGAGTACGTGCCAGTTTTTATACCAAACTTACAGATTGATGGCCCTACCGTAGCTTGTAATGATGGATCATCATTCTATAGCCTACCACTATATCCAGGTACAACATATTACTGGTCTATTACTGGTAACGGATCGATCGTAGATGGATGGGGTACGAATGAGATTGTCGTGGACTGGAATAACGAACCATGGATGGATCAGTTTGCTACCATTACGGTTACGTATGAGAACTGTTTGCTAGAATGCAATGGGACTGTCACGAAAGATGTGACATTAAAATCAAGATACTTAATAGGTGGTGAAGATGTAGTTGTCTGTCAGGAGGATCGAATATCTTTCTATAGCCTATCAGGATATAGTAATCTGCAAGGAGATTGGTCCTTGGCTGATAATGATGGTATCGTCGTCGCAACTTTTATTGACGAATCCAGTGTTAGAATTGATGCCACATTTGACCCAGGGTTTTATGAATTAACTTTAGCTAATTCGACTGGAGAATTTTGTAACAACGAAGCAAAGACGGTTTTTGAGATCGCAGCTCGTCCTGCGCCATTGGCTGGAATAGATGGACCATTTAATGTATGTAAGGGAGAGAGATATTTGTATACTTCTTCGGAGATTCCATTGCCTACACAAAATTTCACTTGGACATTCGATGATAATGGCACTATGACTACCTATCAGGAAGCTTCAGTTTTTTATACTTGGGATTCTGATGGACCTTATTCTATTTCTGTTGTTGTAGAAGATAATTTAGGATGTGAATCAGATCCATATGTTATAAATCTAATGACTCCTGGCCAAGCAGACATTCTGGGAGATTCTCAATTATGCTTACATGATACAGGTTCTTATGAGATCGATAATAATACATCTACAATAGATTGGGTGGTAGTGCCGAGTGGTGCAGGATCTGTATTTACAAGTGAGGACGGTGTGGCAGAAGTCACATGGCATGTAGCAGGGACACATACATTGACAGCAGATTATTGTTCTGCATCTTTGAGTTATAGTGTAGAAGTACTTGCCCAACCTGATATTGCGGTCAGTCATGTACCGGAATTATGTGCTGATGATAGAACTGCTATTAGTATTACTACGACCGCTATAAGTTCTACTGTCGAAGTAACAGATGTAGATGGAGAAGTAGTATCAGATGGATCAGACGTAGGTCCAGGTTTTTTCTATGTAGAATTGACAGATGGATTTGGTTGTGTTATTAGAGAAAATATGAGAATAGATTCTCTGGCACCTCCAGCAGTTAGTCTTACGACACCAGACAATGAAGTATTTTGTTTGCCAGCATCTCCACGGACTCTTTATGCAGTCAACTCTCAAGAAGGTTATACCTACGAGTGGTATAGAGATGGTGTAGCATTAGGGGTCAATACAGAAACTTATATGACGAATGATTTTGGAAAATATCAAGTCGAAGTGACAGATGTCAGATCGTGTAGTACATTATCTAACACATTAGAACTTAGTGAAAATTGTAGGTTAGATACGATGGAAGTTAATATTTGTAATTCATTAGATAGTGTCAGTTTTACAACTGCTAATACACCCTATTGTAATGAGTTCCAGTTTGCCAATACGTCTTCTGCTGGACATGACCCGACATCTATAAGCTATCAAATTATAGATCCAGTAACTAATAGATCTATTAGATATGTAGAAGAGAATCCTTTACATATTTTTTCTGCACCAGGATTTTATAAAGTGTATGTTTCAGGTAATGTACCTGACGAGGATAATCCTGGTAGTTTCTGTAGAGATAATTACTTGGAAGTATTAGAAGTGCCGATTGCCGCATCCTATCATGTCGTTCCAGCATGTGTTAATTCTGCTGCAGAATTTATTGGAACATCTACATTTTTGCCTGGTAATAATATAGTTTCTTATGCATGGGATTTTGGTGACCCAGGAAGTGGCGTGGATAATACATCTTCTGATAAAGATGCCGTACATACTTATTCTGCAACAGGTGTCTATTTAGTAAGCCTGACAATAGAAGCTGATGATGGATGCCTCTCAAGAGTGATTCGAGAAATCGATGTTCTACCAGATGCTGATGTGGATTTTGTACTACCCAGAAACCTATGTGTCGGTGAGGCGTTAAAATTTGTAGCACCTGCTAATTCTAACCTCTCTAAAATAAAGTGGACATTCAATGATGCGAATGCAACAGCTGCCGAGAATACTGTAGAAGCAGAGACGGCTATACATTACTTCAGTGTGTCTGGTACTTATGATGTCACACTGGAAGCAACAAATATATACGATTGTAGCAGTACAGTTACTAAGTCTATCACTGTAGATAATGCAACATTGTCTGGTAATATAACTAAGAGTACAACGGATCCTGTATGCGAAGGTGACTTTGTATTATTGACTGCACCAGCAGGTGTGGCATATATATGGTCTACTGGAGAAACGACAGAAGCCATAGAAGCTTATGACCAAGGCATATATCGTGTAACAGTAACTAGTGCAGATGCTTGCAATTATGTACCTGATGAAGTGATAGTAGATATAATTCCTGCTCCGCCTATTGATATATTAGCTTATACATATCCAGAAGGTTATACTTATCAGGGATTAGAACATTACAATAGTTTGAGCATATGCCAGGGAGAGAGATTCGAGTTATATACGAATCGGAATAGCAATTATACATATTCATGGAATATTGGAGGTGATTCTAACTTTTTAAGGTATAGTGATCTATCCTCCTTGTTCCCTGACGAGTACAATGTAGTTGTCACGGTTATGGATAATGTAACTGGTTGTTCTTTTGATTCTGATCCTTTCATACTTAGTATTCGAGAGCTACCTTCTAGTGTTTCGATTGTATCTAACGCTATGCCTATCTGTGCTGGCGATACTTACACCTTTTCGGTAGACAATGCTTTAGATAATATCAATTATTATTGGAATAATGGAATGGTAGATACAACTATTGAGGTCGTAGAGCCTGGAGCATACTACGTAACAGCAGTCAATCAGTACGGATGCGAGAGACAAAGCAATAGATTATTTATACAAGCATTACCTGACGTTTCATTATTATATTCTGGTTGTATAGAGGTCTGCTTACCTATGGAATTGTGTCTTCCGAGATTGCCTAATACCAGTTCTTATGAGTGGTTATTAGACGGCGTTTCTGTGGCTCCTCCTACTGGTAATACATTATTTACGGTGCAAGAACCAGGTGAGTACCAGATTGTCGCAACTGGTTTTGGTGGATGTGCAGATACGTCTGATATATTTACATTATATCCTGTGCCAGATAATCATTCCGTAAGAGGGACTGTGTATATAGATGAAAATGATGATGGTATGTATGACCCTACAGAGATGCTGATAGAAGACGCTAAGATATACTTAGTGATCGGAAACGTCAGAATAGATTCTACCACCACGGATGTAGATGGCGGTTACGAATTTAATGGAATCAATAATCGTTTTGCTACTATAGAAATAGACCCTGCAAGTTTAAGTGTAGATGTTACTCCTGATCAGTTGATTATTCATATCGAGTTTGATGAATGTATGGATATCTATAATGATTGTGATTTCCATCTCAATACAGATTGTACACCAACATCAGAATTAATAGAATTGACAGTTTGCTTAGGTGATGATGCAGAATATGAAGGTGTATTTTATCCTATAGGAACCAATGAGATATTTACGTATACATCAGCATTGGGTTGTGATTCTGTAATTATTTTTTCTGTATTAGCGAGCCCATCATCTAATGTAATCGGAACTGGTACGGCAAGTTGTTTCGGTCAGAATAATGGGGTCATTACGATAGACCCTTCTACTGTCATGGGCTTATCTTTGACATTAGATACAGGACACGATATAGATTCTAATTTTGAATTTACTGACTTAAGTCCTGGTTCATACACTGTGACAGCGACGGATGCACTTGGGTGTACGACAGATTTCGATTATCTGATAGATGAGCATTCTGAAGTTGAGTTAATGCTTACTATAGGTGAGAGCTGTGAAGGTCTTGATAATGGAACGCTTGATATCTTGACGACATCTAATAATATACAGTTTTCTATAGATGGAGGATCTTATTCTAATGCATTGGCTTATACAGATCTTTCTGCAGGTACTCATGTATTGAGTTATGTAGATGAGAATGGGTGTGAGTTTTCAGACTCATTTACAATATCGGAAAAGCCATCTCCTCAGATAGCATTGCTTACAACGGAGAGTTGTCCAGGTGAAAATAATGGTTCCATAGATCTTACTTCTAATGTAAGTTCTGGATTGACGATGACATTGGATAATGAGACGGCAGTTATTGATCAGTATACATTTGATAATATATCCGTAGGTGATCATACCGTTATAATTGATGATGGAACAGGTTGTCCAGTGTCGATAGATTTTACCATAATAGAAACTATTGCACCTATACTTAATTTCACAATAGGTAAGACTTGTAATGGAATGTCGACAGCATTATTAGAAGTGGAGGATTTGGGAGCAGAATATACTTATGCAATAGATGGAAATAACTATTCTTCTGAATTAACTTATACAGGATTAGCAGCAAGCCAAAATACCATTTCTGTTTTATCAGCGGTAGGTTGCACCTTTGACTTTTCATTCGTGGTAGAGGTACATCCGGAGATTGTGGCAGTTGTCACATCTGAGCCTTCATGTATTGGTGTAGATAATGGAATGCTATCGTTAGAGGACGTAGATGATAACCTTGAGCTTTCGATTGACAGTATTAATTTTTTCAGTTCTGATGTCATTACTGATTTGCAATCTGCTACATATCAGGTATATGTAAGGGATGATAATAATTGTACGGTAGAAGTAGATATTGATATAACAGATGCTCCAGAATTAGAAGTAGATTTTCCGACATACGCTATAGATTGTTCTGTGACTTCTGTCATCATAGAGCCTGTTGTTACTCAGTCAGCAAGTGGGCTATCTTATGCATGGAATAATGGAGATAATGCATCTGAGATAGTAGTAGGAGAATCTGGCTTATATACTGTTGAGGTTTCTGATAAGTGTAATACTTTGACTTACGATTGGGATTTAGAATTTATAGAGGTGGAAGAACCACAAGTGTATACGCCTAATGTATTTAATCCAGGTTCTTCTGATCCTGTCAATAAAGTATTTAAGCCATTAGTAAGTAATGAAATGATAGCCGAGAATTATCAAATGCAGGTATATGATCGATGGGGTAATGTAGTATGTACGACCTCTGATATCGCTAAAGGGTGGGATGGATTGATAGGTAACTCTATTGCAACTAATGGTGTGTATCTATGGTCTTACGAGGTAGAGATAGAGCACTGTGGAGAATTGTATACATATTCCAAAAAAGGCAGCGTAACAATAGTTAAGTAGGAATTTATTTACATAAATATAATCGATGTGAGTCCAGCTATAATGATAGTTGGGCTCCTTTTGTTATTAGTAATACCATACAGGCGGTACTTATTCTTTTTTATAAAAATAAGTTACTTACTTTGTTCTGATGCCTTCCAAGTATATACATACCGAAGTCGATGGTAGAAAGTTGAAACTTTCTAATTTGGATAAAGTCCTTTATCCAGACGCCAATGTATCTAAGGCTGAAGTTATACAATACTATCTAGACATATCGACTTATATGTTAAAGTATATTTCTGGCCGGCCGCTGACTCTCATACGATTTCCTGATGGAATACATAAAAAAAAATTCTACTCTAAATCTAAACCAGACTGGACCCCAGAATGGATCAATAGTGTACGTGTAGAACATTCTGATGAGTACATAGATTATGTCATAGCTGATAATCAAGCGGTCGTCGTATGGTTAGCAAATCTGGCAGCTCTTGAGATACATCCGATGCAGATGACTAAGGATGCGATGGACTTCCCCGATCATTTTATTTTTGATCTTGATCCACCAGAAGGCGGAGATTTCGAAGTTGTGAAACATATCGCTCTTCGCCTAAAATTATTTTTAGAATCCTATAAATACAAGCCATTTATAAAAACTTCTGGTAGTAAGGGTTTGCATATCTATGTGCCTATTGTTAAGTCTGTTTCTCATGAACTAATGACGACTGGTGTCAAGAAGTTAGCCCAGGTCTTTGTAACTCAGAATAAAGAAACCTGCACTCTGGCAATGTCAAAAGAGAAAAGAGAAGGGAAGACGCTTATTGATATTTTTAGAAATCATGCTTCTCACACCACAGTAGCACCTTATAGCTTGCGAGGTCAATCAGGGGCCCCTATTTCATTCCCCATAACTTGGGATAAGGTATCTGAACTCCAGAGCTCTAAGGACATTACAATTTATAATTATAGAGAATATTTAGACCAATATGGTGATCCATGGGAGGACTTCTATGAGTCAGCAGTGACCATGCACAATGCAGTAGCCGATGAACAGGTATTAGATGAAGCCACACGAGAAAAACTATCTGATTATATATCCAAAAGAGATTTCGATGTTACGCCGGAGCCAGGATTACTACCTGCTAAGCCGTCAGGTAATCTATTCTGCATACAGATCCATGATGCTAAGAATCTTCATTATGATTTGAGATTAGAAAAGGATGGTGTGCTGATGAGTTGGGCAATTCCTAAGGGACTTCCACATGATATGGGAGTTAAGCGATTAGCGATCAGAACTGAAGATCACCCTATGCAGTACCTGACATTCGAAGGGGTGATTCCTAAGGGGCAATATGGCGCTGGAGAAATGTGGATATTCGCGAAAGGAGAAATAGAGTGGATAGAAAAATCTGAGAAGAAATATAAATTTAAACTAAAAGCCAAGGGCTTCAACAGAAGCTACAATCTCTTCAAGACTAAGGGTAAGCAATGGCTAATAGAATTGTTATCTAATGAGGATTACAGTTCTATAGAAATGCCTATACATCCTATGCTGGCAAATATGTCTAAGACTGTTCCTGTCGGATCACAATATATATATGAGATTAAGTGGGATGGAATCAGAGTGATTATTTTCTTGCACAATGAAAAGGTAACCATTTATAGTCGTAGCGGTAGAGATATCTCTGATAAATTTCCAGAATTGTTAGATGCAGAAATGTTTGATGTAGAATCGGGTATTTTTGATGGAGAGATTGTCGTGTTGGATGAGAAGGGTAGGCCTATGTTCAGTAATGTGATTAGTAGGATGCATACAGAAGGAGAGAAGAATATAGAACGTGTGATGCGGAAGTATCCTGCCATCTCTTATTTATTTGATGCCATAATGATCGATGGGAAATACATTGTCTCAGAACCGCTCCATCGACGACAAGCATGGATAGATGTAAGTCTTAAGAGCGGTAAAGCTTTCCGAGTAAGCGAAGCAATATCAGACGGAAAGGCACTATTCTCTGCCACAAGAGATATGAACATGGAAGGCATCATGGCTAAGGATAAGAATGCGCCTTACTCTATAGGGCAGAGATCGGATGCCTGGCTCAAAGTAAAGCATCGAAGTATTGCAGAATGCTATATAGCGGGTTATACGAAAGGTCAGGGTGATAGATCTGATCTGTTTGGGGCATTACATTTATTAGTTCAGGAAGCGGACGGATGGAAGTACATGGGAAAAGTGGGAACAGGATTTGATCATGATAAAATGAAGGAACTCTTAGCTGATTTCCAGAGTCATATAATATCTTCTAAGCCATTTGAGGCAAAGACAGATGATGATAATAATTCTGTATGGTTAGAGCCAGTGCTGAAGTGTGATATCCAATATGCGAGCTTAGCCAGTACAGGTGTATACAGAGAGCCAGTGTTCTTAAGGTTATTGGATGTTTAATTAGCCTTTAATCAGCTGAAAGCATTGTATTAAATTTCCCTGAGGGTATAATATAACAATCCATATTTCTGTAATTTTATCAAAAACAAAAATTCTATGAGATCGATTTGGAAAGGGCATATTAGATTTTCGTTAGTGACGATACCTATACAGGTATTTAGTGCAATAGAAAAGAAGAATGATATAAGCTTTAAGCAATTGCATAATGAAGACCACGGCCCTATAGGTTATAGTAAGGTCTGCAAGGTGTGTAACAAGAAAGTGCCTTACGCAGATATAGTTAAAGGTTATGAATATGAACCTGATAACTTTGTTATACTGGAGAAATCTGATTTAGATAATATTAAGCTCAAGAGTAATAAGGTCATAGATATAGAAGCATTCGTCGATATAGATGAGGTGCATCCTACTCGCTTTGAAGCTGTATATTTTGTAGGACCTAACGGTGATGTAGCTGTTAAGACTTTTAATTTATTCTCTAAGACGCTCAAGGGATCTAAGAAAGCTGGTGTAGGAAGATTGATACTTAGAGATAGAGAAGATGTCGTATTGCTGACCGAACATAAAGGGGGATTGATATTGTATAAATTGCGCTATCCATATGAGATTCGTAAGATGGAAGATGTTCCTGATCTCGGAGATGCTGAAGTAGATGATGCTCAGCTTAAGTTAGCAGAGCAATTAGTGGATTCTTTGAGTACAAAATTTACGGATATAAATTTTGATGATCGATATAGAGATGCATTATTAGAGTTAGTCGAGCAAAAAGTAGCTGGAAAAGAAATTATAAATATCTCAGAATCAGAAGTAGAAACACCTGTCGTCGATATCATGGCAGCACTCAAGAAAAGTATAGATGAGGCTAAGAAGAAAGGTGCTTAGGTTACTTTTTTAGTTGTTTCTATAAATAAAAATGCCAGCCCATGGACTTTCCACGGGCTGGTAAACCAACTAAATACAAATCATTTCTTGAATGTAACTGGTACAGTATATGTCTTAAACATTTCCAAATTTGGAGAATTTAATTTCTTGTAATTGAGTTTATTTTTTATAGTTGTGTCCATACCCTTTTTGGAAGTAGAAACGACAATTATTTCAGCTTTCGCATTAATCATGAAATCGACCTTGATTGTTTCTGTTTCAGTAATATTGCTAAGGTCTATTCCTTTTAGGTGATTTGATATCTGAGTAGTCACTTTATTTTTGCTCTTGTCAGTTACTGGGTCAGTAGCAGAAGACGTAAAAGAAAATAGTCCTACAAGTAAGATTGAGAGAAAGAAAGATTTTGTGATTTTCATTGCTATAATTTTTTAGTTTAATAATTAAATATTTTCGAATGTTGTACTTATAAAACGTAGACATTTCTATCGAGGTTACACGCTAAAGATCAAATGATGAAAATAAACGACAGGCACCCTAATATTTACTACTAATAACTATTTATATAATCGAGAGTGAAAATTCTATCATGGAACATAAGGCAAGGAGGAGGCACTCGCATCGCTAATATCTGTAAAGGACTGACTGACTATAATGCTGAGATAATCGTATTATCAGAGTATAGAAATAATCACAGTGGAATACAGATAAGAAACCTCTTACTGCGTGCAGGTTATAGATATCAGAATATAAGTGCCGCTCAGCCTAACGAAAATAGCGCTGCAATATTTTCTAAGCTACCAAGTAATCAAAAATTATTTCCGAATAGTGATCCTACCTACGGGCATAACATAGTTGCTAATCAGTATGAAGCATTTACAGTATATGGAATGTATCTACCTCATAAGAAAAGGCATGTCCTCTTTGATTTCCTAGTTAAGGAATCAATTAAGCCAACGCCTTCGATTTTAGTAGGCGATTTTAATACAGGTAAGAATTACATCGATCAGAAGGGAGATTCATTTTGGTATACGGATAAGTTATTAGAGCTGGAGGATAATGGTTGTGTGGATGCATTCAGACATGTGCATACTGATGTTAGAGAATACTCATGGTATAGTCATCAGGGTAATGGATATAGATATGATCACACATATGTATCTAATAGTATACTGCCAGTAGTAAAGAATTGTCATTATATACATGAGTGGAGAGAGGAAGGACTGTCAGATCATTCACCTATGGTATTAGTCTTGGGATAATATATAATAAGTAACGTGTAAAAAAAATGACCCTGATTACCTCAGAGCCATTTTAAATTATATTGTATAGAAAGTCCTATGCAAAAATAAGAGCAAGAGCTACAATAGCTACCATTCCTATCAATGAAGATATGACTGCATTTTTCTTAGGTTTCTTGAACGCAATAGCAACGATAATAAGCCCTAACAATCCAAGAAGAAACCCTAAAGCGAATCCTCCCCAGTCTATTTTGAATTCATCATCTACCGTCATAGTTGTTTCGGCAGTGATATTTCCTTTCTTAAGTTGCTTTTTAAGCTGTTTCTTAGTTACAAAAAATTCTACTCGATCTTTAATATTAAGCTTTTGAGCAGATCTCGCTTTGACATCTTTAAACTTAAGATTGACATATTCCCCTACGGTAATGTACTCTTTGTTAGGCGGATTAGGATTAGTAGTTACAGCGTACGATTGTAATGATAGTAGGCTGATTACAAGAATGCATAAGTACTTAGCTAGTTTCATATTGAAATTTTAGAAATTGATAATTATTTTGATGACTAAATTAACAATTAAATATAAACACATCTAAAAAAATGAAGGGAAGTGTAATTCGTGTTAATGATAGATTTCGAGTCGAATAATAACTCCATGAATTGACCTATCATTTTAACTTAGGTTTTCAGATCAGTTCCACCATGATATGAGATTATTTTTATATTTTGACTCTTAATAATGAGTGAGCACGATAATATATACCTGAAGGCCCTATTAGAGAATGATCAGAAAGGTGTGAAAGCCATATATGATAATTACCTACCTAGAATAGAAGCGATATTACGGGGTATGGGCTGCTCTAAGGACAATGCTTGGGAGATTTTCCAAGAATCTTTAATTGTTATAATGAATAAGGGGAGGCAGCAAGATTTTACTCTTAGCAGTTCTTTCTATACCTATCTGGTCAGTGTTAGTAAGTATAAGTGGTTTAATTATTCGAAAAAAAAATATAATAATGAACTAACGATCGAAGGGCATGAGACATTAAAAAGTGATGAGGATATAGAGCAAAATATCAATCAAATAGCCAGATATAGGCTTTACAAGGCTAAATTATCTGATATGTCACCTATTTGTCGACAGATATTGGAGCTATTTTTGGACCAAAATTCATTAAAAGACATAACAGAAAAATTAAATTTAACCAGTGAAAACGCTACAAAGCAAAAGAAACATCAGTGTCAGAAGAAATTAATTTCGATGATACAATCAGATGCATCTTATAAAGGGTTATTATGAAAATTACAGCCGATAATAAATACGATCTAATAGAAGACTACCTCAGTGGCAAGATGAAACCACAGGAGGCTTCCTTATTTGAGTCTCTCCTAAATGGAGATGATGAGCTTGCTATAGATGTTAATCTTGTAAGAGAGTTACACGATTTCCAAGAATTTAGCGCTCAAGAAGAGTCACTTAAGGCGACCTTACAACAAGTCCATAATGATGTGAGTGATAAGAAACCATCTCTCGGCATCCTTAAATATATTGCAATCTTTGCCATGATGGCATTGGGTTTATTTCTACTGATTAAGACATTAGTACATAATGATAACATAACCGACTATAGTCCGATTGCAATGATAGAGCCATTAGAATTAGTCACTAAGGCGGATAATGATTTTAAAGATCTACAAGAAATGCAAGACCTCTATAACTCAGGGGATTACAAATCAGCATACCCATACATACTCAGTTACTTGCAGAATAACCCTGCAGATATAGATATTCACATAGCTAAAGGTATCGCTCTTATGGAAATGGATAAATATTCTGATGCTCATAATGTTTTCGAAGCAATAGCATCTCTCGGACCGAGAGTAAAAAAGTATAAGTGGTATATGGCTATTAATTATCTGAAAGAAGGTAACAGACAAAAAGCAACTGAGATTTTGGAATCTATAAAGAATACACAATCCTATAACTACAAGGAAGCCTCTTCTCTGTTAGAGAGTTTGAAGTAATTTTTATTTGTAAATATATAAACCTGTCACTGATGTGAATCTAATGAAGTACCTATATCTATGTGTGCTTATCCTGATGTGCCACACATCCTATTGTGGGAGTAATGGCATAAGATTCTACATCGAAAAAGATCTATCGCAAATTATCCTCGCCGAGCAATCCGTTGAATTAGAAAAAAAAGAACTGCTCAGGCTACTGGATCTCTGCCAGACTAACTTTTCGTCTTATGATACGACTACTGCTAAGGTATATTATCAGCTTAGTGACCTCAGCTATGATAATAGAAGCTTCAAAGATGCATTACAATACAAGCAACTCGAAGTAGATGTACATCAACATAATAATGATCTGAAAAAGTTGGCAACTAGTTACACTTCGATGGGGAAGATATATAGATGGCTGTCTAAATTCTACAAAGCTGAGGAGTATCACCTTAAAAGCTTAGAAGTAAAGCGCCAAATACCAGATCATACTTATTACGAAAATTATGTCGGATTATGTCATGCCTATTATCAAATAGGAAAATATAATCTACAGAAACAATATGCCTCCTATGCGGTAGAGATAGCGAGAACTTCAGAAGAATTGTGTAACGCCAATGTGCATATGGTATTAGGACATGCTAGACTGAAGGAATTAGATGAAGGTTACGAATTACTAGCAAAAATCAAAGAGATTGCAGAAAACGAGAAATTAGAGAAATGCTTAGGTACGGTATACACTAATCTAGGTTGGCTTAATCAGATGGAACAAGATAAATTACGTCGTACTTGGCTTAAGGAAATGGAAAATGATAAGAAGCTTAGACATAAGCAACCCTATTCTTATACTGAGGCGATAGAACTATACAAGAAGGGGATAGCTATAAAGGAGAAATCTAATGATCCATTCATGGATAGGGACTTGGCGTATCAGTACAGCTCACTTAGTAATCTCTATGTTAAAGTTATGGACTATGAGAAAGCTATATATTATGCTAACGTGTCCATAGAAAAAGCATCAAAATTCTACAGAAAAGAACACCACCCAGACATGGGGACACTCTATGCAAATAGAGCCTATAAGTATCTTACAAGATATAATATCAACCGTAAATCCAAGGAAAATGTAGAAAATGAAATACTGGAACAAGACTTAGACTTAGGAATCAAAAATCAAGAAGAAGCGATAAAGTGCTTTGTAGATAACCCAAATCTTGCAGACCCTATCGAGGATGTACGCCAAGCAGATCTATACGGAATGGATCTTAAGTGGCGCTGCATTAAGTCCTACAGAGACATTGCCATATCTTATGCACATAAGTACTTATTCTTAGGTAAGGATATGAAGAACCTTGTAATGGCAGAGAAGAGCCAAAGTAAAGTGATAGACCTGATAGATATCATGCGTGAGGAAATGTCTGATCAGGACACGAAAATATTCTGGAGGAAGGATACCAGAAATAGATATAATGATGCAGTAGAACTATCAGAATGGATAGGCGATATAAATAAAGTAATCTATTATATAGAGAAGAGTAAGTCTATCTTATTATTAGATGAGCTAAATCATAAAGATGCTCTAAAGCTAATCCCAGCTCATCTATCTGAACGAGAAAGAGAACTCAGAGAATATATCTCAACCAATGATACCAAGAAGCCATACTACTATAATCTATATAACAATTTTCTTGATTCTTTAGCCCTAGCTTACCCAGCCTATCACACATATAAGTTTGCTTCTGATCCTCCAAGTCTCGGTGATATCCAAGCAGAAATCTTAGATGATTCTACACACTTAGTGATGTATTATATGACTCATGACAGTCTGTATACTATTAATATTACATCTACAGAATCTGAGCTTCTACACACTAAGAAACCAGCTCATTTAGATAGCTTGGTTAATACAGTATTGGCATTAGTCAATAATAAGGATAGCTTAGAATATATGTCTTGCTACAGAGATTTCCTTAGCAAGTCTCATGAACTATACAATCTCTTGTATAAGCCTATAATCAATAAGAAAAAGAATGTGATAATCATTGGCGATGGTATTATTGATTTTATACCTTTTGATCTATTAGTTAAAGATACGGTGACCAAGCATCCTCATTATCTTATTCAAGACCATATTTTTTCCTATGCCAGTTCTGTTTCAGTCTTGAAGAATAAGAAGATGAAGGATAAGAACAATTTTAATAATATGTTGATGGTATGCCCACATAAATTTGAAGGCTTAGGCTTGACGTCACTGACCGAATCTCGTCATGAAGTTGATGCTCTTAAGCATGTAAGTAAGTCTACTGTATTAGAGGACAAGGATGCATCCGTCGACAATTTTATATCTCATAGTGAGGGGTATGACGTTATACACTTCTCATCACATAGTGGAATAGATAAGGAGACTAAGCAGCCTTGGATTGCTTTCCAAGATTCTCTAATAAACCTTAATGAGATCTATAAACTTAACTTGAATGCTTCACTCGTAACTCTAAGTTCGTGTAAGAGTTCTGATGGTGATTACCAATCAGGGGAAGGTATTAATAGTCTTGCTAGGGCATTTCTATTTGCGAATGCATCGGCAGTTGTAGGTAGCTTATGGGATCTTAATGAAGTCTCAGGATTGAGCATTTTTGATAGATTCTATAATAATCTTAAGTCATCTTGTTCTAAGCCAGATGCACTTAGAAAAGCTAAGCTGGATTTTATAGAAAATAATCCCTATAAGTCCCCATACCATTGGGCGCCTCTGATATGTATCGGTAATCCAGATAGTCTCCAGTCTACTTTCTCTACAGGCTTACCTTACATGTTCCTTTCTTTCATGTTATTAGTAGTTGTAAGCTTTATTGGATATAAATTAATCTTTAAGAAAAAGCACTAAGTTAATCTCTTAGTCATATAGCTTATTATTTTTACATTTTGATCCTTATTCTTCTTGTAAATCGAATAGGTGTTGTTATCAGATTATTATTTCCTTCATCTTTTATTTGTGGTGAGTATCATGGCGCTGATTACGAGCTATGTCGCTTATCCGCTGATCGTATCACTAATTGCCAAATTAAGAACTAAGAATGATATTGTATATCGAGATACGGATAGTTGGCCAGTCGTATCTGTTCTGATGTCCGTGTATAATGAAGAGAAGTACATAGCTAAAAAAATGCATAGCTTACTATCTCAAGAGTATCCAGGAATATTCAAAATCTATATAGGTTCAGATCACTCAGATGATAATAGCAATAAGATTCTATCACGGTATGCGGATGCCCATGAGAATGTCCACTTCTATCCTTACACCGAACGGAGAGGAAAGCCATCTGTTATCAATGATCTACATAAAGAAATTACTTCTACTAATAATAGTAGTAGTGAGCACATATATATTCTTACCGATGCCAATGTCATATTATCTGATCAAGTTATTTACCAATTGTCTAAGCACTTCCGCAATAGTGCTATAGGACTTGTCGACGCTAATATGCAATACACTGGGATTTCAGATATGGGTATCTCTGAAGCGGAGAATATATATCTGAGTAGTGAGGTGCAACTTAAAAGTAATGAGAGTATTGCCTGGAAGAAAATGATAGGTCCGTTTGGTGGTTGTTATGCGATTCGAGCTGAGTTGTTTGATGTCGTACCTAGTAATTATTTAGTAGATGATTTTTTTTTAGCGATGAAAGTTTTCGAAAAAGGAAAGTCTGCAATTAATGAACTATCTGCTATATGTTATGAGCCTGTCACACATAAGTTATCGCAAGAATACAAAAGAAAGAAGAGGATTTCGGCTGGTAATTTTCAGAATCTATTTCATTTCTATAAATTGTTTAATCCATTTACGCAATTAGGATTGTCACTTATAGCACATAAGTTGTTGCGTTGGGTAGGTCCCTTTTTTATTGGATTGATTATAATAATCAGTATCTACTTAGCAATAGAAGGAGTGAAGTTTTACGCAATAGTCTGTTCTCTATTAGTAATCTGGTTTATTATAATTCCTTTGGTAGATTATTTGTTTTCAGCAATAGGATGGCACATTAAGATTCTAAGAAGCATCAGTTATTTTAATCTAATGAATGTCGCATTAATGTCTGGTTTCTTTAAGTTTCTATCTGGTATTAAAGCTGGAGTCTGGGAAAGAACGGAAAGAACATAGCTGCCATACTGATTAAAGGAAGACATCCATTATCGAACATCCCTCACTAATCGATAAAATAGACAATAATTCATTAAGAGATCTTTCTATGCGTTCAAGATGGAAAACAGGATGTTCGTCTTATTTTATTAGGATGTTAAAATAGTAGACTAACGCAAAAAAAACCTACTCCATGATCTGCAGTCTAGCGTACTGCAACATAATTCTCTTCTCAGGACTATCGATGTTGCTGTCAAATTTTATAGTGGCTACATTCCTTTCATCGATAGACAAAACCTCACCTATGCCAAACTTAAGGTGTAGAATCTTATGACCTACTCTAATATCCGCAGCAGGACTAGGTGAAAAGTCTCCTACATCCATCGGTAATGACTTCTGCGTTGCTGACTTAAGCGGTTTGAAGTTTCCTAATATTTTCGGTGGTCCGAATTCAGGTTTTTTCTTCATGCTGATATTAGCCTCTACATCATCATTAGATATCTCTTCTAAGAATCTACTGGGATCATTGTAGCGTACATTACCATACTGGTATCGACTATTGGCAAATGATAGACAGATATGTTCTTCTGCTCTTGTGATAGCCACATAGAATAGTCTTCGTTCTTCCTCTAACTGATCTGGTGATGATAGTGACATATAGGATGGGAATAGATTTTCTTCTACCCCTACGACAAATACAGATTTATACTCTAAACCCTTAGCGGCATGTACTGACATCATTGTTATAGTATCTGGATTTTCTGTGTTTTTGTCTTGATCTGTCATCAGAGAAATCGTCTGCAGAAAATTAGCTAATGTCCTTTCCTGCTTATTGATATCCTCACCTTCATCTAAGACATCATCTTCTGTAAATTCTTGTATACCATCGAGTAATGCATTGATGTTATCTATTCTGGCCTGTCCTTCGATAGAATTTTCTGACTTTAGAAGATCTACTATTCCAGATTTTTTAACAATAAATAATGCAGTTTTATAAGCGTCTGCTTGTACGGCCTTAGCTTGGAATGTTCTGATAAGTTTGACGAAATCAATAAGTTTCTGCTTAGCCCTTACATTGAAATCTATGGAGTTAAGACATTCCCACATCGATACATCATTGTCATCTGCTATGGTAGATATCTTTGCTAAGGTCGTCTGTCCGATTCCTCTTCTAGGGTAATTAATCACTCGTTTGAATGCTTCATCATCCTTAGAGTTAATCGACAATCTCATATAAGCAATGATATCCTTTATCTCCTTTCGCTGATAGAAGGATAAGCCACCATAGATTTTGTAAGGAATATTATATCTACGTAGATACTCCTCGAATATTCTTGATTGTGCATTAGTCCTGTAGAGAATGGCTATATCTTTATTGGCTAAGCTGTATCGATTTTTTTGTTCTACGATATTATCAGCAACCATTTTACCTTCCTCATTTTCGGTCATTGCTTTAACCATCTTTATCTTATGACCACCTATTCTATCTGTCCATATTTTTTTCTGTATCTGTCGCGTATTATTATTTATAATATCATTAGCGGCTTGTACGATATGGCTGGTAGATCTATAGTTCTGCTCTAATTTAAAGGTCTGCAACTCTGGAAAATCATTCTCAAATTGTAATATGTTCTCTATCGTCGCTCCTCTAAATGAATAGATGCTCTGTGCATCATCACCGACGATACATACATTTCTAGGGCTATCTTTGTAGATGCAGAATAACTTAAGAATTTCATATTGTAAGAAGTTAGTATCCTGGAACTCATCTACCATCAGATATCTGAATTGTCGCTGATATTTCTCTCTGATATTATCTGGATTCTTATACAGTAATTTAAACATCTGCAGCAATAGATCATCAAAATCCATAGCGCCAGATCTAAGACATTTATTGACATATTTCTCATATATCTTGTAAGTCATCGGACGACGATTCACAGCATCTTGATTAAGGTAGTCTTCATTAGCTGCATATAATCTCGGAGTGATGAGGTTACTTTTAGCACTTGATATGCGAGATCTTATGGCACCATTATTATAGACTTTAGGATCTAACTTTAAGGATTTGATTATTTCCTTAACAGCACTCTTGCTATCATCAGTATCATATATGGTGAAGTCATTAGGATATCCGATCCTATGTGCTTCTACTCTAAGTATTCTTGCAAACAAAGAGTGGAATGTTCCAGCCCATACCTTGTAGGCTGACTGACCTACGACAGTTTCTATTCGGGCTTTCATTTCCTTAGCGGCCTTATTTGTAAATGTCAAAGCCAAAATCTGCCAAGGTGCTACACCTGATCTGATAAGATGAGCGATCCTATATGTCAGAACTCTTGTCTTACCAGAGCCTGGACCAGCAATGACCATAACTGGTCCATCTAATGTAGTGACAGCTTTTCGCTGTATATCATTAAGCTCATCCAGATATTGTGATGTAAGTTCCTTCCCCTGCATCCTGCTAAGGTCGCAATTTTTATATTAACTATCATTGTAATATGGGGCACTATTTACTCACATTATTATATCATAGTCTCTATGCTTAATCAATGGAATAGTCAGCAGACTTAGTGGTTAATTTACACTTCATATAGATAGATTAAGACGACGATCATATATTTTATCTACATTGTATCATGGGCTTAGAAGGGGCGATATATGATTTCTTACGGTTTCTCAGGAAGCCAAGTTATGCATGGAAGCAAGAGCAACCACTACCATTCTGGACACTTACAGCAATGTATGCAATTGTATTCTTACTTATCCTTATTGTCGCTTCTCCGCTGATGTACTTAGTCGGTGTGGATAGTATGGAACACTCTATCGATGATCTCTTAGGCAATTACCCGAAGTGGGTTTTTGTGCTGCTTACAGTTGTGGTAGCTCCTATTGCAGAGGAAGTAATTTTTAGATGGCATTTACGACAACCCTTGGTAGCTGCTGTTATTATATTTCTATCTCTATTCGGAGGATTGTATGCATTATATACTGCATCGATGTTGGCAGTATATCCGAGTATTATTTTAGCAATTTTTCTTTGTTTTCTGATGATGTTGGTTTTGGGGTCTAAAGATTTTAGAAATGGCTTGAGTCGATTATATCTTAGTAAGTTTCATTGGATATTTTATATGACGACTATTCTATTTGCTTTGGCCCATATCAGTAATTTTTCTGATATAGAAAGATGGTATATCGCTCCTATTTTGGTTTTACCGCAGGCATTTATTGGTTTATTTTTAGGGTATATCAGGGTTAGAAATAATATCTTTTGGAGTATATATTTCCATGCATTCCATAATCTGATTCCGACACTTTTATTTCTTTTTATACCAATGGATACCTGAGAACTATAGACGTACTTTTAGGATTATTATAAATACATATCTTAGCGCAATCAATCGAACCTTATATAGAATACTTTGAAAAAATCTTACTCACTTATAGCCATAATCATACTTATCTTAATCATAGATCAGGTAGTAAAATTCTATATTAAGCTGAATTATCCAATCGGTGGAGGATTTAATATTTTAGGACAAGACTGGGCCAGAATTCACTTTATAGAGAATAAAGGAATGGCATTTGGCTTAAGTTTTGGTGGAGAAATAGGGAAGTATATACTGAGTGTATTCAGAATATTCATGGTTGGTTTTCTGATATACTTTTTGAGATCTATTATTAAATCTAAGGAAGCATTTGGGCTTCAGGTCAGTTTTTCGCTGATTATAGCTGGAGCGATAGGTAATATTATAGATAGTGCATTCTACGGACTGATATTCAATAACTCATCTCCTCATAGTCACAATGTTGCTGTACTATTTCCAGAGGGTGGGGGATATGCGCCTTTCTTGCAAGGTAAGGTTGTAGACATGTTCCATTTTCCTATGATTAACTCCCATTTTCCTGATTGGATGCCGATCTGGGGAGGAGATTCATTTTCATTTTTCAGACCAGTCTTTAATGTGGCTGATTCTTCTATATCCATAGGTGTATTCTTAATACTTATATTCTATAGATCATTTTTTATCTCTGATAAGAAGAATGACAATAGTGATAAGCCTGATACAAGTGTATCAGTACAATCCTACGATAATCAGTTGGAAACAGACTGATACATTAAGAATAAATTATATGTGTATTATTTACCTAAGAAGTTATTGACGGCTCTTTCGGCCTTAGCTACGATATCATAATTGATCTCGTAGTGTACAAATTTTCCTTCTTTTCTGGAATCAACGACACCTGCCATCTTCAGTAGACTGAGATGTTGCGAGGTTACAGATTGTTCTATCTGCAAGTTGCTGTATATCTTATTTACGTTGATAACTCCTTGACTATCAATGTATTCAAGAATTTTTAGGCGCAAAGGATGAGCAAGCGCTTTCACTAAGATAGCGGAATACTGCAGCTTCTCTATGTTGAACCTAACTGTAGTTTTCTTCATTAGTTCGTCAAGTTTTTCTTATTCTGTTAAAGACCCGTCGTCAAAGATGAAGAATAAATTTGAGGAAAAAAAGTAATATTACAAAAAAATGTAATTTGTTAACTACTGCTATTGTTAGGTATACATATGAAAAAAGATGCTAATTTATAATATTAGCATCTTTTTCATAGTTCTTGTTAGCACTATAGGAGGTAGAATATTTCTTAGATATTACCCTGTTAGAAGTAATAGGTTCTTATCCTGCTAAGTCTTCTACTAGTTTTGAGATCTGATCTAATCTATCTGTATCCAAAGAATAGTAGATAAATTTACCCTGTCTCTCAGTCAATACAACGCCAGCTCTTCTTAAGATAGCTAAGTGTTGAGATGCTACAGATTGTTCTAACCTTAGTTTGATATAAATATCTGTAACGGTCATAGACTGACTTTCTTCCAGCAAGTCAATAATTCGCTGGCGAAGTTTGTGATTTACGGCTCTTAGGACTAGTACTGCTTTACGCAAGTCTGCATAGTCCAACCTTATCTCACCACTCCCTTTCTTTAGGGTAACAGTCTCGTTCTTTTTATTTCTCATTGGTAAGTTTTAAATAAAGTTGATTCAATACACGACCAGTAGAACCAAAACTGTACCAAAAAAATATACGCTCTATACAATATTCTGTAAAACCTCTGATAATCAATTAATTGCAATTTGTTATGCATTTATATCCCCAACATTCTTATTTATAAAATTCATCAACCCAATAACATTTTAGAATGCTAAAAAGTTTACAATCAGTTATTTATATATTTAAATAAATGTTAATTTAAAAAATACCTACTTTTTAACACAACCTTATGCAATTTTGCTAAAAAAGTGGCTTTTTTCTGGTAGTTATATTAGGGGGTTTCATATAGAAGGGATTATAGTAGGCAATATCCTCATATTTTTTTTCTTGATAAGACTCATATGATAACTGAGCCATATTTATCGCAGCAGGGAGTGTCGATAGTATTATAGAATCATTAGATAAGCTTGAGCTCATAATCTTTTGAATCTTATCCGCTCCATCTCCACATATGATGACACCTTCAGTTATAACATCTGAGAAGCTATCTTCAGTTACGATGTGAGAAGATGTTTTTACTTGAGACTCTAATTGCTCGTTATAGATATTGTAATATACTTCATCCCTCCTTGCATCTATTGTAGAGAGTATGACCTTGTGCTTGTCATCGAGTCTATCTACTTGTGGATAAGCAATAATCTTAAGCGTATCGACGCTGATAAGCGGTATTTCCTTAGCATAGCAGATTCCCTTAGCAGAAGCAGCACCGACACGCAATCCAGTATAGGAACCAGGTCCTCCACTAATGGCTACAGCAGAAAGTTGATGTATAGATATTTTGGCTTCTACAAGCGCTTCTTGGATATAGATAGTCAGATACTGGCTATGTTGCCATTGCCCACTTGACTGTACTTCCGAGATACAGTCACCGTTATGACCAATTGCTACGGTGCATTGTGGCCCAGAAGTTTCTATACAGAGAATGAAGATATCCATTGCGGCAATATAAGCCACGATAGCTTATTTTAATAACTGAGCGTATCTATTTTGGTCATTAAGTAGTGCTATAGCATCTTTTATCTCTTGGTCATCCTTAAGCTTCTGGTAGACCTTGCCTTCCTGTAGATGTAACTGAGTCGCAACTTCTAGCTCTATAGCATTCGTGATAACTACCTTATGCTGATCGAGAGCTTGTTTTTTAGCTGTCTCTATTTTAGCTTCTAATGATTCGATTTCTGATATAATCAAAGCACTATCCTCCATTTCGAGATTTTCTTTAATTTCAGATATGAGTTTCTCATTCTTAGTATCATAGACGAAACCATTCTGATTAGCAAATTGCTTAAATGCATCATATTGCGAGAATACAACCTCTTCTACTTGTAGTCCTGCAGTGTCTATAGTTTCTACATACTGATCTACATACTTAAATATGATATACTGCTCTTCTAATGCGGTCAGAACTTCAGGCTTCTTATTAACCTTCAGCTTAACGTCAGGGGATACGCCTCCTCCGTCGAGCACAGTACGTCCACCTTTAGTTTTGAATTTAGATCTCTTATCATCTGCAATATCGACTGGCTCTCCATCCTTATATTCGACACTCTGTATACATCGACCACTAGGGATATAATACTTAGATGTAGTCACTTTGACCCTGGAATTGTATCCTACATCTTTTGTATTCTGCACTAATCCCTTACCGTAACTTCGCTGTCCCATCAGCACACCTCTATCAAAATCTTGAATAACACCTGATACAATCTCAGAGGCAGAAGCAGATGACTTATTAATTAAAACTACAAGCGGTATCTCTAAATCTAACGGCTGGGCCAAAGTCTTATAAGCTTGATTGCGATCTCTGACTTTACTTTTGACACTCACAACTTCCTCATTCTGAGGGACAAATATATTAGAAACGCTAATGGCTTCTTTCAATAAACCACCTCCATTATTTCTTAGATCTAAGATGAGACCTTTGATATTATTGTCTTCATTCTTAAGTTCTCTTATTGCTTTCCTAATATTCTTGCCTGCATCTGCAGTAAATGTGGTCAAAGCTACATAACCGATTTTATCTCCGACGAATCCCGAATAAGGAACATTGGGTATGCTGACCTGCCCTCTTACAAGGTCTACATCAAAATCTGGAAGGCCATCTCGCTGGATACGCAACTTAACATTAGTGCCAGGTACACCTCTAAAGAAAGTGGTGACCTCTTCCTGAGATTTTCCTTTTGTAGATTTTCCTTCTATTGCAATAATTTTGTCACCAGCTTGCAAGCCCGCTTTTAATACAGGACTACCAGCATATGGCTCTATGATAGTTACGTAGTCGTCTATTTTTTTGACTATGGCACCGATACCCTCATATTTTCCTTCTGTACTTATTCTATAACTTTCTACTTGTGCCTCAGATATATAATTAGTATATGGATCTAATGAGCCTACCATGGCATCTATGCCGACTCTCATCAGGACATTAGGGTCTAGATCATCGACATAATCTGCGTTGAGCGTTTTATATACAGAGACAAATATGTCTATGTTTTTGGCGATTTCATACAGCCTATCATTCTTTACTGTAGTGGCTGATATACAGAAGATCGCTATGGTTAGGATGCTTATTTTTTTCCAGTTCATCATAATTTCTAAGAATTTGTATGTAGGATGATGTGACTATAACGCATTTCTATGGTAAAGGATTCTTTATTTCGTATAAATGATTGTGTATTTCGTTAACTATTAACACAATAAATCAGATTAATCCAACAAATTTACTAAGAAAACAAAATTATAAATTTTGCTCATCATATATATCCATAGCTATTAACCTTCTCCAAAATATCATTTCTTACCACCTATCTTTTAAGATCATGAATAGAGGTACATTAATTTTTTTTGTAATTAAATCGATCATTATGCTTGTTATTTTAGTATAGATAAAAAATGACAAAGAATTTAAAATAATAATTAAATCTCACGTCAAATTTACTAACACATAAAATATAAACTCATGAACGAATCAAAAATAGTCGAGGGTCTTAACGACTTACTCGCAAAAAATTATGACTCAGAAAAAGGATTTCTTAGCGCAGCGGACTCTACAGATAATCCTGTACACGCGGCATTATTTCGCGGCAAGGCTGCTCAGAGATATGACTACGGTCATCAGATTAAAGATGTAATCAAAGAAATGGGTGGTGACGTAGATAAGGGTACTTCACTAGCAGGAGACTTACACAGAGCTTGGTTTAACTTTAAGCATTTCGTCAGCTTCGATAAGGAGGAAGCTCTACTGGAAGAAATAGAAAGAGGAGAAGAAGCATGTGTAGACGAGTACAAGGATTTTCTAAAGAATCCAGAATTACCACATAGCATAAGAAGAATCGTTACTGCTCAGAAAAATGGGGTCTGCAGATCTCTCAATAAGATGTCAGAATTAGAAGATGCTATCGATTAATATATAGTGGCAAATTAAAATAGTAATAACCTCCCTAAGTCATATTAGTGGAGGTTTTTTTTTGGTTGTAAATGTTTTCTCTCCAGGAAGACTCACCTGCACAATATTATACTTAAATGAAAAATCAAATTCTATATTGGCACAGAAACGATCTTAGATTACATGATAATGAGTGCTTAGATTATGCGGCATCTAATGACCTTAAGGTTCTCCCTGTCTACATATATGACGAGAGACAATATAGAAATTTGAGATTAGGCTTCCGCAAAACCAGTTATACGAGATATGCATATCTCCGTGATACGCTTGCTGCATTGCGAGAGCGATATCAGAAATATGGCGGGGATATATTAATACTCTACGGGAAGCCCGAAGAGCTCATCCCCGCATTGGTTATTAAGTACGATTGTGAGGAGATTGTATATCAGGAAGAATATATGACAGAAGAGAAACTTGTGGAGTCTGGCTTGCAGTCTAATATAGACTCTGCTACAGTTAATATCCGACCCATCTGGGGCAAGACATTGTATCATAGAGATGACATTCCATACACTGCGCAAAACATCCCTCTAACCAGCAAAGCATTCAGGATAAACACCTCTAAAGCGACAAAGCCACGTGACACATTCGCAACACCTAAGCAATTAGACTTCGTAGATGTAGAAAGTTACGGTAGTCTTGACTATGAAAAAGAAATTGGTTTTTCGGATGAGGAAATGAGTTACTCCTATGATGCGGATGCCTACAGACCTGGAGAGCAAGCTGCACTCGATCGGCTACAATATTACACTTATGATTCAGAATTACTGACGAGTTATAAGTGGACTCGTAACAGATCATTGGGACAAGATTACAGCAGTCAACTATCGCCGTATCTATCTCATGGCAGTCTTTCTCCCAGAGAAATATATCACAAAGTAAAGTCCTATGAGAAAGATATAAAAAAAAATATCTCCACTTGGTGGTTGGTCTTCGAAGTAGTCTGGAGAGATTACTTTAATTTTCTTGGGCTAAGATTTGGGAGACGGGTTTTCTACCAGAATGGATACAAAAATAAGGATCAAGAATGGTCAGAAGACCCAGACCTATTCCATAAGTGGTGTCATGCCGAGACAGGAGTACCTTTCGTGGATGCTCACATGACCCAACTAATGAGAACTGGCTATATGAGCAATAGAGGAAGAGTGAATACGTCGAGCTTTCTATCTAGAGATTACAAAATAGATTGGCGATGGGGAGCAGCATGGTTTGAGAGTTATTTACTTGATTATGATGTATGTTCTAATTGGTTTAATTGGAACAATCAGGCTCTACATCTATACTACACGAACCCTGTACATCAATCTGTGAAGTATGACAAAGCAACTCATTACATAAGCTCAGAATTAGAGTATCTTAATAAATTGCCTATCGCATATCGACATGCTCCTTGGTTACTGTCAGATGATGAGTTAGCAGAGTATGGAATAAAAACTGAGTACAAAAGACCTCATGAAGTTTACAAGAAGTGGAACAGGTCGATCTCTAATATTGAGAAGTTAATCGATGCTGTGTGATGTGACGACGATTAATATCTGTCGTTAAATGGACTTTTTGTGAGCTAACTCAATTTTATAGGAGTTAGACCTCAAGTTGGAGTTTCTTTATATTTCACGGTCAACTACAGAACTATGTTTGCCTATAAGTTCTTCGATCTGCGAATTGTTTAACTTTTTAGAGAGACCAACTTCAATGTCGTATCTTTGATTCAGCGTTAAATGACTTATTGTTTTTTGATTTTTGCAAACCAAAAATAAGACGACATTTTCGCTGATCATCCACTCTGCTTTTTGCCAAGGCAAAAAGCAGAGTGGATGATCCTTTTGTTAGGACATCATCTAGATATTGCATTTATTAATTGAGTTCAAGCGTTCTTAAAACAAGTATGAAATATTTTTTAACTTTTTCGATCTTACTGTTTTTCTTGTTATCCTGTAAAAAGGAAAATCATAAAAACTTACTTGAAAATTCTTCAATTAAGTTCACAGAGGATATAGCTATGGCACATTATTATATTTACTGCTTTGAGAACTTTAAATGCACAGATAAGTTCTTCAGGGGGTTCGAATACCCTGAAGGTTTTGATATTGGATCGACTTGTGATACAATGTATATTCCGAAAATAAGGGATAGCATTGATACAATTCAATTGAGTAGATTAAGAGACTTAGAGAATAATAATGAGGTTGCATCTCAATTTTCTAATTTATTTATGATTATACAGTATTTTAGACAACTGAAAGAACCAATAGAATGCATTCCAATGGACAAATTATTTAATGATGATATGTACCCGATAATATATTCTGGAATTGTAAATATACACGAAAGATCTTATGAAATGACGATAGATTTAGATGTTCAACCTAATTATTGTTTTCTTGAAGAAATAGAATTAAAATCCTTCGAGGAACAAAAGGATTCATATTTGATAATATTTAAAAATTCGACTTTAGACATGAAAGTTCAACTACATGACTCAGAATATTTACATGACTCTAATGATTATTTTGGAAGTATACTAATAGAAAATAATAGAATAAAGATATAATTTAGTGGTCGAGGTTTGTGACGATTACAACCTCGATCCCTTGTAATTGAACTATGTGTAAGAACCACATTAGAAGGATTAAAAAAGAGTGGAGATAAAGTAATAAATTGGGAGAATAGAACTATAAGTGACGAGTATATCGCATTTAGGATAATAAAGGTGGAGATCCTAATTTGAGCTTAGTTGTTGAGACAAAGTGTCAATGAAGGTAATAGTTAATTGGGTGTTAGCCAATCATTATTAGACTTATCCCAGGTTGCAATATATAAATAGCACTACGCCAAAAACTGCTTGACTTCATCCAGCAATCTTATTGGCTGCTCCGCATGCACCCAATGCCCAGCATCCTCTATCTCCACAACTTTAGCTCGTTTAAATGATTTCGCTATTTCTACTTCATCTTCCTCAGTAATATAATCTGATTTTGATCCTTTGACAAATAGGGTAGGTACAGTTACTTGTTCTGAAAATGATATCGCAGCAGAAACATTTGTGTATTTAACACTGAGCACTTCGAGATTAGCTTTCCAGCTATAATTGCCATCTGTATCTCTTAGTTACATAATCGTCTATTTTTTGACTATGGCACCGATACCTTCATATTTTCCTTCTGTACTTATTCTATAACTTTCCACCTGAGCCTCAAATATATATTAGTATATGGGTCTAATGAGCCTACCATGGCGTCTATGCCGACTCTCATTAGAACATTAGGATCTAGATCATCGACATAATCTGCGTTGAGCGTTTTATATACAGAGACAAATATGTCTATATTTTGGCGATTTCATAAAGCCTATCATTCTTTACTTTAGTGTCTGATATACAGAAGATCGCTATGGCGAGGATGCTTAAATTTTATTCTAGATTGTTGTTTGAGTATATTTTAGATCATTTAATATGACTTATCTTTAAACGCATAACAAAGGTAAATGATTCTAATCTATGGAATAAAAGTCTCAGTACTGGGATTTTATAGATTTAAGCTATCCGGGATTCATCTTCGGAATTAGGTCATTATAGGTAAATATAAATGTTAAAATATTTGGATAATAAGAATGGGGGGGGGGTATATTTATCCATTAAAGGTACACCAGTTACCAATTAGAGTCAGAGGCACTTCCATTGTCCAATGCATTTTCTTGCGACTCACTCTTAAAGTCTTACCCTAATATTTTATTGGATATAAGCCATGCGGCTTTGCTATAACACATTTTTTGTGTAAAAGTTAACACCTATTTACAATCAGTTTATGATGTTTCTGGGAACAAATTATATGTAAAAGTAGAGTAATAAGTTGTTAGAACTAATGGTATGAGAGAGAAGCAGCTATACCGAATCGGACAACCATAAATCCAAAGTTTATTTTAATTTATTTTTTATAAAAAAAATTCACAAAATGAAAAAAATCATATTTTTTATTACAGTTTTAAGTCTATTCTTGTATTCCTGTTCGAAAGATGATACCGTAAATCCAAATGCAACTAAGGAAAATCTTCAAATTGAAAAAAGATCAAATGATCTAACAAAAGATGTAACCAATACTGGCAGGTGGTTGAAATTTAAATCGCAATCATCGTTTGATAATATATATGACTTACTTGTAAAAGAAATGGATAATCAAGAAGGTGATGGTTATGGACCAAATGATGGACCAAATGATGGACCAAATGATGGACCAAATGATGGACCAAATGATGGACAAAGTAGCTCTTATGACGATGCAACAGTTCTAATAAACTGGGAATTGAGTTTAGAACATTTTTCTCTGCGGAAAAGGAATCTTCAAATACAAGAGAGGTTGTATTCAAAAGGAATGCATCCTAGAGACGTAATGCCTTCTATACAGGACTATGGTGTTATCGACGATGTTTTGTTAGCTTTTATATCTTCAGAAGGGGTGTTTCAAGTTGGCGATAATGTGTATCTGTACAGAAATGGAGGGATACTAATCAGAACAACACATCCTGACGCTCCTGATGATATATTGGACAATGGAACAATAGCAGTTTTTAACCCTGATTATGTTAATGAATCTGATGTGATTAAGGATCCTCATGAACCAATCGGACCTGGACCAATCGGGCCTGGACCATTCGGACCTGGACCAGGATTTAGAGGTGGGCCTGAATGTTCGGCAGATTTTATGCAATTTGGTGATCCGACTAGAAATGCAGATGGAACTATTAATGTTACTTTAGTATGGGCACAGGCAATGGAAACTGCAGATTTACAAGATCTCGAACTTTCTTGGTCATGGGATGATGGTTCTTCTGATACGAATGATCCTACAGGGACTGTTAGCCATACTTATGCCTCACCTGGTACGTATAATGTTTGCCTTGACGTGTCTTGGACATTTGATGAAGAAGATCCAACTCCAGATGTAGAATGTAGTACAACCGGTTGTATGTCGATTACTATAGATGAGGAGCCTCCTTCAATTTGTAATGAATCAAATGTATGTCTTTTTTTAACAGGTTTAGAACTTACCGGAATAGAAGGACTTATCGATCTGACAGGTTCCTCTGAGGGTATGATGTGTCTTACTATGGATAATTTACTAGTTCAATTGATTGGAGTATGTGCAGACATAGATCCATCAGAAGTTACATTAAATCATGCTCCAAGTGGTACAGAATGGACACTTGCTGATGGAACTCAATGTATAATGGTCCCTTGTGACGCAGAGCAACCAGTAAATGTTACTTTTGGAAATTGTACAGTTACATTTGATATTGATTTAAACTTAGAAAATAATAGTTGTGACGATGATGATTATAAGACAGGCTGGAAATGGGTAACAATCGGAGTTAATGAAAATGGTATTTCTTGGTATCTAAATACAGAGTCAAAAGAAAATGCTCTTTGCTGTTCAAGTAATCATGTTTATGCAAAAATGATTTATAAGATATATCACAATGATGAATGGTGTAAGGAAAAGCGTAAACTTGGAATGGAATTGCATGGTACTGTTTTCGGAGATCAAAACTGTGAATGTGACAATATGGATAGTCCTGATGATACTGAGTTTCCAACAAAGGATAAGCATACCATAAATATTAAGGAACCGATTATGAAAGATTTCGGTGGAATATCTAATAATTGCGATATGCCTTGGTTTGCAGATTTTTATGTTGATTTAGATGATGATGACGCTGTAGAATTTATAAGAACGGTAGATAGCTGTGGTGAAGAACTTTAAAAAAAAGTTAAAGGAAAATGTGCTACTATAGAAGGTATTAGCACATTTTCTTTTTTGTATAATTATTAATTTGCATCTATGATGAAAGTAATTATTAGACTATGCATTTTTGTGATCATTTCATTTATACTATCATCTATCTGTTATGGACAAGTAGAAAAAACAAAACCCTCCTTTAACTATCTGTCTGGAACCCATTATAGAATATTTGGAGCTAATGGATTGACAAAGTTTGACTATGACTTGATTGATGGTGTGCCTTTGAATAGTCCACTGCTATTGCAGGGGTCATTAAGCTTAGAAGGGATAAGATATCTAAATAATGGTCTATTCATTGCTCCATCTTTAGGTGTATTTTATACAACACAAAAAAATAATGTCATGATGAATGGCATGGACTGGTATAGATACCAAATGGGACTGGAAACTCTATTTTATCTTAAGACAGGTATTGGTATGGGTTTCGCAAAATTATTGAATCCTCAAAAACTACTGAGGTCTCAGGTTAAATTCGGTGGATTATTAACAAAGAATTATAGACTTAAAAGATTTGATCCGCAAACTTTGGATTACAACAGGACTGTAACGGAAGCTAAAATTCATCCTTATATTTCACTACATTCAAGTTTGGGATTTGTTCTTAGCAATAAAGATATTATAGAGCTTGGTGTCTACTATAACCTTTCACTCTCCACAATTTACAGGGGAGAATATAACACTATACTAACTGACGCAACATACACAAGTAGGAATAATGATATTGGAATATCTCTTGGTTATACTTTATCGAGAGCTGAGAAACGCTTATCTAAGCAAATATCACACTCTGCTTATAGCGAGTATCGTAAAATGCGGCGAAACTTAAAGCAGTCTTCTATATTACTAGAACTTAGTTCCGGGTATTTCTATCCTCTTAATAAGGTCAATGATCCCGATGGAATCATCTATAATATGTCTGATGGTAATCTGGGGTTTAGAGCTGAATTAGAATTGGGTATAAACATTCAACAGTTTTGGGAGATGGGTTTACATTTAGGGAATTATTACTCGGGATATAGTATTCGTCCAGATGGAATAAATATAGTCCGTTCAAGAGCCGCAAATGATTTTATAGCATTAGCTTTTAATCTGGGAAGAGGTTATCGAATTAAGCTTAAAAATGACTTGAACCTAATTACTGTAAGTGGTGGACTAAGTGCCAATCTCAACCTCTCACCTGGAGGATATTATAGAACTCGAAATTATAGTGATCGTGGAGAAGATGCAATTCTTAGTTCTGAGCCTACAATAAATTACGTGTATTACCCTACTGTATATGGCAATATAAATAAGGACTTCAGAATCACAGATCGTATGTTCTTGACTATGAATTATAGGTATAACCATGGATTTGTTCCTACGCAGACTCAGGATTACAATGTAGAGATCTTAGGTTCTGGCGAGAACCGGCAGTTTACAGGAAAGATTACGGGTACTTCTCATTCTTATGAATTAGGGCTTAAGTTTTTACTGGATAAGAAGATAAGAGAAGAAAAGGCCAAGTTTGAGATACAAAACTATTCTCTGAGTGATAGAGTTTTTAGCAATAAGGTGAATAAAGCAAGAAATCCATTAAGACTAAAGTTGGCAATAGCTGCATTTGCTCCACAAACAATTGCTAATGACCCCGAAGGGCTATTCCAAAACAGCTCATATACAAATCGCAGTATAAGAATCGATCTTGAATGGGATGTGAGAAAAAATCAATTCTGGGAGTTAGGAATACAAAAGTCAAAACTTAGACCAAGTTACAAGCTGAATTCTGCAGTAGAAACAACAATAGCTAATGGTGGTCTGCCGCCCTTCTCTACTTGGGAATTGAATATAGGAAGAGGCTATAGGTTCAGTATTTCTGATAGAGTGAAAGGTCTATCGATCAGTGGAGGAATAACAACTACTTTTATAGTAAATCCTGCATCTAAATGGAATAGCAGTAGTTTTCAAATAGAAAACAGGGACGCTGTTATTGAATCTACAGTCGATACTAAAAATAGTGTAAGCCCTAGTGCTTATATCAGTCTCTATAAAGACTGGAAATTGACTGATCGTCTATACCTTAATACCGGTTATAGATATAATCAGGGGTTAATTACGATGAGTGAGCATCATATGGATCTAAGATTAGACAATCCATATGAAAGACGTCTTTTCACAAGTGAAGTTAAAGGAACATCACAATCCATTGAGCTAGGATTGAAATACCATTTGAGGAAGAAAAACCACCTTAAGGATGGAGGTAATAAAGTATCCGCCATGGAAGATAGTCTTGATAAAATACATAAATCTAAAAACAAAATTAAATCCAAGGAAAGAAGGAAAAAAAGTCGTCGACAGAAGGAAGGCGCTAAAGCTTTCGCTAAATCTCACTCCGTAGAAATAGTTACTGGGATATTTTTCCCATTGAATATATCTACTGATCCTGATAATTTTATTCAAAACAGCTCGTTTGGTACAGCTAGTTTTAGATTTGATGTGGAACTAAGTGCTTCGAAGCATCAATTTTGGGATATAGGAGCAAGCTTGCTAGAATACTCAAAAGAGTATAGGATAAATGAACCTACTATTTTTCCTAGAGCAGGTAGAGTAGATAATAGATTTCGTTCTGTTGCTATACATGTGGGTCGTGGATATAGGTTATATCTCAATAATGGGTATAATTTATTTTCAGTAAGTGCAGGTGTTACAGGTAATTTTATTTTAGATCCTCAAGAATTTAATTATGATCGTATTATTGGTCCAAACGACCTAAACTTGCAGACAGTAGCAGCAACACAGTCGAGAATAACGCCTTCAGTTTATTTTAATATTAATAAAGACATAAAACTCATGGATCGCTTAAGTGTTAGTCTTAATTATCGCTATAACTACGGACGGACGTCAATTTATGACATGCAATTGACATTGTTAAGTGATAACCAATCAACTATTAGAAAATATTCTAATTCAATTAATAACACATCTCAATTGTACGAATTCGGCTTAAAGTTCAGTTTTTAGGTCTGCCAGAGGGCGTGGAAGGCATCATTTTTTTTTATATCCTCTATTGTGAAATATTTCTTTATTATAATTTCGATTGTAAGTTTTACAATTGACAATATAATAAGTCAGAACGTAGGATATAGTTTTGGTAGGCATCTTCAATTGACTGAAACTACTCAGGCTGGAGAATGGTATACATTTGATAAGTTCTTATTCCACCAATACAAATCTATCTTCATAGAAGCTCCGATCGTAAAAAAGTTAAACTTACATTTAAATCATTCAAGTTATGATGGATGGACAGATTTTATGTTAAATGATTTCGCAGAAACTCAAGGATTTGCGGGACACGGCTCTAGTAGAATCGAACTGTTAAGATATGGTATCGGAGTCAACTACGAGGTTCTTAATTTAGGTAATTTGCTTAAGGTAGTACCTTTTGTAAAAGTAGAGTACGAGAGACCCAAGGAAAGGTCAGAGAAAATACTTGAAGTAGTTAACTCTCCTGATCCAGGAGATTCATCCATATTCAGTAATTGGTTAGTCAGTGTAGAAACCTTCCCAGGTACTCAATGGTTACCACATTTTGGTGTTCGTTTTGATCTTAGAATAATATGGCGCTTGTATGCCCACTTAGAATATGGATGGTCTTTTGGACATCGCCCTTATCAGAGATTGTACTTTGATAATTTTATAGATGATGTGGAGCAACCTCGTGGAGAGTGGCTCAGCAATGGTACACTTAGAGTAAGAACTTTTGGGTTTTCTATACGATTCTGGGGTCCTACTGAGAAGCTTGAGAAGAGAATAGATATCTTTTGATACGTAAGAGGAAACAGATAAAATGAATATTTTGATTTTGCGGATAATAATTAGGCTCAATACTATCAGGATAGTTAGTTTTCATCGTTTAAAATAATTGCATTTATAACTTGAATTCAGGTTTTAATTTCTTTATAGGAAAAAATTTCTTACAGCTTCTAATAGCAACTCAGGTTGCTCCGCATGTACCCAATGTCCAGCATCAATATCTATGACATCTGCTTGAGAAAATGATTTTGAGATTTCCTTCTCATCCTCTTTTGTAATATAATTGGATTGTGTGCCTCTGACAAATAAAGACGGAACTGTAACTTTCTCATTGAGGGTAATCCCAGCAGAAACATTCTCATAATTATCATACAATACTTTAAGATTAGCTTTCCATGAGTAATTACCATCTGTATCTCTATTAAGATTTTTCAATAGGAACTGGACGACTCCTACATTACGCAATCGTTCTACGAGAAAGTCCTGCGCATCAGATCGCTTTTCGATCTGGCTCAGGTCGAGATCTGTCATAGCATCCAATATATGCTGATGGCCTCCATCATAAGCTCTGGGAGCGATATCCACGATGACCGCTTTCTCGATAATAGAATTATAATCACTCAAGTATTGCATCACTGTCTTACCTCCCATAGAATGTCCTATGATGCTGCATCGATCGATCTCCATCTGTTGCAGAAACTGATACAAATCATTGGCTAAGATCGCGTAGTCAAAATCTTCTGAATGAAAAGACTTACCATGATTTCTCTGATCTATGCTGATGACTCTATATTTTTCTGATAATTTTCTGGAGAAACTATGCCAATTATCGAGCATTCCTAAGAAGCCATGTAGAATAATGATAGGGTAGCCATCGCCGTATTCTTTATAGTTTAACTTATTATCCATATTGTTGTTATTATGAGGTGAATATATAACTCTTATCGTCTTATCTTTGTTGACTTATGCCATTTGAATTAATATCTAAATATGTTCCTGCTGGAGATCAGCCTTCAGCTATCAGGCAACTTGTAGAAGGTGTCAATAATGGAGAGAAGTCTCAGGTACTGCTGGGTGTTACGGGGTCAGGTAAGACATTTACAATAGCGAATCTACTAAAGTCTGTCAATAGACCTACTCTGGTCCTGACACACAATAAGACGTTGACAGCACAGTTATATGCCGAATTCCAAGAATTCTTTCCTAATAATGCTGTAGAGTACTTTGTCTCATATTATGATTACTATCAGCCAGAAGCTTATATCTCAGGTAGTGACACCTACATCGAGAAAGATCTAGCCATTAATGAAGAGATAGACAAGCTGAGACTACGAGCAACATCTTCTCTGCTTACTGGACGTAGAGACGTAATCATAGTCGCCTCTGTATCCTGTATATTCGGTATGGGAAATCCTGATGATTACAAGTCTGGAATTATTAGGTTACAGAAAGGTCAGACGTTTTCTAGAAACCAGTTTTTGTATAAATTGGTGGAGATACTATACTCTCGGACTGAGAGAGAATTTAAGCGAGGAACTTTTCGTGTTAGAGGAGATACCGTGGACATTAACTTACCCTATGCTGACCAGGGCTATAGAGTTACTTTTTTTGGTGATGAAATCGAGAGTATAAATCTGTTAGAGAATGAAACAGGTAAGCGTATAGGCGAATTAGTAGATGCTGCTATATTTCCTGCTAACCTCTATGTAGCTCCACGGGATAGATTTAATCATATTATCAAGGATATAGAAAACGAGTTACACAATCATAAGAATTTCTTTGAGGCAGAAGGCCGTTTTATAGAAGCTAAGCGTATACAGGAGAGAGTGACCTTTGACCTGGAGATGATGAGAGAACTGGGTTATTGTAATGGAATAGAAAACTACTCACGATTCTTTGATGGAAGACGACCAGGGACTCGACCCTTCTGTCTGATAGATTATTTTCCAGATGATTTTCTTATAGTTGTAGATGAGAGTCACGTGACCTTACCACAGGTGAGAGGTATGTGGGGTGGTGATAGAGCCAGAAAGCTAAATCTTGTAAATTTTGGATTTCGGTTACCTTCAGCTTTAGATAATAGACCACTTAATTTCAGTGAGTTCGAGGATATGGTTAACCAAATAGTCTACGTCAGCGCTACACCTGGAGATTACGAATTAGAGCAGACGGAAGGACATGTCGTCGAGCAAATTGTAAGACCTACTGGATTATTAGACCCACCGATAGAAGTCCGACCGAGTATCAATCAAATAGATGACTTATTAGAAGAAATTAATAAACGTGTAATTCTGGATGAAAGAGTACTTGTGACAACCCTTACTAAACGGATGGCAGAAGAACTCACTAAGTACTTAGTCAAGTTAAGTATCAAGGTCCGATACATCCACTCAGAGGTAGACACTCTGGATCGAGTAGAAATTATTAGAGATCTTAGACTCGGGGTATTCGATGTGTTGGTGGGAGTTAATCTACTGAGAGAAGGTCTGGATCTTCCAGAAGTCTCACTAGTAGCATTATTAGATGCTGACAAGGAAGGCTTCCTTAGGAATAATCGATCTCTGACTCAGACTGCAGGAAGAGCGGCACGTAATTCTAACGGTAAGGTAATATTCTATGCTGATAAGATTACGGGAAGTATGCAGCATACCATAGACGAGACGAATAGAAGAAGAGTAATACAGATGGAATATAACAAGAAGCATGACATTACGCCTATGACCATCAGTAGGACAAAAGAGGAGATCATGTCTCAGAAGTCTATTCTGGATATAAGAGGTGGTAAGCCTAAAGCATATGTAGAGGCTGATGAGCCGAGCTTAGCGGCAGATCCGATCATAGCTTATATGAGTAGAGACCAGTTAGAAAAATCTATATCTCAGACAGAATCCAGAATGAAGAAAGCAGCAAAAGAATTAGACTTTATTACGGCTGCTCAGTATCGTGATGAGCTATTTGCACTTAAGAAGAAGCTTAAGTCTTCGGTATGATGTCAGTGCTAAATATTTCTGTCAGATCGATTTCTAAATTAGGAAATATTACTGAGCAGATTTTTTCATCAGAGGTATAAGTTTTGATACGCTTATATCTTTCTTTTTGTAAGTGGAATACTTCGATTAACTTTTCTCGAGGCATGACGATCCAGTATTCTTTGACGCCTGACTCTTCGTAGATACTGTACTTTTCATTGAGGTCCTTATTAGATGTGCTGGGCGATAATATTTCTATAATTAGGTCTGGTGACCCTACACAACCTGCTTCATCTATCTTGTCGAGATCACAGATGATACATAAATCTGGTTGTACGACTGTAGTGGCCGTATTCTTATTTTGATTAAGTACGGGGAGTACCACGTCAAAGGGTGCATGATATAAGTTGCAAGGTTTATTTTTAAGAAATTGGAAAAACCGACCGATTAGCGCTGTACTTATTTCTTGATGAAAAGAAGAAGGTGCAGGCGTCATCTTAAATATTTTCCCACGTATAAGTTCTACCATATGATCATACTCAAACTTTAGATAGTCTGCATACGTGTGGCCATAATTTGCAGTAGGCTCATTGACTAAGTCTATTTCGTTATCCTGCATGTTATATGTATCATATATTAGAGAATACTTCTTGTAGATCAATTTCTAAATCAGGAAATATGACTGGGCTGATCTTTTCACTAGAAGTATAAGTTTTCGTCCGATGATATTTGCCCATTTGTAAGTGGAATACTTCTATTAATTTTTCATTTGGCATAACGATCCAGTACTCTCTGACACCAGATTCTTCGTAGATGCTGTACTTGTCATTAAGATCCTTATTAGATGTGCTGGGCGATAGTATTTCTATAATGAGGTCTGGTGACCCTGTGCAGCCTGCCTTATCTATTTTGTTTAGATCACAGATTATAGATAGATCTGGTTGCACAACTGTAGTAGCTGTATTTTTCTTTTGATTGTGTACAGGGAGTACCACGTCAAATGGGGCATGATATAAGTTACAAGGTTTATCTTTGAGGTAGATGTATAATTCTCCATGTAGAAGACTGCTAATCTGCTGATGGGCCGAGGAAGGTGCAGGTGTCATTTTAAATATTCTCCCACGTATAAGCTCTACCATATGATCGAATTCAAACCTCAGGTAATCCGAGTAGGTGTAGGATTGATTATAACTGGTAATCGGTTCCTCTACAGTATGAGCTTTTTCATCATTCATTGATAATTTCTTAAGTGTCTTTTAAGATGTCAGACAGATTTATTTTTAATTCTGGAAAAATAATGGGACTTACAATCTCATCAGAAGTGTATGTTTTTATCCGCCGATATTTTGAGTTCTCGAGATAGAATACTTCAACCAATTTTTCATTTGGCATAACGATCCAGTACTCTCTGACACCAGATTCTTCGTAGATGCTGTACTTGTCATTGAGGTCCTTATTAGATGTGCTGGGCGATAGTATTTCTATAATGAGATCTGGTGGTCCTGTACATCCTGCCTTATCTATTTTCTCGAGATCACAGATTATAGATAGATCTGGTTGCACAACTGTAGTAGCTGTATTTTTCTTTTGATTGTGGAAGGGAAGTACTACATCAAAAGGAGCATGAAATATTTTACAAGTTTTAGTATGCAAATAATTTGCTATTATTCTAAGGAGCTCTCCACTGATCTCCTGATGTCCAGAGCTTGGCGCAGGCGTCATTTTGAACAATTTACCTCTAATCAATTCTACCATATGATCGTACTCAAACTTTAGATAGTCTGCATACGTGTACGATCCTCCATACGCTGATGTGGGTTCTTTAAAGGTAGGTGTGTTCTTATCTTTCATTTCTATAAAGATAGCTAAATAAGTGACCCGTATCAAGACTGTGATAATCTGACAACAAACACAAAAAAAACCAGCCACAAAGCGCAGCTGGTTTTTTATATTATATAAGCTAAAGTAGATTATAACGTAATCCTAATGTTTCTTTTTTACAGAGGCTATCTTATCATTAGTAGCCATCATGTCTTGCATGATGTGCATAACTTCTTCCAAGTATATGTCTTTCTCAAGTGATTTAATCCACTCTTTATTTCTCTCTATTCTAGATTCATCGAAGTTGATATAATCTGTGTCGATCTTAAGATTTTCTACAGTGAGGTTCTCTATCTTATCTTCGAATAATCCCTCATACTTTTTTGCTTCTTTTTCTCTCTGATCCATATAAGCAGAGTATCCTTCATAACTTATAGGGTACTGCGTATTGTCTTTATTGTCTTTTAATCTTTGAGCGTTTTCTAGAATCAAATTGAAGTCAGAATTTTGACTTATCCTTTGCTGGCTCTTCTCGATAATCATTTCCTTATCACTGATGTTGTACACATCCTGTCCATACTCTACTGGCTTTATTTCAGACCATTCCATAGCATAATCATAATCCTTCTCACCGGTATCTATGTAGTGATAGTTGTTAGGTAAGATGATATCTGGTACCACTCCTCTAAGCTGGGTAGATCCACCATTGACACGGAAGAATTTTTGCATTGTGATCTTTAGATTACCTAAGTTTAGGTTTTCTTGATCTCTATAGAATCTATCTAAGTCTACAAATCTCTGTACAGTTCCCTTTCCGAATGTGGACTTGCTACCTACGACAATGGCTCTATTGTAATCTTGTAATGCAGCAGCTAATATCTCTGAGGCAGAAGCACTGAACTGATTGACCATCACTACTAAAGGTCCTGTGTAGTGTACTTGTGGATCTTCATCTTCATATAAGTATGCATCTTTTCCACGAGGCTTTACTTGGACTATAGGTCCTTCTTTAATAAATAATCCACTCATATCTACCACGTCCTTAAGCGAACCTCCACCATTACTTCTCAGGTCGAGGATAATACCATTGACATTTAAGGCATTGAGCTTTTCTATTTCTTTTTTGATATCTGTTGCGCAAGAGTTTCCATCCTCTTTTTCGAAACTACTATAGAACTTAGGTAAACTAATATAGCCGATATTTTCTGCAGTCTTCGGTATATCCAGTATTACTGATCTTGCAAAAGCATCATCTATATTGACCACATCTCTTACAATCGTAATATCCTCAATAGTGCCATCTGGCTTCTTGACAGTCAATACAACCTTAGTTCCTTTGTCTCCTCTAATCCTCTCTACCACATCATCTAGTCTCCATCCGGTAATGTCTATAGGTTCTCCTTCCTCCTGCTTGACAGCTGTTATTAGGTCATCTACGCCCAGGTCCTTTCCTTTCCATGCTGGTCCACCAGGTACTATGGATACGACCTTAGTATACTCATCTTGTGGAGATAATCTTGCACCTATCCCTTCGAGCTTACCGCCCATACGTATATCAAAATCCTGTTTTTCCTTAGGAGAGAAATAGTCAGAATGTGGGTCGAATAGATGCGTCAGAGAATTGACATATCTCGCAAACTTGTCCGTACGTCTATCTTTCTCTAATGTTGCAAACCAGTTAGTGTATGACTTCTTCATTGCTTTGAGTGCATCACTTTTCATTTCGTCAAAAGACTTAAGCGGTTCTTTGACCTTTTCTTTTTCGTCTATTAGAGAGACCTTTTGCAATTCATCTTCAGTTTTTAGAAATTGAGTTTCCCTTTTTTTTCTTTCTCCTAATTCACCGTTATTTTCCTCTGCTTCTTTTTCTAATTTGATTCTTTTTTCTTGAGCTGAAACTTTATCGTCTAATCTATTGACGAGGTCATATCTGAGAAGCTTTTTCCAGAATTCTTTGAGTGCAGCTTCATCAGTAGCATAAGTTCTCTTATCGCTATCCATTTCGATATAGATATCTGAAGTAATATCTAATTCTTCTTCTATAATTTCTTCATATATTTTTCTTGCTCTTTCTCTTGAGTTATCTATGATTCCTATAGATTTTTCGAAAAACTCAAAGCTTTTATCCTTTGTCTGATCATCTATTTGTGTTTTGTATTCAGAAAGCATATCTACTTCTGATTGTACCAGAAACCTTTTTCTATTGTCAATAGAACTCAGGTAATTTTCAAAAGCTTTTTCTGAAAACGAATCATCCAATGTCTTGGGCTGGAAGTGATAGACCTCTAAGTATTGTAGGATAGCATTTAGGATCAGTGGTTCCTTCTCTTGGAAGGTAGATTCGGGATAGAAGGCACTAAAGTATACGGTGCTCGACATTAAGAGGGCAAAGACAAATTTTTTCCAGTTCATGCTTTTTTTTTATATCAAAAAGGAATCTTTCCTTTCTATTAATCACTTCATTATTCAAAACAGGGATACAAATTATCCCATACTAATAATCTTTATCTCTACTCTTTGGTTCTTTTTTCTTCCTTTTTCACTTCCATTACTAGCTATTGGCTTTCTTTTTCCATAGCCTTTATATCTTATTCTTTCCAGTTCTATACCTCTAGATATCAAATAGTCTGCCACAGCTTTAGCACGTGCCTCAGATAGATCATCACAGTAGTCATGATCTCTTGGAACACCGTTAGTATGACCACCTAATTCTATTTTTATATCATTATTGGTATTGAGAAACTCATATACCTCGTCTAACACGCCATATGACTCTTCATTAATTGTCGTCGTGTCTGCAGCAAAGTATAAGTGATCTATTCTGATCTTTTGGCCTCTTCTCATCTTTTTACGATCGAGAGCGAGCACATTATCTTTTTTCGGTCTCTTGTAAATGACTGTATCGACTTGATTTTCTACAACTTCACGTTTAAAAATTTTTTGCTTTTTTGCTTTGGCTTTATGTGCAGGCATTTTTTTTAAAATCTTCTCTCTGGGATCACGGACTTCCTTAGTATACACGAGAAAATTTTCTTCACATGGTACGATTTCTATATCAGAAGAGTTATCGAGTAAGATGTGTCCATTATATGGGAATAATAGTGGTGTCTTGTAGAATGCTTCTAATGTTATGACAGAGTAATCTGCATTTGGCTCAAATTGAAATACATATTCTTTCCATTCTGAATGGTCCACTGGAAGTGATTCACTTAATAATTGAGAGTCTCCACAATATCCATTTCCTCCCCAGATACGAAGAACAGCTGGCGTCGTAAAGCTAGCTTCGCCGATATTTCCTATGGTTCTACTATTGTATGTACTGGATCTAGATAGGTATATAGAGAAAGTATAACACCTTCCAACTCGTAGAGGTGTAGATAATCTTTGGGATACGGACTCCCATGATTCGGAGTCTCTCACAACCATTCCTAAGTAGGTTTTGCCATGGGCAGTCGCAACTTCATTGTCCCAATATGCGGTATCTCTTGTGGCTCCTCCATGTATATCTGGAGGTGTTGCGGATGGAAAATTGATTTGTCCACAATCATACCAGCCCTTAATGCTTGAATTGTTATTAGAAGCTCCATAGTGGGCTCTATCTTCAAATGAAGGATTCTTAAGATAGATATCTTGAGCTTGAGTAATTACCAAAGTAAAAAAGAAACATACGGCAAGTGAGGCTTTCTGAATAATCTTAATAGTCTGCATACTTCCTTAGATAAGTTAATCTTATTGATATCAATATAATACAATTAATGTGAAACTTAATTCATTTGTTTCTGAGTGGACTACTATTATAGAAATATTAACTGAAACGATCTACGAACGTCGATTATTCTCAATTATGTGCAGGAAAACTCCGATTTCTTAAGTTGTGACAACTTATAAATAATATGTTAATAGAATTATGAAAAGTGAGGAAAGAAATGAGAAAATGAGAATTAGATAATGATTTTCTCAATGATATTTTCACCTCCAACTTTAAGAATAAGAAGATATTTACCTTCATTGATATCTGAAATATCGAAGGAAAATTCATTGAGGCCTTGATGTACGATAGATTTAGATACTTCTTGGATTAGGTCACCCTGAGAGTTATAGAATCCGCCCTCTATTTGAGATGATTGATTAATCACAAGTCTTAGATTAACACTTTCAGTGTTCGAGTCAGTGTAGATGAATTTATGTACCTCTGTTTTGGGCTTGATCTCATTGCCGATTATAATCTCTAATACTGGACTTAGGACTTTTTGTATGTCATCTCTGTAAGAAGATAGCCTATAGAGGACGGTGCCTTTTGTTAGCGTTTCTTCTTCACTATACTTATATGCCTGCATACCAATCTCATCCGTGTATAACAGTATTGCTACATCTGTCCACGGTTCAGAAGTTGCTAATTGTCGTTGGAGAGTATAATAGTCGCATTCTACAGGGGTATAGCTGACATTAAGTTCTATGGACTCTATACTTTTAGATTGTGTAATGCTAGCTGTATGACTTAGATTGGACTGAGCATTACCACCAGTCACAGCAGCCATGTAGGCTATGCATGTTATCTGTAGGTATAATATGAAATTACTTTTGCTCATCTCTTTTGCTTCCTTATATACGGATCACTATTATACAAGCAATATATGCCGATAATTGGTTATAATTCTTAATATTCCAAAAGAGTGCCAAGTTTTTGAAAATCAACTGTGTCGTTATATAACACAATATGATTTAAGCATTGCATTGGTGTAATGTCATATAGATTACACCTTATGAGAATTGATTCATACAGAAAACCCTGCTTACAAGCTCATTAGCGATTGCTTACATTGTAACGATAATTTTTTCTGTTAGAAATTCCTTACCACCTATCCGAGTGTTAAGAATGTATGTGCCTGAATCCAGAGCATCTGTGCTAAAGGAGAATTCGATTAGTCCTATTTTTTTTGGTCTATCATCATATAACAACTTAACAAGCTGACCATTCATATCTAATAATTGGATATTTATAGGATCATTATTGAATACCTCAAAAGAAATTTTTGATTTATTGAAAGTAGGATTAGGAGCTACGATCAACGTCTGTTTAGTGACTATGTCTTCTGTCGATGATACTCGATTAGGTTTTGATATCTGGCTTGCATAACTTAATGATCTATTATTGATAGCACCATATGATCCACTTATCCAAATAACACCAGGCTCATTATACTGTCTCTGACAACCCATATAATCACCCCATCTTTCGTCAGTTCCATTGAGATCATCTATATGTGATAGGCCTTCTTTGATCTCAATAGGTGCAGAATATTCCTCTGCATTATCGAAATAAAAGGCTGATATTCCAGGATTCTTATCTATAGCAGAATGAGACGCTGCGATGATACATTCTCTGTCTTCCACGGCTGTGCCTGTCCATGCGATACCAGGATATCCATATTCGACATTAGACCCACCTATTAGGGTTCCTCTTATGTCCTTATCTCCTGATATGTTTTCAATTATTCCATGATACACATCGGCGAATCCAGTGTTATAGTTTATTGTATTCCCTACAAATTGTATATGATCATTTATAAAAAAACCATCTAATATTCTTGCATCATTAGTCTGTAGAAGTCCTTGAGGCTGGTTAGCGACAGGGGGAGCTCCATAGGAGAAATCTGCATTTCTAACATCAATTATTAGTTCAGCATCATCCTGCTGATCTGTAATTTCTGCTATGAAAATAGTGTCCGTCTCTATGGAAAAATTTAGAGAAGAAAGAAAATACTGATTATCACCTAGGTTTTCATCTGCGTACTTAATAGGACATAAGTTTCTTATAGATATGCCATCCCATGTAATATCAGACCACTGTCTAATGCTCAGTTCTTCTCCTTCGTAACCATTATTCTTATCTATCTGATATATAAATGTCTCTGTAAACCCTTCTTGCCATGACACACCATCCTGGATCATATTAAGCGTCAGAAACAGTTCGTTATTAGTTAATGAGATCATCGGGTAATCAGACCATGTATCGTCTTGTCGAGGGTTACCAGTAATCTCGTATAAGTTCCAGGTAGAGTTGACTTCATTAGTCTGTGAGAATCCGATAATAATCTCAGATGTCTGACTATTATTTCCTGCTAAGCAAACAAATACAAACCGATCAGATACAGGATCATACATTGTCCTAGGGTCAAACTTAAATCTACCTTCTGCTAATGAACCAGTAAAGTTTTCTAAAGCTCTATTCCTAATCAAAGAACCGTCTGCTTCTCTCATAGATACATTGCTATTGACAACAGACAGAATTTCTCCGTTATTAGATACGGCAATATGATTGTCTTCAGGTATTGACCCATCAGGACTATTACTGTCAAACCCTATAATCATTTCAGGGGGATCTGCTAATCTTTTTCGTGGTGTCTCTATGTTATATTGCTTAGGATATTTCTTAGACATTTCTTCTTTAATCTGTTCTAATTTGGTGGAGCTTTGCTTAGGGCCTTCCATATAACTCATATCTGGACGAAAATCTGGACCTAAGTTATTTACATCTATAACCTCTGATCTTGGAATAGGATTGAGCTTTTCTGATTTATAGTCCAGCTGAGCATGACTTACTATTGTAGCTGATATAATTATTAAGAGTGATAATAATGTTTTCATAGAGATAAAAATTCTGACAGATGATTGAGTGATAATTATTTAGATGTCAATATAACAATGTTATAATTAAAACTATCAAAATCCATTGCATAATCAGATGACTTGTAGTAACATATACAAGCCAAAGCCGAGAAGTACAACCCCAGAGAGGTTAAAAACGTAATTAGCTATTCTTGGTGTCAATTTAGATTTAAGCCTATCGGCTAGAAACACCTTTATACTATCAGATAATATAATTACAACTAATATAGTAGAGAGCAAGATAAAAGCATCCACAGCACCTACATTTCTTCCGATGATATAAGTGGATATGACACTCATCCAATATATAAATGTGAATGGGTTAGCACTATTAACCGTAAATCCCTTAATGCTAAAAGCGATGTAGTTTTTTGCTGATAATTTCTGAGTCTTGTAATTTATCGTAGGAGTTTTTACGATTAGATATATTCCAAATATCGCTAAAACTAATGCACCAGAGATACCCATCCAAAATATAAATGAAGGCGCCTCTATAGTGGACTTAAGAGAATTAATAAAAAAATAGAATACTGAAATAAAAAGTATATCACTGATCCATATGCCTGCGCCTACTGTCATCCCTGCTCGGACACCTTTCTGTATAGATGTCTCTGTTAGTGCTATAAATATAGGTCCCAAGGAAAACGCCAACCCGAAACCTAAAATCAATCCTTCTAAAAAAAATGACATATGATTATTTAACTCATAATACTCACAACTACTTTTCTTGGTCCGCCAGCATTTCGGAATTCACAGAGGTAGATCCCTTGCCAAGTGCCTAAAGCTAATGAATTATTAATAATTGGGATAGATATGGAATGACCTACCATACTTGCCTTAATATGTGCTGGCATATCATCTGGACCTTCCATTGTATGCTTCAGAAAAGGCATGTTCTCTGGTACTAATTTGCTATAGATAGATTCGAAATCTACTCTTACATCTGGATCAGCATTTTCATTGATAGTAATTCCTGCTGAGGTATGTTGTAAGAATATGTGAAGAATCCCATTGTCTGGAAGGTCTGGTAATTGAGTTAAGATCTCATGCGTTACAATATGGAATCCTCTTGATCTGGAGCGGAGTGTTATCTGATAATGAGAGCAAGACATTATCCACGGATCTTAGAGATAGGAGGGCACTTAAGCTGGCCAATATATCTCATAATTCCAAAACTAAAGAAATATACAACATCGTTACTCTTCCCATTACCACGCTGGAGTCCTGCAGAAGCAAAATCTGGATCTAATGATCGATTAGACAAGTCTACGGCTACAGCACCTCTCTGAGAGCTGAGTGTAGAGAATTCTGGGTAAGCTTGACTTACATCATCTATATAATCGCTGAATACATTTCGTCCACTGATTTGGGCATTGAGACTCCAGTCTCTATTGATATCCCATTTTAGTCCTATTCCATATACAAATGCAGCCGTCATGAGACCGTATTCATTGCCTTGGAATTGTCCTTCAGTACCGAATTCTCTTAGGTTGTAAGTTTCCCCATCCAGTTCTGTCTTAGGATTAAATCTCATCATAGACATACCACCGAATAAGTAAGGCGTATAGTACTCATCCTCACTTCCATGGGTGTATGGGAAGAAATTAAATTCTAGTACAACGCTTCCATCGATGATATTAGAATAGAAATCTAAGTTTCTATTTTTTTCAAATGCATTATTAGAGTTGCTGTCAGAAGCACTTATGCGAGCATAATCTATAGACCCAGCTAAGGATAATCGCTCATTATAATTCCTTCTGAATTTTAAACCAATGGCGTAACCAGGCTTAGAGAGGTTATAGCTTGTATTTAAATCTCCAAAATAGTAAGCTATACCTACATGACCTCCATATTCTATACCTTCCTGACTTTGGAGTGCAGAACTTAGAAATAGGCATACAAAAACAATTTTCACTGATATCTTCATTAGCTAATCTGTATCATAAGATTTATAAGACCTATAGCTAAACGGATAGCTTTGTCTGTCTGGTATTTAATTATCAAGATAGTTGATTTCTTCTATATAACCACAAAAGTAATAATGTAGTCAGGATAGTCACACTTATCCAGATAAGTATATTTAAACCAGATTTGTTTCCAAACCTTAGTCTTATGCTATGAGAGTATACATCCTGCAGATATACATCATCATTCATCTTGACCATAAGCTCTATGTCTCCTTTCATATCATCTAATGATATCTCATTGCTGCGATTCCATATTGTCTTAGTTTCTTCATCATTATTTATATAAAAAGTATAATGAATTCTATCTGTGAGATAATTATTTGTCTTGAGATTTAGCTGATCTGAATTATTCTTGATTAGAACAGCATTTACAGAAGGAAATGTAATGTTATGATTGACTTTTTTGTCAATATGTATAATCCCTTTGTCTGTAATTGCCCAGATTTTATTATCTATAATATTTAGTTCGCCAGAGCCAATAGAGTCACATAATGGGATCATGTGTGATATGGAAAGTCGATTTCTATTTAGAGATTTCCTATCTACATAAATAATAGATTTAGAAGTTAAGGTTATGACGTGATCATCTATTAGTAAAATATCATGAACGATAGTCTTATTTATATTAACGTTGATTTCCGTCTTATCTTCAAGATCATAAGATTTTAATCTATCCTGGTTGTGATAGTAGAGAAGGCCATTTACTATAGAGTGATTTTGACTCTCTGATATATCAGAATTTAGCAATTTCACAAATCGATTATTTTGCATCTCGTAGATTCCAGTGGCAGAAACTGCATAGACATCTTCACCATTAATGATCACCTTGTAGAAGTGATCATCTGTCTCATTAAATTTTATTTCATCTTTATACAGGCTTCGATTTGTACACGTATATGGATCGAGAATATATTGAATTGATTCGTCAGTAATAACCGCTTTTCTCTTAAGTAGTCTTGCGTTATTTTTTGAGAGTTTTTCTATATATCCCTCATAGATAAGGTATATAATTTCTGACTCTTGACTGATATTCTTTGGAGCTTTAAGATTTGTTCTTAATTGCCAAGATTGATTATTGAGTTGGTATACATTTTCATTGTCTGTTATGTATATTTTTTCTCTTAATTCGTAGAGCTTGTTGGTCGCAGGAGTTGGTAATGGAATGACTTGATTTGTTAATTCAGGTCTGATTATTATCCTTCGATCTGTCAGTATATAAATAGTTTGGTTCTTATCTAAAGTGAAGCCTCTCAGTTCTTCATTTCTAAGCAAAGGGACTTCCCAATCGTAGGTAATTTTCTTACCCACGAATAGTACCTTATTATCTGTCATGTAATAGAATGTACTATCTGATAGTTGGAAATATGATAGAACCTTGGTAAGGCTGAGTTCTTCCAGTTTTTCTAACATAACATGATGTCTATCATTAAGGGCTCTATTGTTGACATTTATACTTCCTGTTTTTCCATTCAGCTGAAGATAACCACCTTGTGCTATAGGATATTCGAAAATTGTATCTAAGTCAGATTTATAGTTGTTACAAATGGTAACATCAAAATCTTTGAATTTTGAAATAGACTCTAATTTATCAGATCGAAGTTCAAGTAAGCCATTTTGGGACAATATCGTAATGTAATTATCATCATTGATGATAATGTCAATTGGAACAATAGAATCAGGTAGCGAAACAGGGATGTGAAATGGTTGTGCATTCAAATTTTGGAGCAAAGAAAGCTGCCCAGTGATTATGAATAAGACAAATAAGTATTTGACTAACAATGCAATAATTGATTTAAACTCTTTATCCTGACGTATGCTCCGCAAGATGGATACATATTATTAATTCTTATTAGCTATTTATGTTAATTACATTACAATTTATCATGGTTCTACAGCTATTATTTAGATAACACATTAAGCAAAAAATTAATATGAATGCATATTTAATTTTCACCACATTTTTTATTGTTTATCGAAGAATTTAGTCTTCCTAAGTATGTCATATTATATTATATTTTAATTACCTTCGTGCTTTGACGGATCATTATATTATTTTAAAACTCAAACTCAAACTCAATCCATAATGAATCTCTTGACGAATCAAGCTATTGCTATATGCTTAAATGTATATAGCAATTACACAAGCAAATTATTTTCCTCCCTATTTGTATTATTATTAGTGACGAGCGGTGCATACCAAGGCATGGCGCAGATAGGTTGTAATGACAACATCAATATGTCTCAAGGAGATAATTGTGATGGAATCACCCAGTTGACCCCACAGATGTTATTAGAAGGAGATCCGGCAGGAGACTTCGTAATATCTGACTTAGAGGTCATTTTTAATCCTAATCCATTTGTTACCCAATACAAAGCTACAGTAAGCAGTACAACAAGTACGGCAACATGTTGGGGTTATGTATTCGTAGAAGACAAAGAAGACCCGACGCTTAACTGCACAGACTTAGATGAGTGTGAGCTCACAAGTCCACCAGCATTACCAGCTGCGGGAGATACAGACTATGATGGCGCAGGTTATCCAGAGGAATGTGTTAAGAAGTGCTACGAGCGACCAGTCGTGGAGTTGGATTATTTTATCAACGTAAGGAATTCAATAGTACCAGAGAATGTACAAGACTTTTTGGACGACGATGTATCTGATAATTGTGTGGAGTATGAAGCAGGTAATGTAAATTACTATGACACAT